>JAABUS010003680.1_pt1 | contig 24165 bp, 21 predicted proteins | sample 5560161 | NCBI WGS metagenome assembly JAABUS01 (sample SAMN10711885, study PRJNA513376) | rock metagenome | isolation source: Antarctica rocks | place: Antarctica: Victoria Land, Trio Nunatak nord | collected 2016-01-04
CGACGCCGGTGGCCGCAGCGCCGTATGCCGCGCCGTAGACCCCGTACCCGGCGGACGCCTCGCTCCGGCCGTAGACGCCGTACGCGGTGGTGGCGCTGGCGCTGGTGGCGTACCCGTAGACCCCATAGCCGCTGTTCGTCAGGCCTTCAACGCCATAGCCGGCTGATCCGTTGCAGATGCCGTACAGGCCCTGTTCCCCGTCCTCGCCAACGCCGTAGAGCGCGGTGCCGAAGGGGGTGTAGGTGGACGACACGCTGCTCCCCGAGGCGGGGCGCAGGGTGGTGGTGACGGTGTAGGTGTTGGGGGTGTTGCCGGTGGCACTGTTCGCGCCGATGATCAGGGCGGTGCCATTGGTGCCGCCCGCCGTCGCCCCCACTGGCTCGGCGGTGCGCGTCGCCACGATGCCCGCCATCAGCGCCGCCGCCCCCGCGATCAGGCCACGTCGCTTCAGCACCCTGCCCGTGCCCTCACGCTCGTCGATACGCCCGTCCACCTGACCCGTCATCGCGCCCCCCTTTATCGAGATACCAGTTGATGGGCGCAGTATAGCACGCGCACAAAAAGCCCCGCCCCGGCGCCGTCCGAGGACGGTCCGGTGGCGGGGCGGGGAAAGGGGGTAGTTGTATGCGCTCAGGTCGCGGGCGTCTTCGTCACGTCCGCCGGGATGGTGTCGCCGGTTTCGGCCCGCTTTGAGTCGTACAGCCCCTCGCCGAGGAACCGCTTGACGAAGCCGCCCGCCGCGCCGCCGATGAAGACGTAGATCATGTCCTGCACGGTCGGGCGCGTCTGCGCGATCAGATCGGGGATGAGCGGGGCGGGCCCGCCGCGATGATCGCCGCGAGCGTCAGCCACGCCCTGCGCCCGGCTTCTACTAAATTGCGGACTCATGGCCTGTATCCTTTCGAAGAAGTGGCCGCCCGTGCGAGGCCATCTGACGGGGCCTTTGGGGGGCGGGAAAAAGGAGGTGGCTACACTCCCGGTTTTGTCGGTGCGGCCCTGGTTGGTGAATTCGCGGCATTTTCCTTGTTGTGATCGGGTAAATCGGGTATACTGAGGCTCTACACACGAATGCCCCGCAGCCGGTATGAACGGCTTTGGGGCGGTACACCGGAGGCGATTCCGATGCCCAATCAGTATCCCAAGAACCGGCACCCGAAATAACCGCCCGTCAACCTCATCTGCGAGGTTTGCGGTACGGCATTCACCCGTTCGGCCTACGAAGTTCGCCGCAAGCGCGGGCGATTCTGCTCCGATGGATGTGCGCGCAGTGTTCGCGTGGGCGAAGGTCATCCTAACTGGGTTGGCGGGCGACGGGAAATAGCGAAGGGTGGCTATATTCGGATCCGTCTATCAGGTGGACGGCGCGTGATGGAACATCGCTATGTTATTGAGCAGGAAGTCGGTCGCCCCCTAGTGATCTGTCACAAGTCGTTTGATATAGAGGCCATGCGGCGGTATGCTCCGCCCATCGTTCCCGCAGGGGCGGGGAAGCGCCGATGGCGCGTGCCGCGATGGCAGCCAAACGATACCACGTTCTCCTGACCGGCGACGAACGTGCCCGCTTGCAGCAGATGCTCAACAGCGGGACGGTTGCCGCGCGCACGCTCACCCATGCCCGCATCCTGCTCAAAGCGGACGAAGGGCCGGGCGGCCCGCACGAGCGCGACGCGGCGATCGCCGTCGCCATCGAGGTCAGCGAACCGACCGTCGCACGCATGCGCACGCGCTGTGCGACCGAGGGTGTCGCGGCCGCACTCGTCCATCGCCCGCCCCGTGCCACCCCGCCGCGCACGCTCGACGGCGTGCAGGAAGCCCACCTGATCGCCCTCGCCTGTAGTGCCCCGCCCGAGGGACATGCCTGCTGGACGCTGCATCTGCTGGCGGGAAGGTTCGTCACCCTCGACTGCGGCGTGCCCGTCTCGCATGAACTGGTGCGCCGCACGCTCAAAAAAACGCGCTCAAGCCGTGGTTGAAACAGCAGTGGTGCATCCCGCCGCAGGCGAATGCCGACTTCGTCTGGCACATGAAGGACGTGCTCGACGTCTACACCCGCCCCTACGATCCGCGCTATCCACAGGTCTGCCTCACCGAGATCAGCACGCAGTTGCTCGCCGAGATCGTCACGCCGCTGCCCCTCGCGCCGGGGCATGGCGCCCGCGAGGACTACGAATATGCGCGCGGCGGCACCGCCAACCGCTTCATCGTCTGCGAGCCGTTGCGCGGCTGGCGCGGGTGCCCTCTGGGCGGCATGACGGTCACGGCACGGCGCACCAAGGTGGACTGGGCGCGGTGCATCAAGGAACTCGTCGATGTCCACTATCCCGATGCCGAGAAGATCGTGCTGATGCTGGACAACCTGAACACGCACACGCCCGCGTCGCTCTACGAGGCCTTCCCGCTCGCAATGAGTGGCGTAACTCTCTATCCCTCGTTAATTTCTATCCATGGTCTCAAACCGGCGCGCGCTCCGTCACACACGTAGTTGCCACACATTGTGACGTGATCGTCTCTACCATGCAGGGGCGGGCCAATCGTGCCCGCGCGTGGCGGCTTGACACAAGACGGATGAGGCGTATAGTGAACGTCATATTGAACAGAGTAACGTCCACATATTACGTTGCCCGTGTCGCTGTGCATCATTAGGGCGCAATGGGCAGGTCTTGCGTAGACGCTCACCGGGTCCCCTGTCCGTCTCTCGTCGTCAGTTTGCACCACCCAAGGAGAGGTAGATGAGCAACATGCCGGTCGGTCAGCCCCCTGGTCGCGTGACTCGACGTGGATTCCTGACCATGGCGGGCGCCAGCGCGGCCGCAGCCATCCTCGCGGCATGTGGCGGGGGTAGCGCCGCCACCGATACGCCGAAGCCGGCGGCAAATACCGCAGCCCCTGCTGCGTCCGGCTCCGCCGCTGCACCGACGACCGCTGCGGCTGGTTCGACCGCGCCCGCTTCCTCGGCCGTGGCTGCGCCCGGTACGACGGGATCCACCGCCGCTGCGGGGGCTGCGTCGCCGACCGCAGCGGCGGCAGCCCAGGCCAAGCCCGGCGGGAAACTGGTGATTCGGTGGTATACCGGCGATCCGCCCGATATGGACCCGTATCTCAATGTCACCTTCCGTGCGGCGGAGTTCGGCGGCTTCTTCTACAGCCGGTTGCTGAAGTTCGACAATGGCCCCGGCATCGCGCCGACGGCGTTCGTCCCCGTGCCCGACCTCGCGGAGAAGTACGACGTGTCGCAGGACGGCCTGACCTACACCTTCACCATCCGCGCGAATGCGAAGTGGCAGAACAAGGACCCGATGAACGGGCGCGCCGTCACCGCCGATGATGTCGTCTGGTCATTCGACCGGTTCCGGAAGGTTTCGCCTCAGAAGCAGTCCTTCGACATCGTCAAGGATGTGAAGGCGACCGGCCCGCGCACCGTCGTCTTCACGCTCACCGCCCCCTTCGCCCCGTTCGACGTCGCGCTCGCCGCCCCAGTTTTCTACATCATGCCGAAGGAAGTGATCGAGGCGGACGGCGACGCGCGCAAGCGCGTGATCGGCAGCGGCCCGTGGGTCTTCGACAAGTATGACAAGGGCGTGCAGGTCGTCGCCAAGAAGAACCCGGACTACTACTTCGCCGGGACGCCGAATGTGGACGAGGTGAATCTGCTGATCGTGCCGGAGGACGCAACCGCCATCGCGAACCTGCGGGCGAAGCAAATCGACATCACCAGCGTCTCGGAGACGGATCGCAAGGGGCTGCAGGCATCGAACCCCGAACTCCAGTTCCTCGATTTCCCGGACAACCTGCTCTGGTTCTTCTTCTGGAAGGCGGATGCGCCGCCGTTCAACGACATCCGCGTGCGGCAGGCCGTCTCGCTCGCCCTCGACCGCGACGAACTGATTAACACCCTCTTCGAGGGTAGGGGCGCGCTGAACAACTCCGTGCCTGCCGGGCTGACGTCGTGGTGGCTGGACCCGCGCAGTGCGGACATGGGGCCGAACGCCAGATACTACAAGCGCGATGTGGACGCGGCAAAGAAATTGCTCGCGGACGCGGGTTTCGCGAGCGGCCTCAAGGTGCCGTTCATTTCCACACAGAATGCCTATGGGAACACCTTCAACAACAGCATCGAATTGGTCATCAAGCAGATGAAGGAGGTCGGCATCCAGCTGGATTTCCGCCCGCAGGATTACGCCGCCTACATCGGCAGCACCTTCCTCGGCAAGTACGAGCCGGGGACGATGGTCTGGGCGCTTGAGACACAGTTCAACGACCCGCACTACTACCTGTACAACATGTACCACCCGATGGGTACCCGCAATCACTCAAGCGTGAACGACCCGACCCTCACCGCGATGATCGACAAGGAGACAGGGACGATCGACCGGGGGGCGCGCAAGGCGCTGATCTTCGACATCCAGCGCTATCTCGGGGAGAAGCAGTACTACGTCATGGGGCCATCCGGACGCGTGAACATCGCGACGCAGCCCTGGGTGAAGAACTTCTTCTACCAGTCGGACTACGGACGCGGCGCGGAATACGTCCCGAAGGTCTTCCTCGACGGCAAGAAGTAGCAGTCGGTACGGCCGCGCGGCGGCGCTGGAGCAAGGATCGCGATGCAACGCTACATTATGCGCCGCCTGTTGTTGACGGTTCCGTCGCTCCTGGGTGTCACGCTCATCGTTTCGGGCATGGTGCGCCTCCTGCCGGGGGACGCGGTGACGCTGATGCTTCAGGATTATGGTGGCTACGCAAAGGACGCCGACGACTTGCGAGCGCGGCTTGGCCTGAGCCAACCGTTCCAGGTCCAGTATCTCAAATGGCTCGGCGGAATCTTGCGGGGCGACTTCGGTCAGTCGCTGCGCGATCGCACGCCGATCGCGCACGATCTCGCGACGCGGCTCCCCGTTACGTTCGAACTCGGTCTGTTCGGGTTGGTCATCTCCTTGCTCATCGCGATCCCGCTGGGCGTGTACTCCGCCGTGCGGCAGGACACGCTCTCCGATTTCATCGCCCGGAGCGCGGCCATCGCGATGCTGGCGATCCCCGGTTTCTGGCTGGCGACGCTCGCGATCACGCTACCGGCGCTCTGGTTTCATTGGTCGCCGCCGCTCATCTACACGCGCTTGCAGGAAAGCCCCGGCACGAACCTCAAGCAGATGCTGCTGCCGGCGCTCATCCTCGGCATCGGCCTGTCCGGTTCGATCATGCGCCTGACGCGCGCGCAGATGCTGGAAGTCCTGCGCCAGGATTACATCCGCACCTCCCGCGCGAAGGGTCTGAGCGATCGCGCGGTGCTCTACCGGCACGCGCTGCGGAATGCGGTCGTTCCGGTCGTCACGCTCCTCGGGCTGAATATGGCCGTCTTAATCAGCGGCACGGTGGTGCTGGAAAGCATCTTCGTCCTCCCGGGGATGGGGCGCTACCTGCTCGAAGCGCTCAACAATCGCGATTACCCGGTTGTGCAGGCGGTGGTCTTGCTCTTTGCGACATTGATTATCACCATCAACCTCGGCGTTGACCTGCTGTATGCCTGGTTAGACCCCCGCATCCGCTATGCGTAGCGCAGGGCGCGACCGGATTCAACCTTACATGACGGACGACGAGATGCGAAGATAGGAGCACCCGCCCGATGCGTTCTCAGCAACCGAAAGTCATGGCCGTCGCCGGTGCGTTGCCCGCGCGGGAGCGCAGTCGCCCGGTGGCGCCACCACGGCGGCGTCACGCATTCGCGAGGATTCTGCGCTTCGCGCGGAACAAGCCCCTCGGTGCGGTTGGTGGGGTCATCGTGCTCATTCTCGCCCTCACGGCAATCTTCGCCCAGCAGATCGCGCCGTACGACTACGATGTGGGTAAGAGTGTGGACCGCCTCAAGGGACCCTCGCTCCACCACCTGCTCGGCACGGACAACCTCGGGCGAGACATGTTCAGCCGCATCGTTTACGGCGCGCGCATCTCGATTGAGGTGGGCTTCGGCGCCGTGCTCGTCGGCACGGGCCTCGCGGCGATCCTCGGCATCGTCTCCGGGTACTACGGCGGCTTGTTCGACCTGATCTTCCAGCGATTCATCGATGCATGGATCGCGTTCCCAGCCATCGTGCTGCTCGCCTGTCTCGTCACAATTCTCACGGGTCGCGCCACGAGTTCGGGCAGTTCCATCGCCATCGTCGCGGTCGCGCTCGGGCTGATCGTCGCGGGGGGGTCGACGCGCGTCGTGCGGAGCGCCGTCATCGGCATCAGGGAGATGCCGTACATGGAGGCGGCGCGCTGCACCGGCTGCACGAACATGCGGATCATCCTGCGCTACGTGCTGCCGAACGTGCTCGCGCCAATTATCATCCTCGCCACGGTCCAACTGGGCGGCGCGATCCTGGCGGAATCCACCCTCAGCTTCCTCGGCTTCGGCGTGAAGCCGCCGATGCCCGCGTGGGGGAGCATGCTGGCCGGCTCCGGTCGGCAGTTCTTCCTCATCGCGCCGTGGCTGGCGATCTGGCCGGGGCTGGCGATCAGCCTCGCGGTCTTCGGCTTCAACATGCTCGGTGACGCGCTGCGCGACGAACTCGATCCCCGGCTCCGCGGCTCACGGTAGCCAGGGATACCTTCACCGTGAATCTGCTGTGCTCTGTGGCGGCGGGATTCAGCCCAATACGGTTCAGATTAAGAATGCTCTCCGCCATCCGCAGGGGCGGTTCACGAACCGCCCTCTCCATCCCCGCAGCGACGCCCGGACATTCCACTATCGCGCCGCGATGATCCACGGATAGCGGTTCGAGCACCGCCCCCACGCGGGTGCGCACCGCCGACCGTCGCTCACTGAACCGCATTGATCTTCAGCGTGCCACCAGCACGTATTTCGGCATCCCCCCTTTTGCGTGTACAGGTCGGGTCGTGTAGCATGGCGAGGTTGTAGCGGATGCGGAACGGGTCCCATGGAACAGGAGTGATGCGTGCCTCGTGGTCTGGAAAACGCGATCATCGATGCGATTCGGAGCCTCTACGGCAGTGTTGGATGGCTCGGCGTGCTGCTTGCAATGACGATCGAGAGTGCGTGCATCCCGCTCCCCAGCGAGGTCATCATGCCGCTCGCGGGGTGGCTACTGATTCAGGACAAGGGCCATCCAGTCTGGAATGTGCTGATCGCGGGCATCATCGGCGCGCTCGGCTGCGTGCTCGGCTCGGTCATCACCTACTGGATCGGCGCGACGGGCGGGCGGGCGTTGCTGGTGAACTACGGGAAGTACGTCCTGATCTCGCAGCATCACATCGACCTCGCGGATCGATGGTTCGCGGAGCGGGGCGAGATCACCGCGTTCGTGTCGCGCCTGCTACCCGTCGTCCGCACCTTCATCTCGCTGCCCGCAGGCATCGCGCGGATGAATTTCCCCCGTTTCGTAGCCTATACCTTCGCCGGCTCCTTCATCTGGTGCTCGCTCCTCGCGCTTGGTGGTTACTACACGGGCGCGAACTGGGAGCGGTTCCGCAACGTGATGCGCCCGTTCGATTACCCGGTCGCTGCGGCGATCGTGATCCTGCTGATCTTTTTCTTTATCCGGGGGCGGCAGGCCCGCGACCGGGTTCCCGCCGAAGCGAGGGATTAACCGCTCATGGCAACAACCGCACGAACCGCCGTCCGGAGCACGATGACGCACCTGCGCTGCACCTACTGCGGGGCGGAGTACGATGCCGACACCTTGCAGACACTCTGCCCAAAGGATGGGCGCGTGCTCGCCCCCGTCTATGACCTGCAACGTGCCGCGCGCACGATGACGCCGGACGCGCTCAAGGATCGCGATGCGACGATGTGGCGGTACACCGAGATCATGCCCGCCCGCGATCCGGAGCACGTGGTGACGCTCGGCGAGGGATGGACGCCACTCCTCCGCATGGACGGTCTGGAGCCGCTCACCGGCCTCACGAATGTGCTCGCGAAGGACGAGAGCCGCAACCCGACGGGGAGTTTTAAGGATCGTGGCCTCGGCGCGGCGATCACGCGGGCGCGCGAGTTGGGCGTCACCGCAGTGGCGATCCCATCGGCGGGCAATGCGGCGTCGGCAATGTCCGCCTTCGCCGCGCGCGCCCGGATGGACGCCTTCGTCTTCATGCCGCAGGACACGCCCGACGCGATGAAGGCGGAGAGCGCGGCCTACGGCGCGCATGTCTTCCTCGTTGACGGACTGATCAATGATTGCGGCGCGATCATCAAGCAGCAGAGCGCGGGGCGCGGCTGGTTCGATGTCTCCACCCTGAAGGAGCCGTACCGCGCCGAGGGGAAGAAGACGCTCGGCCTCGAACTGGTCGAGCAACTCGGCTGGCGCGTGCCGGATGTCATCATCTATCCCACGGGCGGCGGCACGGGCATCGTCGGCATGTGGAAGGCGTTCGCGGAACTCGAAGTGATGGGGCTGATCGGCCCGAAGCGCCCGAAGATGGTCGTTGTCCAGGCGGAGGGGTGCGCGCCGATCGTCCGCGCCTTCGAGAATGGCGAGCGGCACGCCGCGCTCTGGGAGAATGCGCGCACGGTCGCACCTGGTATGCGCGTGCCCATCGCGGTCGGCGACTATCTCATTCTCGATGCAGTGCGCGAGAGTGGCGGCATGTGCCTGACGGTGAGGGACGAGGAAATGATCGAACTCACCCCGAAAATCGCGGCGGCGACGGGCATCTGGCCCGCACCCGAAGCGGCGAGCACCGTGATCGCGGCGCGGAAACTGCGGGAGTCCGGCTGGCTGAAGGAGGGCGATGAAGTCCTCTGCTTCTTCACCGCCGGTGGCATCAAGCACCTCGACCTCGCGGCGATCCCGACCGGCCCGGTCCTCAGGCCGGGCGACGCGAGCATCGGTGCGATCATCGACGCGACGATCGCGGAGCGAGGCGCCTGATGGCCGACGCACCAACGCTGTTCAGCCGCATCATTGCCGGTGACATCCCGGCGGATATCGTCTATCGCGATGAAATGTGCGTGGCGTTCCGGGATGTTCAGCCGCAAGCGCCGGTGCACCTGATCATCGTCCCGATTACGCCGCTCCCGTCGATTGCCGCCGTGGGGCCGATGCACGAGCAACTGCTCGGGCACCTGCTCGTGGTGGCTGCGCAGCTCGCGGAGGAATTCGACGTCGCGGCATCCGGCTATCGCCTCGTCATCAATCACGGGGACGATGGCGGCCAGACCGTGCCGCACCTGCACCTGCACCTGATTGCTGGGCGTCCGCTCGGCGCGCTCGTCAGCGGCGGCGCGCCGTAGGGCGATTGACGAATAGCGGCCAAGTCCCTATACTCGACAAGCAATTCGCGGCACACAGCGCGGCAAAGCAGACGTCGGTCTGCTGCCCTGCGTGCAACGTGGTCTCGATAGGGGGTGACAGCGATTGACCGAAGTTGTTGTTGGTGATAACGAGAGTTTCGAAGGGGCACTGAAGCGTTTCAATAAGAAAGTGCAACAGGAAGGCATTCTCGCGGAGGCGCGACGGCGCGAGCATTATGAGAAGCCCAGCGTGAAGCGCAAGAAGAAGGAAGCAGCGCGGCGGCGTAAACTCCTCAAGAAGGCGCGCGTCATCTAAGATCCCCTCGGATTCACGTCTCTTGTATCGTGAGGAGTGGTGGAGTGTCAGACCAGTCATTGTCTGCGACAGCCACCATTCCGGCGCGCGTTGAGGACGACGTCAAAGATGCGATGCGGGCAGGCGACACCGCTCGCAGAGACGCGCTGCGATTGCTCAGTTCCGCGCTGAAGAATGCGGAGATCGAGCGGCGCGGCCACAAAGATGCCCCCATGTCGGACAGCGATGTCCGCGCGGTGATCCAGAAGCAAATCAAGCAGCGCCGTGACAGCGTCGATCAGTTCCGCGCGGGTGGGCGCGACGACCTCGCGATCAAGGAGGAAGCCGAGATCGCGGTCTTTCAGGCGTATCTGCCGAAGCCGATTGACGAGCGCGTGATGCGCGAAACGGCGGCGGCAGTGATCGCGGAGACGGGCGCACACGGCCCGAAGGAGATGGGCAAAGTGATGCCCATTGTGCTCGCTCGGCTCGGTGAGAATGCCGACCGTGGCGCGCTCGCGGCGATTGTCCGGCAACTCCTCACCGCCTGATTTCCTGACCAATCGACCGCCTGCGGGCGCGCCCCGGCCGTTGGTATATTCTTTTGCCGCAGGACGCGAAGTGATGACTGCATCGACCCCCCAGCCGAGCCAAACCGCGATGAACGTCCCGGCATTGCCCGATGGGCCAAACACGTCGCGTATGGCGCGCGCGGGCGATCGCTTCCGGCGCAACGACTGGCACTATCCAGTTGTCCTGTCGCTGCTCCTCGCGGTGATTGTCGGGACGACATTGCTCTGGCGCTATCAACCCGGTGCAATCGACTACAAATCCGGCGAAGTGGCGACGCAGACGGTGAAGGCGAACCGCACTGTCCAGTACGTGAGCGCGATCAAGACGAACGACGCCCGCCGCACTGCGATTGAGGACCCAGCGAATATCGTCTACGCGCAGGACCCACGCGTGGCCGACACGCAGGCGCAGAAACTGGATAGTTTCATCACCGCCGTTGAAACCACGAAGCGCGACCTGTCGCTCAACTCGACGCAGTTCCGCGAGCGATTGCTGCCGCTCGCGCCGCCGGGATTGCCCGCGTATGACATCGACATCCTCTATCGCCTCGACGACGCCTCACGGCTGCGGGTCGAGGCTGCGGCGCGGCAGACGTTGCGCGCGACGCTGACGGATCGCAAGGTGCCCGTCGGTGGCGAGACGGCCGCGCAACTGCAAATGAATGTTACGAGCGCGGACGCGCTGACCGCCACGGAGAGCAGCGTCGCCCTCGATCTCGCGCGGCCATACGTCGTGCCGAACATGACGGAGAACGTCGCGGAAACGCGGGCACGCCAGCAACAGGCGGCCACCGTCGTCCCGGAAGTGCGCGTGACCGTGCTGGAGAACGAGGTCATTGTACGCGAGGGCGATCTCGTCACGCCCGACGCAGTCGAAAAACTCGATTCGCTCGGCCTCGGTGCGCCGCACCTCACGTCGCAGCGCGTCGCCGGGATACTCGGTCTGACCATTGCGCTCGTCAGCATGGTCGCGCTCTTCCTCTGGCGCCCCCCTGCGAATGGGTGGCATCGGAGTCAGGCGCTTCTCCTCCTGTTCGCGCTTGGCACGCCGATTGTTGTCGCGCGGTTCCTGCTCCCCGGACACGCGATTCTGCCGTATCTCTTCCCCGTGGCGGGCACGGCGATTGTGATCGCAATATTGCTGAATCCGGAAATCGCTATCGCGGCGACCGTCTTTCTCTCGGTGCTCTGCGCCTACCTCGCGGATCAGTCGGTCGCGCTCGCAACGATGTTTCTCATCACCGGCCTCGTTGGCGTGATCGTCGCGGAACGGCTCCAATCGACGGTCGCGTACCTGTGGTGCGCGGCGGCAATCGGTCTGGCGGGCGCGATCACGGCGGTCAGTTGGCGCTTACTGACGCCCCCGGTCGATGCCCTGGGGATCGCCCAGCGGCTCGGCTTCGCGACGCTGAACGGCGTCCTCTCGGCGGGCGTCGCGTTCATCGGCGTGACGCTCCTCGCGCGACTCTTCGGCATCGTCACACCGTTCCAATTGCTGGAACTCGCGCACCCGCGCCAACCGCTGCTGAAACAACTGGCGCAGGATGCACCCGGCACGTACTACCACAGCATGATCGTCGGCAATCTGGCGGAGAAGGCGGTCGAGGAGATTGGTGGCGACCCGCTCCTGACGCGCGTCGCCGTCTTCTATCACGACATCGGCAAGGCGCTGCATCCCGCCTACTTTATCGAGAATCAGGCCAACATGCGCAACATCCACGACACGCTCGACCCGTACACGTCGGCGCGCGTCGTCATCGCGCACGTGACCGACGGTGTCACCCTCGCGGAGCGGGCGAACCTGCCGCAACGCATCGTCGATGTGATCACGCAGCACCACGGCACAACACGCACCGAGATTTTCTATCAGAAGGCGAAGGAGCACGACGGCGACGCGGTTGACGAGCACCTCTTCCGCTACGCCGGCCCGCTCCCGCAGACGAAAGAAGCGGCGGTCATCATGCTCGCGGACGCGACCGAGGCGGCGACGCGGGCGGCGAACCGCGCCGGACGGCTCGACGTCGATGCGAACGCCGCGAACGACGGCGACATCGACGCCGCGCGCACCGCGAAGATCCGCGCGATCGTCGAGCGCATCGTGCAGGACCGGCTGAAGTCTGGTCAGTTGGCCGACGCGCCGCTGACGCTCCGGGACCTTGCGGCCGTTCAGCGCACCTTCGTCGCCGTTCTCGATGGGATGTATCACCCACGCATCGACTACCCCGAACCTGCGCAAGCGCTCGAAGTGCCCGCAGACCATGCAGCGGTGCGCCCACCTGCGGATGTGGTGACTGCCGCACCGGTGAACAGCTGATGATGATGGAGCAGCAAGCCGCGATCACCGTCGTCATCGAGAGCGCCGAAGCGGAGCGTGCGCATCTCGACGCGGCATGGCTCAGTCGCCTGCTCGACTTCGCCATCCAGTCAGAAAACGCGACCGGCGCATCCCTCAGCCTGCTCGTCACCGACGACCCCGGCATTCAGACGCTCCACCGCGATTTTCTCAACGACGACACCCCGACCGATGTCCTCTCCTTCGCGGCGGAGACGGACGAGTTCTTCCCGATTGATGCGGGCACAGGCCGGTATCTCGGGGACATCGCCGTCTCGTGGGATACCGCCGCCGCGCAGGGACCGGAGGCGGGATTGACGACCGAACGCGAGGTCGCGTTTCTCACCCTGCACGGCCTCCTGCACCTGCTCGGCACGGACGACGCGACGGACGCGGACCGGGCGGCGATGCACGCGCGCCAGCACGCGCTCCTCGATGCTTTTCTCACAGCGGACGCGCCGGAATAGATGCGGATACTCTTTCTCACGCCACAGGCGCCAGACCCGCGACGCGGCGGGGCCGCGATTCGCAACTGGCATCTGATCGACGCCGCCCGCAACGCCGGTCATCACGCGCATCTCATCACGTTCGGTGATCCCCACGGTGAGTGCGGCGTCGCGAAGGCAACGTTCCTTCCGCATCCACCCAAACGTCCCGCGTGGCGACGACTCCGCGACCTAGTCATGAGCAGAGAGCCGGACCTTGCCCACCGGCTCCGCTCGGCGGCGATGCACGACGCCATCGCCGGATTGCTCCACGACGAGGGCATCGACCTGATTCAGGTTGAGGGGCTGGAGATGTGGCCGAACCTGCCCGACACTACGGTGCCGATCATCTACGACGCGCACAATGCCGAGGCAACCTTGCAACGGCGCATGGCCCTCCGCGCGCTCAACAGTCGCGCGATTCTCGCCGCGCTCTACTCGCTTATCCAGTGGCGAATGTTGCGCCGCTATGAGGCCGCTGTCGTCCGTGCCGCCGCAACGACCGTCGCGGTATCGCCGTCCGATGCGCGCGCGCTCCACAGGCTCGATGCCGATGCATCGATTGTCACGATTCCCATTGGCGTGGACACAACGTACTTCTCACCACAAGCGGTCGGCGTCGATGGGTTTGATGCGTATGACGTCGTCTTCACCGGGACGCTCGATTACCGCGCGAACACGGACGCCGCGCTCTGGCTCGCGCGCGCGATCTGGCCGCGCGTCCGTGAACGATTGCCCGATGCCCGCCTCGCGCTCGTGGGCCAGAACCCCACCGACGCGATCAAGCGCCTCGATGGGCGCGACGGCATCACCGTCACCGGCACGGTCGCGGATGATCGCCCGTACATGGCGCATGCGGGAGTGTATGTGCTCCCGATCCGTGTTGGCGCCGGGGTGCGGGTCAAGCTGCTCAATGCGATGAGCATGGGTTGCGCGATTGTCGCCACCGCGCAGGCGTGTGAGGGCGTGGCGGTTGAGGATGGCCGGGACCTCATCGCAGCGTCCACGTGCGCGTCCTCCTTCGCGGACGCAATCATCGACCTGCTCGACGATGCGGAATGCCGCAAACGACTCGGCGATGTCGCCCGCGCGCGAATGATTGCGGCGTACGACTGGTCCGCCGTCACACCACGCGTGCTCGAACTGTACGCGCGATGGGGGACGCCCGATGGATGAGCGCGCATCGCGCGACGTGTCGCTCGTCTGCACCGTTCGCAACGAGGTGGCGACCATTGGCAACCTGATGCGGAGCATCGCCGCGCAGACCGTCCGCCCGCGCGAGGTCATTTTCGTTGATGGCGGCTCGCGTGACGGGACACAGTTGCACATCGAGTGGTGGCATGGCCGTCTCGGTTGCCCGTTGCGGCTGATCGACGCACCCGGTGCGGGCATCGCGCGCGGGCGCAACATCGCCATCGCCGCCACGCGCGCGCCGATCATCGCCGTGACCGACGCGGGTGTGCGCCTTGAGTGCGACTGGCTTGAACGGCTCACGGACCCGTTCACCGACACCACGGTCAATAGTGTCGGCGGCTTCTTCCTCCCCGATGCGCGCACAACATTCGAGATCGCGATGGGCGCGACGGTCCTCCCGACGCCGGGTGACATCGACCCGTCCACCTTCCTCCCGTCGAGCCGGAGCATCGCGTTTCGGCGCGCGGTCTGGGAAACCGTCGGTGGCTACCCGGAATGGCTCGACTATTGCGAGGACCTGGTCTTTGATTTGCGCGCGCGGGAGCACTGCGGCGGCATCGCGTTTGAACCGGACGCGATTGTGCACTTCCGTCCGCGCGGATCGTTGCGCGCCTTTTGGCATCAATACTTCCGGTATGCGCGGGGCGATGGGAGGGCGAACCTGTGGGCGAAGCGACACGCCATCCGCTACGCGACGTACGCGAGCGCGACGACACTGCTTTTCGCGAGGAAGCGCAGTAAGATTGCCTGGCCCTTCACATTCGCTGCGGCACTTCTCTGCATACGGCGACCGATGCAACGCCTCATCCCGGCAATTACCGACCTACCGCCGACGCAACGCGCCGTTGCTGTCGCGTGGGTGCCGATCATCCGTGTTGTCGGTGATCTCGCCAAAATGACTGGCTATCCGGTCGGGCTGGTCTGGCGCGTGCGGCGGTTCGGTTGGCAATGGACGTGGCATGACGCCGACATTCGCCACAACCGCTGACCGTTGCGCTCACTCAATCCACAACCGCCCGCTTCGACCGCTCACGCCCTGCCAAGCAACGCGAGACGGAGGTATTCAACCGCCCACAGTGCGGAGCGTCGGCGAATATCGGCGGGCAGCGTGCGGTAGGCGCGCTCCGTGTCGGTGATCGTGCCGTCGATATCCGCCGCGCAGACGACCGTGCCGTACCGCTCGCTCCCTTGGGTCACGTTCACGGAGACACCGATGCCGAAGTTCGCGCCGAACAAGCGCCGCGCGGTCGTCGCGAGATGCCGCGCGTTCTCCGGCGTACCCGCTATGCGTGTATCGCTGGATGCGCTCATCCCGTCGTCAAAGACCGGCACATCCACAGCCTCAATGTCGATGCCGCCGCGAAACGCCGACGTCTCGGCGACATACGCCGCGAGCATGGCCGTCACGACGCCGCCCGTCCCCTGCTCGCACACCGCCACCGTTGCACCCCGCTGCGAGGCGAGCGTCAGGACGGCCTCGGGCAGCGCGTCGTTGTCGTATCCGTAGATGGAGTCACCGAGAATGCGCTCGGCCTCGGCGACGACGGGTTGCAGTGCGGTCCGGGCTTCATCAATCGTCCGCGCCTTCGCGGTGATTCGCACATGGACGCCGTCGTCCTTCGCGTACGTCGCGACGGTCGGGTTCGTGCCGTGGATCAATTCACCGAGCACTTCCTCGACGGACGACTCGCCGATCCCGATGGTGCGGAGGTTGCGCGATACGAGCACCGTTTCCGGCAGGTACTGGCGAAGGCGCGGGATCGCCTCCTGCTCCCACATCCGCTTCATCTCACGCGGCACCCCCGGCATGGAGACGATCATGTGCCCGTCACGCCGCACGAACCATCCCGGCGCGGTGCCGACGGGGTTTGGCAGGGCCTGCGCGGACGGGATGAGCCACGCCTGCTTGCGGTTAGGCTCCGGCATCGCCGCGTTGCGGTTGCGGAAAAATGCGCGGATCGTCTCGACGGTCGCTTCGTCCACTGCGGGCGTCTCACCGAGGAGATCGGCGACCGCCTCGCGGGTCAGATCGTCCTCTGTCGGCCCGACACCGCCGGTCGTGATGACGAGGTCGGAGCGCTCGAAGCCGCGCCGCAATGTGTCTACCAATCTGCCCCGGTTGTCGCCGACCGACGACACATAATAGAGGTCGATACCGAGATCGGCGAGCGACTGTGCGAGATAGGTCGCGTTCGTATCCGTGATTTGTCCGAGCAGCAGTTCCGTACCGACGCTGACGATCTCCGCGCGCATGGAATCCTCATTTCAGTTTCTCCGGTGGCCGGTACCGTGCGGCCACGCGGTGATGGTATTCCCGACATTCCGGCGATTATCGCCCGCGCCGCTCCTAATCGCAACGCGCGGCGCGGGTACGCGCGGGCCGACGTTGCGTTCGAGCCACGAGGTGCGTACACTGCACGCTACACAGCGGGCGACAACAGACGCCCGCGCGACCTACGGAAGGAATCAACGCAATGACCTGGGAAGATAAGCGCGGCCGACGGCGCGTCGTAGTGACGGGCATTGGCGTCCTCAGCCCCGTCGGCCAAACAACCGAGGATTCCTGGCAGGCCGTCCTCGCCGGGAAGAGCGGCATTGGGCCGATCACCCTCCTGGACACGAGCGGGCTGGACGTGCGCATCGCCGGAGAGGTGACGGGGTTCGACCCCGAGGCACGGCTGGGCCGCAAGGAAGCGCGCCGCGCCGATCGGTTCTGTCAATTCGCCATTGTGGCAGCGATGGACGCGGCGGAACATGCCAACCTCGATATGGAAAAAGAAGACCCGGAGCGCGTTGGCGTCCTCGTCGGCAGCGGCATCGGTGGCATCGGTAGCTTGGCGAACGCGGTGAAGACGCTGCTGGAGAAAGGCCCGAACCGCGTCAGCCCCTTCCTCATCCCGATGCTCATCATCGACATGGCGAGCGGCATGATCTCGATGCGTCTGGGCGCCAAAGGCCCCAATCATTCCGTCGTCTCCGCATGTACGACCGGCGCACATGCCATTGGCGACGCAGGGGAAGTCATTCGTCGTGGGGACGCGGACGTGATGATCGCGGGCGGCGCGGAGGCGGCCATCGTCGCAGTTGGGCTTGTCGGCTTCGGCAATATGAAGGCGCTCACCTTCCGCAACGACGAGCCGGAGCGCGCGAGCAGGCCGTTCGACGCGGATCGGGACGGGTTCGTGTGCAGCGAGGGGGCGGCGGTCCTCGTCCTCGAATCGGCGGAACACGCGGTCGGTCGCGGCGCGCCGATTCTCGGCGAGTTGCTCGGCTACGGCAACGCCGGCGACGCATACGACATGGTGCATCCGGCACCCGAGGGCGAGGGTCTTGGACGCGCAATGGCGCTGACGCTCAAGGACGCGCAGTTGCAACCGAGCGACATCGATTACATCAACGCGCACGGCACGTCCACCCCGCTCAACGATGCGCACGAGACGATGGCGATCAAGCGCGTGTTCGGCGAGCATGTCCCGCCCGTGAGCAGCACGAAGAGCATGACGGGTCACCTCCTCGGCGCAGCGGGGTCGCTCGAAGCGGCATTCTCGCTTTACGCCCTGCGAGATAACATGCTACCGCCGACGATCAATTACGAAACGCCGGACCCGGAGTGTGACCTCGATTACGTGCCGAATGTCGCGCGGGGCGCCGAGATCACGTATGTCCTCTCGAATAACTCGGGCTTCGGGGGGCACAATACCGGCCTCATTTTTGGACGATTCGAAGAATAAGATCAGGGGGAAACCATGGACAAGGAATCGAAGAAGGGCAACCTCACGCTCGTCACCGAGCCGCCCGCCGAGGAGCAGGCTGAAATAGCGGAATCTGCTGGTGACGAGACGGAAATCGAACCCGTCGCGCCGTGGTCAACGTGGCTCGACGGCAACCGGCAGACGCTGAAGTCGCTCCACAGCGACATGCAGTACCTCATCAAAGGCGTTCCCGGTGCGGGGCTGAACTGGCAGCCGGGCACGAACACCAACTCACTCTGGGCGCTCACGCTGCACACGCTCGGCACGACGCTCCATCTGCTCTCGACGGCTGCGGACATCGAGCCGCGCTGGCAGAGCTGGCAGCGCGCCACCGAACTGACCGCATCCGGCGACGATCCGGGGCTGCTGCTCGCGGCGATCCGCAACATGGACGACTTCCTCGACAAGGTCTTCTCCGTCCTCGAGGACGAGACGCCCGCGACCGAGCGCGACTGGCTGGGCAAGCCGAAGCCGATCAGTTACCTCGTCGCCCATGCGGTCGAGCACGCCGGGCGGCATGTCGGTCACATGGAACTGACCCGACAGTTGTGGGATCAGCGCGCCAAGCGGAATCGGTAGGCGGCCCAGTGAGCGAGTCGTACACCGTCCCGGACGGCACCTTGCCATTGCTCGGCGGCATCCTCACCATGATGGACTTCGCGCACCGGAACATGATTCAGATCATCGCGGACTTGCCGGACGAGGCGCTCGTCTGGCAGCCCGCGAGCGATATGGGTTTCCTCTCAGGTATCATTTGCCACACGATGTACGTTGAGACGTTCGCGATCCGTTGCGCGGCGGGCGAGGATGTCTCATTCAGCGTCAAATACGACGAAGCAGAAGAAGACGGCTCGACGTGGCGGACTGCGGAAGGCCGGGAACAGTTGATGGCACGGATCTCTGAGGGTGACACGATCATGAAGCGCATCCTGCCGATCATGACCGTCGCGGGGATGGAGAAGCGCTTTCAGGGCTTTAGCGAGAATTCCCTCCTAAGCGGCGGCTACCTGATTGCCATAGCCGCGACCCACACAACGATGCACTGGGGCCACATGCAGATGACACGGCAACGCTGGGAGCAGAAGCACCCGGAGTTTGTCGGCACCTATACACCGTGGTAGCGAGCAAAAGGGCGGCGGTCATCGCGACCGCCGCCCTTTTTCGTTGCCCGAGAGAATCCTAGTCCAGATACCCACGCAGCTTGCGGCTATACGATGGGTGCCGCAGCTTTCGCAACGCCTTCGCCTCGATCTGGCGGATGCGCTCGCGGGTGATGCCGAACTCCTTGCCGACTTCCTCCAGCGTGCGGAACCGACCATCCTCAAGCCCGAAGCGCAGGATGATGATGCGGCGCTCCCGCTCCGTCAGCTTGTGCAGCGCCTCACCGATCTGCGACTTCAGCAACTGCTGCGAGGCAAGCTCCAGCGGTGCGGGCGTCGAGTCATCTTCGATGAAGTCGCCGAGGAAGGCGTCGCCATCCTGCCCAACCGGGGCCTCAAGCGAGACCGGATGGCGGGAGACTTCCAGCACCTGTCGCACCTTGTCCTCGGGCAGGTCCATCGCGCTCGCGATCTCCTCGTGCGTCGGCTCGCGCTCGTAAATCTGCTGCAACCGATGGCTCATCTTCTTCACCCGGTTGATCGTTTCGCCGACGTGCACGGGGAGGCGGATCGTGCGGCTCTGATCCGAGATGGCGCGGGTGATCGCCTGCCGGATCCACCACGTCGCGTACGTGCTGAACTTGTAGCCACGCGTGTAATCGAACTTATCGGTCGCCTTCATCAGGCCGATGTTGCCTTCCTGAATCAGGTCAAGAAAGGACAAGCCGCGCCCGACATATTTCTTCGCGACACTGACTACCAACCGAAGGTTGGCGCGGATGAGATGCTCGCGCGCGTCCTCGCCGTCCTTGCGATCGTACTCGAATTCCTCATGATCTTCGGGGGACAGGGAAAGATCGGTCGCCAGGCGCTCCTCAGCGGCGAGACCACGCTCCATCCGCTTCGCGAGCCAAACCTCCTCCTGCATCGTCAGAAGGTCCGTCTCACCGATCTCTTGCAAGTACAGACGGACGGAATCGGCAGCGATCTGCGCCGCCTGTTGGCTGTCCAGCCGCTCATCGTCCGCGCGTTCGCTCTTCGCACGATGATTCCGCACCACCGGCTCGGGACGCACAATCGGCTCCTGCTCGACGATATCAATTCCCTGCTCATAGAGCGCGGAGAAAAACTCGTCCAGTCCCTCGATGTCCTGCTCGGCGTTCGGGAATGCGGCGATAATCTCGTCGTGCAGGAGATATCCTTTTTGCTTGCCCTTTTCCAGGAGTGTCGTCGACATATACACATCACCACCCGTACGATTGTTGCTCGGGCGGCACGCGCCGCCCGATGCCATCGATGAACGTGCCAACCCCCGTTGGCGAGCCGATTGCAACATTTCCTTCGTTCATCAGGACAAAACGCCATCCTAACACACGACCGCATTGTCAGCCGACGTTTCACGCCGCTGCGAACGCGCATTCGTACTGTGAAGAATACCACCAATGGTGTGATATGTCGAGCATTTTCCTTGGCCAACCGAGCGAATGTTTCTCCACACTTGTGGCTTGGCAATTGGAAATACGCCGTGAGATGCTGCCCTGTGTGTCGCTGTGCCGCGATGTGGGGCGGTGTTTCACGGCAGCGACACAAACCTCTTGACACAGTTTTCGGCGGGTGGTATCTTTCGTTCCCGCAGCGCAGTGACGCTTGCGGAGGGGCGCATTAACAGGCGAGGAGCGAGGACGGAGCAGCAGGGGCGGCGCGCTTTGGGGCGGGCCGTCCGCAGGGAATGGCTGAGTTGTGGGAGCAGTGGTGATTGGTCACGGGAGCAGGGCGACGGGGGCGACGCACGGGCGTTTGCCGGACGTGGGCCGATGCGGGACCGTGACGAAGGGCGTCGGGTGGATGCCTAGGTCGTTCGTGCCGACGAAGGACGTGGCGTAGCAGCGAAATGCCTCGGGGAGCCGCGCGCGGGCTGGGAGCCGAGGATGTCCGAATGGGGGAACCCCGCAGGGTGGTGAGCCTTGTGACCCGCCGATGAACACATAGTCGGTGTGGAGGTAAGCCGGGGAACTGAAACATCTCACGTACCCGGAGGAAGTAAGAGAGGGCCGGAGTAGCGGCGAGCGAAACGGTGCAAGCCCAAACCGCGTGCGTGCCAAGGGTGCCGCCGTTGCGCACGCGGGGTTGTACGGAGGTCGGGCGGGGTCGGTATGCCCCGCGCGCAGTGAGAAACCGCCACACTAGCCGAAGGCCGCTGGAACGGGCCGCCGCAGCGGGTGAGAGCCCCGTAGGCGAAAGTGTGGGGGCTGCGCGACCATACCGTGAGTACGGCGGGACACGCGACATCCCGCCGGAAGCTGGGGGGACCACCCTCCAAGGCTAGCTACACGAACGGACCGATAGTGGACAGTACCGTGAGGGAATGGTGAAAAGCACCCCGGAAGCGGGGGGTGAAAGAGATCCTGAAACCCGACGCCCACAAACAGTCGGAGCGGGCAGCGATGTCCCGTGACGGCGTACTTTTTGTAGAACGGACCGGCGAGTGATTCTCCGTGGCGAGGCTAAGGGAGTGCGTACCCGGAGCCGCAGCGAAAGCGAGTCTGAACAGGGCGCCATTGAGTCGCGGGGAATCGACCCGAAACCAGGTGAGCTATCCATGTGCAGGCTGAAGCGCGGGTAAGACCGCGTGGAGGGCCGAACCGGTGTCTGTTGCAAAAGGCTCGGATGACGTGTGGATAGGGGTGAAATGCCAAACGAACCTGGAGATAGCTGGTTCTCCCCGAAATGCATTTAGGTGCAGCGCGCGGTTTTGGTTTCATCGGAGGTAGGGCACTGGATTGGCGCGGGGGCTTACCGCTTACCAACCCAAACCAAACCGTGAATGCCGATGAACGTCGCCGCGTAGTGAGACGGCGGGTGCTAAGATTCGTCGTCGAGAGGGAAACAGCCCAGACCGTCGGCTAAGGTCCCCAAGTGCGTGCTAAGTGGGAAACGTTGTCGCGACGCGGTGACAACCAGGAGGTTGGCTTAGAAGCAGCCACCCTTGAAAGAGTGCGTAATAGCTCACTGGTCGAAAGTGTCGCGGCGCGGACAATCCAAGGGGGCTCAAGCACGCCACCGACGCCACGGGTGCACATGCTTTGCATGTGCGCGGTAGGGGAGCATTGCCATCGGCGGTGAAGGCGGGCCGTGAGGCGCCGCTGGAGCGGTGGCAAGGGAGAATGCCGGTATGAGTAGCGCGACGCGGGTGAGAATCCCGCGCACCGAATGCCTAAGGGTTCCAGAGCAAGGCTGATCCACTCTGGGTGAGTCGGGCCTAAGCCGAGGCCGCGAGGCGTAGGCGATGGACAGCGGGTTAAGATTCCCGCACCACCGACCGGACGTTTGAGTGATGGGGGGACGCACCGAGGTTCGCCCGGCGGCGCGAGCCGTCCAACCGCGCAGGGGGTCCAGGGTGAAATGCCTGGACAGGACCCGAGGCGGGAGCGCGAGGGGGTCACACGTGACCCGCAAGCGGGCAAGACCCGTGGTGCCCAGAAAAGCCTCTAGCGAGTCCGGCGGTGCCCGTACCGCAGACCGACACAGGTGGGCTGGTAGAGAATACCAAGGTGGACGGGAGAACCCTCGTTAAGGAACTCGGCAATTTGACCCCGTAACTTCGGGAGAAGGGGTGCCGGCGCGAGCCGGCCGCAGTGACCAGGCCCAGGCGACTGTTTACCAAAAACACAGGTCTGTGCGAAGGCGACGAGCCGACGTATACGGGCTGATGCCTGCCCAGTGCCGGAAGGTTAACGGGAGGGGTGCGAGCCCCGAACTGAAGCCCCGGTGAACGGCGGCCGTAACTATAACGGTCCTAAGGTAGCGAAATTCCTTGTCGGGTAAGTTCCGACCCGCACGAAAGGCATCACGATCTGGGCGCTGTCTCAACGAGGGACCCGGCGAAATTGAAGGCCCTGTGAAGATGCAGGGTACCTGCGGCAGGACAAAAAGACCCCGTAGAGCTTTACTCTAGCTTGTCCTGGGGCGATGTCGCCGCATGTGTAGGATAGGTGGGAGGCTGTGATCTCGCGCCGCCAGGTGCGGGGGAGCCGACGGTGAAATACCACTCTTGCGGCGTTGTCGCCCTCACCCCCGGCCGTCAGCCGGCGGGGGGACAGGGGCTGGTGGGGAGTTTGACTGGGGCGGTCGCCTCCCAAATGGTAACGGAGGCGCCCAATGGTCCCCTCAGGCCGAATGGTAACCGGCCGGAGCGTGTATGGGCACGAAGGGGGCTTGACTGCGAGGCAAACAGGCCGAGCAGGGACGAAAGTCGGGCCAAGTGATCCCACGGTTCCGAGTGGAAGGGCCGTGGCTTACCGGATAAAAGCTACCTCGGGGATAACAGGCTGATCTTGCCCAAGAGTTCACATCGACGGCAAGGTTTGGCACCTCGATGTCGGCTCGTCGCATCCTGGGGCTGGAGAAGGTCCCAAGGGTTGGGCTGTTCGCCCATTAAAGCGGTACGCGAGCTGGGTTCAGAACGTCGTGAGACAGTTCGGTCTCTATCCGCCGTAGGCGTACGAGGAGTGACTGGCGCTGGCCCTAGTACGAGAGGACCGGGCTGGACCGACCGCTGGTGTGCCGGTTGTCGCCAGAGCGGCACCGCCGGGTAGCTACGTCGGGATGGGAGAACCGCTGAGCGCATCTAAGTGGGAACCCCACCAGGAGATGACTCCTCGCTTCCCCTTTGCGGGAGCAAGCCCCCCGGCAGACCACCGGGTTGAGCGGCCGCGCGTGGAAGGCGGGCAACCGTCGGAGCGGAGCGGTGCGCATGGGCGCGGGCGGTCTCACACGAGTGCCCATAGTGATGGCGGCGGCGGGCGTGGCCCACGTCGCCCTGGATCGGTGACCCCGATGCCACCTCCCCGATCATTCCTTCCCTTTTCCCCTGCTGCGGTGTGTGAGTGTGGAGCGACGAGGCGGTCGGTGGCGGCGGGGTGGCGTGCGTGCGCGAGCGCGGCGGTGTCCCACCCGGTCCCATCCCGAACCCGGTCGTGCCCCCCGCCAGCGCCGGCGAAGTACTGGGGGGGCAACTCCCCGGGAAAGGCGGCCCGTGCGCGCGGCACCCCGCCGCCCCCGACCCGAGGCGCGCCCCGCTCGCACCGCAATCCGTCCTGTGCTCTAAGCCTGGTGCCCGATCCGCGTCGCGGGGTGGAGCAGCGGCAGCTCGTTGGGCTCATAACCCAAAGGTCGTGGGTTCGAATCCCACCCCCGCTACCAGTCTTCC
>JAABUS010003681.1_pt1 | contig 24164 bp, 26 predicted proteins | sample 5560161 | NCBI WGS metagenome assembly JAABUS01 (sample SAMN10711885, study PRJNA513376) | rock metagenome | isolation source: Antarctica rocks | place: Antarctica: Victoria Land, Trio Nunatak nord | collected 2016-01-04
TACCCAACTTCAGCCGTCCTTCCCGCAGATTCTCGCTCTGAACCGGACATCTCCCGATCCTGCTTATTATAGTCCTAGCCGCTCCAGAAACTTCGGATCACTCCTCCATCCAGGCGTCACCCTCACCTTGAGGTCGAGGTAGATTCTGGTTCCTAGCAGCCGCTCCACGTCCCGGCGGGCTTCGGTGCCGATGAGTTTGATGGTTTTGCCGCCTTTGCCGAGCACGATCATGCGCTGCGTACCCCGCTCCACGTGGATAACGGCGTACACGACTGTCACGTTCTCCTTGCGTTCGACGTCTTCAACCTCGACGGCGACGGCGTGCGGAACCTCGTCGCGCAGCACGTTCAGCGCCTTCTCGCGCACGTACTCGGCCAGTATCAGGGATTCCGGATAGTCGGTCACTGCATCCTCGGGGAAATATTGGGGGCCGGGCGGCAGCATCCCGGCAACCTCATCCATGAGCGGCTCCACGTTCAGGCCATCAGTCGCACTCAGGAGGAACACGTCCTCCCAGTCGGCCAGCCCGCGCACGGAGTCCACTATGGGCAGCGCGTCTTCGCGCCGGGGCAGGAGGTCTACTTTGTTCACGCAGGCTATGGCTGGAGTATCCGTGTTCGCCACGAGCCCGGCCACGTACCTGTCACCCCTGCCGACCTCGGCGGCCTGCGAAGCGTCGAGGAGAAACAGGATCACATCCGACTCAGAAAGACTGTCGAGTACCTGTTGCTGCATCCTGGCCCGCAAGGTGTCGCGGGGCTTCTGGGAACCTGGCGTGTCCACGAAGACCGCCTGGTAGCCTGGGCCGTTTCGCACGCCGCGCACCGGCCCGCGCGTGGTCTGCGGGCGGGGTGATGTGATTGAGACCTTCCTCCCCACAAGCCGGTTCACGAGGGTTGACTTTCCCACGTTCGGCCTTCCGACGACCGCGATGAAGCCGCTCCGCAGATCATCGTCCCGGGTTGCGTGTAGCATCCCGCCGCTCACAGTACCTCCGGGCCGAAGGAGTGGGGGAGTATCTCCTCGAACGGATAGCTACGCAGGCCGGAGGCTTCCGATGGGTCCTCGACCACGACTTCCTTGCAGCCGAACTCGCGCAGGAACTGGCGGCATGCGCCGCATGGAAAGCACGGTGCGGCGTTTGGGCTGGCGACCGCAACCAGCTGGACGCCCCTGTCGCCAGGATCTGCGAGGGCCATCGCGACGGCGGCGCTGCGTTCGGCGCAGATGCCGAGCCCATAGGATGCGTTCTCGACGTTGCATCCTGCGTGCAACGCGCCGTTTTCGGTAAGAATGGCGGCCCCGACGCGGAAGTTGCTGTATGGCGCGTATGCGTTGTTTGCGGCTTCGCGGGCCGCATCCATCACGGTTTCAAGGTCCATTTTCGCTCCTTTCACGCGAGTTGGAAGACGGTGACCGTGACGAGGGCCCCGATCACAGCCCCGGTCACCACCTGATAGATGCCGTGGGTCCCGCTCTCCACGCGGCTCTGGCAGACGAGCAGGGCCATGAGGAGCGTCACAAGCGAGATGAGCCCCCCGTATCTGGCGCCGGTTGCCAGAAAACTCGCCGCGACCCACGCGGCGAACGACACAGCCGCGTGCCCCGAAGGCATCCCGCCATGGAAGGAGTTCGGGGAATGCGTGAGCGCCTTTACGAGCAGGACGACGAGCGTCACTAGCGCCAGGGCGACGAGGGTGAGGTGACCGGGCCAGCGCCTGATGCTATCGAGCGTCTCCAGGGTGAGCGGCCCCAGGTCATTGGCCAGGATCAGGTATCCGATCAGCACAGCTCCAACGCTCGACACGAGCACGGCACCAGCCGATACATCCTTCGCCAGCTTCGCCAGCGGATGGTATTCCTCGGTGACGAGGTCCACAGTAAATTCCAGCGCGGTGTTGAGCAACTCCGTGACGAACACGAGCATGATGGTGAGAAGCAGGGCCGCAAGTTCCAGCGCGCTCACCCCGACGAGCAGGCTAGCCACCAGGACCAGCACGGCCACCACCGCGTGGATGCGCATGTTGCGCTGGGTGCGCACGGCGTACACGATGCCCCTGTACGCGTGCTCGAAGCTGCGGGCGACGCCCTGCTGGCCCTTACTGGCCTTCGGAACCTTCTTATCCTTCCTGTCCACGCACCTTCTCCAGCACGGTTTCCTGGACGCGGGACATCTCGCTTTCCCCGAAATCGTCGCCGTGATCCATCCCCGCCAGATGCAAAGTTCCATGCACCACAAGCTCGTCCACGCCCATCTCGGCGGCTCCGGGGCAGATCACGACCTCCCCAACCATCTCCCCGTACGGCCCATCCACCTCGAAGCTCAATACGTCGGTCGGTCGGTCTTTACCCCGGAACTCGTAGTTGAGTTTCTTGATAGCTTCCTGAGTGATCAGCGCCACTGACATCTCCCCCACCCGATCCAGGTCGAAGCCCCTTTCGGTGAGCGCAGCCGCGCAAAGTTGCGTGGCGCGTTCGGGTGTGAGGTTGCGGTATTCCACCTCGTCGATGACCTCGACAGTGAAGGGCTGGGCGGGGATGGATGGCCTCAGTTTACGGTTCCGGCGGGTTTGGGCTTGCCGGGCTTCTTCTGGTTTTTGTCTGATGATTTCTCGTCGGGTGCGTCCGGGTATTCGATGCGTGGGCCGAGGAAGCCGATCAGCGCCTCGCGTATGGCTTCGCCGACCTCGTGGATCTCACGCATGGTCAGCGCGCAATCGTCGAACTGTCCGTCTTCGATCTTGCTCCGGATGGTGCCAGCTATGATGTCCTCCACGCGCTTGGGCGTCGGCTTGGCTATGGATTTCACCGTCGCCTCCACGGAGTCGGCGATCATCACGATGCCGGCCTCCTTGCTCTTCGGACGGCCGCTCGAATAACGGAAATCCGACTCGCGCACGGTCTCGCCGTCGAGCGCGTTCTCCAGCGCCTTGCGGTAGAAGTACTCGATGCGCGTCGTGCCGTGATGCTGGGCGATGATGTCGAGGATCTCCTGCGGCAATCCCCAGGCGTACCCGATCTCCAGCCCATCCTTCACGTGACGTTTGATGATGCGTGCAGACAGGGCCGGGGACAGGGCGGTATGGGGGTTTATCTGGGAGATCTGATTCTCCACGAAGTAAGCAGGATGTTCGAGCTTGCCGACGTCGTGATAGTAGGCTCCGACGCGGGCGAGCAGGGCGTCTGCCTGGATACGCTCGGCGGCGTATTCGGAGAGGTTACCAACCTGCATGGAGTGGGTGAAGGTTCCTGGCGCTTTCTGGAGCAGCTTGTGGAGCAGTTCGTTGCTCGGGTTGGAGAGTTCGAGGAGCTTCATCGGGGTCAGGATGTTGAACGCGTTATCCAGGAGCGGGAGCAGCACCATGGCGAGCATCAGCGAAAGTACGCCGTTGCCAAGGCCAAGAACACCCTGCCACACGGCATCGGGGAAGCCCAAGCCACCGACCAACCCCACGGCGAAAGTCACTGCGCCGGTGATCAAAGCTATAAAGAACCCGGCTTTCAGCAGTTTCTGCTGCGAGTTTGCCCGGATAACAGTATAGATAGCGAAGCCCGAACCAAGTAGCAACGCCGAGGTCAGCAGGAAGTCGTTGCCAGCGATGATCCCGACGTTGATGCTGGTCACGACCACCATGAGGAACATCAGGCGCGGACCCAGCAGCATGGTCCCGATTATCGAGAGGCCGGCAAGCGGCGTCAGATACGGGTTGAAATCCAGCTCTATGAAGATGCGGGCCAGGAGGGTGAACAGTATCGTGAGCGAAGCCGCGAGGGTAAGCCGGATCGCGGCCTTTGTCTTGAGAATCCTGCGCCCGAAGCGCTCGAGGAAATACCAGAAGATCCCCATCTCGGCGGCGACCACGAGCCCGACGCCAATCAGCGCCATCCACGGGTCGGAGGTAACTATTAGTCCCTGGGATTCGAGTTGTGCAAGATCCCCGCGCTCCAGGATACCCTGCGACACCATCCGCTCTATCGGCGGACGCGGACCCAGCCCGATCATGGCCGTCAGCGCCACCCAGGTAAACGCTGTGAGCACGACGAATAGCCGTACTTTTGGCTGGTGCTCCAGCCAATCGCGCAGGCGCTCGAAGCGGGTGGGCTGACGGTGGAACTCATCAACCCTCTTGCCCAACTCGACTTCCGGGGTCTTTCTTCCCAGCTTCATCTTCGGCTCCGCTCTCCCTAGCCCTCGGAGGGCTCCCCAGCGTCCTCGTAGGCATCCACGATGCGCATGACGAGGTCGCTCCTCACTATGTCGTCACGCCGCAGCCCGACGAACGAAACCCCATCGACGCCCGTGAGCGTGCGGCGGGCGTCCTGCAACCCGCTCTGACGGCCTTTCGGGAGGTCAACCTGAGTGATGTCGCCGGTGATCACCATTTTGGAGCCGAAACCCAGGCGCGTCAGGAACATCTTCATCTGCTGGGGCGTAGTGTTCTGGGCTTCATCCAGGATGATGAACGCATCATTCAAAGTCCGGCCTCTCATGAAAGCAAGTGGGGCGATCTCGATTATACCGCGCTCCAGATGCGCCTGGAACCTGGCAGGGTCCACCATCTCGTAAAGTGCGTCGTACAGCGGCCTGAAGTACGGGTCCACCTTCGCCATCATGTCCCCAGGCAGGAATCCTAAAGACTCCCCGGCCTCCACGGCAGGCCGCGTCAGGATGATCCTGGTGACCTCGCCTTTGTTGAGGGCGTCTACTGCGAGCGCCACTGCCAGATACGTCTTTCCCGTTCCAGCCGGGCCGATGCCAAAGACAACCTGATTCTGGCGGATTGCGTCTGTATATGCCTTCTGGTTGCGGGTCTTCGGGGCGACGCGGCGTCCGCGGTGCGTGAGGATCATATCCCCAAGCACCTCACGGCCCCCGCCCATCCCGTACAGGCGTTCCGCGGTCTCAGGCGTCAGATGATTGCCGTCCTCGGCAAGCCCGACGAGCCCGTTGAATACCGCTTCGGCCCTGTCCACGGCCTCCTCGCCGCCCCGCAGGGAGATCTCGTTTCCGCGCACGATCACCTCGCACTCGACCAGTTCTTCGACACGCCGCAACACAGAGTCGCGCTCACCGAATACCTCGAGCATCCTGCCGGGCGGGATGACGATCCTGGCCTCCATACCGTTGCCTGTCGTAGTGTCCGTCATTGCTCCTTTCTCGTAGGATTCAGGTATCAGCTTCTCGCCCGCCGCGAAACAGTCATGCGCTGGCGCGAGGGCACCCGGCCGTAAGGCCAATCCCGCACCCATCTCATCCAGGTACCGTCAGTAGCAGGTCTTTTCCTGATACCTGAAACCTGTAGCCTAATGAAGTGAGACGCATATCACTAGCCTCTGAACAGCAGCCGTACAAGCCGCTCCGGGGCATCGTCCACCAACTCGGCATTCGGGTCTGGGGGATAGTCTCCAATCTTCTGCGGGTTCTGGACCGCCGGAACATATAGCCGGTCGAGTGCATTCGCATTATCGTCACGCACCTCCACAAGGTGCGCGTATTCACCCAGCGTTAGCTCCCAGGCTCCACCGGCTCCTCCACCAGGCAGCCACTTCATCTTGCCGCCCAATGACTCGATTAGGGTTCGGACCTGTCCATAAGGACGTCCTTTCCCATCCAACTTCATTTGTTTCCTCCTTCCTGCGGTAGTGCAGGCAACTCGGAAGTACGAGTGTTGCTAGGTGCTGCCAAATATGCTCACCTTCACTGCAACCTGTTCCGTACCAGGGCGGCGAGCTGGCGGCCCTCCACCCTTCTTTCCGCAAGCGCCGTGGCCCGGCCCATGACGGCTCCCATGTCCTTCATCCCGGATGCGCCAGTGTCCTTTATCGCATGATCCACGATCCCCTCCAACTGTTCCGCGGATAGGCGGGCTGGCAAATATTCCCGCACTACCTCGGCCTCCGCCGCCTCCGAATCGGCCTGTTCCTGGCGTCCGGCTTTGCGAAACGCCTCGGCGGATTCCTCGCGCTGCTTGAGTTGGCGGCGCAGGATCACCTGTTCCTCATCTTCCGAGAGGGCCCTTCCGGCTTCGATCTCACCGTTCTTCAGCGCGGCGTTGAGCATCCGCAGGGTTCCCAGGCGGTCCCTGTCGCGTGCGCGCATGGCAGTCTTCGTATCCTGCTGTAACCGCTCCGCGATACTCACGGCATTCCCAATCTCTTGCCCCCTATAACGTGGAGGTGAAGGTGAAATATTTCCTGCCCCGCGTCCTTGCCGTTGTTGATCCTCACCGCGTATCCACCGTCCAGGACGCCGAGCTTCCTCGCAATCTCGCTCGCCACCTCGAAGAGCCGCTTGGTCACCCTGTCTGGCAACGCCCCGATCTCCTCCAGGTTGGCGACGTGCTGCCTTGGCACGACGAGGACGTGTACCGGCGCACGACCGTTTATATCCTCGAACGCGAAGACCTCATCGTCCTCGTACACCACATTCGAGTCCATCTCCTTGCGTACTATTTTGCAGAACAAACAATCTTTCTCATCCATAAAGGCTCTCCTTCCCTGCGACTAAGTATGCTCCACCGCAGCTTCGAGCGTCGCCATCGCCCGCGCCACCGCAACCACGCCCGCGGTCTCGCTGCGGAGTCGGTATGGCCCGAGTTGCCCGAACTTCAGACCGATCTCCCCGGCCAGTGAGATCTCAGCCCCACTCCATCCACCTTCGGGTCCGACGAACAGGCTCGTCCCCCCCACACCCAGCGCGTCTTCCAACCTGGGAAGTCCTTCGCCGTTGTGCAGCAGCACACCCTCTTCGCCAGCCTCCTTCACGGCCCCTGGGAAAGCCACAGGCCCTCCCACCTCCGGTATTCGCAACTGGAGGGATTGCCTGGCCGCAGCTTGTGCCACCCGCCGCCACCGCTCGACCTTACCTGCCGCGTTATCCATCCGAACTACGCCCCGATCCGTGACCAGTGGGACAATGCGGTCAACCCCGATCTCCGTGGCCTTCTCCACGACGAGGTCCATGTGACGACCCTTCGGCACAGCCTGATACAGAACCACCCGCGCCCCGCTTCCCTCCGGCGCGGCCAGCTCCTCCAGAACAGTAGCCTCACTCCCATCGCGTAGCTCGACCAGAAACAACCGTTTATCAGCGTCCACAGCCTCGAATACATCTCCGCTCCTGGCACGCAAGACCTTCGAGACGTGATGCGCCTCTTCCGGGGGAAGACCGAAGGCGCCGCCTGGTTCCACGGTGAAGTTCAGAAAGATGCGCGTGATCGGGGATCGGGAGATACCGGCTCCTATCGGAAGACGCCCCTGAGACGGTCGAAGAAGGAGCCACCAGTGCCATTGTAAGTCTCGTGGCCGCTCGCCGCGTCGAACTTCTCAAGAAGCTCCCGCTGCTCTTCGGAGAGCCGCGTGGGCACGAGCACGTCAACGACTACCTTGAGATCCCCGCGTCCCCTGCGCCTCAACCTCGGCATCCCCTCTCCCCGCAGCCGCAGCGTCGCGCCAGGCTGGGTTCCTGGTTCGATCCTTACCTCAGACGCTCCATTCAGGGTCGGGATCTCGCGTTCCGTCCCCAGGGCCGCCTCGACGACGTTGACGGTCAACCGATGCACGAGATCTTCCCCATCGCGCATGAGATCCTCGTCCTCGCTAACCTTGATCGTCACGTACAGGTCGCCTGACGGGGCGCCAGCCTCTCCAACGTGCCCGGCGCCGGAGACGCGGAGGCGCATGCCGTCCTCGATCCCCTCCGGTATACGCAGGTTCCGGGTCTCGATTTCCGAGATACGCCCGCTCCCCCGGCAATTTTCGCAGGACACGTCGATGATCCTACCCCGACCGCCGCACGCGGAACACGGCTGGGTCGTCACCATCTGTCCCAGGATGCTCTCCCGAACAGACCGCACGGCCCCCGCGCCACCACACGTCCCACACGTGTGGGATTCAGTCCCCCCCACGCCGTCGCAAACCGAACAATTCTTGACGACCTGAACATTAACTTCACGTTCTGTCCCGAATGCCGCCTCCCGTAGAGAAATGTCAACCTCTACTTCAACGTCACCGCCGCGACTGGGGCCGCGGGAGCCGGAGCCGAAGAACGAGGAGCCGAAGGAGGAACGGTCGCCGAAGAAAGCCTCGAAGATATCTTCGAAGCCGCCGAACTGTTCGCCGCCGCCGGGATAACCTCCGGCCCCACCGCCCCTGGGAACCTGATGCCCGTAGGTATCGTAGGCGCGGCGCGAGTCGGCGTTGGAGAGAACTTCGTAGGCTTCGGTGAGTTCCTTGAAGCGTTCCTCGGCGCCAGGGTCGTTGGGGTTGGCGTCGGGGTGATGGGAGCGGGCGAGGCGGCGGTAGGACTTTTTGATCTCCGCCTCCGACGCTTCACGAGACAGCCCGAGGACTTCGTAGTAATCGTGCTTCGTCGCCATCCCTAGAAGCTGGTGCTCAACCGGTCGGTCAGGGCTGCGGCAGCGGAACGTACGGTGGTGATGGCGGCGTCGTAGTCCATGCGCTTCGGCCCGATGAGGCTGACCACGCCGAACGGGCGCTCGCGGTGGCTGTACGCGGCCGCTACGAGGCTCGTTCCGGCAAGATTGTAGAAACCGCTCTCCGTGCCGATGGAAACGACTACCCCGCTGCGCGATACGGACCTCGCGAGGGCATCGCCCATCAGGCGCAGCAGCCAGCGGCGGCGCTCGAAGATCTCGATGACCGCTGCGAGGCTAGATGGGTCCAGGTCGTCCAGGCGGGCGAGCAAGGCGGATACACCCTGCACGAACACGCCGCGCTCCGAGGCCCGGCTCAACACCTGAACCGCCTCAAGGACTGCGCCGACGACGAACGGACTGTGGTCCGAGAGCGCCCTTCCTGCGGTCGCCAGTTCGAGGTCAGCGCCGAGCGGCCTTCCGCCGAGCCAGGCGTTCAGCGAGGAGATAAGCTCGCGGGTCTCATCCTCATCGACCGGGGCGGGCAACGTCACGGTGGTGCTCGAAGACGCCCCACTCTCCATGGAGACGACAAGCAGGAGAACGTCTTCCCTGAGACGCAGGCAGTCCACCCTGGAAAGGGAATCTCCGAGCGCGCTCGGCCCTGCCACGACGGCCAGAAGGCGCGTAACCTCGCTCATCCCCTCTGATACGCCCCGCAAAAGCTCGTCCACGTTTCCAGCGTCTTCAGGGGCCACGAAGCGGGCTCCCTCGTCAGGCTCTCCCGCTATGAGGGCATCCACGTAGAAACGGTAGCCAACGTCAGTTGGCACCCTTCCGGCGGAAGTGTGCGGGTGGGTTAGAAAGCCGCCGTTCTCCAGGTTGGAAAGTTCAGCCCGGATGGTCGAGCTGCTCGCATCCACCACATCCGCGAGGGCGTGGCTGCCCACTGGAGCGCCTGTGGAAATGTAAAGCTCCAGCGTTCTCAGAAATATCTCGCGTTGCCTGTCAGACAGCGTCATCACTTCCTGATTTTACCATGATGAGCCGTGTTTCCAGCGCTATGCCTTTTCCAGTGAGGGTTCCATCGTTCATGGGTTCTGGAGTATGGAGTGCATATTCGGCGTATCCATCAGACCTCACCAGAAGATGCCCGGCATATGGCTGGAGCGCATTTGGCTGGAGCCATGTATAAGATCGATCGGGTTGGTGCGGTTCGCCTGCGTTTCCGCGTGCGGCTCAACGCCGACACAACAACGCCAACCTTCCCCAAAACTATCTCACATGACGAGCGGCAGCCGCTCCAGACCTCGCAAGAACAACCCCCGCCGCCAGCGCAGCGATTCGGGCTCCACCGTCAGGCGTGCCTCCGGGAAGCGCCGCAGGAGGGCGTTCAAGGCGATCTGCCCTTCCATCCGGGCAAGCGGCGCTCCCAGGCAATGATGCACGCCTCCCCGCCCGAAGGCGAGGTGCCGGTTCGGATCTCGCGCGAAGTCGAGGGCGTCGGGGTCCTCGAAGTGCCGCCCGTCGCGGTTGGCGGAGCCAAGCACCGCCAGGACCATCTCACCGCGCGGTATCGTCGTGCTCTGGATCTCCACGTCCTCGCGCGCGTAACGCTCGGTCGCCATCTCTATGGGGCTTGTGTAACGTAGGAGCTCCTCGACCGCCGGCTTTGCGAGCGAAGGTTCGCGCCTGAGCCTCTCCATCTGTGCGGGATGATCGAGGAGGGCGAGCGTGCCGCCGGAGATCAGGTTCACGGTGGTCTCGTGGCCGGCCACAAGGAGCAGGAACGCCATAGCCAGGAGCTCGTCCTCGCTGAGTTTTTCGCCCGCCTCCTCCGCCCGGATCAGCGCCGAGATAAGGTCGTCCCTGGGGTTGGCGCGGCGCCGCTCGACTAACCTGCGCAGGTAGCGCACGAACGAAAGCGCGGCGGGGAGAAACCTCAGCATGTCGCGGCGCGAGGATACCGAGACCAGCTTACTAGACCACCTGTGGAATTTCGCATGGTCTTCCGCGGGCACCCCCAGTAGTTCGGCGATCACGGTCGCCGGCAAAGGCAGCGCGTAGTCGGCGACCAGTTCGACCTCGCCCCGGCGCTCCTTTTTTCGTTCCATCGCGTCGAGAAGCTCTTCGCAGAGCGCCTCGATCCGCCCCCGCAGCCGTTCGATGAGGCGGGGAGTGAAGGCTTTGGAGACGAGGGCACGCAGCCGCGTGTGGTCCGTGTCGTCCAGATCGAGCATGTTGCGCTCCAACGGCTTGAGAAAACCCGGCACCCATGGCGCCTGCGCCTGTTGCTCCCGGTCCATCGCGTTGAGCCGATCCTTGGCAAAGACCTTGTCCTTCAGCACCCATGCCGCGTCTTCGTAGCGGGTCACCAACCAAGCCGTCCGCCGGTCGCGCAGGGTCGTGCGCCACACGGGGGCTTCGTCGCGCAGGCGCGCATAGAACGGGTGGGGATTCGCTTTGAACCGCGGGCTCGCGAGGTCGGGCGCGACGATCTCGCCGGAGCCAGTCTCGTTCACGCTCTTATTCATTTCGACCTCCTTCGGTCACATCGAAGCCGTGGATGAGCAGACCGGCGAGGACGTCGGGCACCTCATCCGACCGCGAACCTATCTCTTCGTCACCCAGCAAGCCCAAGACCAAGACCCCGAGCACGGCCCCAGCAACGGACCTCATCGCCAGGGGCGCGTCGGTCTGCCGCACCTCTCCTTGCTCCATCCTCGACCGGAAGTTCTCCTCGGCGATCCTCATGGCCGGTTCCACCACCTGCCGGAGGTAGCGTTCGCGCAACTCGGCGTTCACCAGCATCTCCGAGAGGACTACCCGAAATACCTCCCGACTCTCCCAGATCGAAGACATGCGCCGACGCAGGTACTCTTCGAGGAAACCCCGGAAGTCCGTGGACATCCCTTCCTCGAAGTCTTCCGCTCGCCGCTCCGTCTCGTTCAACCTGTCGAGGATCGCCATCAGAATGGCATCCTTGTCCTCGAAGTAGTTGTAGATGGTCCCCTCAGAGATACCAGCCGTTCGCGCCACCTCCCTCGTGGTGGCGCGCCGAAACCCCTTCTCCGCGAAGACCCGCGTGGCCGCCTCGACGATCTGCTCCCGACGGGCACGGACCACCAGATCCCGCACCCCGTCCCCCCGTGGCTCCGGCACCGCTCAAACCTCCTCTTGAATAGTTACTCATTTTATTGAGCGATAGCTCATCGTACCTATGACAGCGGATTTCGTCAAGGGCTGCGTGTTTTGGGGTGTGGTGGTTGTCCTTGGTCGGGTGCGCTCGCGGCTTCCCGATGCGCGCACGCGGGTTCCGCCGGAGTTGTTCCATTCACATGCCGGTCATTATCGGTAACGGAGGAGGTTCGGCCAGATCCTGATGCCTGAGATACCTGTCGCCTGAAACCTAAATACGTAGTGCCGCGAGGAAAGCTTCCTGCGGGATCTCCACCCGCCCTACCTGCTTCATGCGGCGCTTCCCTGCCTTCTGCTGTTCCAGGAGCTTGCGCTTCCTGGAGATATCGCCACCGTAACATTTGGCTGTCACGTCCTTGCGGTAGGCGCGAACCGTCTCGCGGGCGATCACACGCTTCCCGACGGCAGCCTGCACGGGAACCTCGAAGTTCTGGCGTGGGATCAACTCTTTCAGTTTCTCCACAAGCGCCCGTCCACGCGCATATGCCTTGTCCCTGTGGACGATGATCGAGAGCGCGTCCACTGGCTCTCCCGAAACGAGAACCTCGACCTTCACCAGATCCGCAGGCTCGTAGTCTTTCCGCTCGTAATCGTATGACGCGTAGCCGCGGGTACGGCTCTTGAGGGCGTCGAAGAAGTCCGTGATGACCTCGGCAAGCGGCATATCGTAGGTGAGCTGGACCCGCCGGGTCGAGAGATACTCCATCCCGATCGAGACGCCGCGCTTCTCGTGGCAGAGACCCATCACGGCGCCGATATAGTCGTTGGGGGCGATGATCGTGGCGCGCACCATCGGCTCCCGGATCTCGTCGAACGCCTCCGGCAGCTCGCTGGGGTTGGTGATCTCTCGGGTCTCCCCGTCCACCTCGACCTCGTATCGCACGCTTGGCGAGGAGGCGATCAGGTCGAGATCGAACTCCCGCTCCAGCCGCTCCTGAATGATCTCCATGTGCAGCAAACCCAGGAACCCGCACCGGAATCCGAAGCCCATACGCGAATTCTCCGGTTCGAAGAACAGCGATGCGTCATTTAACTGGAGTTTGGAAAGCGCGTCGCGCAGACGTTCGAAGTCGTCGCCCTCCGTCGGATAGATCCCGGAGAAGACGGTCGGCAAGACCTGTGTATAACCGGGAAGCGGCTCCTCTGCCGGTTCTTCGACCCTCGTCACGGTATCGCCAACACGCATCGCCTCGATGTCCTTGAGACCGGCGATCACGTACCCGACCTCCCCTGTCTCGAGCACCGGCAGCGCCGTCGGCTTGGGAGAATAGCAGCCGACCTCGAGAAGCTCGAAGTCCTCATCGGAGCCCATCGCCCTGACGCGGTCGCCCTTCTTGAGTTCGCCGTCGAACAGGCGGACCAACGATACGACGCCCCGGTAGGGATCGTAGTGCGAGTCGAAGATGAGGCCCCGCGTCTCCTCGTACTCCGTCTCGGGGGCTGGGACGCGGTCCACGATGGCGTCGAGGACATCGGTGACGCCATCGCCGGTCTTGGCGGAGATCTTGATGATGCTCTCCTCATCGACCCCGAGTAATTCGACGATCTCCTCCGTTACGGCTGGAACGTCGGCTATGGGCAGGTCGATCTTGTTGAGAACTGGGATGATCTCAAGATCATGCTCCATCGCCAGATACAGGTTGGCGAGCGTCTGCGCCTGGATGCCCTGGCTCGCATCCACGATAAGCAGCGCACCTTCGCACGCGGCTATGGCGCGTGAGACCTCGTAGGCGAAGTCAACGTGGCCTGGCGTGTCGATCAGGTTCAAATTCCACACGCCATCGGGACGGTTCAGGAGCAAGCGGACAGCCTGAGCCTTGATCGTGATGCCCCGCTCGCGCTCGATATCCATGGTGTCCAGGATCTGGGCCATCCGCTCCCTTTCGGGGACAGCGTCCGTGAGATCCAGCATCCTGTCAGCGAGGGTGCTCTTGCCGTGATCGATATGCGCGATTATGCAGAAGTTGCGCGTGCGTTCGGTGCTTTTCACCCGGCGATTCTAACACCTTTGCCCCTTTGTTCCCGATGTGTTACATTCTTCAGGTTGAACCCTTTCAGAGCAGAGGAGCAGTAAGCGTGCCCGCCCCATCCAAACGAGACAAGCAGAGCGTGAAGCGTCACGATCAGAATAGAACCGTGGAATCCCGCCTGAAGAACCTTTCCAGGAACTTCTATCGGGCCATGGACTCGGGTGACACCGAGAGAGCCCGCGAGCTTCGGGACCAGTCCCAGAGGGCCTTCGACAAGGCCGCTGGCAAGGGAACCATCCACGCCAACAAGGCGTCCCGCAAGGTCGCCCGACTGGACAAGGCGCTCGCCTCGCACGGGAGCGAATAGCCCAATAACTTGAGCTTCGTCGAACTCGAAGAGGTCGTCCCCTGGGGACGATCTCTTTTTGACTATGTGGGGATGTTCGACCTCACGCCCGGAGACCTTTCCTGCAACATCCTGGATTGCGCAGCAGGCCCGTCCAGCTTCAACGCCGAGGCCGCCCGGCAGGGAATCAAGGTCACCTGATGCGACCCGATCTACCGTTTCAAGGTTGAAGAGATCCGTGCTCGCATCAACGAGACGTTCGAGACGCTGATAGCGAACGCCGCCGCCCGGCGTGATGAGTTTGTCTGGCGCGACATCGAATCCCCGGAGCATCTCGACGAGGTGCGAATGGCTGCCACGCAGACTTTCCTCGACGACCTTCCAGCCGGACTCGAACATGGGCGCTATGTCCAGTATAGCGTGCCGGATCTCCCGTTCGAAGACCATGAGTTCGATCTCGCTCTCTGCTCTCACTTCCTTTTCACGTATACGGATCAACTCTCCCTCGCATTCCACCTCGCCACCATCGAGGAGATGTGCCGGGTCGCCCGCGAGGCGCGTGTTTTCCCTCTGCTCAAGAGCTACGGAGGGCCATCGCTGCATCTGGAGCCGGAGATGGATGCGCTTCGGGAGCACGGCTACCAGGTGGAGATCCGGCAGGTTTCCTATGAATTCCAGCGCGGTGGGAACAGATTGCTTTCCATATCCGGGTAGCGGGGCTAAGTGGAGAGCTTCATCACGGATAGCTCCATCTGAAGCTCGTCCCCGAGGTCGCTTCCACCCTTCAACCCGCTCTCCAGGTTCAATATGGACTCCAACGCCAGCTCGGCGTCTTGTTCTGAGACCCTGCGCCCCAGCTCGTCGAGTTTGCGGGCTACGAAGGGTGGGATCTTGAGTTCGCTCGCCACCTGTTTCTGGGGGGCCCCATCCTCGAACATCGCGCGGGCGCGGGCCAGGTGATGGAACTGGCGACGGATCATAAACGTAGCCCGCAGCGGCGGCTCGCCAGTCGCAAGGAGATCCTCAAGCAACTTCATAGCTTCCCCGCGTTTCCCTGCGGAAAGCGCATCAACGAAGGCGAAGATGTTTCCCTGTACGTCCGGTGGGGCAAGGTCAGCCACGTCCTCGACCGTCGCCGGGCGATCCACGACGTAGAGAGAAAGTTTCTCGATCTCCCGCGCGATGCGGGTCTTCTCACCAGAGCAGCGATCCGTGAGGTTCCGGGCCACGTCTTCGGGGAGGTCCAGGTCCAGCTTCTTCGCGTAGCCCACGGCCCATCTGACGAGCGCCTTGCCGGTCGGCTGCTCCAGATTGTGGACCTCACCCGACTTCTTCACAGCCGCGAGCAACTTCTCGCGCGAGCCAAGTTTGGTGCCGAGAAGAACGAGATCCGTCTCCGGTGAAGGATTAGTCAGATAGTCTACGATCTTCACCTTCTGCGCGGCATTCCAGGCGTCCAGGTTTCGCAACAAAACGAAAGCCCCGTCCCCGAATAGCGAGTACGAATTACACGCTGAGACGACTTCCTCTGGGCTGGCGTCCGAGGCGTCGAACGAATCCGCCTGCCGGCCCCGGCGCAGCTTCTCCACGCTGCGGGCCTTGCGTTCCTCGTCGTCGCCCAGAAGGAGATAAACGGCCATGCGCTTATTCTAGCCGTTCGTAGCGCCGATCAGTAGTAGCCATCCCGTCGTCCAGGCGAGAAGGAGCGCCGCCCACAGCGGCCAGCGTTCTTCGGGGAACGAGAACTCGGCGATGGCGGCGGGGACACAGCCCAGGAAGAAGAGCCCGATGAGCGGCAGGGATATTCCTGGCGTTGCGACCGTGGCGAAAGGCATCGCTGATGCGCCACGCGCCGTGAATTCCAGGATGGTGACGAGGAAACCATTGCAAGCGTTGATCGGGTACGCCAGGAATGGCGCAACGTTCCCGGCGATGACCCCGAGGAGGCCGAGAGTGAGGATGGGGCCTGAGATGGGAACCGCGATCAGGTTGGTCAAAACCCCGATCACGGATACCTGATCGAAGGTCGCGGCGATGATCGGGGTCGTCGCAACCTGGGCTGAAAGCGAGATGGCAAGGAGATTGGAAACTGTCTCCGGCGGTTTGGCGAAGGGCCGGAAGAGCGTGGATTTCAACAGCGCCTGTATGGGTTTTCGCAGGAGCAGGATGCCGAAAACGGCGGCCACGGATAGCTGGAATCCAGCGTTGTAGATAAGAAGCGGGTTGTACGCGAGGACTGCGGCGAGCATCGTGGTCATAAAATGGAGCGGCGCAAGTTGACGGTTGAAGATCGGGGCAGCTAGCACAAACGTCGCCACGACGCCGGCCCTGAGGGCTGAGGGCGGGACGCCAGCGATGAGGATGTACAGCCAGATCAACCCCAGCGTCAGCGGGCTGCGTATCATCACGGGCACGGCGAGCGCGCGCAGAAGAAAGTAGATCATGGCTGCCAGCACAGCCACGTGCTGACCGGAGATTGCAAGCACGTGGGTTATCCCGCTCCTCTGGAACGCAGTGTCCAGTTCTTCCGGGATAAGCGAACGGTCCCCGAGCACCATGCCGCGCACGACTGCAACCTCATCGGGATGGAGACCGTATCCGAGGGCAACGTCGGTGCGGCGGTGGACCTGCCCGATCCAACCCTTCCCACCCATCGGGCGCACGTAGGTCGCGTTGACGACCGCGGATATCCGCTTCGTGGCGAGATAGCGTCCGTAGTCGAAGTCGCCGCCGCTGGAATCCGGCAGTGAGATCTCACCGTCAACCCTGATACGGTCGCCTACCCCGAGGTTGAGGTCGCCCGCAAACACCTCGACGCCACCGCCGCGCAGTATTTCGTGGCCGTCGTACCACAGGTGCTCCACCCGCACGTCAGCCATGTATCCATAGCTGACAGGGGTTGGCGGCGACGCTACCTTCCCAACGATGATGACCTCTCCAGGCTCGACCGCCGCGAGTTCCGCCAGCGGGTCAGGGGTAGTGGCGTGCACGTACGCGATGCCAGCACCGGCAATCGTGAACAGCGGCAGAAGCACGGCCATCGGACGCCAGCCTTGTGGCACGAGGTCCCGCCACAAGAGCGCCCCGGCGCACACTACGACGCTGGCCAGGATCAGGGCCATTGCCAGCGGCGGGGCGATAGTTCCCGCGACGATGGAGATCGAAAGCGTGATCGCCCACAGGTCCAGCCGCGCTGGCGGCCTGAAGTTCAGCCTGGGTTCGCGCGCGGTCCTCGTCTTAGATCGTTGCAAAGGGCTTTATCTCTTCGAGCGTCGCTGGCCCGATGCCGGGCACTTCCTCCAGTTCGCTCACCGAGCGAAAGAGGCCGTTCGCCTCCCTGTACTGGATGATGGTCTCGGCGGTAGATGGGCCAACCTGTGGAAGCTCGTCCAGCTCCTCCGCATCAGCAGTGTTGATGTTTACGAGCAGCGGTTGCTGGACGTCTTGCTGGATCTGGTTCAGCGAGACGCTGTACACGACGTGCGGCGCGGTCTCGGAGGCCCTCGATGCGTACAAAGCGCCGCCTGCGAGCACGGCGACAACGAGCGCAGAGACGACGATCTGGGGAAGATGATGCCTGAAGAAGTCCGCGAGGGATTTTTGGGGATCAGTGTCCCTGCGGCGGGTCGTGGTATCGAAGTTTGAATTAGCCACGCGGTTGGGCCAACCTGTTCACTTGGTGAAGTATGCCCGGGTTCTCCCCCAACCCTGCGGTTGCTTGTACTCCCGCAACATCTCCCAGGGAACCGCTCCAGAGTCATCTTGTTGGCACTGCGTCATGAAGACCTTCCATCCAACTATCTGCGTGGAATTGCACCTTACGATTGTCCAACAGTGCATTGCACCGGTTGATGGGATCAGACAGTGATGAATTCTGGATGAATCGTGGGGCGATCGTAAGCTTGTATATCAAAAGTCAGGACCACCAGGGGCCATTGTCCTGGAGCCTACTCAGGGAATATTCGAGGTTCCTGCTTACCGTGCGGCTTTCCCCAGGAGACTGCGGAAAGTGGAGCCGAGGGGGATCGAACCCCTGACCTCCGCGCTGCCAGCGCGGGTAGTACTTGTTCATGGGAGCTCGTGGAGGCGTGCGATTGCTCGATCATATCCGCATAGATAAAGCGAATACGCTCATCTATTGCGTGCGGTTGTTGCTGGTCGTTCGTAGTAGGTTTTGGGATGGGTTGGTGTAGTGGTTGGTGTACCGTACTCCCCAGAGTACATGCTAAGAATAGCCTGGCCAGCCGGCATTTTTTCGATAGTGATACTTCTGCTTGCACGGGCGGTCCTTGCAAAACTCGCGGTCTACGCGGGTCTTGTACTTGCCGCGAGCGTTCTTCTTGAACGTTCCTTCTACGTCTTTCATGGAACCTAATTCGTCTGCCGACTTCCCCGACTCGAAGCGAATGACACGAAGGCAATCGAGCAACTTACAGCGAACGACTTGATCACTGTCTGCCTCCAGCAGCCATGCCATTTGCAGCCATATCGCTCCGATCAATCCTTTGTATCCCCATGAGAGCGCAAATCTGCCTGTGGGATCTCCGTCTCTGACGAAAATGTTGAACTGCGGATAGCAGAATTGGTGAAGGTTTGTTTGGACCGCACTTCCAAGTACACCAAATAGCCAGGAGCGCTCGCGTCCCTGGCGGCGCGTCCAGTGGCGCCACGTCAATGGCGGGAAAGAAGATCCCACATCTGACAGTAGCGCTCCAAGATTTGGTTCCTGTTCTGCTATAGCAGCTTCGTATACTCGCAGACACGCTCTTATTTCCCTGGCTGCTTCCGCGAAGCGTTGCACATCCTCTCTTCGTCCATCACCTTTGACCTCGAATTTCATGAAACCTTGGTCCAGCTTTACAATGTCGTCGCCCGGCATTCCCAGCAGACCGTAGACTTCCGCCCAACTAAGCACGCTTTGTGGCGTGATCTCTTTGTCTGCCAGCTGCGCTAGCTCCACCACCAGTTCCGGCGCTTGCAATGGTACGTAAGTGCTTTTCGTGGGGGGGTAGGAAGTCATCGCATCTTCGATAGGATCTCGCCCCACAAACCCACCTAGTCTCTGCCCCTTTAGTTGGCCCACTTCTTCTGGGTGGTTCCTGTTTGCCTCTGTAACTGGCTCAAAGAACGAAGCAAACTCAAGAGGCGCGACAACAAAAATCGTGCCGGATTCCTCGACAATCTCGTAGTGTTTGTAGACTGGCCACTTGCGTCCGTAGTTTTTGACCGCTTTGGGAGTTGCGAGATATGATGGGTCAGAATTCATTCGACTTTTTGTCCCCATATGCCCCCATTCGTCTCCATAGAATAAATTATGCACTTGACCGCTTTTTTTAGACAGTAGCATACAGACTGGCGACAATACGTGCAAGTAGACGCGCCGGAGATCAAGGGAGGAAAGCGAATGCAGGCGCAAGTAACGCGGGAATGGGTGACGTACCGGCAGGCCGAAGAGATTGCGGGGCTGTCACGGAGTACCTTGAGGAAGCTGGTGGACGATGGCGAGATCCAGATACGTCGTGTGGGCCGGGCGGTCAGGATCAACCGGGAGAGCCTGGACGCCTTCATGAACGGCGAAGCCGGCGAGTAGTCCCGGCATTTTCGCGCCTTCCGATACGTTCGTCTTGTTGCGGTCTCGCATTCCATCCCTCCCATGGAGCCACCGGACGGTTTGGTCTTGCTCGTGTTTCAGGAGGGGTACTTCTTGAGGCCAGTGGATAAGGTTCTGTCGAGAGCCGAAGGCGTCCGAGAGGTAGGCTCTGGGTGGCTTGTGCGCTGTCCACTCTCGGATCACGGTCAGGGACGCGGGGACCAGAACCCGAGCGTGAGCGTTTCGGAAGGCAACGACGGCCGCGCTCTCGTGAACTGCAAGGCCGGATGCGAGACGGAAGCCTTGCTAGAGGCGTGGAGTCTTTCCATGTCCGATCTCTTCGAGAGCCGCAATGGGCACGCCGGAGCCAAGAATGTGTTTGGCTATACCCCCCGCGACAACACTGCAACACTGCAACGGTGCACGCTTGAAGAGTACGCTGAGGCCAAGCGGCTCCCGGTCGATTTCCTGAAGAAGCTAGGGCTCAGGGACGCGAAGTACCAGGGTAGCGAGGCCCTCCGCATCCCCTACTACTCGCCGGACGGGTCGGAGACGGCCGTCCGTTTCCGTCTAGCGCTGAAGAAGTCGGACGAAGGTGATCTCCGCTTCAAGTGGCGCACAGGTAGCAAGACGAGCCTCTACGGCCTGGAGCGTCTGGAGGGAGACCGCAAGGCTGGATACGTGGTGCTGGTCGAAGGCGAGAGTGACGCGCACACCCTCTGGCTTCATGGCATTCCCGCTCTAGGTATCCCCGGCGTGGACACATGGAAACCGCAGTGGGCGGAGTACCTCGAAGGCATCGAGACGATCTACGCTCTCATTGAGCCAGACGGCGGCGGAGAGACGCTGAAGAAGAAGCTCTCCGCGACACCGGATATCTTAGAACGTCTACGCCTCGTGAGACTTGGGGAGTACGAGGACGCCAGCGGGCTACACGTTGCGGACCCGGAATGGTTCGAGGAGCGTTTCACGGCTGCGCTCGAAGGAGCCACGCCTCTCGCGGAGGAACTGCGGAGAGAGCGGGAAGAGGAAACGCGCAAGGCGTGGGCGGACTGCACGGAGTTGGCCGCCGATTTTGACATCCTGGCCCGCTTCGCCTCCGATCTCGCCCGCTCCGGCGTGGCCGGAGAGTCCAGGGTTGCGAAGCTCCTATATCTGGCGGTGACGAGTAGGCTACTAGAGAGGCCGGCGAGCATCGCTATGAAGGGACCATCTTCGGGCGGCAAGAGCTACCTTACCGAACAGGTCCTCTCGTTCTTCCCCGAGAGCGCCTACTATGCCCTGACGGCCATGAGCGAGCATGCCCTCGCCTACTCTGACGAACCGCTCGTGCATCGCTTTCTCGTGATCTACGAGGCGGCCGGGATGGAGAGCGAGTTTCAGACTTACCTCATCCGCTCCCTGCTCTCCGAAGGCCGGGTACGCTACGAGACCGTAGAGAAGACGTCCGAAGGCATGAAGCCACGCCTCATAGAGAGGTCCGGTCCAACCGGACTCATAGTGACCACGACCCGAACCCGGCTCCATCCTGAGAACGAGACCCGCTTGATCTCGCTTACGGTAACGGACACTCAGAATCAGACACGGGACATCATGGCCGCGCTCGCCTCCGATACCGAAGGCGAGAGGCCGGACCTGGAGATTTGGCACGCCCTGCAAAGCTGGCTCGGAGGGGCCGAACGTAGGGTGAACATACCCTACGCGAAGAGGCTGGCCGGGAGCATCCCCCCAGTCGCCGTCAGGCTCCGCCGCGACTTCGGGGCCCTCCTGAACCTCATCCGCGCCCACGCCTTGCTGCATCAGGCCAGCCGCGAGCGGGACAAAGACGGCCGCATCATCGCCACGACGGGAGACTACGCTGCCGTCCGGGAGCTGGTCGCGGAGCTCATCTCCGAAGGGATTGAGGCCACCGTACCGGCGACGGTTAGGGAGACCGTGGAGAAGGTCGCAGAACTGGTTTCGGATGACTCGGAAGCGGTGACAGTCGCGGAGCTCGCGCGCAAACTGGAGTTGGATAAGTCCGCTACCTCCAGGCGCGTCGGGTCCGCGATGGATCGCGGCCACCTGAAGAATCTAGAAGACCGCAAGGGGAGGCCGGCCCGCCTCGTGCCCGGAGATCCTCTCCCCGACGACCTGGAGATACTGCCGAAGCCGGGTGCCCTCTCGGAAGACGTGGACGGTGAAGAGGACCGTTGCACTGTTGCAGTGGATCAGGCAAGGGTACACACAAACTCGTTTTCGGAGTCCGCGGAGCGAGCCGATGAAGAGGCGCAACGCGAGAGATTCGCGCTATGAACGCCCTGGCCCTCTATCACGACCTCAAGTCACGCGGCGTGATCCTCGAAGCCGACGGCGAGAGCCTGAAGGTGGATGCCCCGGCCGGAGAGCTTACGGAGGAAGACCGGGCGATGCTTGGAGAGTACAAGCCGCTCCTTCTCAAAGTCTTGTCCCGTTCCGCAAGGTCAGACGAGTCCCGAGGCGACCGGCACCATTTCAAGGTGAGGAGCAGCAGATACCCCGGCTACACGAGCCTGTACGACACGGTAGCGGGCCGCTGGCACGACTTCCCGACCAAAGATTGCCTGCCTTCCATCGTGGCCGAAGCCAACGCCAAGAGGAAGGGAGTCAGCGCGTGAGAAAAGAGAACCGCCGGGCCACCGGTACCGAATGGGAGCAGATCACGAGCTGCCGGTTGGTAGTGCATCGCATACCCGAGCGGACACCGGAGCCAGAGGAGGACGCGGAGAAGCTAGAGCGCATCGCCGGGGAGGCTTTGGACATGCACCTGGAGAGTGAGGACACGTTCCGCCGTGCGAATCTAGAGATCGAAGAGTTAGAAGAACTACCTCAAAACAGGACTGTTTAACAAAGCTCGTAGAAGGGAGCCCTGGACACGTATGCTGGCTGAATCGAAAGACACCGCCGGAGAGCCGGTAGGAGGCCCGAAGACGGAGGAAGGCAAGGAGGTAGCCCGCTGGAACTCTGTTCGTCACGGCATCCGCTCCCCCGCTCCCGTGGTACCCGGAGTGGAGAAGCCGGAGGACTGGGAAGAGTACCGGGACGGGATGCTAGAGGATCTCTCGCCTCTAGGTAGCCTGGAACTAGCTCTGGCCGAGAGGGTGGCTACTCTCGCCTGGAGGCTCCACCGCGTCACCCGCTACGAGACCGAGACCATAGCCCGTTCTCAAGAGAGAGTCGTCGAGGACCTCCGCGACCGGCGCCGCTACGATTCCCATGCCCGCGGTCCCATTCACCCGGAGGATGTTCTCGCGGCCCCGAAGGAAGCACGAAGGACGGAGCGGGTCTTGAAGAAGTTCCCTGACTACCCGGACGAGAAGAAGCTCTCCGGCCCGGACGCGGCCGCCATACTCTGGGCCGTGGCCGGGAGGGTTGACGATGAGGTGGACCTCGAAGAGCTAGAGTTGCCCGGCGTGCCGGAATGGGCCGGGATCTACGGGGACACGGCCGAATGGGACGGGTGGAGCGCGGGGCTAGTGAGGGAATGCCTCTCCGTGATCGCCTCCGCTGCTGGTGAGGACCTCGAAGAGCTGATTGATGGGGCGCGGGAGAAGGCCCGCCTCGATGCCATCTCCGCCAAGCACACGGCCGAAGAGGTGGAGAAGCAGCTCCAGAACATGCGCCGGGAGCGTCTGCTCCCGGACGTGAAGACCCTTGAGAAGGTATCCCGCTACGAGGCTCACCTATCCCGCCTCATGTTCAAAGCCCTGCACGAACTCGAAGCCCTCCAGGTCAGGAGAGCGGGTGGAGCGGCTCCCCTGGCGCGGCTGGACGTGGACGGATTGGCGGGGAACTAAGGGCAGGAGTTTCTTCCAACTGCCTAGAAGGTTCCTTCTCGGCAGCTTGCAATCCGCTAGTAACTCCCAAGTAACGGCAAAAATCACTCAATCGTACGATGCGGTGGGCGCCCGTGAATGCGATCCTTAGATAGTAAGCAATATTGCAAAAAGGTGCGCCGATGACGACTACATCACTCTCGCTGAATACTAGCGAACTTGAGAAGCTCTCCACCCTTCCTACAGAGCTGGCCCTGCCAAGAGCTGCCGCCATCCTGGCTCATCTGGTGAAGGATCGTGCCTTCCTACATGTTCGCTCTTGGCGACATGTAAGATATTCGTAGGTTCACACGAGACTCTAAAGGAGGCCCACCATCACGGCTCAGGCAAAGAGCGACGGGCTGCAACTGCTTCGGGCCATCAACGAAACCCAAGCCCACGGCCAAGAGGGAGCTAGGGTGGATCCAACCAGGGCCGCCTACGAGGCCGGGCTAGATGTCGGCGATGTCGGCTCCGATCGATACCACCACGCCTTGGGCTACCTTCTCAAGGAGGCCGCGTTGGTAGGAGACGAGCACACAGCGTTCGATGTGGGAGACCAACACCCCCACGGCTACGCACTCTACTTCTTCACCAGGCGGGCTGTGAAGATACTGGAAGGGTAGCAAGAGGAGCGTAGAGTAGTGTTCGACGCCCGGAAAGGCTCGAAGAATATTACCGGGGGCTCTGTACTCTAAAGGGTACCTAGGAGGTAGGGGGCAAAAATATTCGGACCAGCGAAGCCGCTCCAGTTAAGAGTGGCGATCGCCAGCCCGTGCGACAAACCCCAGTCGTGCCATAACGCCGGTGTCTGCCGCTAGTTGTAGACCTTCCTCTGCATCGGTCCTTACC
>JAABUS010003682.1_pt1 | contig 24159 bp, 20 predicted proteins | sample 5560161 | NCBI WGS metagenome assembly JAABUS01 (sample SAMN10711885, study PRJNA513376) | rock metagenome | isolation source: Antarctica rocks | place: Antarctica: Victoria Land, Trio Nunatak nord | collected 2016-01-04
ACCAAAAACTATATTTATTTTCTCACTTTAACGATTTCCACTTATTTCCTTCCTTTAACTTCATGCCCGTTTTTTGCAAAAAATATAAAAGATAAATTGTAAGATGAAGAAAATTATATTGATGTTACTTATATTAATCTATGTTTCAGGAACAATAGCACAAAAAAAATCTAAAACCCAACCCAAAACTCCATCTGCTATAAAACCTCCCGTCGAGGCTTCTGCTCCCGCAGGTCTTTTTACCGGATTTAAACCTGGTCCTAAAGATTATAAAGAAATAATAACCGATAAAGCAGTTACACAAAAAGGCTTGTTCACTGTGCATAAGGTTGATGATAAATATTATTTTGAAATTGCTGACAGTATTATGAACCATGAAATAATGACTGTAACCCGGTTTGTAAAAGTTCCGGCTAATAAAGGAGCAGGGCGAGGTGCTTATGGCGGTGAATTAACTAACCAACAGACTGTTGCATTTGAGAAAGGCCCAAGCAATAATGTTTTTATGAGAGTTATTACATTGGTTAATGTTGCAGATACAAGTAATGCAATTTATAAAGCTGTTACTAACTCAAACCTTAACGCTATTGCCGCTGCGTTTCCGGTTGCTGCTTATACAAAAGATTCTGCAGGTGTTGTTATTGATGTTACTGATCTTTTTAAAGGCGATAACCAGGTAGTGAGTGTGAGCCCGTCTGCTAAAAGAAACCTTAGCCTTTCTTCACTGGCTCCTGACAGGTCTTATATTCAAAACATTAGTTCTTTTCCGCTTAATATTGAAATAAGAACGGTAAAAACATTTAATTCTTCATCGTCGTTCGGTCTTTTTTCTTCTGTGGCGCCTGCTTCTAACATTCCTGCTGCTAATGCTGCAGGTGTAGTGACTATCGAATTAAATACTTCTATGATACTTTTGCCGGCAAAACCTATGAGCATAAGATACTGGGACAGGAGGGTAGGTTTTTTTCCTGAAGATTTTACCTCTTTCAGTGATAACCAGCAAAGAACTGAAAGCAACATTTTTGCTGTTCGATGGAGATTAGAGCCGAAAGACGAAGATGTAAGAAAATGGGAACAGGGTGAATTGGTCGAACCGAAAAAACCTATAATTTACTATATTGATCCTGCCACTCCAAAAAAATGGAGAAGCTATCTTATTGCAGGTATCAATGATTGGCAGGTTGCTTTTGAAAAAGCAGGTTTTAAAAATGCTATTATAGGAAAAGAATGGCCGGCAAACGAGCCTGCAATGAGCATGGAAGATGCAAGGTATTCAGTAATAAGATATTTCGCATCTGATGTAGGTAATGCTTATGGCCCAAATGTACATGATCCGCGAAGCGGGGAAATATTAGAAAGTCACATAGGCTGGTATCACAATGTTATGAAAGTGGTGCATGACTGGTATATGATACAAACTTCCGCGGTTGATCCCAAAGCAAGAAAAATGAAATTTGATGATAGTCTTATGGGGCAACTAATTCGTTTTGTATCTTCTCATGAAGTAGGACATACTCTTGGTTTACTGCACAATATGGGGAACAGCAGTAAAACACCTGTTGAAAAATTAAGGGATAAAGCATGGGTGGAAGCAAACGGACATACCTCCTCTATTATGGATTACGCACGTTTCAATTATGTAGCACAACCAGAAGATCATATTTCGGAAAGTGGTTTGTTTCCTCGTATTGGCGATTATGATAAATGGGCAATACGTTGGGGGTATGGTTATATTCCCGGAAATACAACGGAGGCACAAAAATCTGAAAGCAATAAGCTAATCATTAAAACCTTAAGTGAAAATCCACTCACCTATTTTGGAACGTATGAATTGGGAAATGCAAACGACCCAAGAAATCAGGCTGAAGACCTTGGTGACAATGCAATGAAAGCAAGCGCTTATGGCATTAAAAATCTTAAGTATGTTTTGAAAAACCTTCCGCAATGGACAAAAGAAGAAACAGACCAAAATCAAAATATTGATGAAATGTATACCCAATTAATAGAACAGTTTCGCAGGTATATGGGGCATGTAACTGCTAATGTAGGCGGCGTTGATGAAACAATAAAAACATCTCTGCAGGGCGGGGAGGTATTTGAAGCCACTCCAAAAAGCAAACAACGGGAAGCTGTAGCATTTTTGCAAAACCAGCTTTTTGTAACTCCAACATGGCTAATAGATGAAAAGATATGGAACAGAATTAATAATCCGGGGGAAAGCGACCCTGTCGCTGTTTCCCAGGAGATGGCATTGAACAATTTGCTTAATACGGAGCGCCTGAACAGGCTGCAGGTATCAACAGAGCGTTTCGGTACATCGAAAGCCTATAGCTCGATGGAACTATTAAACGATCTTCAGAATGGATTGTTTACTGAGTTAATATCTAAAAAACGTATAGACTCCTATCGCCGGAGACTGCAAAAAAGTTATGTAACCAAACTAATTGATTTAATAAATCCTGCTTCTGCCGGTGGATTCACAATCATTTCCTTTAGCCGTTCCAGTTCTTTATCACCTACTGATGTCAGCAACACAGATGTTCCGTCAATTGCAAGAGCGCAGTTAGTGGTGTTAAAAATACAGGTTGCAAAGGCTATTCCAATTACAATAGATAAGATGAGCAAGATACATCTGATAGATCTTCAGCAAAAAATTAAAGATGCTCTTGATCCGAAAAAGTAACATTTTTTAAGGCCGAGGCCAGTTACTGGTTACCAGTTACAGGGTTACCCTTTACATGTAATGATGCATTCCCCTGTTTCGGGATATTTTTTTTCTTTTTTTCTTCCCTGCTTTTAATAATTCACTAGGTGTCTGCTGAATGTCTTGTTCCGGCTTCAACAAAATATCAACAATCTTTACCAGCCCTTTGCCTATATCGTTTGCCTGAAAATTATCATCAGTATTGGCTGGCGAGCGATCCGTTTGTTTTTCCTTTATTAATATAATATTATTTGGACTATTTACCCTGCTTTCCGGTTTTAGTTCCAACATTTTTTTTTGGTTAAGTGCCAATGTTTTTTCCAAATTGCCAAGAGAAAACTGCCGGTCAACCTGCCTCCCTTTAAAACAATCTTTACTAATTTTGAAACTTACTCCCTGCTTTTCCAATGTCTCACCTTTATACTTATACTGCGTTTCTATTCCCTGTGACTGCAACTTGTTTTCAAGGTCTTTCATTGTCCTACAGGATGGCAATGCATTCATAATTGCCTGGTAAACTTTGTATTTGTTTCCTTCTGATTTGTGCAAGGCATAATAATTAGTAAGCTCAAGGTTCTTCTTTAAAGCAGGTATTAGTTTATGTTCGTTTGTTAACTGCTGCGCTATCTTTTTACCTCTTAATCCTAAAAAGCTGTCTGAAATTGCTTTACCATTATTATTTACCATATTGGCAACAATATGCAAATGAAGATGCCTGCGATCAGTATGTTTGGTAATAGCAAATTGGGTATTGATAATATTTAATCTTTGCAAATATTCTTTTGCAATGTTTGTCTTTTTTTCATCGCTTAGTTTTTCTCCCGGATAAAAACTTAAGGAACAATGAAAACAAGCTTTTTCTTTTTCGGGTCTTAGTTGCTGTTGCATGATAAAATCATCTGACATTACTTTAAAGTTATGACCTCTTACTCCTTCGCATTCCAAAACTTCTGCTCCCGGTTTGTTTACCACATACCTGCAGGCATGATAAAAAGAATGACCGGAAAATACTTTACTGACCATGATTTAGTTTTTTTAAAATCAAATCAATATGGTTACGGAAGGTTTCAAAGTAGAACATGGTCTTTAACATTCCTTCAGAGTGGCTGTTCTTTGCAAGCTGGTTTAAGTTGGTTGACATGCCAATTAACTGCCTGACAAAATGCCTTTCTTCTTCATTAAGTCTGGTAATTACCTCTGCATTAATAGCTGTTTGCCGGACATAAGCCGATATTTTTATACCTGCTCTTGCTGCCTTTTGCCTGATAACAAAATATTCAATTTTAGTAAACCGGACTGCTGTTCTAATTTCTTTTTTAATGATTTTGGCTGGTCTTCCAGCCTGTTTTCTTTTCTCTCTCACTGGTTCCATATCACGTTTTTTATCTGTTTCAGATATCTTTAAATCGTCTCCTTTTTGCCGACCAACGGGAGCAAAAGGCGAGCAAGTTCGCCGAACTGATTTTTGTTCGACAAGAACACCGCTCGCCTTAAAAACTTCAAACAGCTTTACCAATAACGGTGTTCCTGATTTTCATAGTAACTGTTTTATAACTAAACTATTTTTACTATTTGCTGCTTTGAATTCAGCCTTTTAATCCTCAACTTTTAACTTGTATTAAATACTGTCATTGTCTGCTATCTTTATTAAACTTAAAATGCTTTTTACCGGTTATGGTTTTTTATAAATACCGCTTAAGTCAAAAAGTCATGTTGCCTGATTTCCTATACTAATGAAAAAAGAAAAATTATCTAGCACCGGATAATTTGTCAGTGCAGCATTTTTAGTTATAAAATATTGAGCTTTAAAAAGTCTGTTAAACTGCCTTTAATGAACTGCATCCAGGTTAAAAATTTTGGGACTGTTCGTTCCGTGCCTCCTGATATTTGCCTTCAAATCCATCCACAACTGGATATTGTAATCTGCCAGCTCGATCATTGTATCAGATGTTAACTCGTGTGGTTGGAAACACTGCCTGCGGATTTAGCAGGAGTTTGATCTCTATAGGTTTGATAATAGATGATGCCATTGTAATTATTGAACAGATATACAGGGAGCATGATGCTTCCCATTTATATCCTGTTCATATATGGTTTTGATATAGTCGTTGCAACCTGCCTCTAATAACTTTTTTTTTAGATTTTTAATATGAGAGTATATAAAGTCGAAGTTGTCCATCATATTAGCCATATCACCAGACAGGTGTTCTGCCACTGCCGCCTTTGAAATCGCCCTGTTTCTGTTTCCAATCAGAAACAACAGTAAGTCAAATTCTTTTTTAGTAAGCCCAAGGGGCTTTTTATGCACCAGCACAGTTTTAGACAGCAGGTCAATTACTTAATTCATTTATATCAATTTGATTGATATTGTCAAATTGCTTCCTTCTGATTAGTGAATAAATTCTTGCACTCAATTCAGATAGATGGAAAGGCTTTGGCAAATAATCATCTGCTCCAATTTTGAGCCCGGCTATTTTATCTTCAAGTGAGTCCTTTGCAGAGATGATAATAACGCCATCCTGTTTTTTTTCTTTCTTCAGTTCTTCTAATAATTTCAATCCATCTCCGCCCGGTAAAATAATATCTAACAAAATACAATCATACTGGAACATGGTGATTTTATCATAAGCTTCATTAAAGGTTGCAGCAACCTCACAAACATAATTCTCACCTTGCAGGTAAGAGGTTATGCTCCGCGCTAACGCTGCTTCATCTTCAATAACTAAAGTCTTCATACAACAAAATTGAGATGGGAATTTGGATTAAATCTGGATTTACCTTAAGAAATGAATTATACATTTCATCTCAATTTTTATGAAAAGAGACAGATTCTAAGGCTCAAATAGACCCATGCTAATTTTAGGCATCATTGATCGAAGGTACAAATACGACTGTTTGATGTGTTGCTGGAATGACTATTGTAGCAAAACGTAATGATATGCATGATTATATATGAAACCATTGGCAGAATTAATAACCGAACACTTAAGCAGCACTGTTGAAATATTAGCGGCGGTAGTAATTGCTATTTCACTCCTGAAATTTTAGTCCTGTACTTTAGAAATGTTTTTAAGTTAGATGATAACGGAAGTGCAAACCAGAAAAAAAGAATACAATTCGGAAGTTCCCTTGCTCTTACTTTAGAATTATTGCTTGCCGCCGATATACTTGCTACAGCCATTGCCCCAACATGGTATGACATAGGAAAACTTGCTGCCATTGCCACCTTACGAACTGCTCTAAACTATTTTCTTGAGAGGGAATTGAAAAACAATGAAGTACTTGAGAACGTTAAGGCAAAAGACATATAGACAGCTAACAAAAAGAATTTATACTATGTCTTTTAATTAACACTTACACAAAAGAGTCTACAGTTTATATACAGAATCTCCTGATACTTTTGTATAAATTATTAAACATTATAAACAATGAAAAATTTAGTTGGTTTATTTTTATTAGCTACCATAACAGGCGCTACTGTAAATGCCCAGGATTTAAAAAGCAGCAATGTTCCAGGTTCTGTAAAATCTGCTCTTCTTAAAAAATATCCTGAAGCTAAAAAAGCTTCATGGGAAAAGGAAAAAAGTAATTATGAGGCTAATTGGGGAGGAAAGTCAGGTGAAGATAATAGTGTACAATTTACGCCTTCAGGAAAATTTATAGAGATAGTAAAAGCTATTTCTGCTAGTGAACTACCAAAGCCAGTAACTGAATATGTAAAGCAACATTATAAAGGCACTAAAATTACAGAAGCAGGAAAAGTAACGGATGCAAAAGGTAAAATATCTTATGAAGCAGAGGTAAACAGAAAAGATGTAATTTTTGATGAAAATGGAAACTTTGTAAAGGCAGAGATGTAATGAATTATGGTTTCCATTATAGAAAAGTCCATCATAATAAAGGGACTTTTGTTTAAGAGCTTACTTACACGGTACAACCACTACAGGAATGGTAGCATGGTGAATTACATGTTCTGTAAAACTTCCACTTAACAAATGCGATAGTCCTGTTTTACCATGTTTCGCCATTACAATCAAATCAGCTTCCCATTCTTTAGCAGTATTCAATATTTCATCTTTCGGAAGTCCCTTAGGAGCAAACTTGTACAGTTTCTTTGAGTCATTATATAGCGTATCATCTGGGTCAATAGTTTCCTGTGCTTGTTTTAGTGACAGCAATTCACTTTCTTCTCTGGTTGGACCAGCTTCTATACTTACAGATTCTTTATGCCGGTCAATCACGTAAATCAAACCAACTTCAGCATCAAGCGCATGAGCTAAGTCAAAACCCGTTTTAGCAGTTTTCAAAGAAAATGGACTGCTGTTTATGGCTATAAGTATTCGTTTGAACATGGGATGTTTTTTTTAAAATATCTTAAGAATGTGTATTTCTGCTAAAACTGCTAAAAGTCCTGCCGCATAACTTCCCACAAGCAACGGCCCACCGGCATGTCCTGATTATAACTTTTTTTTATTTTTTCGAGATGAAATATTTAACATTATATTTGTTTCGGTAGCGGATCCAGGTTTTGATACCATCACTAATAATTAACCAAATCTCCACTTATGAAGATTATTGCACAGGTACTTTTTATTCTTTTTATGGCACATTATTCCTGTTATTCTCAAAGCAAAAACGTTACGGGTCGATTAACTGATGAAGAAAACGGTAAGCCTATGTCCGGTGTGTCAGTAACTGTAAAAGGTACAACCACCGGAACTTCAACAAATGCAGAAGGACGTTTTTCAATCACTGCTCCTGCAAACGGAACACTGATATTTTCTTTTGTTGGCTACGGAACAAAAGAAGTGCAGATTAATAACCGTTCAATTATAGATAACACAATAAGCGCCGGTAATAGATCCTTAGATGAAGTGGTTGTTGTTTGATATGGTAAAGAGAAGAAAGTAAATGTCATAGGTTCTGTGGCTACTGTATCCGCGAAGGATATAACATTAGCTCCCGTGTCAAGCGTGTCTAATGCTTTGGCAGGCCGGCTTCCGGGAGCTATTGTACAACAAAGGTCGGGTGAACCCGGCAGCGATGCAGCCTCTATTATCATCAGGGGAAGTGGAACACTTGGCAATTCCGCTCCATTGGTAATTATCGATGGCATTCCCGGTCGCGATGTCAACTCTAATCAACTGACTAATGATTATGGTACACAAACGATTGATGGGAGTGCAGGCAGGGATCTGAACTCTATCAACCCTGAAGATATTGAAAGTATCAGCGTTCTTAAAGATGCATCGGCAGCGATTTATGGGGCAAGGGCCGCTAACGGGGTGATATTGATTACCACAAAACGCGGCAGAACGGATGCTCCCCCAACTTTCAATTATTCATTTTATACAGGACTATTATCGCCGACGGAAGTGCCAAAAATGGCTGATGCTGCAACTTATGCCCAGATGTTACGGGAGATGGAAACCTATAAAGGCGTTGCCCCGTCAAACCTGACATTTTCACCCGCGGATATTGAAAAATTTAAATTAGGAAAATATCCCTGGACCCATCCAAATAGTGATTGGTTTGATGCGACTTTAAAAGATCATAGCGTAACCCGTCATCATAACTTTTCTGTTAACGGAGGAACTAAAACCGTTAATTATTTTGTTTCCTTTGGTTCCCAGTATGCTGACGGGCTGTACAAAACGGCTTCAGCAAAAACATTCAACAGGTATAATATAAGAGCTAACGTAGATGTTCAGATAAATAAATATTTAACGCTCGGCCTTGACCTGGATGGTTCACAGGAAAATAGAATGGGGCCATCCCTTGATGCCCAAACAGTATTTAACGTAATAAATCAGAATAAGCCTACAACAGTGGCTATCTATCCTAACGGCTTGCCTGGGCCGGGGGCTTTTGGAGCATCCTATCAGCCAATATTAAGGTCCACATTAGCGGGAGGATTTGATGATGACAAGCGATATAGAAGTAACAATAAAATTAATGCTAATTTAAAGATTCCGGGTGTTGAAGGGCTATCCTTATCGGGATATTTTGCTTATGATGTTTTCTTCAGTAAAAGAAAATATTTTGATCATCCTGTTACAGCCTACCAATTGGATGAAGGCGCGTATTTAGCCGCCGGAAATACGGGCAGCGAAGATGGATCCGCTTTTCTTATTCCAACATCTGACGGCTATGATCCGCAATTATCGGATTACTTCAATACTACAACCGCTAAAACCTATAACGCAAGATTAAATTATGATAAAACGTTTAATAATGTTCATAATTTAAATGCGTTTGTTGCCTATGAAAGTTCAGAGTCAAACGGCAATGGGATCAGCGCTTTTCGCAGGTATTTCATCAGCTCCCAATTACCGTATTTATTTGCCCGGGGAAATGATCAAAAAGATAATTCAGAATACGTTACCCTCGACTCACGCAAAAATTATTTTGGCAGGCTAAGCTACAATTATAAAGGAACTTATCTGTTCCAATTTGCATTGCGCAGAGATGGATCATTAAGATTCTCTAAAGGAAACGGGCGTTGGGGTAATTTCCCTAGCGTGCTTGCAGGGTGGATCGTTTCCAATGAACATTTTTGGAAAAACCGTCTGAAATCTGTCAACTTTTTTAAACTTAAAGCTTCGTGGGGGCAAATGGGTAATGACCTCGTACCGCCTTTCCAGTATTTGGCCTCTTATGCCTTTGGAACCGGCGGCCTGTATGGAACAAGCAGGACTTACTCAGCCAGTTTATACCAGTCTAATGCACCTAATCCATTTATCACATGGGAAGTTGCTAATATGTATAATGCTGGTTTTGAGTCGAGGCTCTTTAATAACAGGGTGACTTTAAATGCTGATTTTTTCTACCAGAGACGGAATAACATTCTTATTAAAAGAAATGCTTCAGTACCAAATTTCTCAGGCATCGTATTGCCGGATGAAAATTTTGGTATCGTGGATAACAGGGGATTTGAGATTGAACTGGGCTATAACAGTAACAGGAATACTGGTATCAACTACGCAATCAATGGGAACTTTGCATTTGCCCGTAATAAAGTGGTTGACTTTGATGAGCCCCAAAAAAGTGTAGCATGGCAAACACTTACAGGTCACCCGATGGGGGCCGCATTATTATATAAATCAGCAGGGATATTTAAAGATTCTGCTCAGATTAATAAAACGCCGCATGTTGCAGGCGCGATCCCGGGAGATGTTATCATTGAAGACCGGAATGGCGACGGACAAATTACTTCCGATGACAGGATCTTATTTGATAAAACAACGAATCCCGAAATCACCTATGGCCTCAATTTTACTTTCAGTTATAAAGGCTTCCAACTAGATGCGCTTATTTCAGGTGCGGCAACTGCATGGGTTAGAAGGCTTGGTTCACAACAAGGATCTGCAGGTGACTATTACCAATTTTCAGCAGAGGGAAGATGGACCCCTGATAATCTTGATGCCACCAAGCCGAGGGCGTATGATGGATCAGCCACTTACTGGAGAGGAAAGTTTGTTACAGACATGGAATATCAAAATCAATCATATGCACGGTTGAAGAACATTCAGCTTAGTTACTCTATACCCCAAAAAATATTACATCTGAAAGTTATTAAAAATGCTCAGGTTTATGTCTCTGGACAGAACCTATTCCTGATTTATTCTTCAAAAGACAGGATATGGGATCCGGAATTTAGCGGCACCAGGGATAATTATCTAATAATGAAAGTCATGTCCATTGGAGCAAGGGTCTCTTTTTGATCATTATTAATATAATCCTGTACATAATTCTTCAAAAAACAGTTATGAAAAAATTCAAATTAATTTTTATTTTTTTCGCGCTTTTATTTCTTGTTGCATCCTGCAAAAAAACTTCAATATTAGACCAGTCACCACAGGATCAATATTCTGACCCTGTACTCTGGTCTGATACAGCTTTAGCCGATGCTTACCTTTTAGGAACGTATCACGGCGCCAACATAGGCTTTACACAAACAATGCTTTCTTCAGTGACTGACGAAGCACATTCTACTTTTGATCACGGTGCTGAAGTGTATGTTCAGGGTAATATCAGCCCTGATAATACTGCCCCCTGGGATGGCTCGGAATACAACTTGCCAACGTGGGATACCTATTTTGGTGACATTCAAAAGATTAATGTATTTATTACTAAAATAGACGGAGTGGCAGAGGTGTATCCTGAAAGCGAGAAAGCGGGGATAAAGGCGAAAGCTGCTGTAATGAAAGGGGAGGCACTTTTCCTTAGAGCATTTTGTTACTCTGTGCTGATGAGAACTTATGGCGGCGTTCCTATATTAAAAGAATCACTTGAACTTGGCGGAGATTTTAATTCGCTTACCCGGGGAACATTTGAAGAAACCGTAAATTTTATTTTAGAAGATTGTGATGCAGCCGCCGCGCTTCTTTTAAGTAAAGATGAAATGTTATTGGGAAGGGCAACGAAAGGAGCTGCATTGGCGCTTAAATCAAGAGTATTGCTATTTGCTGCGAGTGACCTGACAGGTGATGGTACAGCGCAGAATAAATATGTAGGTTACGAAAGCCCTGATAGAACGGCGCTCTGGACTGCAGCACAAAATGCAGCTAAGGCAGTTATTGATCTTGGAAGCTATCGACTTTCAGATTTTGGCGCTCCTGATAAAGAGGCTGTGGCTCGCAATTATTATAATTTTTTTAAGGCAAAAGACCTGTCAGATAATGAAATTATTTGGGGGAAAATGTACTCAAGCTCAACGGGTGATAAAAACCAAATGAACCAATGGAATGGTGGAAACGGCTGGGAGTTGTGGGCCAGTAATGCTCCTACGCAAAATTTAGTAGATGCCTATGAAATGGAAGATGGCTCAAATTTCTCAGATCATTTTAATTTAGACGCCAACGGTAATTATCAAAATATATCTTCTCGATTCACAAATAAAAATCCGTATTATAACCGGGACCCAAGATTTTACGGATCAATTTTATTTGACAGTGCAGCCTGGATGCCGCGCCCTGCCGGCCTTCAGACTATAGATCCCATAGGATTATATGACAGGCGCACTCGTATAACTATCAACGGAGGAACTACATCAACTAGTTTTGGGTTAGATACACGACAAAGCCCGATCTCACCTTTCAATGGCAGCTTCACAGGATACGTTATGAAAAAGATGTTGGATAATGAAACCGTTGCAAGTTCTCAATCTAATGAGAACGTGTGGATCGAGCTTAGATATGCCGAGGTTTTATTGAACTATGCGGAGGCTTCCCAGGAGTTAGGACAGGCTGCTGAAGCCACTACTTACATTAACATGATGAGGACCCGTGCCGGGTTACCCAATTTTACCGGCGATATCACCAGTGCGATTCGTTATGAGAGGAGGGTTGAATTGGTGTTTGAAAATAGCCGCTGGTATGATATAAGAAGATGGAAAATTCTTGCACAGGCACTTTCCGATACCAAAGGTGTGGATATTGTGGAAACAAATACAAATGGAAATAAAGAAACCGTATTTAAGCAAATTTCGGTAGAGCAACGCCAGGGATTACTTAAAATGTATTGGATACCGATTGCATCAGACGAATTAAGAAAGGCACCGGGGTTAACACAAAATCCGGGATATTAATAGGTGTCGTTATTTTAATGTAATTTTTTCAGGCCCGGCTTATAAAATTTTTTTAGGATGAAGCATCTTTTTTTCTTTTCCTTATTAAGCATCCTTCTCGCAGGAATTGGTTGCAATAGCGGTGAAAGTAAAGATCTATCTTCATCAACGTACCCTGAAACAGCATTCGGCTGGAAGCTGGGAGCCGGAACCTATACATTCAATCACTTCACTTTTTTCCAGGCTGCCGATAAGATTGATAGTTGCGGATTAAAATATATAGAAATATTTCCTGAATATGTTATAGGAGGCGGCATTGAAGGCTCTATGGATTTTAATATGGATGCCAATGTTCAAGCAAAGGTCCTTAAAAAGTTAAGTGAGAAGGGAATGACACTTGTCGCTTACGGAGTAGTAACTCCAAAGAGTGAGGCCGCCTGGCGCAGACTGTTTGAATTTGGTAAGGCAATGGGAATACAAACACTTACGTCAGAGCCGGATGAAAAAGACATGTCTTTACTATCAGCGCTTTGTGATGAATATAAAATAAATGTGGCTATACATAATCACCCGTACCCAAAACATTACTGGAATCCTGATACGCTTCTTGCTGCTATAAAAGGACAAAGTAAATGCCTTGGCGCTTGTGCTGATGTCGGCCATTGGGTGTTTTCAGGACTTAACCCTGTTGAATGCCTGAAAAAGTTAGAAGGGCATGTGTTGCACGTTCACATGAAAGACCTTGAATATAGAGAAGGAAAGGATGACGGGGAAGATGACCGTGACGTACATTGGGGAACGGGCGTAGTAAATGTAGCCGGTGTAATTAAAGAATTGAAAAAACAAAACTTTAAGGGAATGATCTCTGCCGAGTATGAACGTAACTGGGATAATAATGTTCCAGATGTAATTGCAAGTGTGCAGTATTTTAGAAACAGGCTGCAATAGAGAATAGCTATAAAAAAATAAAATGGAAAGAAGGTCAGCCATACGTGATCTGGTACTGATAGCAGGAGGCGCTATTTTATTGCCTGCATGTAAAGCTACTCCGGAAAATTCATCGGTAAAGCTAAAAAATATAAAGATCGATGCGAACCAGGAAAGGCTTTTAGCAGCAATAGCCTCAACGATTATTCCCTCGACAGATACACCTGGGGCTGCGGAAGTGGGTGCCCATTTGTTTGTGATAAAGATGTTGGATGATCTGTATGAAAAAGATGTACAGCAAAATTTTATAAAGGGTTTACAACAATTGGAAGCCGATACAAAAAAGCAGTTGGATAAATCATTTATTAACTGTAATTCAGATCAAAAGCAAAAAATACTTCTTGACATAGAAAGTAAAAAGGGATATTCTAAGGAAGTATTTGGTTTTTACGAAATAATGAAACAAAGAACTATAGAAGGATATTTAAACTCTGAATATGTGATGACGAAGGTCGTGAAATATGAAATGATTCCCACACATAAATATGATGGATATTATCCTGTTAAAAACCTGTAATTAATCACAATGGGGGATACGGTTAAAGAACATACTTAGAGGAAAAAAAGTTGAAGATTATTTAGAAAGTGATATTCGGTTACTAATAAATAATAAAGTACCGGAGTCAAAGGATTTGGATTATAAAAGAGATATTAAGTTTGACGAAAGGAGTAAAACGGAATTTATTTATGATATATGTTCTTTTTATAACACAGACGGTGGATGTTTGATTATTGGATTAGATGAAGAAAAGGACGAAGAAGGTAAAAATACAGGAATACCAAAAATTCCAGATACCAAAATTTCAATTTCCAATTTTGACCAGATTATTTTGAGAATAGAAGAAACTTTAATTAAAACAAACTACCAATCCACAAATAACCGGCTAATCCTTTAGTAAATTATTAAAAGTTGATGAATCAGATATTTTTTTAGTCGCAATACCAAAGACAAAATCGCTACCATCAATGGTTACTTACAATAATATTAATAGATTTTATAAAAGAAAATCTAGTGGAAAATATACTTTAGACACCTTTGAATTATATGAAACTTTCCTGCAAATTAGTTTAATAGAAGAACAAATTGATGATTTTATAAAGCAAAGACAGAAGAATGTCTTAGAAAATCAATTCTGGAAAAATATTGGAAGTTTGCGTTCAGTTATTATTCACATGATACCTCTTGCCTTTTTTAAATCAACAATAGAAAATTTTTCAAGTGATAGTCTAAAACATATTTTCATAAATCAATTAAAAGTTCCCGGACATCATAGTTATAGCTACCGATATTGTTTAGAAGGCTTTCATTTATTTTCTAATCGCAGCTTAGATATTCCTAATCAAATCATACCATATAATCTTTCTTTTCGTAATGGTTGCATTGAATCTTTTACAAATGAAGGAATATACGAAATGGAAGCAGGAAAACCTAATTTGTATAGTGATGAATTTTTGAAAATTTTGAAAGAACAATTGGAAAACAATTTCAGTTTTTTTAAAGCGGTAGGCATTGAATTTCCTTTTTATTTATCAATAAATTTTAACAACACGAAAAACTTAGGTCTTGTGGTTGACTCGAGCACCAGAATGGTTGGACGATTTGAATATAACCATCTTCAATTACCAATTTCGTTATTAACGAATGACGTAATAGAAGTCAAGAAACAGATAAAAAACATGACGGATATTTTATGGCAAAGTTTTGGCGCCAATGAATGCTCACAAGTTGAGTTTGATAAAGTATTTAAAAACTTTAATATTGTGTAAAAAAAGGGTGTACCGCTAACAAGAGTATTGAAAACATCCACAACGCCGTTGTTGGTCTCCTGACCAACAACAACAAATAACTGTATGAAAACATCTTGTCTATTTTTAGTCTTACTAAGTAGTCCACAACGCCGTTGTTGGTCTCCTGACCAACAACAACAAAACTGAATGAAAACATCTTGTCTGTTTTTGGTCTTACTAAGCAGTCTGTTAATCACTCTTTCCTGCCATTCACAGGATAAGGCTCCTGACAGAGCTTTAGGTAAAGGGCATTCATCAGGGCAGGGTTTGTTGCCGGTGCCTCAGCAGGTTTCCCTTTCAGATCAGCAATATAAGCTGGATGATAGCTGGGCTATAAAAGCTGGTAATATATCAAAAGATGATCCTGCTAAGCTTAGCCTGGTGTCTGAATTAAAAGAGCGTTTTGGCGTGAGGTTAAGCGGCCATGGCAGCAACGCTAACAGCATACAGCTATCTGTAAAACCCGGTGCTGTAGTTATCGGGAAGACCGTAGATACGAACAGGGTCGCATTAACAAAACAGGCTTACCGGTTGAAGCTGGAACCTGGCCGGATCTCTATCACAGCAAACGCAACGCAAGGCCTTTTTTATGGAGTACAGACCTTGTTACAGTTACTACAGCCGGCTAATGGCAACACTTATTATGCCGGCGGAGAAATTGTTGATTGGCCGGTTATGGATCTCAGGATGATCTACTGGGATGATGCCCATCATTTGGAACGGCTTAATGCGATGAAGCGCGGCATCCGTCAGGCAAGCTATTACAAGATCAACGCTTTCTCATTAAAATTAGAGGGCCATTTTCAGTTCAACGCCGCAAAGCCGATCGTCGAACCATATGCTTACACACCTGGGGAATACCAGGAATTAACTGACTATGCAAAAGCCCGCTATGTTGAGTTGGTTCCCTATTTAGATGCACCGGCACACATCTCTTTTATTTTAAAACATCCCGAATATGCCGGCTTACGCGCCTTCCCTAATTCAAATTATGAATTGAGCGTAACCAATCCAAAAGCAGATGACCTCATATTAGGTATGCTGGATGAACTGATGTCGGCTAACAAGGGAGGGAAATATATTTTTCTTTCTACCGACGAAGCGTATTACACTGGTAAAGCGGAAAGTGAGAAAAAGCGTGCGCAAGAGTTGGGCGGTAATGGAAGACTGCTTGCTGAATACATAACACGGATCTCCAATAAACTGCATAAAAAAGGCAGGAAAATTATTATCTGGGGTGAATATCCGCTTACACCTGCAGATGTCACTGCACTACCGTCTCATTTAATAAATGGTATTAACGGCAACAGTGATGATTATGGCACAAAGTTCAAAGAACATGGCATCCGTCATCTTGCTTTTACATCAACACAGGGGGAAGAACCGCTGTTTCCAAATTATTATAAACTTCCCGATAAAAAATTACCCGGTGACAGCTCGTTGTTAATTGCCAGTGAGGAAATGCAGCAGGCTGATATGTCTGCGGGTAGGGTCGGGGAAGTAATAGGTACGATAACCAGCAGTATTAAAGCCGCCAGATCAGATTTTATGGGCGTTATTGTTTGCGGATGGGCCGATGCCGGGTTACACCCGGAAACTTTCTGGCTGGGCTATGCAACTGGCAGTGCCGCGGCATGGAACCTTGACTCAGTGAATATTCAGGACTTGTCAAACCGTTTTTATCGTTCGTTTTATGGTAACAAAGCGGTGGATATGGATAAGGTGTATCAATCACTAAGCACCCAGGCAGCGTTTTGGACAAATAGTTGGGAATGGAAGCCCTTTGAAAACCGGACACCAATTTTTGGTTATTCTGCAGGTATTTATGATGTACCCAAGCCAGCCAAAGACCAGACTTTACCTTACTTAGCGGTTCCTTTGGCAACGGACTTATCTTTAAATAAAGACTGGAACAATAATAACAAAGAACGGCTGGGTTTAGCGGAGAAATTTTTGAAAGACAATACAGAATTATTAAACCTATTGCAGAAAAACCTGGCCAGTGTTGATTACCAGCAATACAATTTAGAGGTGCTGCAATCAGTGGCCCTGCTCTGCCGACAAAATTTGAAGATGTTACTTGATCTTAAAAGGATCAATGAATTTTTAGACCTTTCCTCCAGCGCCGCCGCCACTAACCCTGCATTGGCGTTATCTATCCTTGACCAGGCTTTGGATCAATTAAAAATGATCCGTGATGAACGGAATGGGGTGTTGCATACAGTAACTTCCGTATGGTACCAGGATTGGTATCCACGGGTGCCCGAAGCAAATGGCCGTAAATTTGTGGACATGGTAGACGACGTAAAAGATCATCCGCCGGTTAGAACCGTAGATATGAGTTACCTGATCTATCGTGAGTTAAAATATCCTTTGGGTAAGTGGGCCGATGAGGTAAGCAGGGTAAGAAACGAATACGCTCAAAGGAATAATTTACCTGTTAAAACAGCCATCGTGGATTGGCAAAGTATCAAAAATTAAATTAAATCAGTTTCATGCGCTTCGATGCTTATAATTTAAAAACGATGATGAAAACATCCTGTTTATTCCTGATCTTAATAAGTAATCTGTTGATCTCTCCTCCCGGCCATTCACAAGTAAAGCCTTCCCGTAACGGACGCCAGGGGCAAGGGCTATTGCCGGTGCCCCATCAGATTTCCCTTTCAGATCAGCAATACAAGCTGGATGATAGCTGGACCTTAGAAGCTGGAAAAGTATCGAAAGATGATCCTGCTATGCTTAGCCTGGTATCAGAATTAAAAGAGCGTTTTGGCCTGAGGCTAACCAGCCATGGTAGCAGCACTCATAGCATTCGGTTGTCTGTAAATCCTGCTGCTGTTGTTATCGGGAAGACCATAGATACCAATAGAGCCGCATTAAAAAAACAGGCTTACCGGTTGAAGCTGGAACCTGGCCGGATCTCTATTACAGCAAACGCACGACAAGGCCTCTTTTATGGAGTACAAACACTATTACAGTTATTGCAACCGGTTAATGGCAACACTTATTATGCCGGTGGAGAAATTGTTGATTGGCCTGTTATGGATCTCCGGATGATCTACTGGGATGATGCCCATCATTTGGAACGGCTGGATGCGATGAAGCGCGCCATCCGGCAGGCAAGCTACTATAAAATCAACGCTTTCTCATTAAAATTAGAAGGTCATTTCCAGTTTTCAGCAGCAAAGCCGATCATTGAGCCTTATGCTTACACACCTGCAGAATACCAGGAACTAACTGACTATGCCAAAGCCCGCTATGTTGAGCTGGTTCCCTATTTAGATGCACCGGCACACATCTCTTTTATTTTAAAACATCCTGCATATGAAGGGTTGAGGGCGTTCCCTAATTCAAATTATGAATTGAGTGTCACCAATCCAAAAGCAGATGAGCTTATGTTAGGTATGCTGGATGATTTAATGAATGCCAATAAAGGAGGAAAATATATGCTGCTTTCTACCGATGAAGCATACTATGTAGGAATGTCGGAGAGTGAGAAAAATCGTGCTAAAGAGTTGGGCGGTAATGGAAGGCTGCTTGCCGATTACATCACAAGGATTTCCAATAAGCTGCATGAAAAAGGCAGGAAGGTTATTATCTGGGCAGAGTATCCGCTTACTCCTTCAGATATCAATTCACTTCCGTCGCATATTATCAATGGAGTGTATAATGAGGAATGGGCTTCCAAAATTAAAGATCTTGGAATGCGCCAGCTTATTTATACCTCGGTACAGGGTGAAGAACAACTCTTTCCCAACTATCATAAATTGCCCGCAAAGTCATCTGGCAATAATTCAAAGACAATAACCGAAGAAGAACAAGAGGGTGGTTCAGATAAAGGCAGGGTAGCAGAGGCACTGGAGGGTATTACGTCAGCTGTGGCTGCAGGCAACGCTGATCTGGCGGGGGTAGTAGTAGCGGCTTGGGCCGATGCGGGGTTGAACCCTGAGACTTTTTGGCTTGGATATGCTGCGGGCAGCGCTGCTGGATGGAATAACCAAGCCATGACCTCACAGGATCTTACCAACCGTTTTTACCATTCTTTTTACGGTAATAAAACTATTGATATGGACAAAGTATATCAACTGCTAAGTACTCAGGCAGAATTTTATGCCAAAAGCTGGGAATGGGAACTTTCCAATTGGCGCAAACCCATCTTTGGAAATTCATATGGGGTTTTTGATACCGCCAAACAGGTCAGGGATCAAACGTTACTTTTCTTACCGGTTCCTTCAGGTACTAACCTGGCTTTAAATAAGGACTGGAACCATCATAATAAAGAACGCCTGGAACTGGCTGAAAAATTTTTAAAAGAGAATAATGAGCTTTTGAACCTGTTACAGGAAAATATGGCCAGTGTTGATTATCAGCATTACAATTTACAGGTACTGCAATCTGTGGCCTGCCTGTGCCGTCAAAATATATCTATGCTGCTCGACCTTAAAAGGATCAATGATTTTTTAAATCTTTCCTCAACAGTGGCAATTACAAATCCGGCATTGGCAGTATCGCTGGTTGACCAGGCTTTGGACCAGGTAAAAAGCACCCGTGATCACCGCAATCAGATGCTGCAGGAAGTAACAACTGTTTGGAATCAGGATTGGTATCCACGTGTATCAGAAGCAAATGGTCGTAAATATTTAGACCTTGCAGATGATGTAAAAGATCATCGTCCTGCCAGGACAGTGGACATGAGTTATCTCATCTATCGCGAATTAAAATATCCGTTGGGTAAATGCGCAGAAGAGGTGCTAAAGGCAAGAAACCAATTTGCTAAAAGGAATAAGTTACAAGGCAGAACTGAAACGTTCAATTGGGACAGTATAAAATAGTGAGGTATATAAACTATAAGACATAATGCTGTTTCTAATTCGACAGAAGGTTAATATTTTTTGGTTGAATATTTATAGGCTGTTTCTTAACGTATATGAAGTCCTTAAGTGAATACAAATACTGATTCGATATTGCCCAGGAGAAAGAGTTATTAATAAATTTATTTTTTTGAAAATAAATATTCATTCTTCATTATAATATTAGAAATATTAAATCAAACAGTACGATAAAACAGCTATTTTCTGCTGAGGAGGTAACAAAGATCCGTTCTGTCAGCAATGCGCAGCTTTCTCCGGATGGAAGTTTTGTTGTTTGCGTATTTACTAAAGCTGTTAATAATGCCTGGAATGATGAAGTTGTTTTAATAAATGTATTATCGAAGGAGCAGAAAATTATAGCCACAGGCTCTTCTGCGTAATGGTCCCCTAATGGTAAGTTTGTTGCCTACATAGGCGACAGTAACGGCAATGCCGCAATTTTTATCTATGATGTTGATACAAATGCAAAGGAATTCATTGTATATATTTACGAATCGGAATATTTCATAGATCATTATGCAAATAAGAATTTTTGCTGGTCTCCGGATGGTAAATCAATTGCCTATATTAGTACCGAGCCGTTTGCTGCAACTGATGAGATGCCTGCTTACAGGGAATTTGCTGATTTATTATACAAAACAAAAGGCGGAAGAGGAAGGCAGATTTACGCTGATAAAAGACATACGCATATCTGGTTAGTATCAGTTCAGGAAAAAGTAACAAGACCTGTTTTCCTCAGTGATTATAATAAACATTCCTTATCGTTTTCTCCTGATAATAAAAGGATATCTTTTATCAGCAACACTACAGGTGCTGCAGACCTCAATCAGTGGAGCAGGGTATTCTCAGTGGACATAACAACAGCGGAAGTAAATATGATTTCTAATGAAAAAGGCTTTGCTTTTCAGCCGTTATGGTCCCCCGGCGGAGAATTTATCGCTTATCTGGGAATAACCAGTGAAATAAGCACCAATGATAGTCCGGCTGAGGATACACAATTATATATTATTCCTTCTTCAGGAGGCCGTGCAAAATGCTTAACACGTTCACTGGACAGGCGGGTAGAACAGATTTTATGGGACTTCTTCAGCATATATTTATTTCACCGCAGGTGATTCAGGCAAGACCATCTTATACCGTGTCTCCGTCAACCTGGGTATTGTTGAACCGGTTATTGAACAACAGGGAAAGATGACGGAATACTCACTCAGCGGTGATGGTAAAAAAATAATCTATGTTCATACTGACACCGTGCATCTTCCTGATGTATTTCTATTTGACTTAGACAATAAGACGAATGAACGCCTGACTAATTTAAGTGAAGCATTATTAGATACATTTGATCTACAGCCCGCAGAAACATACTGGTATAAAAGTTATGATGGTCTTAAAGTTCAGGGTTGGATCATAGGCCCGGCTCATTTCGACAACAATAAAAAGTATCCACTGATTTTAGTGATCCATGGCGGACCACATAATATGTTTGGTTATGAATTTGAACCCAGGATGCAACTACTTTCAGCAAATGGTTAGGGCGTATTGTTTATTAATCCCAGGGGAAGCAGTGGCTATGGCCAGGAATTTTCTAATGGTTGTTTAAGAGCTTGGGGAGAAGGTGATTATGAAGACCTGATGTATGGTGTCAATGTGGCTATAGAAGATAATAAATGGATAGAGGATTCGAGACTTGGGGTAACCAGCCAAAGTTACGGAGGATACATGACCAACAGGATCATTACAAAAACGAAACGAATGAATTAATAGCTCTTGCTCTTTTATAGTTTGTTTATATATTAAGCTTGTTTAAACCACACTTACCATCCTCTGCTTCATTGCTTCATATAAGATCATTCCTGCCGCAACAGATACATTCAGGGATTCGAAGTCACCTTTCATCGGTATTTTAAATTGCTCATCGCATATTTTCATTAATGCAGGATAAATTCCTTTGTCTTCACTGCCCATAACAATTGCACAAGGTTCAGCAAAACTTACGTCATAAATGCTTTTTTTGGCTGTCATTTCGCTTGCAAATACTTTGATGCCATTTAAATGCAACTCATCGACCGCCTTCATTAAACTGTTTATACGGCAAACGGCAACTTTTTCCAAAGCACCCGCAGATGTTGCGATAGCATCTTCATTCAAAGCCCCAACACCTTTATCAGGAATAATGATAGCTTGTACGCCAGTACATAATGAAGTTCTTGCAAGGGCGCCGATATTTCTTACATCTGTTATACCATCCAGGATCAAAAACAAAGGAATATCTCCTCTATCAAAAACAAATGATATTACTTCCTGCAAGTTCTGGTATTGTATTTTTGATATGATGGCTACGCACCCTTCATGATCACTTATATTAAAGCCGTTCAATTTCTCAACGGGAACTTTATTTATAGGTACTTTATTTTCTTCGGCCAGTCTTTCTATTTCGTCAATCAACTCACCGTGTACAGTGCTTACCAGAAAAATTCTTTCTAATTGTTTTCCTTGACGGATTGCTTCAATTACTTTATTTCTTCCAATAATTAAGGTACTTTTTTTAGGGCGCGGCTTATGTTGCTGACTGCGAAAGTTCATATTGCTAAAGGCATTAAGGCATTAGGGAAAAAAGAACAGGTGATTGCAGCAACAAGACTTTATTTATGAGCATATAATCATTAAAATAAATTTATTTTCTTAAGTTATAAATTCAAATAAATTATCGGACCCTTAATAAATTGATGACTTACCGACCTATTGACCTAATGACATAATGACCTAATGACTATTTAAACCAAAAACCTCTTTAACCTTAGAAATATAATCTGTTTTTTCCCAGGTAAATAATTCAACTTCTATTGACTTTATTTCGCCTACAGGTGTTGAAAATTGTTTTACTTTCTTTTCAGGTTCCCGGCCCATATGGCCGTAAGCCGCTGTTTCACTATAAATGGGTGATCTTAATTTTAAACGTTGTTCAATGAAGTAAGGACGCATATCAAAAATACTTTCAACCTTTTTTGCTATTTCTCCGTCAGTCATTTCAACTTTTGCGGTGCCATATGTATTTACGTAAATACTTGTAGGTTGGGCGACTCCTATTGCATAAGATACCTGTACCAATACTTCATCGCAAAGACCTGCAGCCACTAAATTTTTAGCAATGTGACGTGTAGCGTAAGCAGCGCTGCGGTCAACTTTTGAAGGATCTTTTCCGCTGAATGCTCCGCCACCATGAGCGCCTTTACCTCCATAAGTATCAACAATAATTTTACGTCCTGTTAAACCGGTATCGCCGTGAGGACCACCAATAACAAACTTACCTGTTGGGTTGATGTGATACTTAATATCTTCAGTAAAAAGGTGAGCGTACTTTTCGTACTTAGCTTTTACTCGTGGAATGAGAATATCAATTATATCACTTTTTATCTTCTCCAGCATTACTTCTTCATGAGCAAAATCATCGTGCTGTGTAGATATAACAATTGCCTCAATTCTTATAGGCTTATTTTCGTCATCGTACTCCAGAGTAACCTGGCTTTTTGCATCGGGGCGAAGATAACTTATAATATAATTTTCTCTTCTTAACACCGCTAACTCCATCAGCAGCTTATGTGCCAGATCGAGTGCAAGCGGCATGTAAGAGTCTGTTTCGTTTGTTGCATAACCAAACATCATTCCCTGGTCTCCTGCCCCCTGCTCTTCTATATTTTCCCTGTCTACACCCTGGTTGATATCGGCAGATTGTTCGTGAATAGCAGATAAAACGCCGCAACTATTAGCCTCAAACATGTACTCACTTTTAGTGTATCCGATCTTACGAATTACTCCTCGGGCGATTTCCTGTACATCAAGATAAGCTTTACTTTTAACTTCACCTGCAAGAACAACCTGTCCTGTTGTTACCAATGTCTCACACGCTACTTTACTATTAGGATCGAAGGCAAGAAAATTATCAATTAATGCATCACTGATTTGATCAGCTACTTTATCAGGATGACCTTCAGAAACGCTTTCCGACGTAAATAAATAAGGCATAAACAGTAGAATATTTTAAAAATGGTTGCAAAGATAAGGGATAAGCAATCAATGTTTAAATCCTGGAGTATATAATCCGCAGACGCATTCTTAATGGATCGCCGGCACTTGCTCCCCCACCCTTTAAAACAACTCTTCCATCGGCTACACTATTAGCATTTGAAGGAGTAATGTACCACGTAGATGATGCTGTTGCCGGATATGGATCAGTATATTTT
>JAABUS010003683.1_pt1 | contig 24154 bp, 37 predicted proteins | sample 5560161 | NCBI WGS metagenome assembly JAABUS01 (sample SAMN10711885, study PRJNA513376) | rock metagenome | isolation source: Antarctica rocks | place: Antarctica: Victoria Land, Trio Nunatak nord | collected 2016-01-04
GCACTTGGCACATGAGAAGGGAGAGGGAGACGGAGCAGGTCAAAGGGCAGCAGAAACTGACCGGCAGAGGTGACGCCATGGTCTTCAGATGTGCGCTCACACCGCTCACCTCTGCCTGTAACACAAACCTGCGCATCATGTCCATCTTGGCTAGATGACCATGTAGGGCACACATGCTAGCGCTCAAGTTTAGTTGTATGTGTTGTCAACTTACAGACTATATTGGTGACCACACAAGGTAAGTGTAGTGCATGTCATGCAGATGTGCCAACAGGTGGCTAATGGCATCCCATACGAGGACTGTTTGCTGCTACAGATGGAACATGCAGACCGTGCTTGTGCCAACACAGCAGCATTTCATTGTTGTTTCACTTCGTACCTAAGCAGGTCAATGACATGCGACCCAATGGCCCCCACAACACCCCCTCCCTGGGTCTCATCAGCCCACCAGTCCCACTTGCGCCCCCCTGACGGCGCTGGTAAGGTGACTGTGACGTCAACCCACCGTACTTGACCAATCTGGCCTGCTTGAAGGTGCTCTCTGGCTAGTTGGGCCATGGGTGTGAACCTGAGCTCATGGTCAACAATTGCTACCTGCAAGCAGTGGCGCTGCTGCTATGTTTGTCTTTATTTATCTGTCTGTCGAACTTCACTCGTGTGGCTGTTTCAGTTGGAAGAGACATGTTGAGCGGCCCAAGAGCCACACCTTAAGGAGCACCACAAATCCAGCAGACCAGTGTATAGATATTCTGTCTATACACAGCAAGGAATGACTGGACATTGCTGTGGCTGCATATTTGGACATTGCTGATGGAATGCAGGTAGCATATCCGCAATCATGTAGAGACATGTAAAGAGAGAGGAAATAAACACGCAAATACTTGCCTGGTCAGGGTGCTGTTTTGCTGCCTCCACCATCTGTTCTGCTTCTTGTCCATTCATGGCCATGGGCTTGTCGCAGATGACGTGCTTTCCTGCTTCCAGTGCAGCTGCAGCATGGACAGCTCATGTCAGACTCATCACCAGACAAGAAAGGACAGGGAAGATTGAACACAAGTCCAAGCGGTGATGAAGGATAGGCTTCCTTTGGCATTGTGATGAAGAGTAATGTGACAACACAATTGTCTTGATGCTCACAGCATCATAAGTAACAGGGACAGACCACAACAGGGTTGTAGCTATGAAGCTATAATTGGCATGCAGGCAAGTATCAGAAGGCACTAGTGTCAGACAGCGCAGACCAAAGAGCACCGTACACCACACTAAATGTAGGGGAGAAAAGGTCAGTTTGAACTCAGCACAACAGACACATTACCCATGTACCAAGATGCTGCCTAAAACACACACATTTAGTGCTTTATGACAGCAAGCATGTGTGGGCTCTGTTTCGCAAGCAGCAGCTAGGAAGTTGACATGGCAGTTGCCCAGTCTAACAGGCACGTGCACATCTGGTGCCTGGTGCAGATCAAGTTTCTTACCTAGGAACTGCTGGCAGTGCAAGTATGGTGGGGTGACTATAGATACCACATCCACTGCAGAGACACAGCACACGCAGCAGCTCAGGGTTGTCCATATTGGCAAAACAGCCAAAGAAGAGCACTGCTCAGCCCGGCAACAAAACCAAGCTGCATACCGTCTTCACAAGCACAAAGGTCCTCTGCACTAGAGAACCAGAGTTTGATGCCATTCTGTAATCAGCCACACTTCTTGGTTAGCTGGTCAAATGCAGTGCATATGGTGCATGAGCATCCTGTTCAGTGTAATGCCATGGCAAGAACGTAGTTCTTTCTTCAATGCAAAACATGTTCTGTATGTAGTGTTTGCATAAAAGCAATTCAGTGTGTGCGTTTGGCTTGCCTGCTCAGCAACCTGTCTTGCACGCTGTTGGCCCCTTGAGAAGATGGCTGTCACTTCTAGATCAGCTTTGCGGAACTGTGGCAGTTGCACCTGCAGCCATGAGGTTGTCAGAACTGTTCTAGGAAAAGCAACTGAGACTCACTGCTTTGAGAGACAGACCGTGATTCCCCAGCCTGTTCCCAAGATGCCAACCTTTACCCTGTCTTCTGGACGTATCTGCAGCATGACCCTAGTCCGACGCAACACCCTGGCAACTCTGCTATAAGAGCACTAGTGCAGCACAGCTTGTCTCAGCCTGGCTCTGGATCACCTGACCTTGACTGGTCGGCGACTCTTGTATCGTCCGTACATTACGGTGGATCCCACAGTGGTGACAGCGATGATCCCACAAGTCCAAGCTATGCCTTTGACAAATGACGCCATGGCGGGGCCATAACGCGAAAGAGGATCGATCGCTCGAGCATAGTCCAGCTCATTCAAGGGGCCATGAAACTTCGGTCTGCTTGTAGACATGCAGCTTTGCTTCTAGGCAAGGAAAGATTCGGTCTATTTGTGCGTCAAAGACGAACAATTTCACGCTCAAACGGTTGCAAGCTAGGCGATTGCAAGCCCGGCGATCAAAACTTTGAGCCCCGTGCACAAATGACTTCCTCAGCGGACTGACAGTCGCGTTTGAAATATGCTTTCACTCCGCAGGCTTACATTTACATAGGCTGCTATACAATTGGAAAAGCTCTTCAAACGCTTGCAGTGAGCTAACATCAGTGGCGTTACGGCATATTTTGGTGTTGTTCAGCTGAATTTGTTCAGAGTGCAGTTTTGTCCCCCTCTCAATAGTGGAGCCCCACCAGATCTAGCAGTATGCCGGGACGACCGAACTTCAATGCCGTTGTCAGGCAAACAAGCCAGACAGCTCTTGAGGTGAGGATAGTCCAAGTGCAACTGCAAACCGCATCTGCACTGCTTTAACTTGGGGCACCCTTTGGCAGGCAAACCCACAAGAAGCTGAAGCGATCACAAAACTCAATCTGTCCAATCGCGGTGCGCGTAAGCCCACCTTTGTTTGGCCCGAACCTTCGCAACAAGCCATCTGGCCTTCATATTGTTGTGAACGCAGGGCTGGTGATCATACCCAGGCTGGAAGCAAAGCTTGTAGACATTGACCTGAGCGGGAACGGACTCGTACGGTCAGGCACTATGCCTGTAGTAGTTTCGCAGGACATCATAAGCTCTCGCAAGCAAACCTAAATGGGCTTCGACGATTTCTGTTATTGTTCATCAGCTCCTCCAGCTTTCCTGACTATCTTGTGCTTTGTGTGCAGCACAACAGGTTTAGCCAATCTGCGTCATTTACAAAAGCTTGTGTTGACATCAAACCACATCACTGAGCTGCGCGACTTGACTGGCCTGCCAGCTTTGCAGCACCTGCTGCTTCAAGGCAATTTCCTGTGTACCCTGCAAGACGTTGGCCTTGATATGCTGGTAAGCATCCAGTTCCTCCTAGCTTGGGATCAGGGCTTGTTATCTGTACTTGAACAGTGAACAGGAGCACTCCATATGTTACACGCATCTATCTGCCAGTTTGTCACAGAGCTATGTACAGACGCTCAACAAGACAACATGTTCAGCCTGCATAAAGCCATCACAACATGATGACCACAGCTGGTAGCCTCATCATCAGCATTGGCTTGACTAATGCAGGCACAGCTACCACAGCTGCAGAGCCTGTATCTTCAAAACTCAGACAAATCACAGCCCAACCCAGTATGCAGCAGGCCTGAGTACAAGAATGTGGTTCTGACCAGTCTGACACATCTCAGAAATCTGGATGGCGAGAGACGACCATCTTGCAGAGGTAAAGTATGCTAGGCTGCCCTTTTCTTTTTGTCTCATAGATCACGTGTATTCAATTTGTAATGATGAGCTTGCAACTTGTGGGGTGCTGCAATGTATGCAATCACAAGAGGTGTATACCAATACAATGCATGCCGTTGAAAAGAAATGATCATGCCTCAATAAAAAATAGCCCTAGGTGAGGTATGTAGGGCTCCCCTGTGTCACACAATATGGCATCTCCTTACTCTATCTGAGCTTTGCCTGAGGAGCTAGAGCAAAAGCAACATGTCATCAGGGATTGATGTGTTGGGTGCATGCAGATGCACATGAGGTGGCCTTCAAGGCAGATGACCCACTGCCCAACATTAGCAAACTGTCCAGTAACGAGGTAGACATAAGCAGGTTTTTGCCATCAGAGTGGGATGCTTGGTTGGCAGAAGATGCTGATGTTGGCACACAACAAGCCCACAGTGACCTCCATCAGTCAGGAGCAGCCACAGCAAAGGTGCTGGATGAGTGCAATGTGCTGAGTGGCGTTTTGAGGGATGAACTTGCCAAAACGGACAGGCTGCTGAAGCAGTGACCACTTCGTGAGTTTCACGTGTGAAATTCTTTGAGCGGTTGGTACATATGCTCAGTGTCTCAGTTGTTCATCCACAGAAGAGCCCAGACAACGTTGCAGTCATGTACTGTCATCAACCAATGTGACTGTTACAAATACAATATTGGACATGGCATATGCTATGTCTAAGAGCGAGCACCAATCTAGCCTTCATGGCGCAATTTGGAATCACAATGAAACTTGTCATGTACAGTGACATTATTTGCGGCAATGGACAAAGAGTACAAAGCTTGTCCTCCTCAGTCGCCTGGCTCTACTCAGCAGCTGCATCTTCAGCTGCTGGAGTCTCCTGATCTGCAGCACCTGCCTGTTCAGCTGCAGCAGCAGCTTCTGCTGCAGCCTTCTCATCAGCAGCCTGCTTGGCCACCAAAAGAGCTGCTCTGATTGCGTCTTTCTCTACCATGGCCTTTGAAAGCATCTCTGTGAAGACCTCTTCATCTGATGGTGGAGCACCATTCTGCTGCTCTAGGGCTGCCTTGACCTGAATCACAAGCAGTGGTTTCACTCTTTTCTCCCTTGATCACAACTTGCATTGGCCTTCTAAGACACTACTATGCTGCTGTCTGGTACTGTAGTACTGATGGACAGAGACTGTTTTAGATTGCATCAGTGATTTGGTGCTGGTTGGCATGAAGCACAGACGTTAATACCTTACAAGAGCGTAAGGTATTAACGTCTGTATGCGATGCATTCTTTCACAAAACAGCCATGTTTTGTTGGGCATTGCTCAATTGACACCAGGCTCATTGCAAAAGTGTCATGTTGCTAAGTCAGAGTTGCAATTGGCAAAAGAGATTTGTATGACTCACCTCTGTGATCTTCTCAGCGATTGTGCTGCCCAGGGCTGCCAGCACAGCTGTGGAGTCACGCTTCCAGCCCTCCAACTCCTGTGCCTCTGCCCTAGCAGCTGCCTCAGCAGCTGCTATCTGCATCACATGCATACCATGCAAGCTGACCAGACCAGAGACCAGCGTGAAAGAATCCAGACTTTAGCTAATATCCAGTTCACTCTGCTGGTGGTGATGACAAGCCACCAGCGTCACTATCAAAAGTCATACAGCAGACATATGCACTAGAAGGGCACATGCACACTGCCCAAATGAGCTGCATGCATGTATTAAACCCATGCAGCGGATGCTGACAAGTTGGGTATGATAGCACGTCGCAGCAACTTGTGGTGACCCTGGTCAGCTCCTGCTTTGCTTTCAGCCTCATCCCACACGACACATGCTAAAGAACTGAGCACATGTGCTTACAATTACAAACATGTGTTACACTGGCCGCTTCTGCTTTGCTTTCAGCCTCATCTTACATGACACAAGCTGACCTACTGAGCACATCTGCTTACAATTGCCAATACATGCTCGCCCTGACCAGCTCTGCTTTGCTTTCAGCCTCATCTAGCGTGACACATTTGCGCAGAAGGTCAGCATGTGTGACATAAGATGAGGCTGAAAGTGAAGTAGAGCTGCAAAGTGCCACCAAAAAACTACTTACAGGCACCAACACGTGCTTACCCTGGCCAGCTCTGCTTCATACTCGGCCTTGGCGGCATCACGATCAGCCTGCTCCTGTTGGGCCTGGGCCTCAGCCTTTCGCAGAGCATCTGCCACCACACTAGCCACCACCGCCCTGCACCCAATCACAGCAAGAGTGTGTGTGTATCATCCCAGAATCCATTGTCAGTAATGCCTGCCCGGCTGTGGCATGTCAGCTTACAGTCTTCACTGCTCGTGGTCCAATCCCGTGACAGATCATGCCAGGCCCAGGCTTAGTAACATTTGCTCTCATGCATTGATACACCTGCTCAAGCCTCGATCTAACCTAATCTCACCTTACCTGACCTCACCTCAAACCTTCACAATGATGTAAAGCCAAGGAACAAAGTGTGGGCAGCAGACAGATGCTGAGTTGACAGACCTGGCAGTTGCCTGTCTGGCCACAATCTTCTGGGTCTCCTCCTTGAGCCAGGGCATGACCTGCTGCTCCACCTCCCTCTGCACCGGGTCAAAGAAGAAGCCAGAGTCTTGCAGCCGCCCATACACCGTGCCAGTCAGCCCTGCAAGACAAGCCAAGCTGATGTCAGTGGCCATTCTATTTGGTGTACTGTCAAAGTGGTATCACAGGCTTGTGAGCTTGGCTTGCATCACCATAAAAAGACACACTGTCTCACTGACATTGCATTGTTGTATGTTATGTCAACAAGGTATCACTGGGTTGCCACTGTGTACATGCCATGCCTGTGGAGCATAGCGTGAATGTATATAAGCTAGTTATATAGGGTGATATTTTTGTTGCGGACCCTAGCGTTGCTACAATGACTAGAGGCAGCAAAAGCACAAGGGCGCATCCCTGGTGTGGCCTCTGAGCAGCGTGGCTGTTGCAACTCTGGGGAGTGAGTCTCAACAGCAGGTGCAGCAGGCGTGCAAGTTGCAGAAGCATTTTTCGAAGTTGCTCCACAAAGATACAGTAGCAATGCGACGTCTCACCCTTGAGGTGGCCTCTGGCAGCAGATTTGCTCATGCACACCCTTCTGTGTGGCAGCACTTGCAACAACACAACCTCTCACATTCCCATGGGACGGGATAGCCTAGATGATGACCAAATACCTAAATTGACAGTATCCTCCTCCTTGACAGGATAGACTAGTTTGAACACGACTACCAGCAGCTGCACACAACCCTCACCCTTGATGTGATGCTCAGAGCAGACTGTTCTGGAGACACAAGACATGCCCTGCACATACCTAGCTCTTCATGAGCCGGAAAGCAACATCACCAGCATTTATTATTATTACTTGTTATCCTTATCAGTATCATTGTCATTGTCGTTTTCAGAGTTGTTGTTATTTTCTTTTCATATGATTATTACTATTGTTATTGTGATATTATCAATATTGAAACTACTGTTGTTACTGTGGTTATTACCCGTGATGTAGCCTCTGGCAAAGGTGGCCGCGGCAACCTTCTCTCTGAGGTGGGTCTCAGCAGTGGCCCGAGCGCGAGCCTGCTCCAGGCGGCGAGCCTTCTCCTCCTGCTTGCGTAGCTCGGCTGCCTCCAGCCTCTGCACTGATGCCAACTCTGTGGCCTTCACCTGCAAGCCCCACAAGCCATGTGACAAGTAAGAGGATGAGCGGATCATTGCAGATTTGCTTGGATGCTCTCCGGGCAACAAGCCTTCTGTTCCTTCTCTCAAAGCTGCGCTGCCTCCTGCCTCTGTACTGATGCTCTTTTTGGAGCAGAATGCTCAGTTTGTCACGTATCACGTGCACCTGTGCTTCCAAGCCAGGATGTCTGATGAGGTACAAGTGGCTCCATGCTCAGGCTGTGAAGTACTAAGGTAACAAAGCCAAATCTGAGGCAACACCTACAGTCTCAAAAGGGCTCAGTCACTGTTCTGAACATGGTGTTCTGGAATTAGTCCTGTAGGAACTGCGCTCTGAAGACAATGTTCTGGACTTAGTGCTCTGAAGTATACTCTGCAAGGAATTGCAGTCCTGCTTGTACATTTGGTCAGGCAGTGAGGCTGAGCCTTGTGCTTGCTGCAATCCCTGCACTGACACCAGCTGTGGCCTGTGCCCAGAAGACACAGCAGCATTTGAATACTGCAGACACAATGCATTAGCACTCCAGAAATGAGTGCAAGCACTTGGTCGAAGTGGTGAGGAACAGGGACAACTCAGATGGAACTCGCAGAGGCTCCAAAGGAGAGGCCAGAAACCAGCACGGAGAGAAAGAAGGCTTGTATGAACACATGTTCCTGCTAATCAAGTTGTATCACTGCCAGGTCTCAGGCTCTGCTAGACACACTCAGAAAGCAGCTTCTGCCTACGTTTCTGATCATCAACAGGCCTTTGCTTAGCAAGCTGCCCACCAGGTCTGGTGCTAACACTACATGACATTTGACCAATATTCATGCTGCCAGCTGTAGTTGCCTTTTGCTGTTGCTGAGGACTACAAGACAGAAGTGCATAGGGACTGCATGGCAAGGTGACAATGTGGCTTGTCTGTGGAAAGCTGCAATGCAAGAAGGGGGAGCAGACCTGCTCATAGTGCTGTTGGTGGGCTCGCATGGCAGCCAGCTCCTCTTCTTCCATGACCTCCATCAGGCCTTGCTCCAAGCACTTGCCCACCAGCACCTCCAGTAGTGGTTCTACCTGTAACATTGTAACATTTGCGGAAACGACCAATGCAACAGCGACTAGCTCTTATCAGGCCCTGTTTCAAGCACCTCCAGCAATGGCTCTACCTATAAGGTAGCACTTTTGTAAACGACAGCGACCAGCTCCTATACATTGATCACTTCCATTGGGACCTAATAATAATAACGATAACAGTAAAAATAAGACTAATTTAACGCTTTCCAGCTCATGATGAGCTAGGTACGTGCAGGACATTGCAACAGTGTAACACTTGCGTGAACAACCTGCGTAAATGACTGGTGACAGTCGGGGCAAAAGCAGCCAGCTTCCATACATGCATCACTTCCATTGGGGCCTGACCTCATCATTTGCAAATCAGCACCTCCATCACGGGCCTAATCTGTATCACTGTGAGATGCACATGACACAACAGCAGCAGCAGCGGTGTTGATGATCATGACACGATGATGTAGGCAGTGCTTACAGTAGTGGCAGTTGCCATAAAGCTGAAAGGGACAGGTCTAACAGCAGGAGCGTGACTGGCAGCAAGGGAAAGAGCTGACACGTTCGGTACCATTGTCATCTAAATGCAATGCTGACATGGCAACCACTTTGTGCTTATTGCTGGACTTTGATGCCAACACAACCAGCAAGGCTGATGAGTATCAGCAGCACGGGGGTCTGTAAGACAGAATAAACTGTTATTAGTACAACCGTCAGCTCTTTGTCACATGGAATCCACGTCATAGCGCAATACACCAGCAAATTTGGTCATGTGATAGACAGGCATGAGGAACAACACTGATGCATACCTCAAAGTCAAAGTCAAAAAGATCTCCCGCCTCGATCTGGGTGGTGGCGTCCAAGCCAGCCTTGGCAGGGATGAAGAGGGGGGTGGAAGGGCGGTCTCTGAAGGGGTCCGTCTGAGTGGACATCTCTGCCTCTGCCACCGTATCAGTCAACTGCTCCAAGTAGCTGTCAGTCTGCAACAGTAATACATATTGAAATCAAAGCACACAACAGAACAAGCAGCCTGCTTGCACGAGACAGAGTCAGGGGCCTGTCTGAGCTGAAGTCTGTGCCTCAGCCCGCTAGCTGCTGCAAGTAGATGTCAGCATGCAATGCAATAGGTCCATAGGTGTCAGGGGTTGGCTTGAAACGACTTTTGAAGCTTATGACGTGTGTGTCTAGAGGAGGTTTTTCGATATGTTTGACTGTGTCTGTCAGCCGCTTCAGCTATCTGTCAGTCTGCAGCACGATGCGCCTTGCTATCAGGGCCAGACGATTCCCCAGCACAGGAAGCAAAACAAGCAGTGTCTTTGCCAGTGTCCAGATCATGCGTCTGTCCCGAAACTCATGCCTGCTGCCATTCAAGTGTGTTCAAAGCAGCTGTCTGTATCTGACACGATGCAGCAACTCTGCCCTGTATTGCCTCGTGGATCAGTGGGCTTGAAGTATGCAGGGCTTGTGGTTCCAGGAATTCACTTCGCTGAGGTGATGAGAGCAACAATGACACAGTGGTCAGAGGCTTCAGTCAGCTTTTTAGCCTACACTACGTTGGATTGATGGAAGCTAATGCTACCAATTGCTGAGCCAGTTGTCTTAAAGATGTCTGCATATAGGATGCAGCATTGTGCATCTCTGCTCTGGTTATGGGACACAGCACAGATGAATCAGATCTGGCGACAGCAATATGGCCGATAGCACAAACTCAGAGGGCCAGACTGTGAGCTGCTTGAGCTGCAAAAAGTTTGGATGAAGGCTTTTGCAAGGTGGCCTTGCATCAACGCAGCCGCCTGACTCACACTGTTGACGTTCTCGATTGAATCACTTGACAACAGACAGCCTTGCAGCCAACAACATGCTCTCACACAAAGCCAGGGGTTGCATCAAAGCATGACAGATGGCGTTTTGCAGCATGCCAGGCTTGCATGATTAAGACAGGGCAATGGTGCACACATACAAGCAGGTGATGAACAACAGCAATACAAACCTGCAGCTCAATGTGGCGGCGTCCATCCACTGGGTCAGGCGTCTTGGGAGGCGGCACTGACTGTTTCAGCTTCAGCGTCTTCTTGCTGCAACAACACTAGTCTTCTGTCAAGACAGGATTGGGGGAGGAATAGAATGAGAGGTGGATTTGCAAGTCCCTTTCAGTGATGAGCACATGATGTAGGTTGCTGGGAAGCTTACCTGAGCGTTTTGGATACCATAGGCATGTCCCCAGGCAGGATCTGTGCTGAGTAAGTGTTACCGCGCACCACTCGCCTATTGAACATAATATTTGAGGGGATAAGCTGTTCTTGCTCTTCATTGCTCTGCAATTCAAAGAGATTGCTCATACACCTTCTCATCTAAACTGTTGTACGACCATGGGATGCTCATGCCTCTACTGCAAACCTTGCGCAGGACCAGAACTGCAGCCATACATTCACCCCAGTGTAGACATAACGAGTTCACATACGTGACACCGAGACTGGGCAAGACGATGCATCAAGATGACCTACTTGCTGATTAGACAGCGGTGCTGTCTTTGTGGCGATAGAGTTGGTACGACGCAGCTGCTGCAGCTTTGGTGTCACCATGCTGCAGCGTTGCTAGTCTCAGTTGAACGCCGCTTTCTTCCTGGTGCCAGTTGCTCGCAAAACTCTGAAGCGCAGGCCACTGGCAGGGCGCACAATATCACGACCGAAAACCCGGAGGTGCGTCTGCCTCAAAGATTCAAACACATGCCACGAAAGCTAGCAGGAAAGTTTGTCACAGCCGAAGCAGTCATGCACGTCAGGCGCAGCAGCCACGTAAAAGGATTAAAATTGCAAGTGCGTTACCCCAGACTGAATTTGTCGTCACCAGTGTTCAGCGGGGCAGGTGCAATATCGCAAAGCCTGTATACTAAATCTGGAGTAAAGTATGCCAAGTATGCCTGATCGCCAGGCACATGACAACTATGCACTGCTCAGGCCATAATCCAGAAGCATTCCAGCTGGCTTGTTGTCAAGTAGTGTACACATGTGTCACGCGTAAAAGTCATGTGGCAACCAAAACTTGTCCTTTTGGACACTCAACACACTTGGACTGCAGTCAAGCAGCCAGATCTTTGGTATCTGGTGAAAACGAAAAGGAATCAGTGCTGAGCCCCACATCAAGTGGCAGTATCCTGAACAAGCTCCGCTGTCTTCAGGTTGGTCTCAATCATAGCCTTGATCTGCAAAGCAGAATGTCAATATTTTGGTTGGTAAACAGCCAGTATTTGCTTTTAAAATCACACGGCTTGGCATCGTTTGCGCTGCGTGTGGACGCTGCAGGCGGACAAAGCAAGTGTGCTGTGCAGGAGCCAGACTAACCTTGCCCACAGCATCCTTGCCACCCTCTGCTGCAATGTGCTCTGCTACCTTCTCTTGATTTTGGTACAGCTGCACGGCATCAAGTCATTGTACAGCTGAACTGCAACACTTTTTGGCATGCAACTAATGTCAAGAGCACAGCAAAGAACAGCAGGCAGTAACAAGTATTGCAGCAGGCAATGCCATTCCCGCCACACTCTTGTGTAGCTTGGTAGCCAAGATATTTAGGCTGGATTGCTGTGCTGCACACTCACCGCTATTGTTGGCATTTTCTGCAGCAAACACTGAGTGTGAGTGCCACAATAACAAAGCTTCCGTTGATACAGCAGTGATGCACGACAAGACCCTCTGTGCACACACTGATGAACATGCCCAGGCAGCTGTGAGTCACTGTTTTTCATGCCATGGATGTACAGCAGTTTGGCAAAGGGTTCAGCAGCACGAAGTTCCAGGTATGCAGCATTCAGTCAGTCTGTTCCTCCATGCAAAGTTGCAACTTTGCACTGGCAAATGTCCATACCTTGATTCCGTTCCCATATACTAGCTTGCCAGGCACTGCGTTTACATCTATGTATACAATAGGCAAACTGCGTGAGCAAGATAATGATCAGCTGCCTTATTAGTGGTGGCATCAATTGTGCAGTGAGCTCACCAGCCCCATATCAATTTTCATTCAGTACAAACAGTGACACCCATGCTCACTCTGGAAACTCTTCTTCCATCATCTTCTGTATCTTGGGTTTCAAGTATATGCATTTGCGGCACCACCTTGCCATCCAGTCAACAACAAGAACTACAAGTAACATTGTTTTTGTCAGCAAGCAGTCATTGTTGAACAGACATGCAAACTGTTGCTGACCTTTGTTCTGTGTCAGTGCCTGAGCAAAATCTTCCTCCGACTGTATCTGTGACAGGGTAGCGTAAAGGGTCAGGCCAGCTTTTAGGTCATGTTTATTAGCCAATGGGCGCAGCTGATCACACGAACAACAGGGAAACTAGAAGGGGCCCTGCCAGCGTTTACCAGTGGAAGATCGGTGGCGTTCGTGGCTGGAGTGCTGGTAGTTCGTCGCCTTGTCTTTGAAGCATTTGCGCCTAAAAATCTTCTGTAGCTAGAATGACAGCTGTTAAGGTGCTTCGAGCTGCGTTGGCAGAGCAAGCCTTGCACCGGGCGCTGAGACAAGAGTGAACAATGGGTCGGTTGCGGGCAAGTGCCCGCACCACTAACGAACGCGTTTGACGAAAGCGACAACATTTTGCACGGCAGTGATGGCTCTACATGCAGAATAATTCGCGCTCGCAGCTCAGAAGGGGTCAAGCGCTTGACCCAACGCCATAACGCCAACTAATGACCTTTCACACACTAGTGGTCTCGCACAGTCGCACTTCGAGTTACGTTTTGGTTTGTTGGTTTTGAGTTGACTTCGTTGCTTCGCGACATGAGTGCCGCAGGTGTCAGCTGCCCAACATGTCCGTATGATCACTTTGCTTAAGCTGACTGCAGCCTGCGCTGCGCACATAAGGCTGGAACACGGCTGAGACCTGCATGAGCTTTGTCAAGAAGGGCGCAGCCAAACCTGCAGGTGTATGCCAGCAAGGCCTACTTTGTTTCGTGATCTAAATTTTCGTAATGCTGTGCATATGCTATGTTATCGCGATCAGACCGTGCAGGCATTGCTCAGTGTATGCATGCACGCAGAACTTGGTACAACACCCGGGCTTTCAGGCCAGACTCTTGTTTCCACTGGCTTAGCTGACTTTGACAAGCTCATTGGCGGCGGTGTACCCTTGGGCACTGTGACATTGCTGCTTGAAGACACCTACACACAGCATCATGTCACACTGCTAAAATACTTTCTTGCTGAGGGGGCAGCTAACAATCAAGCTCTCCATTGGTCAGCTGGCCATTTTAGGCATGCATCTGCTGTCAGAGCCCTACCACAGCAGGTCCAGCATACACCAAAGGTGATGCCTCTGCCATCCTGTATGCCTGCAGATGCAGGTTGCTTTGACATACCATACAAACCCACAATGCATTACCTAAAGGCCAATGCATTACCTAAAGGCAATGTCAGCTTCATCATATGAACAGCAGTATGGGCAACCAGGACGACAAGGACAGCAAACAAGAGACAGAGGAAGTGCAGCTGCGTATAGCATGGCAGTACAGGCGATATATCAAGTCGAAGCAGAAGGCTGCGGCTGCCGTCAGCAGCAGTAGCAGCAGCAGGTATTTACGCCAAGATCCCACATGCGCTAGCGTCATACTCTTGCTTTGCTGTTACATCGACATGGCACAATCTATTGCTCAATGGCTGGACTTTTTTGACATGTACGCCTTCATTTGCAATGCCTCAGCCAGGCCCAAATCTTGCAGAGTGACTCAGTCCATGTGGCCATCACTAAGCTTGGTAAATCACCAATACAATGTGCTCACATCACCTGCCCGTCATGATCTGTTGCATACCTGCAAACATGTACACATGTGACGTCATGTCCACTGGACCTGGATATTGCGCATTTGTAATCACAGGAGCGCTGCTGACAGCCAGAGCAGCAGGAAGGCTAAGTCAGGCAGTTCAGCCTTGGGCGGTGTCAGAGAATGGTGTCACAACTTTGACCTGACAAAGCCCATCCCTGTGCAAGACATTGTCACTTCTAGAATGGTACGTGCATCTCAGTAGCCAGACAAGAGTTGCTATGCTGTGTTATGAGTGCTGGGGCCAGAGTCATGTTGTGTCCTGTACCTGTACCTTCATGTGTCGATACCTTTCACATCACGATGCTTGTGTGCTCTGCATGGTACTTTGGCATGAAAGTATTGTGTCGTGCATGATGTTCATTCTGGCACGGCCTGCACACGATCTCTGGCCCCATACTACTGCTCAACTGGGTTTTGTAAATATGGTGACACAACTCAGCGCAAACTAGAGAGTCGACTTTTGCCTGTTTTCACAGGACTGCCCAGAGTTTGGACCAACTGCCATGCAGTCATTGACAGGCAGCATCAGCGGCTTCCTGAATGCACTTTCACAGCCCCCTGATGACTCAACAGCATCACTGGCGCAACGCACACACAGCTCCCTTGCAAACACATTTGTGCAGCAAGGCAACACAGCCAAGCCAACGGCAGAGCTGAGCGTCTCTGACAGTGTGCCCCAGACCAACGGCAGTGACATGGTTCAAGCCAGTAGACATTCAGCCAGCCATCTTGTTGCACAAGCAACTCCACAAGCTGGTGGACAGTCTGTGCCGGACAGAGCAAAGCCTCCAGATGCAGTTCCATCCACACAGCACGGTTTGTCACCACAGCCAGCAACGGCATCTGGCACCACAGCTGCGCAAAATCTTGCAGCTGTGAAGGGTGTTCCCATGCAGCCGAGTGTGCCAGCATCAGACAGACCCCAGGGCGTGGGCAGGGTTGTTATCGAGTCCCTTGGGGGTTTGCAGTGGCAGCTGGAGGGGTCAGATCGGGATTTGGAAAGGCATCTGTACACTGCTGTGTTTCAGCTGAAAGCTGCTGTCAGAGATAGCCGCTGTGCGGCCATGTTGTCATTCCCTGCAGGTGAGCACCAACATCTCACCCTCTGAAAGCACCGCATTTGTTGTGTTTTCTTAGTGATGACAAAGTTGTACGCGCACAGCTTTGGATGTAATCTGAGAAAAAAGCTGACAAGAGTTCCAGCACGCCACCCCTAATCATCATCCACAGCTATGCTAGCAATACTCATTCCTATATCTTTAGGGATGTGCGACCACCTTACTTCATAACCTTCTGACACTTTGTGCAGAAACTGGCAGATCATATATGCTGCTGAAGAAGCATCTGCACTGGCTTTGCATGCCAGCATGTCTCTGCAAGACTTGTCTGCTTGCCTGAATGCCTCCCATGTGGCTGCAGGTCTATACAGTCCTTCTTTGACAATGCGCTTGGCACATCTGTGTGACACTGTGGTGGGGCTGGAGGCTGTCAGGGATGACTCTGACATTGTGCGCCTCATTCCTGAGCCCGCCAGGTACTGTCTGCTGCTGCATCCACCAGAACACAAGTTGCAAACTATTAGAGTGTTCACTTTCTGTTTTTTATGACATTAAAGTTAGATTACCCCACAAATATGTTGTCACATCTTTGCTGCTACATGAAGTACACTGCTGCTGATGCATGCATAGCCACAGCGCTGCTGCACCATTACGTCCATTTGTCCAGCTACTGAAGCCTGTGCATGCCTACTTGCTGGATGTGTCGTACCTGCGCTGCTGTGCGTGCTATGTAAATGCTGGCTTTGCATTTCAAATGTATCTGCATCCTTTTGGAATTGACCGACAGCAGTTTTATCGGCATGACTTGTTATAGTGTTTTTGCAGTTGCTGTGGTCTGTTGAATCTTCAGAAGCTACCATCTTTGAACGCACTGGGTCCTCCCATACCAGATGTTACATTGTTCATCATCCGTCACAAGCGAAGAAGGCTTGCAATTCAGGCTAGTAATCTGTGCTTGAAATATGTCTGTTGCGGCTTGGGTTGTGTTTCACTTACTCGCTAACTGATTTAGGCTGCTTGCATCTCCTGCTTTTCAGACTCAGACTTGTCAGGAGCTGCAGCAGAAATGCTGTGCTCATGCTTTGCCTCTCTTCAGAGTGTGTGCAGCCACCTTCATGATCAGTCTAAGTTGACATCACACAATTGTGATGTACCAATCCAATTGTCCTTGAACTGTCCTTTGCAGGCAGTACAAATTGATCCAGATGCTGAGGCTGGAGAGACAGACTCAAAATCAGCGGCAGCAGCTCTGTGTGGAGGGCCACCGAAGGCAGACAAGCCATTTGATTTTTAGGTTGCATGTGTTGCCGTTCTTGCTGCTTTTGGATGTTGTATACTGGTGTACATGTGCAGTGCTGTATAGTGCTTTCACTGCCAACAAACTGATACAGATCGGATGCCAGCATTGGCGCCGTGCCATCCTCAAAGTAACAAGATGGCAACAGCAGAAAACGGTGCAAGATAGCTACGCCTATTCATAGAATTATGGCAGATCTCTCAGCCCCAGCAATAGCGCTTTCATGTATGCCATAGATGCATGAATTTTGAAAGTGTCATTGTCATGTGCAGCATCTACACTGTACGCCAGCTCAAGATACCACATTGAGGTCGCCTTAGCACAACACTCAGCCCAGAGTTGTGATCAAGCTTCCGACCCTGGCTTGCAGCAATGCTGACTCAGCGGTTTATTGCGCATCTCGTTCTTCTTCCTGTTAACCGGTGACTATATAGTCTAGCTAGGTTGAAATTGCCAGGCACAACTGCACTGAACAACTTAGCTTGCTTAACTTCGCTGCTGATCTCTTCAATCGCGAGCACACAGTTCTCATTATGGACAAGCTCAAGAACATGGCCAGCAACTTCAAAGATTCCGAGACCGGGTAAGCTAATCAACACTCGCCATTCTGAGACCCATCATATTGTCTTCGCCGCGGCTTCAAATTTTCGGCTGCTTCTATGTTCACACTCTCCAAATGCTTCCATGGCCGCGTTTACACGAGGTTTAAGATCCACTGTGAGTTGTTCGTTTCTTTCCTGCAGAAAAACCGGCAATGCCGGTGTGATGGCTGAAGGCAAGCAACGTTTCACTGAGTACAAACAAGACAAAGCTGATGGCTCTGTCAACTGGGCCCAGGAAGGCAAGGATGCCATGAAAGATTGGAAGCCTCAGGTTTGTGCAGCTTGCTATGGCGAGATGTGTTGCAACTGTACCGTGCACAGGCTTGATTCCCTGTGTGACAATGCAGGGAGGCGCAGCACCTGCAGCACCTCAGTGATCGAGTACACTCCAGTGTCGCAACTCAGAGAATGCTCTTGACTACTGGAAATTCACTGGTTTTTCGAAGACTGAAAGTATGGCAGTAGAAACCAGAGTGTAGGGCAGTGATGCTTGGTGATGGCGTTTGATGCCTTGAAAGTGTCACTGCTGCACTTGCTGACAGGCCTGACAGCTTGGAAAGTGCTTGTCCTATTACATTGTGATTTCTTGAGCGATTATTTCTGCATCTCCCTAGCCTTGTAACGGCTCTATTTATTGTGGGCGCAAATCTCATTTTGAAGATGGCAGTCATGTCAGCATGTCAATTTGCTCGTTTCTAATGCTGGTGCACCGACACATATAAATGCGTTGATGGTCGTGGGGTTGCACAGACATTTGGCCCGAAGTCTGACATCGTGTCCCATGAAGCTACACATTTTGCACTGGCACCAGTGTGCCTGGCAGCAAGCAATACAGGCAGCAGATAGCTTTGTAGCCTGTGCACATGCATCACCTGATATGCTCTGCACGGTGTGCTGTCTTGCTATCACTGTCGTGTGCCTGAGTCCTGGTTGCTCTGTAGAGCAGACAAACATTGCGTGCAGCTGTGCATAGCAATGCCATAGACACCCCCGTTGCGTGGAGTCAAGTAGCAATGGCTCTGCCATTGCGTGATTTTGCGGTAGGTGCAGGAACCGAAGTAGTTCACCACAATGGTATCACTCCGAGCATTCTTGTGTCGCAAGTCAAGCACGAGAGCATTTGCCAGAAGATGAAACGGTTTCAATGGTACACAGAGTAGCAACTTCCAGTCTGCTACTGACATCCTGGTGAAGCTGTTCCTGCACACAGAGGTTGGGGTGTCATCGATGAAGCTCATGTCTGTTTGAATTTCCCAGTCAGGTGGTTAGTGCAGGGAGTGTTCGAGAAAACTATCACTACGGCCCGTGAATCAGTAGTGCTCATGCATGTATGGTTTTTTTTCAACATGAGGAAGTCACACTGGTGGTACCTGGGAAGCGTCCACTGAGTGAACTGAGGTATCTCAAAATGTCTGTGTGTGATGGCCTAATTAGAAACCTCTGCATAACCTGATACCGCAGTCAATTTTGATGAGAACAGCAGGGTCATTCAGGAAGGCATGAATTCACACAGCATTATATCAAATTTCGGAAACACACTTGTCAATTTTGCTTGGAGCCGCTGAACAAGCTTGAGAAGCTGAGTGACGATGCCACGACCAGCATGTCCAGCTGGCTGCATCAAGTTCACTAGCTTTGCTTGAACACAGGACTGCAATTTGCGTTCTGTGAACGCTCATCTGTCCACCTGCTTCTGCTTCTTCTTCTTGTCCTGTAACAGAAATCATGTGATCTTGCCTCAAAAGATGAGCAGCGCTGTCAGTGACATTGACAAGTGAGCAACATAATGCGTCTCAGCAAACATTACACCTGCACTAAACCAATATTCTGCTCTCCTACCCATCGCTTGCACATCCAAAAAATGCTTCCTTGGCTCTTGTTTAGGGGTGTGCAAATAACTTTTCATCAATCACCACTGAATAGAGACATTACTGCAGTCACTGCTAATCTACTGTCATGGTGGTGGAACAAGGTTACTAAACAAGTATTTGGTTCTTTTCTGTTCTGTGAACTGAACAGAAACAAAAGTTCAGTTCACAGAACAGAACAGCCCAAATGAGTGAAATTAGGGGAACAATGCAACATCACTGCTATTCTCATCATTATGCATGACATCGACAAATCAATACAATACAACAAGCTTTGCTGCATGTCTTGAGGAAACCTGGAGGAAGCAGCAAGCTGGCATCCAAATCAGCACGGCTTCTATCACTGCCGCCATTGCCACTGCTGCATCATTTGAGCTGCTGCTGGCATGTCTTGGCTCAACATCATCAGAAGCTCCTGAAGCAGCTGCATCATTGCTCTGTATGCTCAGCTTGCTGCAGGAATGATTGGTAAGTGAGTAAATGATAGATGCCGGATTTCTTTGAATCATCATCTGATCATGGTTGAATCATGATAAACTTGTTGCACAACAGACTTATCTTGCAGTGCAGCCAGATCAACCTTAATTTGGCATTTAGCAAGCATACAAGACACTTATACAGAGCTGTGATGCACAGAAGACTCTGACACCCTGCAGAGTAAGGTAAATTGCACATTGAATGGCATGCATGCGCACAAGTCCAGCCCAGGGTGTGATGCACCTTTCAATGTCAAAATGGCCACTGCTTGCTGCGCATCAAAGGCTGCATGTCTACTTGGGCAGCTCCCATTTTGAAAAGTTCCATGCAACCGAAAGTCTGGCGCAATCTGTTCTTCTCATGAGTTTCCTGCAACGCAGTCATGCACTCTGGTTGTTTTGAGCTGATGACCATACATGCGCAAACGACACTTTGGATGCTACACTGTTGTTTGTTGCAGCTCTGCAATACAATGCAAACGCAATGTCATCAAAATGGACTGCCTGAGAAGCTGTGCCCATAGTAATTTTGGCTAGGCTGTGATACAATTATTTCATCATGGCAACTATAAAGTACAGCTCAGTGTAGCATCAGTGATGTAAACTGTGTTCTTTGTCAGCACATTGAAAAGGCTGAAGTGACTATGACATGACAGTACCTGCAAATACCCAAATTGCAGCAACAGCAGCACCAGATGCGGCTACATGTTTGGTATTACTTTGGCTGCTGCTCTGTGTATACATGATTGCTCTGCACGCTGTTTTAGTGACCCTGCATGTGCTCAGAATGCTGTGGGCCTGAAATCTTGCAGCACGCAATACAGGCAGCAAAAGTCTGTGCGGCCTGTGTGTCTGCATCACTTGAACGCTGTGTAAGCGGTGCTCTCACACTTACGCTGCCTGTGCTGGCACTGTAGTGTACCTGAACCCTTGCAGCAAGCACTTCAGGCAGCAGACTACTCTGCAGAGCAGACAGGCATTGCTGGCAGCTGTGATGTGCAATGCCAAAGACATTGCTTTGTGGCCTATATGCATGCATCACTTGATACGTTTTGCATGCTGTGTTTCCTTAGTCATCCTCTCATTGCAGACACTGCAGTGCTCCTGCATCCGAGCAGAGAGCAAGCAACCCAGGCAGCAGCTTGCTGTGCAGAGCAGACAGGCACTGCACATAGCTGTCATATCCTGTGAAGCTTCTGTCGAATGGGATTCTGGTGCTAGGGCATGGCGGTTCTGTTCAAATGTGTATACAAGGAATGAAACCACTCCGATGTTGGACTCCAACGACCACAAAGTCACAATGAGAGTAGACAACGTATTGGATAGTATTCGAAGCAGGACTGCGAGTGCTGTTCAGCTGAGGGCCTGACGGCTCAGGACCACCTCCAACCCAACATGGTACCTGTGGTTGTCCTGTCAGGTCCGGTAGTGAAGATCGCAGTCGGTACTGCGAATAGTACGTGTATTTGTGTCCTCTAGCCTTTCAACAACCCTTGAGCAGGGCGGTCATCTTTGGTCGAGTGCGTACCTGTATTCCATGGCATGCAATGCAAAGCTAGCGGTGTTTCCACAGGTCGTCAGAGTTTGCTCTTCCACCCTAGGAGTGCACACTTTTTCTCTCACTGTACTGGCACTACACACAGTCTGCAGCCAACACGCACAGCATTGCAGCCTTCAGCTGTACCGCAAGCTGCGCTTGTGCAAGCTGCGCAGACTCACTATGCTGCCAATACTTCCAGACTGCATCAGGCTCATTTCAGGCAGCTGTCAAGCTCTGGCCGCACCAAGGCACCTCCCACAAGGCAATCAACAAAATGTGATGCCCAATCTTCAGCTGCAACAGAAGTTGCTCCTCGCAGCGGTCTGGGTACTGTCAGGCAGTTTCTCATCGATCAGTTCCTGCCTGTGGGCTTGCTACTAGCGATGCTTCTGGGGTGAGTCAGGCCCCCTGCTGAACATACACCCTGGCATTGCCTTTCACCAGCTGAGTAATGTCAGCTTGTTGCTGTTGACATTAGCCTAGGCTGCATGCCTGTTGATTTCAAGTTTCCCTGCTTGGCTCAGGTTTCTCTGCCCCAGTCCGGGTATCAAAGCAGCAGATGCCGGCCTGCAGACCCTCACAACAACAGGCATCTTCATCATTTCAGGCCTGAACCTAAGAAGAGGCGAAGCCACACAAGCCCTGACAGCCTGGGGATCCATCCTATACGGGCTTGCCACCATACTGCTCATTACGCCCCTGGCAGGCTTTGTGGCTCTTCGGCTTCCCTTACATCCTCCTGAGCTGGCATTTGGGCTGACTGTCTTCTGCTGCATGCCGACCACACTTTCCAGTGCGGTGTCACTGACTCAGGTGAGGTAAGGTGCAACCTCTTCTGTGTTTTGTATATTGTTGAGAACGCACTCAGCATGGGACTGCCAGTGTCTTCAGAGCTTCTTAGAAATGCATTTTGCATCGGGCTGTCTGTATCTACATAGTGGTGTATGCAGCTGTGACGATGCGTTGAGTTTGGTGATTATGGTGTTCAGTGATAGCACAACAAGCTGAGAAGGACAAATGCCTTCGCAATCATGCAGCAGTATCTCAACTTCTGAGCATGCTCAACAGTGCATCAGACTTCAGAACATTTTTCGAATGTGAAGCATGTCAGCAACACATCTCAAGTCATGTCTTGCATGATACGGTCCAAGAAGACCATGGCCTTCTGCAGCCCATTCCTGATGTCAGTCATCACACATGAGTGAAGAACCATTGTCATGTGCACTGCAGTCTGTGGGAGGCAACACAGCGCTAGCATTGCTGCTGACGGTCTCCTCCAACCTCCTGGGCATCTTCACAATGCCATTCATATTATGCCAGCTTCTGGGAGCCTTAGGCTCAGCAGTCACCATGAAGCCAGGGCCCCTCCTGGCCAATCTGTTGAAGACTATATTGGCACCTCTGCTGGCGGGAGCAACTATTCGAAGCAGTATCCCTGGTGAGCATTGACACTCTTTGCAAGCATATGCCTGGTACCATTGATCATTACTAATTGGTTTGTACATATCTCATGAGGTCCATTTGTTATCACTGTTCTCAAAGTGTAAAAGTACATTCTAGCAGCATGACTACGTGAGGGTAGTGTATGTGTCATCAAACAGCTAATGCATGTGCCTGTTCAGCCATTTGTATAATCCATCAACAGCTTAGGTGCTTGACTGCACTCAATATTGCAGAGGCATATGCTCAGCCTGAAAAGGTGTGAATTTCTCACAATTTGCATGGTACAGTACGCCCCATGCTGATGACAGTCTGCGCTCCTTTCACTTATCAATACAGGTCAGACATCAATGTGAAGCATGAGTTACTCGCACAAAGCTGACAGGCTGCTGCTGCTGCTGCAGCTGTGGCAAAGCTAGTTGACAGCAACAAGAAGCGCATGTCTGTGCTCAGCTCAATGCTGCTCATATTGGTGCCCTGGATGCAAATCAGCAAAGCTGTCATGTCTGGCGTGGCTATCAGTGTCACATCTCTGCTGGGCGTTTTGGCAGCTGGCGTTGGCATACATTTGGTCTTCTTGGCGTTCAACCTGACAGCTACTGCAGCCTTGCAACTGGGCAAATCGGCCGACAATGCTGGTAGGCAGTCCCCAGTAAACCCTGTATCTTCAGATGCATGCCTACCAGATAGCCGTATTCCTTGTTTTGAGGCATCATTTGTCTCCCGCAGGCTGCTGCTTTGCTCTGACTGCAAACACGACCTTGTGTGACTCCACTTATGCTGCAGTAACAAACAGATACCCTGCATGTGCCGTAGCATCAGAATAGCAGACCCTACTATCCTGCCTGACATGTTTTGCAGGTACTGGTATCAGACGAGCTTGTATCCTTGTGGGTAGCCAGAAGACACTGCCAATAGCTGTCACAGTCTTGAATGGGCTAGCGCCACAGATAGGAGGGGCAGTAGGCTTAGCAGTGATCCCATGTGTGGTATCACACCTGGTTCAGATTGTCATAGACTCAATGCTGGTGTCACAGTGGCTGAAACACGATACAGGGAATCTACAAGCCACACAGCAACCTGCATGACAGCCAAGACTGCCTGAAGCTGGTCTTGAGCTAACAAACATGGCTGACTCCTGGATCTGACACACCTCAAATCATTGTTGCTGTCATCGCTATCATGTTGTGAGTGTGAAAAACTTGTGCACGTCGGTGTCAGCTGACCTCAAATGGTACACATGTACTGCGCATAAGATCATGTCAGGACAGACAGCAGCGTCAGTGAACATGCACGGATTTCCAAAAGGCACAACGATTCAAGTGGCACACCTGAGCAGCTGGTTTCAAACGTTTTGCGAGTCTTCAGATGTTTATGGTGTTACCTATAGCAGCAGCCGCTCAACTTGAGCTCGATTTCAGATTTGTACTGCTACAGCTGCCGCGTTTTGGAGAAAGCCTGAACGTGTGCAACACAATGCATCATGTATGTAGTTGGCGCGTTGTCCTTGTTCGAAGAGCAATTGCTGCATGTATTGCTGCATGAACACCATGGCCGTGCCGCCGTTCAAAGCGCGGCGGGTGCGCAATTGCGT
>JAABUS010003684.1_pt1 | contig 24149 bp, 19 predicted proteins | sample 5560161 | NCBI WGS metagenome assembly JAABUS01 (sample SAMN10711885, study PRJNA513376) | rock metagenome | isolation source: Antarctica rocks | place: Antarctica: Victoria Land, Trio Nunatak nord | collected 2016-01-04
GACGAGGACGGTCTCCAGATCGGGCATGGCGGGGCTCCAGGCTGCAAGGCGGGGGACAAGCACCCTGACCCTACCGGCTGGAGACCGTCTGTGCTACCCCCGCCCAACTGCCACCAAGCGTTGAAGGAACCGGACTTCACGACAGATGGTTCGATGAACCGTACCGATGATTCTGAACGATGATGCTGGAGCGGATCATGTCGTTGAGTCCGATCCGTTTACGGCCGGACATCGCATGATTCAGGTCGCTCACTCCGACTATCCCCGGTCACGGCTTCCAACACCGATTCCCTCGCGCCGAGCCATTGCCTGCCACGTTGTCGGGCCATCATCGATCGTTGGTACGACGAATTGGCGCCGCCGCCAGAGGACGACCAGCGCCGCGACGATGGCGTCGCGCTCGATCTGTGTTGGCTCGGGCGAGATACTCAGAATCATCCCGGCTGCCGGCCCATCGTCATCGTTCATCGGTACCCCCCCCTGCCCGCTACCGTCACAGTGGAATGTTGCCATGCTTCCGGGACGGACCAGCCTCCCGCTTCGTGGCGGCCAGGGCCAATCCCGCGATCAGCCGGCCGCGGGTCTGCCGGGGCGGGATGACGGCGTCGATGTAGCCGCGTGAGGCCGCTTGGTACGGGCTGGCGAACAGTTCCTCGTACTGCCCGACGAGCTCACGGCGACGCCCGTCGGCGTCCTCGGCGGCGGCGAGCTCGCGCCGGAACAGCAGCCCGACGGCCGCCTCCGGTCCCATCACGGCGATCTCCGCCTGCGGCCAGGCGAGGTTCAGATCGGCCCCGAGGTGCTTGGAGCACATCACGACGTAGGCGCCCCCGTAGGCCTTGCGCGTGATGATCGTCAGCTTCGGGACCGTCGCTTCCGCGTAGGCGTAGAGCAGCTTGGAGCCGTGCCGGATGATGCCGCGGTACTCCTGGTCGATCCCCGGCAGGAAGCCGGGCACGTCGACGAACGAGATCAGCGGGATATTGAAGGCGTCGCAGAACCGGATGAACCGGGCGCCCTTGATGCTGGCATCGATGTCGAGCGTCCCGGCCAGCACCCTCGGCTGGTTGGCGACGACGCCGACCGCACGGCCATCCAGCCGGGCGAAACCGGTGATGATGTTGGCGGCGTGGAGCGCCTGGGACTCCAGGAAGCTGTCCTCGTCCAGCACCTCGGCCAGGACGTCGTGCATGTCGTAGGGCCGGTTGGACTCCTCGGGCACGAGGGAGTCGAGCGCCGGGCGGTCGTGGTCCCCGGCCTCAGCATCGAGACTCGGGGCATCATCGAGGTTGTTGGACGGCAGGAAGCTCATCAGGTCACGAACCTGGGCGAACAGGTCATCCTCGTCGTCGGCCTCGAAGTGGGCGACCCCGGTTGTCCGGCTGTGCGTATCAGCTCCGCCGAGGTCCTCCTGGGTGACGGTCTCGCCGGTCACCGTCTTGATCACGTCCGGCCCGGTGATGAACATCTGGCTGGTGCCGCGGACCATGAAGATGAAGTCCGTCATGGCGGGCGAGTAGACGGCCCCGCCGGCGCAGGGCCCGGCGATGATGCTGATCTGCGGGACGACGCCGGACAGGCGGACGTTGCGGAAGAAGACGTCCCCGTAGCCGGCCAGCCCCTCGACTCCCTCCTGGATCCGGGCGCCGGCCGAGTCGTTGATACCGATGATCGGGCAGCCGTAGCGGCCCGCCAGGTCCATCAGCTTGACCATCTTCTCGGCGTAGGCCTCGCCCAGCGACCCGCCGAAGACGGTGAAGTCCTGCGAGAACACGGCGACGCGGCGACCATCGATCTCGCCAAATCCGGTCACGACGCCGTCGCCGAACGGCCGGGAGCGGTCCAGGCCGAAGGCGGACGCCCGGTGCTGAACCATCGCATCGAGCTCGGTGAAGGTGTCAGGATCGAGCAGGGCGATGACGCGCTCCCGGGCGCCGCGCTTGCCCCGCCCGGCCTGGCGCTCGCTCGCGGCGGCGTGCTGCTCGGTGAGTTCACGCTCCCGCTCAGCAAGACGCCCGGCCTTGCTTGCCGGAGGGCTCGATGGCCGATCTGAAGCAACGTCGCCGACCAGGTCGCCGGCGTCCAGTCGTGTCGGGGGGGAAGAGGTCACTGACCGTCCGTTCGTGCTACGCCTTCAAGAGTTCGGGCCGATTGATCACGGCATCTTACCGAATCAGCGGCGCCTTGCCGTGACCGGCGTCCGGGCAGGCTATCCTGAGTGGGGCATTCGCGAGGATCCAGGTCCGAGAACGGTGCGCCTGGCGGTGACGCGCGTAGGAGAGGGACGAGGATCGTGTACCAGCAGATCGCGATCGCGCTCGACGGCTCTGCCGCGTCCCTGACCGCTGCCGCCTTCGCCCGTCACATCGCCACGCGGTGCTATCAGGTCGTTCACGTCGTCGAGTCGAACGGGCCATTCGGCCGGATCGACCGACCCGAGAGCCAGCTGGCCGCCGAGCGCGCCGCACTGAGCAACCGCTTCCGGGAGGAGACGCTCGATGCGATGGCGCTCTCGGCGAGCGGCGAGCCCAATCTCACGGTCGAGATTCGCTACGGCAACCCGGTCGACGAGCTGATCGCGGCGAGCGAGACGGCCGACATGATGCTGCTGACGACGCGGGGCCGCGGGGTCGCCGGCCGGACGCTGTTCGGCAGCGTCGCCGACGAGGTCTCCCGCCGCGGCCTCCGCCCGACGCTGATCATGCGGCCCGACCACGACCTGCGCTATCCGGAGCGGATCGTCGTCCCCCTCGACGGCGGCAGCCGCGCCGAGCAGGCGATCCCGGTCGCCCGGCGGCTGGCCGTCACGCTTGGCTGCCCGATCATCCTCGTCCATGTCGTCGACCAGGAGGAGCTCGAAGAGACCCCCTTCGGTCACGACGAACCCGACAGCGTCGCCGACGGTGCCGCCCCGGACGAGGTCAACGTCGCGATCGACCAGGCCGCGACCTACCTCCAGCGGCAGGAGCTGGCGCTGGAGACGGATGAGGTCACCGTCCAGCACCGCGTGATCATCGGCGACACGATCCCGGCCCTGATCAAGTTCGCCGACCCGGCCGACATCGTCGTCGTCGCCTCCCGCGCCCACACTGGCCTCCGCCGCCTGGTCGACCAGAGCGTGGCCGAGCACCTCGTCCGCCAGGCCCCGTCGCCGATCCTGATCGTCCACGACCGGACCCGTCCCGCCGAGAACCCGACAGCCGACGCCCCAGAGCCGGCCTGACCGCCACCGTACAACCCGTTCCGGACGGGCATGGCTCGCGCTGCGCTGGCCTTGCTCGCTACGCTCCCGCGCGATCGGGAACTCGTCGTAGGGACATGGCTCTCGCTTCGCTGGCCTTGCTCGCTTCGCTGCCGCGCCGGCAGGCGCCAGACCGAGCAGCGGTGCCGGCCTTCCAGGTCACATTGGTCTCGATGTGACACGTTGGTGGCCGAGACAGTCTCGCATTTCGGCGAAGGCCGCTGTGGCGGCCGGGCTTGCAAGCGGCGCCCCTACGACGACGGTCATCGCCAGCGGATCACCCCGACGGCACGGGCCTCTGCCGCTACCGGTCAACGCAACGACCCCGGACCTACTGTTCCGGGGTCGTCGCGCGTCAGATGTTTGAACGCGGCCCCGATCAGGCGTCCTGGCGGCTGTCCCGCCACTGGATCAACTCACGGAGCCGGCCGAAGTCGTAGCCCGGCCCGTCAACACCGACGATCAGGTGGGTGATGCCGTTGGCGACGTACTCGTCGGCCCGGGACGTCATGTCGTCGTCGATCATGATCGACCGCTCGATCTCGGCCGGGCTGCGGCCGACCGTCGCGCAGTGCCCGTCGATCACGCCGCTGAGTTCGCCGGCCAGGTCCGGATCGCCGAATCCATTCCAGATCTGGGCGTACTTCGCGACCAGCTTGAGCGTCACCTTCCGGCCGCTCCCGCCGATCAGGATCGGGATGCCGTCGGCGCCACCGACCGGCGGCGGGTTGAGCTGCTCCCAGCGCTCCCTGATGACCGGGAGCGCCTCGCCCAGGTCGCGGAGGCGGTTCGGCGCGGTGCCGAACTCGTAGCCGTAATCGTCGTAGTCGCGCTGGAACCAGCCGGAGCCGATCCCGAGGATCAGCCGACCCCCGGAGATGTGATCGACCGTCCGGGCCATATCGGCCAGCAGGTTCGGGTTGCGGTAGGAGTTGCAGGTGACGAGGGCGCCGAACTGGACCCGGCTCGTGACCTCGGCCATCGCGGCGAGGATGCTCCAGCACTCGAAGTGCTTGCCGTCCGGGTCACCGCTGAGCGGGTAGAAGTGGTCCCAGTTATAGAGCGTATCCGCCCCGAGCTCCTCGGCATCGACCCAGGCCCGCCGCATCCCCTTCCAGTCGCTGTGCTGGTTCTTGATCTGTGCGCCGACGCGGATCGTGGCCATGTGGGTGTCCTCCTGTGCAGGCAGCATCGAGCTGACCCGCGATGCGCGGGCCAGCTATCACGTCGCTCGGGGTAGCAAGAGCGTGGCCGCGCACCCTGGCTCTGTCGAGCTGCGCGACGAATCGGGCTCGACGGCTACCCGTCGATGACCGACGACCGCCACCGGGAGAGCAGGGACAGGTGATCGGCGACCGTAACCGAGCCGGTGTTCATCGTGTCCAGCGCGAGGTGCGTCGCCCCGATCCGACCCCACGCCTCAGCCGTCGCCCGCCACGTCCTCGGGTCGGCCCGGAGCGGGATGGTCGGCTCGAAGCCGATCGCCTCCGGGTCCCGGCCGCGGGCGACGGCGACCTGCTGGACGCGTTCGATCCGCTCCGCCATCGCCGCATCCGGCGTCCCGAGGGGGAACCAGCCGTCACCGATCCGCCCGACACGGTCGAGCGTGACGTCGGCCGAGCCCCCGATCCAGATCGGGATCGGCTGCTGGATGGGCATGTACGTCAGCCCGGCGTTCGGGATCCGGTGATGGGCGCCGGTGTAGTCGAGCGTCCGCTCGGTCCAGAGGCGGCGGAGCAGGTCGATCTGCTCCTCGACCCGGCGGCCGCGGGTGCGGAAGTCCTCGCCGAGCGCCTCGTACTCGACCTGGTTCCAGCCGACCCCGACGCCGAGCCGGAAGCGGCCGCCCGAGAGGATGTCGACCTCGGCCGCCTGCTTCGCGACGAGGACGGTCTGGCGCTGCGGCAGGATGAGGATATCGGTCACGAGTTCCAGGCCGGGCGCGATCGCGGCGATGAAGCCGAGCAGGACGAAGACCTCGTGGAAGCCGTCGTCGAGGTCGTACCCGGTCCAGCCCGGCCGGTCCGTCGTGTCGGCCCCAAGAACGTGGTCGTAGATGACCAGGTGATCGAAGCCGAGTTCCTGAATCCCAGCGACGTACTCCCGGATCATGCCGACGTCGGTGCCGATGTCGCGCTGCGGAAAGATGGCGCCGTATCGCATGGCTTGTCTAGTCCTCTGGGTGTGAGTGAGTGCGCGCTCGATAACCGTTCTTGAAGCTTGAGTGAATGAATCGAAGGCGTCGGTTGGCGAACAGTCCCCACCCCCCGGCCCCCTCCCCGGCTCCCGGTTCGCTCGATCACCCTAAGGCGATCTCGGCTCACCGGTCCCAGGGAGGGGGAGACGGTTCGCGAGGGCGTCGAGTCCGGTCGGAGGGCGTCGAGTCCGGTCGGAGGGCGTCGAGTCCGGTCGGAGGGCTTCAGCCCGACCAGCATGAAGCCATTCCCCCGACGCATCCGCAGATGCGGGCAGGGGTTGGGGTGGGGACTCCTCGCGATCAGCCAGGCCCGGCATCGACCAACGACGTTCGACACCCGTTCGCGATACGCCGTCACCAGCGACGGTCGCACCGGCCCGACCACTACCGATCGACCAGCGACCGCAGCACGAACAGGGCGTTGGCCGGCCGCTCGGCGATCCGGCGGGTGAAGTACGGGTACCACTCGGTGCCATAGGGGACGTAGACCCGGACGCGATAGCCCGACTGGCGCAGGTTCACCTGCTCATCGCGCCGGACGCCGTAGAGCAGCTGGAACTCGAAGCCGTCGTGGCTGAGCCCGAGACTGGCGGCGCGGTCCCGCGTCAGCTCGATCAGGGCCGGGTCGTGCGAACCGATCGCCGGGTAGACCGCGCGGCCCAGCATCCGGACCAGCAACCTGCGGTAGGCGCCATCGACGGCCTCCCTGCCCTGGAAGGCAATGCTGGCCGGCTCGGCGTATGCGCCCTTGACCAGCCGGATGCGGATGTTCTGCCGCATCAGCCGCTCGGCATCGGTCTCGGAGCGGCGCAGGTACGACTGGATCACAGTCCCGACGACACCGGGGTACTCCGCGTGGAGCCGCTCTGTGATCGCGATGGTCCGCTCGGTGTAGGCCGAGCCCTCCATGTCGATCCGGACGAAGCCCTTCACCTCCGCGGCCCGGCGCAGGACAGGCAGCGTGTTGGCATAGGCCACCTCGTCGCCGAAGTCCAGCCCGAGCATCGTCAGCTTGACGGAGATGTTCGGTTCCAGTCCAGCCTCGGACAGCCGCGAGAGGATCGTGGTGTAGCTCTCGACGGCCGTCGTCGCCTCGGCCTCGGTCCGGACGTTCTCGCCGAGCTGGTCGAGCGTGGCGGTGAGGTCGGACTCGGCCAGCCGCCTGACCTGAACGAGGGCGAGGTCGAGGGTCTCGCCGGCGACGAAGCGGCTGACGAGCCCTCCGCCGCCGCGACGGATCGTCCGCTCGACCATCGCGTTGTCCGCGACCGCGAGGATGGGGCGCCGAAATACCTGCTGGAGATCCATGGAGCCGTTCCTCATCTATTGCCCGTCCGGACAGGGCGGCGCCGACGGTCCAGGGACCGGAGGCTCCAGGTCGCCCTGGCGGTAGCACAGCTACACGGAAGTATCCCATCAAAGCGGTCGGCCGGAATGCCCGTCTACGATCCCATTCCGGTCGACGAGAAGCGGCAGGCTGGCGAACAGCCGGAGGCGAGCGAGCGCGGAATCCAGCACCGCGCATAATGGATCCGGGCGCCTGAGGGCCGAATACGGCTTCGATCCGGCCCTCGAACGTTAACATCCCTTGTCAGCTACCCCGAATCTGGTCAAACATCTTGATGCGTCAGTCCACCTTGAGTATGCTATCTGAGTCGCGTGGTCCATGGTCACAACGTCCTCGCGCAAACCGCCGGGTGTGCACACTTGGCGGATCGTTGTTTCTCTGCCCACCGGGTCATGGACGACTGGCGGGCAAAGGTCACAGCTGCGGTACGGGCAACCAAGGGCGCCCTAAACACGCGGCAGGAGCACAAAGGTCAATGGCAACCGGAACGGTCAAGTGGTACGACACGGAAAAGGGCTTCGGCTTTGTCAGCCGCGACGATGGAGCGGGCGATATCTTCGTCCACCGGTCGGCCCTCGGTTTCGAAGTGCTGGGTGAGGGCGACCGCATCCAGTTCGATATCGTCCCGGGCCCGCGTGGCGAGAACGCCGCGCAGGTCGAAGTTCTCGAGCGCAGCTCGACACCACCGCGTCCCCGTCGCGAGCGCAGCGACTATGGGGACAGCTACGGTGGCGGCGGTGGCGGCTCTTCATACGGCGGCGGCGGTGGCAGTAGCTACGGCGGCGGCGGTTCCCCCTACGGCGGCGGTGGCAGCAGCTACGGCGGCGGTTCTTCATATGGCGGTGGCGGCGGCTTCGGCGGCGGCGGCGGTTCCAGAGGCGGATTTTCAAACGTGGATTACGATACCCTCCCCCAGGCTTCCGGTACGGTGAAGTGGTACGACCCTGACAAGGGCTTCGGCTTCGCGTCCCAGGACGGCAGCAACGACGACGTCTTCGTGCATCATTCCGCGCTCTCCGGGGACATCCCGGCCGAGGGTGACCGCATCGAGTTTCGCGTCAACGCCGGCCAGAAGGGTGCCCGCGCCGAGCAGGTCACCATCTCGGAGCGGAGCGGCAACCCGCCGCGCCAGCGCCGGGACAACTACGGCTCCTACTAGCCCCAACCCTCACCCGGTTGCCAAGATGCTCCTGCCCGACGGGTGATGCCTCTTGCACCGTACCCCGGAGGTCCCGTGACGTCGTCGTCATGGGGCCTTCGGGGTTTTCCGTGCCCCACGCGCGCGTATTTGTCCGGAATCACCGGCCCGGCGATACTGGCGCGGTTGTGATTCGCGGTCCCCGTCGGGTCTCTCCGGACGGTCTCAGCGGCGGAACCGTCGCCGCATCAAGGAGCAGCGCGTCATGCGTTTGGCCATCGCGGGTCTCGGCGGCTGGGGTCGGAACTGGGCGACCCTCATCCAGACGACCGGCGAGGACGAGATCGTCGACATCATCGACCCGTCGGCGGTGTCACGGGAGTGGGCCACGAAGAATATCGGGCTCTCAACCAGCCACGTCCACAGTGACCTCGCGGTGGGCCTCGCAGCCAGCGACGCGGATGGGGTCCTCGTCCTGACCCCTCCGGACACCCACCGGGCCGGCGCCGAGGCGGCGATGGCGGCCGGCATACACGCCCTGATCGAGAAGCCGGTCTCGACGAACATCGCCGACGCCCGCGCCGTGATCGCCGCCGCCGGGCGGACCGGCCTCACGGCGATGGTCAGCCAGAACTACCGCTACAGCCGGCCGGCCCGCCGGATCCGCGACCTGATCCTCGGCGGGGGGATCGGCGACGTCCTCTCCGTCCGCAACGCCTACCGCCGCAACTTCCGCCTCCACCTCGCGGCGGGCGACTTCCGCTGGAAGATGCCGGATCCGCTTCTGTTCGACATGAGCATCCACCACTTCGACCTGCTCCGGGCGATGACCGGCCAGGAGCCAGTCCGCGTCGATGCCCGCACCTGGGACGTCGGCGACATCGCGTTCGAGCAACCGGCATCGGCGGTCGCGATCATGACGCTGGCCAACGGCGGCACCTACGCCTACGACGGCGACTGGGCCACCCACGACGCGCCGCTTCCCTGGCCGGGGACCTGGAACATCGTCGGGTCGAAGGGCCAGATTCAGTGGGACGGCGAGGGCCGCGACGGCGAGGCGTTCTCGCTGACCGTCCGCTCCTGGGACGGGACGACCACCACGACGGACTACCGCGCCAACGGGATCGACTCCCGGCTGGGCAGCCTGGCCGAGTTCCGCGACGCGATCGCGAATCGGACCGAGCCGGAGACCTCCGCGCGGGACAACCTCAACAGCCTGGCGACCGTCCTGACCGCCGTCGAATCCAGCGGGCGCAAGGAACCGGTCGATCTGGCCGAGATCCTGGGCACCGAGGTCATATCCAGCGACGCGGTGGAGGCCAGAGATCGGGCTGGCCAGGGCGCTCGACATCCGCGGAGGCAACCATGACGCCAGACGAACGAGCAGATCTGCTCACGATGTACATCGCCGGCCCGGACATCATCGACCTGGCGCTCGCCAGAATCACCGCCGACGAGTGGGATGCGACCGAGGCTCCGGGCGAGTGGAGCCCGCGGCAGGTCGCGCATCACCTCGCGGACAGCGAGACGACCTCGGCGATCCGGCTCCGGCGGCTCCTCGTCGAGGACGATCCGCTGATCCAGAACTACGATCAGGACGCTTTCGCCCGCGTGCTGCACTACGACCGCGATCCGGCCTTCTCGCTGGCGCTGTTTCGGGCCGTCCGGTCCAGCACCGCCGAGCTCCTGCAGCGAATGTCCGACGCCGACTGGCAGCGGTCCGGCACCCACAGCGAGAGCGGCCCCTACTCAGTCGAGGACTGGCTCCGGATCTATGGCATTCACGCTCAGGACCACGCTGACCAGATCGGCCGGGCCCGGACGGCGGCGAACATCTGATCGGGTCCACTACAATTCGACCATGAATGAGCAGAGCGGTGGTGGCCGGTTCGGGGAGTCAGGAACGTCGGGCCGTGGGGGCCGGGGTGGATACAGACAGGGCCGGTCGTCCTGGCAGGGCCGCCGACCTCGCGCCGAGGCGAGTCCGGACGAGGACGAGAGCCAGACGGTCATCCGGGGCGGCACGATCACGAAGATCACCGCTCAGGTCCGCGACCCGAACCGTTCCAGCGTCTTCCTCGACGGCGAGTTCGCCTTCGGGATCTCGACCGATCGCGTCCTCGAACGCGGCCTCGTCCCGAAGGACGTCCTGACCGCCGAGCGGGTCGCCGAGCTGATCACGCTCGACACGGTGGACCGGGCGATCGCGGCCGGGATGGACCTGCTCTCCTACCGGCCCCGTTCCACCCAGGAGATCCGGGATCGCCTCGCCCGGAAGGGGTTTACGCAACCGGCCGTCGAGGCGGCGGTCGAGCGGCTGGCGGGCTGGGGCTACCTCAACGACGGCGACTTCGCCCGGCGCTGGGTCGAGAACCGGACCGAGCACCGGCCCCGCGGCACGCGACTGCTGGCCCAGGAGCTCCGCCACAAGGGGATCGACCGGGAACTGATCGGCGAGACGCTCGAGGAGGCCGACATCGACGAGCTCGCCGCCGCCCTTCAGGCCGGCGAGCGGAAGGCGCAGTCCTACGCGAAACTCGACCCGGCCATCGCCCGCCGGCGCCTAAGTGGCTTCCTCGCCCGGCGCGGCTTCAACGGCGGAACGGTCCGGCAGGCGACCGAGCAACTGCTGGATGAGCAGTTCGAAGAGGACGACGAGGACATGGGTCCGGAGGAGGAGTGATGTGGAGGTTCGGTGGAGTCGTCGGACATGGTGTCGGCGAGCGAAAGTCTCCTCCCCAAACCCCTCCCCGGCTCCCGGTTCGCTCGATCACCTGACGGCGATCTCGGCTCACCGGTCCCAGGGAGGGGCTCCATGCTGGTCGGGCTTAAGCCCTCCGAGAAAAGCCAGCGCCGAAGAATCCGGCTTCCCCTCTCCGGGCGTCCCGGCTCACCCCGACTGCGTCGAGCTTCGTCCTCGGGACGCCTGGAGAGGGGGTCGGGGGTGGGGACAATTGTCCGCCAACTGGATTGGAGGCCCGCACGACGTCGCCGCCTTCCCGTGAACTGGAACACTCCTGCCGCCAGCCACGTCCTTAACTCGCGGAGCATTCCACCGATTCGCGATCGCCGGCCAGGCATCCAGTCGGGTCCCGACAGCGTACAATCGTTGGAGGCATGCCGACAGGCCCGGCCTGCGTTGCCCGGGACGGCGGTGACGATTGGCTGGACCGACCGTCTCCGGCATTCCGGCCCCGCGTAGCGACACGGAACCCGCCGCCCACGCGTTACAGACAGAGACCAAAGGCGATCGACCGGTGGCTGGACCCACACCTGCCCGGCGCCGACCGGGACGACGCGAGGTCCGCTGCGACCGACAAGGAGTACACGACCCATGTCCGATACCTCGAACCCCACCAACCGTCCTGGAATCTCGCGGCGCTCCCTGGCTGCCGCGGCGGCCCTCGCTCCGTTCGCCGGATTCGGCCTGACCGGGCTGGCCCGCGCCCAGGACGGCTCCGGCCAGATCACCCCGACCGGTGGCGGCGACGTCCCCACGACCGGCGGGATGCGTCCCGGGCCTGGCGGCGAGCGCCCGGTTCTCGCCTCCGGTGCCGCCATCGCGCCGATCGCGATGACCATGGAGCGCTTTGCGATTGACAACGAGGTCTACGCCTCCGATGTCGTGGACGGCGCCATGCAGGACCCCACCGGCCCCTTCGTCGTCGCCTGGTATCCCTCACTCGGTGAGCTGGGAAAGAACGGCAACATCGTCATCGCCGGACACGTCGACTACTACAACGTCGGCCCGGCGGTCTTCTATGGGTTCAAGGAGCCGGGTTCCACTCCTGGCGACCAGATCATCCTCACCGGCGAGGACGGCAGCCGCCACATCTACGAAGTCCAGCGCTCGACCACCTATGAGAACGGGACGCTGACGCCCGAGCTGATCAACAACGAGGTTACTGGCGCGACCCGCCTGCCGACTCTGACCGTCATCACCTGCGGCGGTGACTTCGACGCCATCTCTGGTGAATACCTCTCCCGGATCGTGGTGCGATGCAGCCGGGTCTCGGTCGAGCCGGCCGTCTAGGCCCGGACAGAGCGACCCTTGATCAGACCAACAGCACGATGGCCCACCGGGATGTCGCCGGTGGGCCATCCTGTTGCCCACCGCCGCCAGGATGACGCGATCGGGCGCGGTGGTATCCTGCGCCTGCATTCTGATGCCACTGGTGGAACGGCAGGACGTGGGGAGCAGCCCGGCATGACGGCGGTCGACGGCAGCACGGTGCGGACGGAACGACGGTTCGCGGGGCAGATCACGGCGACCGGCACCCCGGCCCGGATCGACCGGTCGGAACTGGCCAGCCTCCAAGTCCGCTGCATGGAGTGCGGCACCGTCTCGCCGGGCGACCAGCCGATCAGCCTCTGCCCGGTCTGCGGCGGCCTGCTCGACGCGATGATCGACACGACGACGCCGATCACGCCGGCTACCTTCGGCCAGGGGCTGCCGCCGCACCTCGCCCGGTCCGGCGTCTGGCGATACCGTGCCCTCCTGCCAGCCATCCCCGAGGCGGCGATCGTCACCCGTGGCGAGGGCAACACGCCCTTCTACGTCGACGACCGGCTGGCCGCGTTCGCCGGGCTCCGGGCGGGCTCGTTCGGCGTCAAGCACGAGGGCCACAACCCGACCGGCTCCTTCAAGGACCGCGGCATGACCGTCGGCGTCAGCCACGCCGTCGCGGTCGGCGCCCGGATCGTCGCCTGCGCCAGCACCGGCAACACCTCGGCCTCGCTGGCCTCGTACGCCGCCGCCGCCGGCATCCCGGCGATGGTCCTCATCCCCCAGGGCAAGATCTCGGGCGGCAAGCTGGCCCAGACGATCGCCTACGGTGCCCGCGTCGTCCAGATCGAGGGGGACTTCGACATCGCCCTCCGCCTGCTCCGCGAGCTGACCTCCTCCCACGACGTCTACCTGACCAACTCGGTCAACCCCTTCCGGCCCGAGGGCCAGAAGACGATCATGCTGGAGCTGTTCGAGCAGCTCGGCTGGGACGTGCCCGACGTCATCACCGTCCCCGGCGGCAACCTCGGCAACACGGCGGCCTTCGGCAAGGCGATCGACGAGGCCTACGCCGTCGGGCTGATCGCCCGCAAGCCGCGCCTGATCACCGTCCAGGCGGCGGGAGCGTCGCCGTTCGCCCGCTACTTCGCCTCCGGCTGGACGACCTACGAGCCGATGCACGCCGAGACCGTCGCGACCGCGATCAAGATCGGCGACCCGGTCAGCACCCCCCGCGCTCGCCGGACGATCGAGCAGACCAATGGGTATGTCACGATGGTGACGGACGAGGAGATCCTCGACGCCAAGGCGCTGATCGATCAGGTCGGGATCGGCTGCGAGCCGGCCTCCGCCGCCAGCCTGGCCGGCGCCCGCAAGCTCGTCGCCGAGGGCGTCATCGGGCCGGACGAGAGTGTCGTCGGCATCCTGACCGGAATGGTCCTCAAGGACACCGACGCCATCATGGCCTACCACATGGGCGACCGACCGGACGGGCACCGCCACGCGCTGGCCAACCGCCCGGTCCGCGTCGACGCGACGCTCGACGCCCTCGCCCGGCTGCTCGACACGGTGATCGACGCCGGACCGGTCGCGGGCGAACCCGACCGCCCGGCGGGGATCGCATGACGAACCACCAGATCGCGACGACGGTCCGGTCCAGCGGTCCCGGCGCGGCGGCCCGCTGGACGGAGCAGGGCATCCGTTCGCTCTCGGCTCATGGCCAGCCCCGCACGACCCCGTTCACCGTCCGAGCTCCGGCCTCCTCGGCCAACCTCGGTCCGGGCTTCGACGCGCTTGGTCTGGCGCTCGATCTCTGGAACGTCCTCGACATCGATCCGACCGTCCGCGAGGACCAGGTCACGATCCTGGGCCGCGACGCCGATCTCCTCCGAGGCGAGGGGGGCGAGCCGCACGAGAACCTCGTCCTGCGGGCGATGCGGCAGCTGGCCGGGGCGCACGGCTGGGCGTTGCCGCCGGTCGGCCTGACGTTCCGCAACGCCGTCCCGGTCTCTCGCGGGCTGGGCAGTTCGGCCGCGGCACTGGTCGCCGGGCTGATCGCGGCCGATGCCCTGCTTGGCCTTGGGCTGTCGCGGGACGAACTCTACGGTCACGCCTGGCGGATGGAGGGCCACGGCGACAACGTCGGCGCTGCCCTCTATGGCGGCGCGATCCTGGCCGTACCGGGAGTCCCGACGGCGATCCAGCTGCTCGGTCACCCGAACGCCGCCAGCGACCTCGCCGAGCTCGTCGCCGTCGCGTTCATCCCGGAGATCACCGGCGCGACCTGGGCGGCCCGGGCGGCCCTCCCGGAGCGGATCCCGCACACCGACGCCACCTGGAACCTCGCGATGACCGCCGGGATCGTCGCCGCCTTTCTGATCGGCGACCGGCACGTCCTCAGCGCCAGCATGAACGATCGGCTCCACCAGCCCTACCGTGCCCGCCTGTTCCCGCACCTCGATCCGGTCGGCCGCGCCGCGACCGACGCGGGCGCGATCGGTGCCTGCCTGAGCGGCGCCGGCCCAACCGTCCTCGCCCTGACCGACAACGAGCGTGTTGCCGCCGTCCGGGACGCGGTCGCCAGGGCAGCCGCCCACACCGGCATCCCCGGCGAGACGACCACCCTCGCCATCACGCGGGACGGCGCCAGCATCTCGCCAGCCTGAGGATGTGTTCGGCGATCAGCCGATCGGCGACCGTTCCGTAGTGGCGAAGTTCACGAGCCAGGCCGCCGCAGCGGCCCGTCCGTAGGGTCATCCGCTCTCGCTTCGCTGGCGGTGACCGGCCGCCGCAGCGGCCATCGCCCCGCAGGGCGATACCTGTGCCCGGGCATGGCGTGATCCATCGTGGCGCCCTGGTCGCGAACAGTCCGCTCCCCCAGCCCCCTTTCTGCCGTGCAGTTTGCGTACGGACAGTTGTCCCTTTCCTCTGGGACCTCCAAGGAGGAGCGAGCGGGGCCAGCACCCGCATTCGGATAAGGACCAAACCTGGTCGTTCTGGGCAGAGAGGCGGTGGCCGACAGCGTCGACCACAGGCGCCTGAGTGTCCGTACACAACCTGCACGGCACTGAGTCCCCAGCCCCTCCCCGGCTCCCGGCTCGCTGTGCTGCCCAGGGAGGGGAGCAGTTGCTCCGGGCCGGCCCACCATCGGGAAGGGAAAGCCGATCAGCGTGAGCCCCTCTCCATCCGTCTTCCAGGCGAGCCTCGACGCAGTCGATGCGAGCTGAAGACGAGATGGAGAGGGGTGGGGGTGGGGTCATCGCGCTCGCCGACACCATCTCGCCCATCGCCACGGTCTCGCCTGACGGCGAAGGCCGCTGCGGCGGCCGGGCGGGGCCAGCGAAGCGAGAGCCCACACCCCCTACGAAAACGTCGCTACGCTGCGACCCTCTGGCAAACAGAACGGCCCGGCCGCAGCGCTGCGACGGAGCCGTTCCTGGCCGATCCGTGTTCCGCCGATCAGGCGCCGGCCGTGTAGCGTTCACGGCACTCGGCGATCACGCGGGTGACGTGCGAGACGTCGTGCCAGCCACGGACCTCCGACGTCTTGTTCTCCAGGTGCTTGTAGGACTCGAAGAACGTCTCGATCTCACGAGCCCAGTGGGAGCCGGCGTCCTCCATCGTGAAGATCTCGGCGTAGCGTGGGTCCCCGATCGGGACGGCAACGACCTTGAAGTCGCTGCCCTTCTCGTCCCACATGTCCAGGCCACCGATCGGGCGGGCCGGGATGATGCAGCCGGGGAACGTCGGCTCCTGGACGATGACGAGGATGTCCAGCGGGTCGCCGTCCTCAGCCAGCGTCTCGGGGATATACCCGTAGTCGGACGGGTAGTGCACGCTACTGTAGAGCACCCGGTCGAGCCGGAAGGTCTTGAGTTGCTTGTCGTATTCGTACTTGTTCCGGCTGCCCCGGGGAATCTCTATGAACGCATCCACCGTCTCGACCTGTTCCACCGAACGTTCCTCCTGAGAGCGGCACCGCGTCATGTCGCCGAGGATGATAGCCGACCGTTCACCGCTTTGGCGGCTTCTGCCCCCGAATATGGGCTGTATCACCAGGAATCCTGTCTGCACGATCCGGCCCAGCGGCTCAGCGCTGAAGCGTCCCGGCCTCGACCCCGGCGGCAACGGCCTCGATCTCGGCCCGCGTCGCGCAGAGGAAGTCGCCGGGGATCGTGTGCTTGAGGGCGCTGGCGCCGGTCCCCAGTGCGCAGGCCCGGTTGAGGTCCGACGCGTCGGCGAGCGACGGGTCACCCGCGGCCCGAGCCTCCAGGTAGCCAGCCAGGAACCCGGCGGCGAAGGCATCGCCACCGCCGAGCCGGTCCACGATCTCCGTCTCGACCCACGGCGCCCGGGCGATCTCGCCAGACCCACCCAGCGCGTAGGACGACAGGCGAATCCCGCGGCTGCCGACGTTCTTCTTCCGCGGCATGGCGACGACGCCGACGCCGAGTTCCGACCGGGTCCGGGTGAGGACCTCCTCGATCTGGCCGTCGATATGGAAGAACGTCCGGAGGGCGCCCCGGCCGGCGAAGAGGATGTCGACGCCCGGGACGATCTCGAGGAAGCAGTCGGCCGCATCGGCTTCCGACCAGAGCTTGCTCCGGTAGTTCAGGTCGAAGGCGACCGGAACGCCGAGGTCACGGGCCACCCGGATGGCGGTCAGGGTCTCGGCCCGGCCACCGGGACCAAGTGCCGGCGTGATTCCGGAGACATGGAAGGCGGCCGCCCCAGCCAGGATCGCCGGCCAGTCGAACCGGCCCGGCTCGATCCGCGCCATCGCCGAGTTGGCCCGATCGTAGGTCACCGCCGATGCCCGCGGGTCGACCGCCTCTTCAAGGTAGTAGACGCCCATCCGGCCGTCGGCCTCCGGCTGCCAGTGGACCCCCGCGTCGTCGACCCCGTGCGCCCTCGCTGAGCGGACCAGCCAGCGACCGAGCGCGTTGTCCGGCAGCGTCGTCACGAACGTGCTGGGGACACCGAGACAGGCCAGCCCGGTCGCCGTGTTGAGCTCGGCCCCGCCGCCCGAGATGCCAAGCGTCTGGGTCCGCTCCAGCCGCTCGTTGCCCGGCGGCGTGAACCGGAGCATCGCCTCGCCGAAGGTAACGACGTAGCCGGCGAACCGGCCCGGCACGATCCGCTCCCGTGCCGCCTGATCCGGCCCGCCCACGTTCCCCGTCGACACGAATCCTCGCTCCTCCGGCGCTGACCGCCTCCGGAATCTCGCACAGTTGCCGAGAGTGAAAACGACCCGGGACATGGTACGCCTTCGCGTGCGATGGGGATAGTGGGAATGGTGCTTCGGACCAGCAGCGCCGGGCCACGATCATCGGATACAACGCGAGGTGTGGTCCCGTCGACCTGCGCGGGGAGAGGTCCAGCGCGATGCGTGGAACAACCGGAATGACCATCGGGACCGAGCCGGTCCGCCTTGACAGTCCGGTGCCAGACCGCAACAATGCCCGCACGCGTCCCATCATCGATGTGGAACCGTAGGCGGTCAGCCCGTTGAGCATCACGGGCGGCCCCGGACTCGTCGCGTAACACTGTGGTGCGCAGGATGACGAGGTGGACGATGCTCCCCTGCCACGGCACCGGCATGCCCGCAGGCGTAATGCGCCGGGAGGTCCATTACATGGCCCGAGTCATCTTCGACGGCGTCTTCAAGCGGTACGGCAACTCGTCCGCCCCCGCCGTCACCGACCTCAACATGGAAGTCCACGATCGGGAGTTCCTGGTGCTGGTCGGCCCCTCCGGCTGCGGCAAGTCGACCGCGATGCGCATGATCGCCGGCCTCGAGGAGGTCTCCGAGGGACGGATCATCATCGGCGACCGCGTCGTCAACGACCTTCCCCCGAAGGACCGCAACGTCGCCATGGTCTTCCAGAGCTACGCGCTCTACCCGCACATGACCGTCCGGGACAACCTCGCCTACCCGCTCAAGCTGCGCAAGGTCCCCAAGGTCGAGCGCGAGCGCCGCGTCCTCGAGGCCGCCCGGATGCTCGAGATCGAGCAGTTCCTCGACCGCAAGCCAAAGGCCCTCTCCGGCGGCCAGCGCCAGCGCGTCGCCCTCGGCCGCGCCGTCGTCCGGGACGCCGACCTCTTCCTGATGGACGAGCCGCTCTCCAACCTCGATGCCAAGCTCCGCGTCCAGACGCGGGCCGAGTTGATCAAGCTCCACGACCGCGTCCAGACGACGACGATCTACGTGACGCACGACCAGGTCGAGGCCATGACGATGGGCGACCGGATCGCCGTCATGAGCCTCGGCGTGCTTCAGCAGCTGGACACGCCGCAGAACCTGTACGACAAGCCGGCAAACAAGTTCGTCGCCGGCTTCATCGGTTCCCCGTCGATGAACTTCGTCGACGTCCAGATCGAGTCCGCCGACGGCAAGCTCTACGCGACCAATCCGGGCGGCTTCCGGATGCGCGTCCCGGACGCCAAGGGCAACATGCTCTCCCGCTTCAAGGGGGAGACCGTCACCCTCGGCATCCGGCCCGAACACCTCGTCGAGCGCTCCCACTTCCAGGGAACGCCGGAGACCGTCCTTCCCGTCACGGTCGATGTGATCGAGCTCCTCGGCAACGAGAGCTTCATCTACCTCAACAGCGGCAACTCGGTGCTGACCGCCCGCATGTCGCCGGAGGTCAAGCTCGAGCGCGGCCAGAACATCGAAGTGACGGCCGAGCCGGACCGCTTCTACTTCTTCGACCCGAAGACCGACGCCGCCGTCGCCTAGCCCGGCGTTCCGTCCGCAACACCGATCTCGTCGCCACCGCCCCCTGGGTCCGGACCAGGGGGCGGTGGCGTTTTTCCCTTGCAACCGGGAGTCGTTCCCGGAAACGGAGCCCGATCATTCCCGCATGGATCGGGAACGATGGCTCTCGTGGCCGGGAGCACGGGAGCGCATCCTCGGGGTGATCCGATATCGGGATCGTCCGCGGCCCAGGCAGGTCGCCTCACGAGAAGGCTCCAGACCATGTCCACCTCCCGCACCGCCGCCCTGTCCCTCTCCCGCCGGCAGCTCACCCTGCTCACCGCGGCGACCGGTCTCGCCCTGGCCCAGCCTCGGATCGCGCTCGGCGGTACCACGTCCGGCGACGCCGCCACGCCCGACGCAACACCAGACGTCACCGACACGATGGGCTACCCGGCATTGACCGTGACGATCTCGCAGGCCGGGCTCGATCTGCCGAAGTCCATCCCCGGTGGTCTCACCCATGTCACCGTTGTCAACGCCGATGTCCCCGAAGGCGAGCACATGGTCTGGATGCGCCTGCCCGGCGACACCACCCCGGACGATGTCCTCGCCGATCACGCCGCCTCCACCGAGACCTCTCCCGTACCGCAGTGGTGGCGCGATGCCCAGATCGTCGGCGGACCCGACTGGGCGTTTCCCGGCAAGAACGCGGTCGGGATCGTCGACTTCATCCCCGGCACCTATGTCCTGATCAACATCTTCGGCTCGCAGGTTGGCTTCCTCGAGGTCAGCGAGCCGGACGCGAGCGCCGTCGTCGAGACCCCGGCCGCCGATATGACTGTCAGCATGATCGACTACGCCTTTCAGGGGATCCCGGACGAGGTCCCGGCCGGCCGATCGCTCGTTGAGGTGCACGCGACCGGATCGACCTTTCACGAGGTCGCGTTCCTCCCCGTCCCGGACGACACGACCGAGGGATCGTTCGTCGAAGCCTTCGCCAGCGAGTCGTCCGACCTCGTCTGGGCGCCGGTCGCCGGCGTCAGCATCATGACGCCGGGGCTTACGTCCTGGCTGGTGCTGGACCTGAAGCCGGGCACCTACGCCGCCGTCTGTGCAGCGCCTGACAACTGGGAAGGACCTCCGCACGTCATGCTCGGCATGCTGAAGATCTTCACCGTCATTGAGTCATAGCGGTCCGACCGTGGTAAACAGAAAATAGTCGATCGGCGCAATAGACAGCCTCCCTATACTGTGAGGGCAGATCAGGGCGTCAGCGTTCAGGAAGTCGGCCGGGCGTTTCCCGGGAGTCTGGTGCCCCCACGGAGGTGCCACGGCCATGGCGATCTCAGGTTCCGTCACCCCAACCGCCCTATCCCTCGACATCGAGGCGACCGGCACCGGGCCGTCCCTGTCCCGAAGGGCGCCACCAGAACGCGCCAGACTTGCCGCCACGGTGTCGCTCGCCGTAAGTCTGGCTGGCTTCTTCGCGACGATTGTCCTCGTCGCCGCGGCCGCCACCCACGGTGGCCTGCCGATCGAGCAGGTCTGGCTGGCCTGGCGAGCGCCCGCCTTCCTTGCCTTCCCGATCGTCGCCTGGGTGATCCTGACTCGCCGGCCGGAGCACCCGATCGGCTGGCTGCTGGCCGCGATCAGCGTCTTTGGGACCCTGGACCAGCTATCGAGCGCCTACGGTGCCTATGGCCTCGAGGTGGATCCCGGCTCCCTGCCCGGTGCGGTCTGGGTCGCCTGGGGCAGCTTCTGGTATCCCTTCGTGGTCTGGGCCGTCGTCGGCGGGCTGCTGGCGGTCTTCCCGACGGGCCGGCCGCTGGGTGGGTGGTGGCGGCTGCCGTTCTGGCTCGGCGGTGTCGGTGCGCTCGGCGCCTCGCTTAGCTTTGCCTTCGGTGCGGCGACGGTGCTCGACGGCCAGTTCGGCGACGTGCCGAACCCGGCCCGAATCAGCGGTCCGGTCGGCGATGCCATGAACGTCCTCGGCCTGGGCTTCCTGCTGATCCTGCTCAGCGGCCTGCCGGCGATCGCGTCGGTGATCGTCCGGCTACGGCGGGCGCGTGGGCTGGAGCGGCAGCAGCTCAAATGGGTCGCCGGGGTCAGCGTCTGGGTCGGGGCATTCTACATCGTCCACGTCTACTCGCAGGTCAGCGGGCTGATCTATGACCAGCCCTGGATCGCCGTCGTCTGGTCCTGGACCTACTGCCTGACGCCGATCGCGATGGCGCTCTCGATCCTGCGTTACCGCCTGTTCGACATCGACCTGATCATCAACCGGTCGCTCGTCTACGCCGCGCTGAGCGCGATGACCGTTGCCGTCTACAGCGCGATCGTCGGGCTCTCGAACCTGTTCCTCTCGTCCGGACAGGATCTCGTTCCCGCGCTGCTGGCCTCCGCGCTGATCGCGACCGGCTTCCTGCCGGCCCACGCTGCCACCCAGCGGACCGTCAACCGGCTCCTCTACGGCCAGCGCGACACGCCCTACGCCGTCCTCGCCCGGCTCGGGAACCGGCTGACCGCCGTCGGGTCCTACGACCAGCTCAGCCGGACCGTCTGCCGGACGGTCCAGGAATCGCTCAAGCTGCCGTTCGTCGCCGTCAGCCTGACCGGCACCGGGGCCGGGGCGGCCGTCCTGGCCTCGACGTCTGTCGGTGTGCCAGTCGCCGCGCCGCGCCACTTCCGGCTAAACCACGACGGCCACGACCTCGGCGAGCTGAGCGTCAGCCCACGCTCCGGCTCGGATCAGCTATCCAGCTCCGAGGATCTCCTTCTGACTGAGGTTGCCCGCCAGACCGGGATCGTCGCCTGGTCGGTCGGCCTGACCGACGACCTGCGACGGGCGCGGGAGCGGCTGGTCACCGCCCGTGAGGAGGAGCGCCGGCGGCTGCGGCGTGATCTGCACGACCGGCTCGGTTCCCAGCTCGCCGCGCTGCTGCTCCAGGCCCGGCTGGCCGAACGCTCAGTTCCGTCGGAGCACGAGGCGACTCACGCTGACCTGGCCGAACTCCGCGAGGGACTCACCGGTGCGATCGCCGACGTCCGCCGGATCGCCCACGGCCTGCGTCCTCCGGCCCTCGACCAGCTCGGGCTCGCCGGCGCGATCCGGCAGCGGCTGGAATTGCTCAACGGGACGCCAGCGTCAGGTATCGCCACCTTCGGTGGCCCGGCCAGTCCTGAGCACATCCCCCTGCGGATCACGCTCGACGCGCCGGACGACCTGCCGTCGCTGCCCGCCGCCGTCGAGGTCGCGGCCTGGCACATCGTCGAGGAGGGCATGACGAACATTCTCCGGCACGCCGGCGCGACCGAAGCGACTGTCACGATTACGGTCACGGCCGGAGACGCCCTGGAGTTGACGATCTCCGACAACGGTCGGGGCTATCAGCCGAATGGAACACCGGGAATCGGGCTCCACTCGATGCGTGAGCGCGTCGACGAGCTGTTCGGAACGTTCGGCATCGCGTCAGAGCCAGCGGGCGGCACCCGTCTCCGGGCGAGTCTGCCGATCCGGCCAGCGCCAGTCACGCTGGCGGAGACGGGCGATGACTGAGGCACCACAGACGATCCGCGTCATGATCGCCGACGACCACCCACTGTTCCGGAAGGGCCTGCACGCCCTGATCGACGGCTTCGACCGCTTCGGCGTGGTCGCCGTCGCCCGGACTGGGGACGAGGCCGTCCTGCTGGCCCTCGAACACCTTCCGGACGTCATCCTGATGGATCTCCAGATGCCGTCGGGCAACGGGATCAGCGCCATCCGCCGGATCTCCGCGGCCCGGCCCGAGATCCGGATCCTGGTGGTCTCCCTGTTCTCGGACGACGACTCGCTGTTCGCCGCGCTCCGGGCCGGCGCCCACGGCTACGTCCTCAAGGACGCCGACGAGGAGATGCTGCTCCGGGCGGTCCAGGCCATTGCCCACGGCGAGGCGATCTTCAGCCCCGCCATCGCCCAGCGCGTCCTGTCGTTCTTCTCGGCCAGCGGCCGGCTGACCAGCCAGCTGGCCCTGCCGTCCTTGACGGCCCGAGAGCACGATATCCTCCAGCTCGTCGCCCAGGGGTTGAACAACCAGGTGATCGCCCAGCGTCTGCACCTCGCCCCGAAGACGATCGCCAACCGCGTCTCGATCATCTTCGACAAGCTCCAGGTCGTCGACCGGGCCGGCGCGATCGCCCGGGCCAACGAGGCGGGTCTCGGTCGGTAGGATCAGCTACCAGACGGAGAAGGGCCACCGCGACATCCGTCGAGGTGGCCCTTCTATTTAGTCGAAGTTCCGTGATGGGGAGGCGACGAGCTAGCTACGGGCGATCACGTCGCCGAGATCAGCGTGGTCGCCGGTGCCGTTCGTCACCGCGGCGTCCTGGGTCTCGTCGTTCGAGAGGGCGAGTGGCTCCGGGGTGGCGGGCTCGTTGCGCCGGACGGTGATCTGGCGCGGGCGGGACTGCGACGCCTTGGGCAGATGCAACTGGAGGATGCCGTTCTCGAACGTCGCGTCGGCGGCGTCCGCGTCGATCTCGACCGGGAGCTTCAGGCTGCGCTGGAAGTGACCGTACGGCAGTTCGTGGATGTACCACGTCGCCTGCCTGGCATCCTCGGACTGGGCGACGTTCGGGAGCTGACCGCTCAGCGTCACGATATTGTCATGGACCTGGACGTTGATGTCGTCAGGACCGAGCCCCGGAACGGCGGCGATGATGACGACCTCGCGAGCGGTCTCGTAGACGTCGATCGCGATGCCGAGGCGGGAGGCGCCGGCTCCACCGTTGAAGCCGCCACCCCAGACGGAGCGGAAGGGCGAGTTGAAGAAGCTGTCGTTGAAGATGCGATCCACGGCGTCACGCATGACCATGCCGCCGGCTGGAATTGTGATGCGCTGGGTGGGGTATCGGGTGTTCATCGGGCCTGTTTCCTCACATCCGGGTCTTTCACCGTGCTGGAACGCGTCGCACTGGCTGGCGGCTGGCGGCACGGGTGTCCTGCGACCCCGCCGCGCCGTACGCGTGCCGCCGGCGGGCATCGTTGCGATCAAGTCTACTGGTCTTCACACATCGGTGCAAGTGGTCTGACACGATTGGTATCATCATATCCATTGGGAAGTGTCGCGGACCCCGAGCTGGATTCGCATAGAGATGAGCCTCATCAGGCCAGACAGCCGTCCACGAACGACCTCAATCGATCGACGTCGCCGTCGAACCGGTAGCCCACCAGACCCAGCGAGACCGCTGCCTCGACATTCACGACCGAGTCATCGATGAAGATCGTCTGGTCGGCCATCGTTCCGGTTCGCGCCAGCGCCGCCTCGAAGATGGCGGCGTCCGGCTTGGCGTGGCCGACGTCGGATGAGTTGACGATCGCATCGAACGACGCGTCGAGGCCGACGAGGGCGAGATCCCGTTCGAGCCGGCTCGTGGCATTCGTCACGAGCACGACCGGAACGCGACGCCGCCATTCGGAGGCGAACTCCCACACCACCGGGTCGATCGAAGGGACGGAGTCAGCCCAGGCCTCGACC
>JAABUS010003686.1_pt1 | contig 24117 bp, 15 predicted proteins | sample 5560161 | NCBI WGS metagenome assembly JAABUS01 (sample SAMN10711885, study PRJNA513376) | rock metagenome | isolation source: Antarctica rocks | place: Antarctica: Victoria Land, Trio Nunatak nord | collected 2016-01-04
TATTATATAATTAAATAATTATTTTAGAATATTATTAGAATTATTCTTTATATAAATAATAAAGTAATAAAGACTTTATAATTATTATTTAGATAAATTAAAATATTAAATTTATAAATTCTCTAGTTAATAATAAACGATAATAATTAATTAAAATCATAGTATAAGTTAAATATATACGTATCATAGTTATAGTATAGATTAAATATATATATAATATTAAATTTAAAGTAGTATTACCTAGTTTACGCTAAGAAAAATATTATTTAATATATACTAGGTTTACGCCTAATAGTAGTAGATAATAAATAAAGTACTTTAATATATAATATATTTTAATATAAACTAAAAATATATTATAGTATATATTATATATAAGTAACGCTAAATAGAAAGATTATACTTAATATTAAAATTATCTATTAGAGTGTTAATAATATATATATTAAATATATATTAAACTTACCTTTATAGTATTAAAGATACCGCGGGCGTAGTAGGCCTAAAGTTTTTTATCGAATAACTAACTTTATTAATATTAATAATATATATATTAAATATAAACTAAATTTATTTTTAGTTAGGCGCTTTACTAGTTTAATTAAAACTCGCTTCAACTTTTTAATAGTAACTAGTATATATTAAATATATATTTATTATAAAATTAGTATATTTACCGCGAGCGGAGGGCGAGGGCGAGCGGGAGCGACGGGGTAATAAAATAAAACTATATTATATATAAAATTAATATATATATACGATATATTAAAGAAGATATTAATTTTATACTTTCACGCGGACTTAAAGGTAAATATTATAAGTTATTATACTATATCGGTAGTTAGTATATACGGAGTATATATTTTATATAAATACAAGTTCGCGTCCGAGGTAAATATTTCTATAAATATATAATCCCGGTATATAACTAGCTAGTATTTAATATATATTAAAAATTTATTTTTAAATTAGATATAAGTATATATTTAAAGATAAATAGTAGTATATAATAAATTTATATTTAATATATATATATACGTAAGATTTACGGGATAATAGAAATAAATATTATATAACTCTATAAAAACTTAGTCGGAGCGGCTATTTAATATTAACTCGGTATATATATAATAAATATCTAATTTACGCGACTATTTTTATATTTATAATATACCGGTTAAAGTACCTATTAACGAGTCTAGTTCTATAATATATTAATTTTATATATATTTAATAAATATTTAATATACTTTAACTCGAAGAAATACTAGGTATCGCGCTAACCCCCGGAATATATTTATAATTTAATAATACTAGCGAGTATTAACTAAATATATACTAGGTATATATATAATTTACTTTTAATTTATAAAAATAACGGGAGTGGAGAGGTTACCGCGGCTAAAATTAATAACTATATATAATTAATATATATTTAGAAGATATTAAAAATAATAATTTACGAGTATTAGGGTATTTATTATAAATATAATAACGGAGCTAAATCTTTATAAATATATATTAAGTATATATTAAATATATTTTTAATTTATATTAAACTAGATCTAGTACCCTTAGAAAATAATATTATATATTATTTACTTTTATAAAATAACGTCGTAGCTATATCGCGTTAATATATATTTAGAATATACTAGAGTTAAAGTATATATATACGTTAATATTAAAAGTAAAAAGAATAATACCGATATTAGGGGCCTCTATATATATTTAATATATATTATATAAGAAATAACTATTATATTTACGGGTATTCTCCGGGGCGATTATTTATAGTATTATATATACTTAATATATACTCGGTGTTATGATTAAGGTTCGTTAAGAACCTTAGTAAACTTAATATATTTAATACACTAAGAGTCTATTTACTACTCGACGTAGTATATAAGTTAGTAAATAGGTAAATACTTAACTGTTTATTTACTCGATATTAAAATAAACGAGTAAAGGAATAAATAATATAATTTCTTTCTTTTATATAAATTATGTATTTTTTTAATAAATAAAAACTTCGTATTTAACTTCCCTTAAAACTTTTAATTATAAATTCTAAATATAAATATTTATTAAATTATTAATTAAGTTTATTAAATTTATTTAGTTTTATTTATATTAATACGAAGCCTATTATTCTTTAATCTTTAATACTCCTCTCTATAAATATTAACCTAAGTTCTATCGATATTATATTTAAATATTAAACGGAGAGCCTTAATACTTTAAATACTCTTAAGATAAATACTTTAGGATTAATAAAGGCCCTAGCCTTAAATATTTAAAACGGTACTAGGAGACGTAATACTATAGAAGAAAGAGATCGTATTAAAGTTACCCGCCTAAATTATTATTATAGAGAGCGCGAGAAATTTAACGACTAGCTATTATAACTCTAGTTATTCTTCGTATTTAACGAGAATACGATACTAGTTATTAAATAAATAACTTTTATAATAACCTATATAAAAGGTAATATATAGAAATAGATTAAATTATTCTTAAAGCGCTATATAGAAATAGTAAATAATACCGATAACTTATTAATAAAACTTTAGATAAAGAACTTCTTTAGGTTTAAAGCCGAGATTCGCCGTATATTTAAATTATCTAACGAAAGTAATATAATAGTTCGTATTATTCAATATTTAATATAACGAAGATCTACGTCCGATTACTCGGTATAGTTTTAATATTATATAATATTTACGGACTAGGATAATACTACTTTTATAATAATATATCGATAAGGATTAAAAGATAATATAAAAGACGAACTTATACGGGTAAAAGCCGTTATAAAGAACCTCGATATATTTATTAATTAAATAATTAAGATTAACGATAAGTTATACGAATATATAATAGAGAAATATTATAATAGAGGGACTAATAAATAAAGACGTTTAAAAATTTATAATAACGGATATAATTCGGTTAATCGTTACCGTTATAAAAAACTTAACCCGTATAGTTATATATTAATAAAATTTTATTTTATTAAGAAGGGACCTACGAGAGGATTTTAAAAAAAAAGTAAATAATAATAAAGGGGTAAAAAAATAATGAATTATTATAATTATAATAAACCGGGCTATATCGCTAAGAACTATCGTTCGAAAAATATAATAAATTAATAATAATTAAATATATTTAAGAAGGAGATACCGGATAATATAATTAAATCTCTTAAAGATTTAATATAGGACGATTCTACTCTTAATAATTTATTTAAAAAGTAAAGAGAGATTAAAGAAAAGATCGCCTAAAGAATTCGAGAGCTCGAAGAATTAAATAATAATAATAATAAAACTTTAAAAGAAGACTTAAAGGAAGGATAAGAATAAAAATAAAGTATAATAAATTCTAAAGAATAGTTTTAAATAGTAGACTACCTCGATAATTCTAGAATCTAATTTATCGTATTAAAAGAAAAACCCGAAGACGAGAAAAAGGAAAAAAAATAAACCTCTAGAATTAATTATACTTATAATAAATATTACCTACGATATAAGGAAATATATTAATTAATATATACGAGCGAATATTATAAATACTATTACGATAGTTTAAAAGAGCGAAAATATATCGTAAAATTAAAATATAATTATAATTAATAGAATAACTACTCGAAAGATAATTATCCGTAGTACTTAGTAAAGAAAAGGGAGAATTAGGCCTTCCTAGGCCACGATAAAGAATAATAATTATAATTACGAAACTAGATAAAATATAATAAGAAAACGAAATATTATAATTAAGATAAATAATACTACTATTTAATTAAAAATTACGAGAGGTACTTCGAGTTTAAAGAGTACTACGGATTTTTATCTTCGTCGGGAAAAGACTAGTCCCTTATATTAAAAGGAAATATAAGGAGATTAATATATTAACCCTAGAATAATATCTATATTTAACTTAATACGATATATATATATAAATACTAATAAAAGTTAACGGATATAAAGTCGTTATAATAATAGATTTAAGAGTAACTAGTAACTTTATATCTCGAATAATAATTTAGGTAACTAACCTATTAATTTAAAAAAAGAAGAAATAATATAAACTTTAATTAACCGACGGGTCGAAGTTATTAATAAGAAGAGTAGATAAGAAAACGTTCCTATTATTAATTATTATTTAATACTATTATAAGGAGATTACCTTCGATATAATAAAAATAACTATTTATTATATTATTCTAAGGATACCTTAGTTAAAGAAATATAATTTAATAATAAATTAAACGAGAGGAGTATTTATATTTCCGCGTATTAAAGACGTTATTAAATAATATTTATATATTTATAAAGAATAATTATAAATAAAAAATCGAACCGTAACCCGGTCGAAGTTTATAATATTTTATCTTCGTATAAAAATAACCTTATAAAAGGATTCGACTCGATATATATTAATTAAAAAGATTAATAGGGCGAATAAATTAAAATTTCTAAAGATAAAAATAAACCTTTTAATATTCTTAAAGAGTATTAATAATAAAAGTACCTCTTTTAGAAAAAGATAACTATAAAAGTATTACCTAAATATTAATTATAAGATTATAAAATCGAACTCGAATTTAGTAAAATACCGATATTTAGACCTATTTATACTTTATTAGAAAAAAAACTCGGAGTACTTCGCGGGTATATCGACGAGAATCTTAAAAAAGAATTTATTCGAGAATCTAAATTATTAATAAGTTATTTAATTCTTTTTATAGTAAAAAAGGATAAAAGTTTATAACTTTATATAAATTATTAAAAATTAAACGATATTACGATAAAGAATCGGTACTCTTTATTAAATATTAGCGAGTTATAAGATCGGTTAATAATAATAAAAATCTTTACGCGACTAGATCTTCGAGGCGCGTATAACTTAATTCGAATAAAAAAAGGCGAGGAATAAAAGACTACCTTTAGGACTAAATATAGTTATTACGAATATTTAATAATACCCCTCGGATTTATTAACGCACTAATAACTTACTAAATATTAATTAATAATATTATACGAGTATATTTAAATATAACGGTAATTATATACCTCGATAATATCTTGATTTACTCTACTAATAAAGAAGAATATATTTAATATATATAGGATATCCTAATTTATTTATTATTAATTAGACTTCTTTTTAAACTAGAGAAATACGAATTTTATAAAGAATCGGTTAAATTCTTTAAATTTATAATTAATATTAAAGATATTTATATAAGCCCTAAAAAGATCAGGAGTATTAAAGAATAACTTATATTATATAACATTAAGACGGTATAGAGTTTCTTAGGATTTACGAACTTTAATAAAAAGTTTATTAAAGACTACTCTAAAAAGACCTTACTACTAACGGATATTATAAAGAAAAATATTACTTTTTAATAAAGAAAAGAATAATAATAATTTTTTAAAATATTTAAGGAAGCCTATAAAAAGCCGCCGGTACTATATTCTTTTCGAAGTAATAAACTAGCTCGAATCGAAACCGACGCTTTAAATTTAATAATAAACGTTTATATACTTTAGTAGAAAGATAATAAATAGTACCCTATTATATATTATTCTAGAAAAATATTATTAGCGGAATAAAATTATAATATTTATAATAAGGAATTACTAGTAGTAGTATCCGTACTAGAGTAGTAACGGGTATATATAAAGAGTTATTTAGACCTTATTATCTTTATAGACTACAAGAATCTTTTAAACTTTATAATAATAAAATAATTAAATCGAAGATAAATTAGATAGTTAGAGTTATTAGGATAATATAAATTTAAGATCTTCTATACCTTAAAAAAGGATAACGGTTACGTCGATATACTTAATAAACGAGAAGACTATATAAAGAATAAGAACGTAGTAATATAATTAATCCTTATTTAATAATAGGATAGATCGCTAGTCTTAATACAATAACTAGTAACGACGTTATATATCTCTATTCCCGGAATTATAAATAGTATTTAGAAGGAATATAAAAACGATACCTTAACCACTATATTAAGAAATTAATAACTATAGACTAAACTATTAGAATATAATAAAAAGACTTATCTTCTTAAGGGATATCTTAAGAAAATTATTTATAATTATTATAATAATCCGGTTTAAGGATACCCTAGAGTTACTAAAACTATAAAACTTATCTATAGAGAATACGACGCGCTAGGACTAAGGTCGCACGTCGAGAAATATATTAAGGAATATATCGAATACTAGTAGAATAAGTTTATAAGGTATATTAAATACGGTTAAATCTAATTCGCTCTAATACTAGAAATACCGTAGGACGATATTATAATAGATTTCGTTATTAAATTATTAAAATTAAAGGACCTAATTACTTTAGAAACCTTTAACTCGATAATAATAATTTATAATAAATTTAGTAAATACGTTATAATAATACCTATTAAGGAAATTTATAAGGCCGAATAAATCGCCTTCGTACTATTAAATCGATTTATTAAAGATTACGGGATATTTAAATCGATTACTTTTAATTAAAATAAATAATTCACCTTTAACTATTAAAAGACATTAATTAATACTATCGGAACCAAGTTACGGATATTAATTATATACTACTTATAGACGGATAAGTAGATAAAGCGGATAAATTAAATAATAAAAATATATTTACGATATTACGTAAATAAGAAATAGAATAATTAAGTAAAACTTCTACCTATAATTTAATTAACGTTTAATAACGCGTAGTCTAATATAACGAAAATTATATTATTCTTCGCGAATTATAATAAATACGCTAATATATTTCTCGATCCGAAATAGGGACGTAACGCGTATAGGGCGTTAATCTATATAATTAATATAAAGGCGTTATATAAGGAAATATAAACCTAGATTAAATTAATAAATACTCGGACTAAATTAATGGTAAATAAATATCGAAAAGAGTATCCTTAGTTAAAGAAGGGGGATAAAGTATATCTCTTAATAAAAAATATAATAAATAAGAGACCGAGTAAGAAACTAGACTATATTAAAATCGGATTATTTTCGATTAAGAAAAGTAAAAGACTAGTTAATTATAAACTAAATCTTCTAGCCGACACTAAAGTATATTTAATATTTTATATCTCTCGATTAGAGTTAGTAGACTTTAAAATACCTTTATAAAATATCTTTTATTTCTAGATTAAAGAAAAAACGGAGTTCGAGGTAAAAGAGATTTTAGGTTAAAGAAGTTAAAACTACCTCGTTAAATAAAAAGATTATAATAAATCGGAGAATACTTAGGAGTTATTAACGAACCTAATTAATTATTAGGAACTTCTAAAGAAGTTTTAGGAATAACGATATAAAAAAGTTAATCGAGGGTCCTTAATAAAAGGGATCTTAAAGATATAAAATTATCAAAGTATAGAACCGAGGCCACTATATATTTTATTTTACTAAATTTCTTAAGTTCTTTTAAACGCTCTAACTCCTTTATATTTATAAAATCTTTATTAAATATCTTCTATTTACGCTCCTTTAGGAATTTCTTTTATTAGCGAAATCTCTTTAACTTCGTATTCTTTTAATTAACGACTTTATTCGCCGTTTCCCGTATAATTATAATCTTCTCTTCTTTATATTCTAAACGCTCTAAAACCTTATTAATTCCTAAGAAATTAATAATAAACTTGGAGGGCTCGTATTTTTTCCCGGTCTTAATATACTCCCCGTACTTCGATAATAACGAGGATAATCGATATTCGGTTTAATATATAGTGTAACGTATATATATAACTATAATTATAAAATCTTTAGAAGTAACCTATTTTTATAATTTATTACGTTACTTTATTTAACGAGAAGATATAGGATTATCTTTAAGGATAAAGAAGATTAAAAGGGAAAGATAATATTACGATTAAAATTCGCTAAAAACCTTAATAAACTTAATATATTTAATATATTAAGGGTCTATTTACTACTCGACGTAGTATATAGGCTAGTAAATAAATAAACGCTTAACTATTTATTTACTCGATACTAGAATAAACGAGTAAACGAATAAATAGCGTAGTTTCTTTCTTCTATATAAACTATATACTTTCTTAATAGATAAAAGCTTCGTATTTAACTTCCCTTAAAACTTTTAATTATAAATTCTGAATATAAACGTTTATTAAATTATTAATTAAGTTTATTAAATTTATTTAATTTTATTTATATTAATACGAAGCCTACTATTCTTTAATCCTTAATACTCCTCTCTACGAGTACTAACCTAGGTTCTATCGACGTTATATTTAAATATTGAACGGAGAGCCTTAATACTCGGGTGTAATTTAAATCGAATTTATAACTAACGCCCGTAGTAAGGCCGGTATAAATTAAGAATATAATTAATATATATAACGCGTTAGATAAAAGTATATATTTAATATTTATTTAATATAAGATTTATAAAGGGGGACCTAAATAATATTAAAATTAAAAATAAACCCTATTAAATATATTAGAAAGAGCTCGGTATATACCGAAGATATATTTACTATAATAATACCCGTTAACGGAGGGGTTAATAATATTCGTAATATTAAGAATATTATAATTAGTATTTATAATAAATATATACTCGGTAAATAATCGGTATATATAGTAATATTAATTTAAAGATAATATAGAAAGAAGAAAAATATATAAAATATATATTAAATATATATAATAAAAAAGAAGGAGGAAAAAAAAGAACGCGAAAAATAATAATAATAAATACGTTAAAGGCGGGAGTTAATACTTGGTAAAAATAAAGTATATACGCGTAAATTTATATTAAATATATACCGTTACTCCGGGGGCCCCCTTAAGAGCCAAAGTTAAGGTAAGGTTAACGCGTATATATAGTAAATTCAGCCGGGGTAAGAGCCCTATATACTAAACATATACGCTTAGTTGACCCTAGCTCGGTAAGGTCTAGACCCCTTGCCTACTACATCCCGGGTCGGTAGAACACTTCTGGCTACCTTCTTAGGGGGGGGGGGGGAGGAGAAGCAGACGCCACTTTACTTGTCCTGCTGGTCGATTCTGGTCTCCAATTTTCCTGCGATTGGCTCAGTAATAACTCGTTTTGCAAGTGCCTTGTTGAAATTATGCGCGGACCGCCATGGCAGGCATTGCATGGGTCGTTTACCGCCCTTTCCAGTGCTCGAGCAACAGCCGTCTACTGCCTTGACCTCATGGACCTATCAGAAAAACCTCCCCTCTAGACTAACGTTGGAATACGAGCCGACAGTACTTTGACGATTCGTCCAAGCAGACAACAGAGCTGCCCAGCGTCACTCGCTAATCAGGTGATCACAGCCCCACATAAATTCATCGACAACACGCCATTACATTGTTAATGGTAAGGGACCGCTTTGGGAATGCCTGAATAGGCGCCTCAACCGTCAAGGCACCAGAAAATACACTATCGAAGAAGCTTATATGCCACTGCGCGACATTACAATGAGAGCACCTCCGTGGACCTTTTCATGCTCAGGTGACTCCATTCTTAGCCTTGCCAATGAATTCATAGCGTTCACGGACTGCCACTCCATGCCTAAAGGTTCCTGCAGTGCTGTGGCTTGCGGAGACTTTCTACTTTTCGGTCACGTGCTTTTCATCTTCCACGTGGAAATCGAGTCTAGGGAATTAAAATCGAAAGGTGGAAAGTAGGATGGATCACGGACCTTGCAATCTCTGTTGATAATCCATGCCCTGATATGGATAGGCTATACTTTTCTTGGTACAACTCATTCTAATTTACAGAAAACATCCATAGACGTTTCACGTCGGAGAGGTTATCAATAGCAGACATGTCTCACATGCAAGGAGCACTGCCAACCCATGTGCGCGAATCTAGATCCTTCCCGGATATCTCCATCATCTCTGCATGATAAGGGTCAGATAGGCTCCAAGGAGAGCGCTACATTCACTATTTTCGCTCTTCTTGCAACGCCACAAATCGTTCGCGGGCCACTATACAGGTTTCACGACTATTTTAGTGTGCTACATATAGACCAACACGATATAGTACTCAAACAATGTGACACATTCCTTTCACCATGCAGAAGCCTTCCCTTCAATATACACCATTGTTTATTTGCAACATTGGCTGCATCAAATTCCCAATGTGATGTGAATCAAGAAGAGAGAAGAGTGGGATTGGTAACGATTGCTTAGTGGTCACGCGGAGACATTTATACCCAGCTGCACAGCCATTTACTGCATGTTGATTGCCAGGAGCAGGAACTATAGTATTTCGAGCGACAGAGTCTTTCTCAATCGTCAACTTCCCCAGATCGACGAGGACTTTACATTGCAAGTCTAATTGCTTTCACAATTCCCACTGACTTTCTGCAGAACACTGCTGTTCTTTCGATCGCCATCATCACACCACGTCGTTCATAGAGAATTTTCGTCCTCCTTGCCTGTCAAAAAGCGCTGAGACTTAAGCTCATGTCCGTTTGCAAGTAGTACGTCTTATGTGTGCAGTAATCCGCAGCTATCGGCGCCGTCAAGGAATGAATTTTTTCGCGAGTCAAGATCCTACCCATCTGCATTGTCCTAATATAAATAAATAAACATATAACAAATCTGGCAATCCTTCTCAAAGTGAAGTTCCGTTTTGCGCCTACCTCCCAGCAATGTTCTGAGTGGATTAAGACTATCTGACCTACCGAACGCAAATAGGGTCGACCTGAATTTTACAGCAACTCTCAGTGAAATCCGGACCCACGTTGACCAGTAGCTGGACAGGCCAAAATTTCCGGAAAGAACGGCAGTCTCGCTCAAATTCGACGACGCCGCCAAAGAGAATCGTACTGAGGCGCTTCCGTGAGCGCAAGTAGATAGCCGACTTCACGATGCAATTTCGCCGAAATACTAGGATTCCAGTTCGTATTGGTGTTCATTGCTTCCAAATATCCAGCCAAGAGAGGTTCTGGAGCGTTGGAATCTTTGCAGGGTGCTGTGATTTGTTTTGCATACCTCACTCAATACACATCTAATGAAGAGACTTGGGCTATGAATGGCGCAGCGGCATACACGATGGGCGGACAGATTGACTATATGATTGCATTGGGGGACAGGAGGGTTGGGTTGTGGACGTCCGTTTGATGGGTGAGATATAGTGCAGAGGCGATCACTGGATTAGATTGAGGGTGAGCTTTGCAGAAGGAAAATACTGTGGTTTTTGAGGAATCAGGATAAAGGCACGGAGACCTGGAGGAGAAAGAAGATTCGCGAAAACAGTAAGTGGAGACTAATGAATGTTATATCTTGATCCAAGTTTTTACTTTCTGCACGCTCAGTTTTACATGGAATAATGATGGTTTTTCCTCACACGAAAGACCAATTCCTGCTATGTATTCAACGAGGTACACGATTTTGAAGTAGCGATAGAAATGACACCTCTAGACCACTATCAATCCAAATATGGTCCTGCGAACGAAGAAGGGTGGACCGCCGCCGGCCTTGTCAATTTCTTATTACTTACATGTATCATGAAAGCTCAAATTTTCTTTAAAACTCATAAATGGAGATGGGGATGAGATCTCTGAGCTATAAATGTTTATTCAAACTTGTTTATTCAGTTCCAGAAGGGCGACTCAATACAGCAAGGGCGAGAGAATATGCGTTCTCGAAGATGGGACTTCGAGCACTGTTGCAGCAACAACGTAACAGTGAAAGCTGTTGTGTGTAAATCACGCAACGAAATGCGACTCTGAAGTACTAGTGGGCCTCTGTATCATGTATCCACCAGTGATGCAACAACGCTGAACCCATGATCAATTTGCTTCCGTAGCGACGCAATTGTGTTGCAATCACAGTAAGTTGCACATAACCTATATCTCCACTTTGAAGCGTGCACATATTCACTTGGTAGTGTGCAGATCGAATCTTGATGGAACGCTGTCGACAAGCTCGCAACCTTCCTCCTTCTCCTGATTTCAATAGGATCTCGATTAAGGCGAATCTTTTCTTTCCCATACACCAAGACTAGCAACATGGCAACACAGTGCGTCACCTGTGATGGCCCACTTGGAGATAGTTATCCGGTATATTACAGTGATCCTCGAAGCCCTGGTCTAGCTAACGCTATCACTACACAGCCCGAGCGTAACGCATAACCGGATTGGCTTCATGGATAAAAGATGTTCATGATCAATGCGAGAGATTCGAAGTTTGGTGGTATTGCTATCAACCGGTACGTAAGCCTGATTGCGTCAGAATCTCAACAGAAGTCATCCGCGGAAGCTACATGGAGCATCAAGTCATGCGAAGATCATGCTCACTCGCTCGATAACGCGCTAGTCAAAGTGCTCACGGTGGCCGCGTATTGATTAATATCAGCTCAACATCAGTGCGGAATGTACCTGTTAGTGATCATGAGAGATCTGGTAGCATCTATGAGCTGAGGGGTCTCATGGTGGCTACGGTGCAGTTCCGTTTCATGATCAGAGGAGGCTTTGGGAGTGGATTCGTTGTTTTAATTCTGAGGTAAGCATGCTACCAAACCGTCCTTTCGGTCGTGGATGCGAGCCGAAAACGTGTCCTTTGGGGTTCTTGATGAGCTGGCGAATTGTCACTGAGGTCCGTCGATGGGTTGGCCCAGTCTAATCTTGAGTTCTTAAAGAGATGGCCAAGTGCCCATTAGGGTCCAACGGAGCCAATTGGGTGTGAACATGAGCTGACAAATGCGCGAGATTTAGTCGTTCGACGAGGATCCTTTGGAAATTCCAAACATCACGATTTCAATTCTCAACTACCTCAAGCCCATGCCCCTCAAACCTCAGCCAGAAGGCTCCAAAGCTAAACAGCTTGTCGACCGAGTTTTACCTCTACCGAGAGAACTTCAAGCTATACTCAAAGCCATGCTCTCTGATTTCCCGCATGAAAACCCTCCGCTGAAGTACACTCGCTTATACGAGGTCAGTACATTTCGGCGTCTTTCCTTCCCATTTTTGGGCAACTTCAGCCACGAGACTGTGTTCCGGGAGCACTGAGCCACTTAGCGATCCCCTTGCGCGTCTCATAATGCGACATCTATGGTTGGAAAACGATGCTGACCCCATCATCTGTGACAGCCAGCCGACTGGCTTGAGCTCCTCTTCAAGCTCAGTCCCTGGCTATGGGATTTTGACCGCGAAGCTTGCTATGCCGAACACCACGAAAAACGCCGGGGACTGTATACGGTGGAGTGGGAGTGGGAGAGGCCATTTAGGATGGTTACGCAGGTTGATGCATTTGAGGCCGGGGGTGCATGGAAGGGCCACCACTTGCGCTGAGGAATAGGAGGAGTATTTGGAGGATTTTGTCTGAAATGGTGTCACTACCAGGGAATTAGCGAAAGAGTGCTAAAGAGCTGGGAGTAGAGAGCAATAGCGAAGACGAGGATGATGATGGCGATGAGGATGAGGATGGTAAGGGCGTCGACGACTGACAGCTGGCAACGACGAGGGAAGCAAAGAGCAGAGGGTGTATTGGAACAGGAGAGGCATATTTCAACATGCAAATGAAGAAGCCATTCGGTGCGAGTTGAGGGATTGAGAATGAAGCAAAATCTCATGTAAAGAGGCCAATGTACTGGTAAATTATTTAGTAATGATACCTGAGACGATTCAACTCTCATCTATCCCATCAAGAGCCACCCTTTCTACGGCCTTTTCCTTTACCTTTGCACCCTGATAACCCTTTTTGAGAGGCGGTATCTGAGCGAAAGTAAGTCTGAGAGGCTTTGTATCATGTCTTCGTAATAAGTATTCTTTAATTGGACGGCTTCTGGTTCTGTCATTAGGATGCAGAATGCTCTCTATCTGCATGACGCTCGACCCGTTGTTGTCTCACCAATAAAGGAAAGTTGTCTTGTTTTTACGCTTCTTAAAAGCGGAAAGAGCCGGACGGCGAAATAGATTTGCCGGTTACCGGTTACCGACGCGCTTTGTGATTTAGAAGACAGCACGGTTGTTCTTCTCCTTCGCTTCATCACTAAGACAATTGTATAGCCATTAGATCGGATAGCCTGAGTGTCCAAGCACAAGGCTATGGCATCTGACCGATTCCATATTGCAGCGGACGATTCTGAAAAACCATGCGATAAGTGCGGTGCCCCCCCATCGTGGGCTGAATTGAACAATTTACCATGGCGCGAGCGGCTTCAGTATCATTGTCTGTCCTTCGACCTCAGTCCTCGAATGTGGCCTATGGGATATATTCTCCGCAGTCCATACTCGCCATTCTACCTCGAACGTGAAATTCCGAACCACAATTGGAGGGATGCATTTGAAGACCTCATCGCACTTGATTCCGGAGGCGAGATGATCAGTACTGAGAGCAGAAAGAGAGAAGAAGAAGTGGCGGCTCGACTATACGTCGAAGGGGTACATAGTGCCGTGTCTCATGCGAACGAAACATTGAAGCTTGATCAACGATATCTGTCACAGCTTCACAAATGGCGTGCATATGCTGTCCGTCAAAAGAATACAGAGATGGGAGACTTCATTGCTTCAATTGATACTTTACACATACCAACTCACGAAAACCACGCAAAAGAAACTGTGAAGCTAGGCGAAGAATTAATTGCCCGACTCAAAGAGAATCAGACAAAGGATTGGCCGGGAAGCAGGTTCAAGCTGAAAACTCACTGGATAGCGTCTCTGGTTTCGAGTGGTGCTGTACCTGAATGGCAGGTACGTTCTTTTGAAACCATCCCTACTTACTTTCTTGCACGGAGAAATCATAAGACGTGTGGCTATAGTGAGCAGGGGGCTGTCACCTCTTTTGTGCTTTCTTATACTTCAATCTTCCTCCAATGTTGAGTGATGCTGACATGATAACGATGAATAGGCAACCTTGTACGATAGCTCAGAAGGACCTGCAATAAGCATTGAGAAGTTGAAGAGCAATCCTGACGGGGAAATTGACGGCCAGACTCTGACAGAATTGGAATTGACTCAACAATTTAATCACGACATACCCATGTCAATTAGATTACCGCAGTGGTCGACACTGCAATCCCCCTATCCTGAAGTCGAATATCTCGCGCACCGCGATCATGGTTCCCAGTCTGACATTCAGGTCCCATTCCAAGTACCTCCACTTGGCTTGTTCATCCTCAGGCAGTTCATCCGGGCAGAACGGACCAGGCTTTCGAGCGGCTCCGTGTCGGTCAAAGTGTTTCTTACCAACCACTTCACAGACGGCAACATAGAACACAAAGAGATCATAGACAACCCGTGTAGTGTCCTGGAAGAGCAGGACAAATTGTATCTTGATTTCAAGAATAGAAAAAAAGCTCTTGTGTTCGCAATCGTGGACGATGACTATGAGTCGGGGGCAGCGGAAGTCAAGGAGTACGAAGAATATGAGGAAGGGGATTTTGATTGAAAAGATGATTCATCGTCATGATGAGTTAAATCCCGTGACAATTCCTCGATCAGTCCGTGTCTCAGGGTATGGCCAATGACTTTTGAGTACGAAAATCATGCCAAGCTGATAGAAGAACCAGGCTCGAGCACAACGCTCACCAGACAGGGTGTACAATGAAGTAGCTCGTTGAAGATTCACCGAAGGAGAAGTGTAATATTATTCCATCGCGAACTGAATTCTGTCGTCCACTCGTCGACAAATTCATGCTGGCATCATGTCCCAGCTCGGCTCAACAGTTGTAGATGGGCTGATGTGGAACACTCTGTTCACTTGGTAGAATCTCAGGAAAATAGGAAGCAAAGGTGAAGCGCCAATCACCTACGTATCCATCAAGCATTGACCTCAGCGTCCTCCTTCTCAATATCCTCCACCACGCCCTCACACTCCTCCCAGTCATCGATGAAGCCAGCCGCGGCGCCCTACTCCTCATGCCTAGCGAGAGTCTTCTCTGCCTTCTTCCTCTTCATCTTCGTCTCCTGCTCTCTCTCCTCCGCTGTCTTCCCCTCTTGTGCCTTCAAGCGTGCGTAGAGTTGAGCTGGGTCAAAAGTTATTAGCATTGCATTTTGCGGTTGACCGCCTTGTTTTCTTGGTTGCTTACTCTTGAAGGCGTTCCTGTCCTGCTCCTCTCTCAGCTCCTGGGCTTGTTGGGCCCACGAGACGCCGCCACGAAAGTGACGTCGTCGCGTCCCTCCTTCGTGAGACTCCTCGATGGGTGACATTGTTTATGGTAAAGTACCGCTGTGGTGATTTCGAGACAGATAAAATTGTGAGTTGGTATGAATGTTCGTTGGTAGGGTACCGCTATGGTGATATTGGGACAATTGAAGTTGTGCGTTTGTGTGAAGATATGTTGGTAATGTACCGAAAGAAGACGCGAAATAAAAATTTGTTTTGTTATGAACCCGGGAAACTAATGGTTTCTTACCTAGCATTCGTGCCGGTTACAGACTCTAACAATCGCCGGAAAATAATTGTGGTTGGCTTGTGGCTTGGAAACGACATTACTCTGTGCTCATATCAAGGGAGATCTACGCCTTTTGCACTCCTTTAAGCTCTTAAGTGCTCTGTTTTGTGTTCATCTAACCATCCACAGTCATGCCATCACCCTGCCCCTCGGGTACCTCCTTTACATGATATCTTTTCTTCGCAGTCTCCAGCTCCCTCTCTGGCCTCGTCCTCCGCTGCACATCTTCCAAGCAGCGTTGTAGCTCCGCCGCGTCAACAGGTCTCTGTCTTGTATCTTCGTCGGATCGCTGACTCCCCTGCTCTTGTGCCCCTCTTGAAGCCTCTCGCTGCGCAGCGATCTTCTCCTCCCGCTCCAGATGTTGCAGATACGCATTGCCCTCTGAAAAGTCTTCTTTGAAGCGCGATCGTCGCTCTTTCTTGAAGGTGGTCATGATTAGAGTGATGTAGGTAAGAAGGATATTCACAGCGATCAGTATTATGGCCAAGCGTGATGATCGACCAACTCATGCTTCATCAGGAAATCAACTGGAGATTGTGACCTCTCTTATACCTCAACTTATACATGTTTGCCAATCGGCTTTTCAGCAAACGCTAGACGATAATGGATACCGCATTGTAGCCTGATGATGCCACTCCATTATCCCATTCATGATTCCGAAGGCTCCAAGATCGCCTTCGAAGCGATCTGAACACAAGCCATTCTATTTATTACTTGCAGATTTGGAAGATAAAGGAGCAAGATTCTTTCAATCTCATTTCGCGACCGCATTCTGGGGTTTGATCCCGCTCAGCTCTGCGTATTCGTATCATGTCATACCTACAATTAGCCCATCGCCCCATCTTCCCATCCCCTCCCAATACCCCAACTACATCCTCAATCGTCAATTCTACGCCTTTCTCCGCCTCCGCGACCCTCAATTCCACATCTTCCTTCTCCGTCAGCCCCAAAGAACCACGAAAGGAATAGCAAAGCATCCACTCCAGAAAATCGTAATCCCTTTCCTCGCACTTCTTGGCTAGGATCCCAATTCTCGAGGTAACAGCGTGAGGGTCTTGCAGGTCTTCGCAAGCTCACTAGAGAGATCGTACAGCAGTATATTCGTAGCGCTCGTTCCATGATTTTCGGTGTGCTGGACGGACTCGTAAAGCTCTTTCAAAAGAACGAAAGCAATCTGTCCGCACTCATGCTCAGTAACATCATAGCACAACCCATCCTCGCAAGTCAAAATAATCCAGACGAACGTCAGTGTGGATTTTTTGTCCCAAATGCGGAGACGTTCTGCTTGGACATCAGTACCAGTAGAGCTTCCTAGAGCAGGGTTCGGTCATTTGATGTTGACGAATGTACCTAGCCATGTCTCTCTCACAAGCCTTGTCATATTTCTGCCACTGATATGTACACGCACCAGGCTCCGGGAGGAGTGGTATCGTCGGTCTGGCGTCTTCGTCTGTGGTAACTTGCCATAGACCCTTTGCCTCTAGCAAGACTTTTATATCTGTTTGCCACGCTTGCCAATTTTGTGGACATTATAGTTTGGCGAAGTTGAGCTTGCTTTGGTCCGAGATGTGCTCGATGGGATGACATTGTGCAGATGTGGGATCTGGAAGTTCTTTTGGAGGGATAACGGAGGAAGGGAAGGCCTGCTAGTGGGTATTGGAATTCTGGATATAAGTTAAGGAATAAAGATCTCTTTATGAGTGATTGGCGTGATTGCAAAGGCTGTTTGACATCCATGAATATGTACTTACTACAACGATGGGTTTGTCTCAAACACTGTTGCTTTCTTCTTTGTTTTCTCTAATAAATGAGACTCCAAGTCTGAAAATATATCCTTCGTCCTCGTTCTGTTCTCGTCCATCTTAGGCGGATATACATGCATAGGGTGCGCTCTTTTCCCCCTCAGCCAGTCTTCCACAGATCTGATCTTGCGCTGGTCAACAAATCAGACCCTTTCACGACTTCCCCCACACTCCTCTTCCTGCAATGATACCAAAAACTGGTTCCACATTTGCAAGTCATATGCAAACACCACTCATTTCTCAGGATCATGTGCTTACACCCCCGACACAGTTCCCAACCCTCCTTACTCCCCAGTCTCTTCACCTTCTCCGTCTTGCGATCTTTAGTGCAGAGCTTACTAGGATGGGCTTTAGACTTACAGTGGCGGCACGTTCGTGTTCTACAATTTCCGCATACAGCATTGTCCCCTCGGAGGGAGCCCGGTGGGATGAAGGTGGCGCATCTGCTGGAGCTGCAGTAGAGACGGTTTGGCGTGGCTTGTTCGAGCTCGAACATTCTGTATTCTTGGACGAAGGTTGGGCCAAGGTCGCGTGCTACGTAGTCCATTGATAAGCCCTGCTTGCAGCACTGAAATGTCTTTTGGGGTTTGGATTTGAAGGCTGTTAGAATCCTCCTGCAATTCGAGTGTTGGTTCTTGGACTTCCCGATCTAGTAATGGGTGAGCGCATACTTATCAGACAACCTCCACAGTAATGATGTTGGCAGGGCCGAAATATGAGACCTTCGTCACTGCATACCACATACTGCCCATATTCTTGCCGACTGAGGTTACTTTCCTGTGGCTCAGTTGTAGTCTGTGTAATCCGGTTCCTCGGTGGCGTGAAATTTAGTAACCCATCGGATTCAGAGCTTCAACTGTTCCTCATCTGGTGACATTCGCCCGTTTTCTTCGCGCTAGGGCTGTTAAGCATAAAGACCACCTCTGGAATTGTCTCGCCAAGGCGGGGCCACTTGCCGGGAGGACGGATTTGAGGAATCGGGACGCTTTTGGGAAGATCTATTACCAGGTCTACTAGCAATCGAGCTTGCTGCTTTTATTAATTTGTTAGATTCTGCTTGAAGCCTCTGGTCAAGCTCGCGGTCACACTCAACTGCCGCATTTTCATTTATCAGTCGAATTGCAAGCTCTCTATCTGCTTCTCGCCGTTGCTTTTCACTTCCTTCATTCAGGTCGAGATCCCGATGTAGTCTCTACGCCGCCTGTGGGTCCCGTTGTTCGTTCGTGTCGAGAAGTCGTTATAGTTCCTGCGCTGCTTGTGGGTCCGCACGCACCTGATCTGCATGCACTTCGAACTCTGTCTCCAGTCGGTAAGCAGCCGCTTGGGAATCAAGTCGTTGTTGCAGTGTGAGTGCCGCCAGTCGATCAGCAAGTAGCTGTTCTTGCCGCATTGCCTCCGCTATCAGGGACTCGTCAGCTCCTGACTCTGCATCGAATTGTTGCTGAAGTCTCAGCGCTTCTCGTCGACCTACGAGGATCTGCTCTTGCTATGCGTTGCTTTCCGTGTTCAAGCGCTGAGCTGCTGATTGCGAATCAAGTCCTTGACGAACAAACGGTAGATGGATCGAGGCAGAAGAATCATCATCAGAGTCAATAGTCAATCCTTTGTTATAATTTTCACTCGCCTGGAGTGCTCTCCAAGCTCACATGGCCTCTGATCGACGGGTCCACGAGATGTATTCCCGCCATCTGCAGTCTTGGAAGATCACGGACTTTATATTCTTTGCAGGACCCACGAATTAAATGTGCCGCTTTTCTGAGGGGAGCTTTGAGTGTGCGAAATCTTAAGCGGTGGGGGAAAGAACGCTTCTTTCCCATGTCCTTGGTCATCTATATTCCCAAATATTGAAGAGTTTCGTGAGATTGGGATTGGGGCTTGGGATGCTTGCCAGGGTGTCGCAGTCTGGGCCTGGTGAATAGTTAGGAAGCTGCCAGATACTTGGACCATCGGAAACAGGGCAGTCGTGCTTTTACAATGCTCATCCTGGCTGTCATCTGGGATGTATTGCTGTCCTTCTGAATTTGATGGCCCTGGTTCATATCCAAGTCTCTCGGTGTACGAAAGATCTAGTGAAGGGATTCCACAGAAGCTCGTCATCTTCGGACGATGTGAGAGTTGGGTAGGATGGTGTCCTAGCCCCATCGTAGCCAAATATCTGTGCGATTTTTTATTCTGGAAGCTGTGATTGGCGATCCAGCTGTTTATCAGGTTCAGGGTCGCTGATTGACTTATAATTCTCTGCAGATCTTGGAGTGCATTTTGGAGCGAGGCCTCCTGGTCCTGATCTTGCAGCGTCACGGGCGACTTCCCGGTCTTCAAGGTACGGATACGCCGCTCTTCGGTGGAGAGAAGCTCGTCGTGATGACTCTCAATGGAGTTTAGAGGAACCCCTCTCGTCTCTAGGTCCATATCATGTCCTCGTCCGCGCTCCCGACAACGACACTAGCCTCGGTTCTATTAAGAACATCTTACCCTCATGTACACCAAAGCGTCCTACGCCTGCAAGTTGCGCAGCGGGGGAACTCGAAAGGTACCATGCACCGTAGCCTGGTTGAAGAAAGGGCAATCTTCCTCAATGCCGTTAAAGCCACTGACGCCTAGTGATGTAGAGGCAGCGCCCACCCAACCCCCAACCCCAAGCCCAACCCCACAAGCCTTTTTGCTTTGTCGCTTTTCACCTCGATACGCCTCATCATCGTTTAGGTCAATTTGTCGTCTCACTTCTTCCTTCGGTACTCGAGGCCGGGATTCGCGTCTGCAACGCTAGACTTCTTTACAGTCACCTCTATAAAACCATTTGTAGCTATGGAATTTCGTAGCCATCTCGATACCGATCGCAAAAACTAGAACGCCGTGTCTCGTAATCAAAATCTATATTATGGCTGGTTTGACAGAATGGATGCGGCCTTGGCGCGGCAAGCATTGGAAAATTTGAGCCTAAAGGATGCCTTGCATAGATAAAGCCTTGGCCTTTCCGTGGCGATACCGTCGACCACTCCTAGTCAAATGGCGATGATGCGTGACTGTCAAATGAAAAGAAGAAAGCTTCCGTGATAATAGGACAAATCGAATCCTTGGACGTTATCTACTGGGCCTTTCAAGTGGCCGCGCAGCAACTTTCTGACTGCCAGACCCTTACTTGGATCGGGTGAGTTCAATGGCTTCTTTTATCTCATCCACGACTTCTGGATGCTTAGTCTGCAAAATACTCAGCCACTCCATATCTCGCTCCAAGCCTCGTCTCTGAGCCTCTTTCGCAGCAAGTCGAATGCGGTCATTCCAGCGGCCCTCCCAAACATCCTCGATTGCATTGCATGCTTTCTCTGTGTCTTTTTTGTGAGCATCATGCATCTCCACGGCCTGTTCCGCGGTTTCTTGCTGTATACGGGCAATCGTCTCTCCATGAGACGCCTTCAACGCGTCGATTTCTGTAGCTGCTTCCTCGCGAATTCGCTCAACTTCTTGGTCTTTCTTTTTGAACTCTGCGCGGTACGCTTTATCGATCGCATCTCGAATCTCTGCAAGCTGCCGCTCGTGACCACGGTAGATGCGTTCAAGTTGACGGATATGATTTTCGTCAATTGTGCGTACAACTTGGCCGTAGTGCCTGCTCAGCGCATTGGCATTTTCGGTGTCTAACGAAACGGACGGCTGGTCCGGTTCGTTACCATCGTTTGTGGCGGTATATTGGGATGCTTCCACCAGTTGATGACCCTCATACGGCGGTAATGACGGCGTTATAGAACGAATACTGTAGATCGAAGCAGGTCTCGTCTGCGTGTTTCGGGTACTGCTCCCTTCGATCAAGCCATTGATATTGTAAATCGAGCCAGGCCTCGTAGTCGAATCTCGGGTACTACTTCCTTCGAATAAAAAGTCGATATGGTAAAGGCCTTGCGGCATGGTAGAAATACTGAACTTCGTACCCGTCGATATCACACTCGACGCTCTCGACCGCAGCGAGCCTTCCACATTGCCGGGTATCTCACGGAGTTCATAGTCAGTTGAGTGGTTCTCAGCCATGATGCTGGTAGCCGGTGAATGGACAACGAGTCATCGTCGTCGCATGATATGTTGGGCAATACCCACCCCACTAACGCTATAGGAGGGTCGTTACCTGTTTCTGTCATTGAATACGAAGGCAGATCCAACGCCGACGCCTCGAGAAATCACGTCACATTGATGAGGTCGTAAGGAAGAGACCGAAATAGAAGGTGCGGCTGGTAGGCAGACAAGTTTGGTGCTGCCGAGATTCGGTCAGTCGGGACGTGGCACACCAAGTGGGCCTAGCGCTATTATGGCGGCCTTTTCTACCTTATCATCAACGTCTACATTACTACCAACGTACCTATTATGGCCAAACGCGCGCGCACTTAAGCTGAACTCCTACTACGCCCCCCCGTCTAAGCGTCGACGCCTAACTATACCCGAAAACCCTTCAAGGCCTTTCAGGCTAGGATATCCGCAGAAAGGAAGGCGTCCCAGAACGTTTATAATAAGGTATAATTTCTGGCCCTAAGCGCCGGCCGGGCAATAGGTATATAACAAATCAATGAAATAAACTCAAAATCAACTAAAATATATTTAGTAAAACGATTAAGTATATTAAGAGTTACTATAACCGTCGAATATAAAAATAAAATAAACTACGTTATATAGTTAAACTAGATTATATATAATAAATTATATATAATATTATAAATAACGCCGGTTCGTCGGTAAATCGAAAACTAACTCTAGTAACTCGAGGCCTAAAAGTAAACTATCTTAATATTAAAACTCTCCGTTTAATATTTTAATATAACGTCGATAGAACCTAGGTTAGTATTCTTAGAGAGGAGTATTAAAAATTAGTAGATAATAGTTTTTATATAAATAATTAAATATAACTAGACAAATTTAATAAATTTAATTAATAATTTAATAAATATCTATATTTAGAATTTATAATTAAAAGTTTTAGTGGAAGTTAAATACGAAGTTTTTATTTATTAAAAAATATATTATTTATATAATAGAAGGAAATTATATTAAGAGATATATACTCTATATATTTACTCCTACGAGTATAACGAGTATAATTTATTATTATAATAATTATTACCTTAAATAAAGTAAATATTCTATATAATACCGCTAGTGTCAAGTAATAAACTGTGAATAGGCTAAGTTATTAATAGTTTATAAATATAGTTTAATTTATTAATAATAAGTTAATTCTTTAGAGTCTATGAAATTATAAGTTAATAACTAGTACCAAGGGCACGCTAGTCCCAATCAAGTATAAAACTTAGTATTTCGTAATAACTAGTTCGTATATATTTTATTATAATAGTAGATTATAATATTATTTTTCTCCTCGTTAAGTTTTCGTCCCGAAAATATTTTACTCTTTTATTATACTACCCCGTCGAGTTAATCTTTATAATTTAATAATTTATTATAAGGAATTATTAAATAATTTAAAAGACGTTAACTTTATAATATATTCTTATTAATATTATATAAAGAATTCGAAGAGTTATTTAATTAAAAAGTTATTAAAGAGGTATACGGAGTACGTTTATTTAAATATCTATAAAAGTGTAGGGTAGGCTCTAAGCGCTATAAGCGCACGTAAGCCGGTTAAGTTAAGTTAAGCGGGGTGATACTATATCTTAACTCTTAAGCGCTATTAATCCCCGTGAGCGCTCCTAAGAATCTAACGCGCTCCTAAGAATATTTTTGGCTCGTGAGAATACCTAAATTTAGAATACGCCACTAACATGGCCCCCATGTATGGCCCCACTTATGGCCATGGCCCTATTCCATTCATGGCCATGGCGCATTCCACTTATGGCCATGGCGCATTCCATTCATGGCCATGGCGCATTCCATTCATGGCCATGG
>JAABUS010003687.1_pt1 | contig 24114 bp, 23 predicted proteins | sample 5560161 | NCBI WGS metagenome assembly JAABUS01 (sample SAMN10711885, study PRJNA513376) | rock metagenome | isolation source: Antarctica rocks | place: Antarctica: Victoria Land, Trio Nunatak nord | collected 2016-01-04
CCACCGGCGCCTTCCATGTTTATATTTAAACGCCGAGAACGCGTGTAACTGCTATCACGACTCTTGGATGCTCGTCCCCAATCAGTACAGGGAAATAGGCTGGGTCGGGGTTAGATATTTGGTCAATATTTCTATGCTTACCAGACCCCGACCAGGCTTCTATAAAGCAAAGCTGTGCAACCATTAACAAGGGTACCTGGCCTGTTGAAGCGGCCCCTTGGCCTTTCCCTTCCCTTCCTTCCTTCTTCAACTTCTGCCTCTCTCTCCGACTCCGAGCTTCCTGTCTGACTTCACATTCCTTCTTCGTCTACTTTCACCTGGTTTTCATTGTCGATCTTCGAAGATGGGCATCTTCATTCATTTGTCGTTAAGGCCACGGAACTTCTCCCACTCTCAATCCCCCGAAGATCAGAACGCCAAATAATGTACGTGCTTCGTCCGCCTCGCCTTCTTTAATTTGAAGAAGAAGCAGCCACCTTCACCAGGGCTGAAAATAACGTCGACTTTGCACTCAAGCGCAAGAACCCATTTCGTCGTGAGATCACGAAATTGGGCGTTGGGGGAGACTGATCGGATTGGGCTGGGGCTAAATCCCACTCGAGCAACTACCTCAATTGGGCGTCGAAGCGTCTAAATATGTGCTTCATGATCCGCTGCCAAAGGAAAACGACAAGCTTGGAATGGAGCTGCAGAGGTCCTGTTGCTATTAAGACCAGGGGACCATCCTACTGTCTCGACTAAGATGTACAGTACCCCAAACCCATGTGGTCATCATAGTTCGAGTCTATGTGTTCGACAGATGACATATTGGGGCAAGATTATTCATGGTCCCTGGCGATTCGCGCACCCGGCAAACATAGCTTGGTTCTGTCATATCAAAGTGAAATCTGGACATTGAGGCTGGCAATTGGAAAATCTTTTATCCGGCTCGTCATGTCATGTCGTGAGAGAAATCAGTAGATGAAGAGCATTGAAATTCTATGTGTATTGGTCAACACTATCATCAATATCCTGCTTTCATTGTTGCCGTTTCATTTCTACTGGACCCGTCACTTCTTTCAGCTTGGGCTTGACGCAAGCTTGTTAAGGGAAGGGGCAGGTGCAAGTATGAGTAGAGGCTTCTTGGGCCCTTGTTTTCTTTCCGTGCACTGTGCCAATGCAGGATGCTGTTGCTGTTCTCACAAGGGGCGGTTTTCCCCCCAAGATACATGATGGGCGCCCTCCCTTGAGCCCTCTTCTCTTCAGTGCCATCTACCCCCTACACTCTCAACACTCTGTTTATCCTATATACTCAGAAAACATACCCAGAAAACCGATCTTCGAAATGCCGTCCTTTTTTAGGCGTGTGCTGGAGGTGTCAAGAGAACGGACGCCCTGTCAATCTCAGTGGAGCGGTTGGTTGGCTTGGGCGGAATCGGGTTCATGGCCTTCTCTTTTTTTCATACTCGACCACGTTCGAATGACACTGAATATGAACCTCTGAGTTACAACCTGAGTGTTTACACTATATTGCCAAATATACTTGCGAGGTTCGTCAACCTTAGCGTCCATACACTGATACCAATTCTGTGAGGCATACAACCAGTCAAGGCCAAGTCCGCCAGCCGCTGCGCCGAGAAATGCATTGGTAAGTCCTCCCCGCGCCCCCGCCCCCCACTGCCAGTATGGATCTGCCTTTCTTAAAGATAGAAATAAAAAAGATTGGCCTCCCTGCCGTCCGCTCCTTTTTCATCATTTCGTTACAAATTTAATCACTAAATAACGTCACTTTTATAAACTATCAATTTCTTACTTCACCAATAACCGACTACAGTCACTTTTATTATTTTCTCTTTTTATTTAATTTTTTTGGTATCAAGTTACCAATTTGCTCTTCTTCTTTTTCTTTTCTGAAAGGGGGGACCCCAGAAAAAGCAATTTTTCTTGACCCCTTTCAATTAACATGTTTGACTGGGTGTGAATGCTGGGCAACGCAAACGGAGAGGATGGTGAGTGGCACTCACCGGTCTGCCCCACAGTTATTTTTCGCAGGCGTTAGGGACGAGAATTGACGCATCACGCATCCAGAACCTACGTTCAACGCGCTCTCAAAACCTCCCAACATTGCGTCTGTTGTCGCTATTCTAGAAATCTTTAGGATCCCTTGCCAGCAATAGATCGCACAGCTAGTATGGTACTCTACAAAAAGCGCCGTAGCCAGCACTAAAAAATAGTCATATTTCAACATAGATTCTCTGCACACCAACGCCAGGGGCTGAAGATGAGGGGCGAGTCGGAAGTTGACGGGGAAGGACAGCAGGGAGATAGCCTGACCAGTGAGCCCTTAATGAAGGTTTTGACGAACAACAGCAGTGTGACCGCGATGCGTGTGATGTATTGGAGAATGCGGTGGAAGAGAATGTATCTAGAAGTTTTGTAGGGAATGGTGGCAGATGAGTCATTCTTTGGTTCCCAATAGCTCTGGAGCTCAATTGAGAACGTTAAGTCTCTTTAAGCTTTCTCAACGCCCTCGTAAATTGCTGTTGCTAATTTGACAGATGAGCATCGACAGTGGTGCGCGAAAATCCTTCCTCTCTACCTTAACAATATCCTTTCCGTCACACCCTCTTTCTCACATTCTTCGAACATCCTGAAATCCCAAGACACCCACACATCTGCGCTTGCGACGATTCAGTGGGACGCAATAAGCCTTCGATAACCCTACCTTCTAACTGCTCCTCTAAATTCCAAATCTCTTTACCCCATGCCGAGCACTTAACGACTTCTTAGCTGGGCTTATCAAAGGAAAGAAAAGCCGCTTCCCGTTGTATATATCAATCATGGCTTTCATAGTAACAATGTGATGTATCACACTCCGGGACAGAGGTGTCACTCAAGAACAGCGCGAGCAAGAATAAATAACGAAGCCGGGAATCCGACAGAAGATGGATGCCGCTCGCGATCACGGCTTCACCCAGGTGCGCGAAGTGGACCATCAACCTAGAGGACTAGTCGCACATGGATTAAAAGTTGCCTCTGTTGCGCAAAAAGGTGGCAGCGCGGAGTAGGTTCCACAAAGGAAACAGAGAACATTGAAAGGGAGAGCTTAGTAGGCACGAGGCCGTCGAGACCGCTCTCCCGGGACTCGGGGGGAAATCTAATATCTCAACACGATTCAGGGGCTGTCCGTACATCCTTCGGTATGATCGGACTTTGTGTACACGAAGGATGATTGGGGGTGCACACCGAATAAGAGAAGACAAGGGAAGGAAAATGGAGAAGAAACGAATAGACAGGCCTCTTTCTTTGGTTTCAAAGTCCCCCTTTACAACCAAATCCTTTCGCAGAGTAATTGACCACTAAAATATATTCAAGAATGAAATCAGATGTTCATTTCAAGTCCGCTCGACCGGTAATCAATGCTATTTTAATTGTTTTTTGACGCCGGAAGGCGGCTGAGTTGGCATCAACTTCTCCTCCCGAACCGACCTAGGCCGACCCTTCGATCTCCAACGAAGTATATTCTCCGACCGCTTCGTGGCCCCCTCCATATTAAAACCCGAAATCTCAACTTCACTAGAACCACCCCACGTCCACCAGAACACGGACCAACTCCCTCTCCCACCACCAAAAACCTTGCTCACGCTGCCACACACCCCACGACGTCCTCGTTCGCTGCCAGACTTCTGCAAGCCGAGAATGGCACTTTGTCTGCCAGGGTAAATGCTGGAGGAAAGTGAGCGGCGGGACGGTTGAGGGATGAACTCTTAATACACACTACAGTAGCCTTGCCTGTAATCAACGAAAATTACCGATCCATCCAGTTCGCTCATTCCAAAATTTCAGAGACTGAAAGTAGACTGTGCGAAGAGTAACAATTCACAGTTCACAGTTCAACATCACCAGTCGGACTTACTGTAGGGTGTTGAAGCTGTTGTGTGATAAGCAAGGCTGACTATGACCTGGGGTTGTCTGTGCTAGCTGCCTGGTACAGCGACTCAGACCCTCTTGATACCCTTATATTAAGATATAAGACGCCAGCAAGTACTGTACGATTCCTATAAATAATAAAAAGGTCTTCTGCTCGGCTGATTTGATCAAGATTGTGCCTTACACGATACGCTTTTAACCATGACAGCTTTTAGCAAACGAAACGCCGAGCAGCTTCGGACAACGCTACAGGATGCTGTGGTGAAATGTTCCGAGCGATGCCTCTACCAGTCCGCCAAATGGTGTGTATTACGCTTTTATTCTATTCCTTTTCACTCTCTAAATCGATGATGTTCTAGGGTTGCTGAATTGTCAATCTCTCTTCGATTACCAGACGAACAATCGCCATCCTCAGACACTGAATCTGACTCTCCGATGCAAGATATAGAACATACGCCGCGTCCGACTCTCTCCATCTTTTCTTCCAGCGTCGATCCCGACGAGGCAAGACTTGAGGCCAAAGAAATATCAAAGTATCTTTTGGCCAAATCTTACTTTGATTGCCGTGAGTACGATCGCTGTGCAGCTATTTTCCTACCTACAGACCTCCCACGCGGCCCACTATCCGAGTCGTCCCCCAATGCCAAAAACCAGACGCCATCAAAGTCAGAAAAAGGGAAGACGAGAGATTCAGGCCCTAGAATATCCACGGGACCTATCCGGCCTCGCAATGCTTTACCACGACTAAGCCAAAAATCTCTTTTCTTAGCTCTGTATGCGAAGTATATGTCAGGGGAGAAGCGAAAGGGTGAGGAAAGTGAGATGATTCTAGGACCAGCAGACGGTGGCGCAACTATCAACAAGGAACTCGTAAGCTTGAGTCATATTCTTGAAGGATGGTTCGCCCATCAAGCCGCCAAGGGCTTAGACGAGTCCAGCCAAGGATGGTTAGAGTATTTGTATGGTATTGTGCTTGCTAAAGGAAAGAGCGAGAAAGACGCCAAAACTTGGTTGATTAGAAGTGTGGAACGATGTCCTTTCAACTGGGGAGCTTGGCTGGAACTGAGCGAACTTTTGAACAGCGTAGAGGAGCTTCAGCAGATCGTTCCCGAGCTGCCACAGAATATCATGTCGCTCATTTTCCATCTTTACGCCAACCAGGAGCTGTATCAATCTACTCAGCCCATTCACAACCAGCTTACGGAGTTAGAAAGGATCTTTCCAGATAGCCATTTCTTGAAGGCGCAGCGAGCCTTGCTCTTCTACCATTCCAAAGATTTCGTAGAAGCGGAATCTCTCTTCTCGGCCTTGTTGCATTCGGACCCTCATCGAATCGATTCTCTCGATCACTATTCAAATATTTTGTACGTCATGGGTGCAAGACCGAAACTTGCATTCCTTGCTCAAGTCGCAGTAGCGACAGACAAGTTCCGTCCTGAGACCTGTTGCGTTGTGGGAAACTACTACTCGCTGAAGTCAGAGCACGAAAAAGCCGTGATGTACTTCCGCCGTGCCCTGACACTCGACCGCAACTTTCTTTCTGCATGGACGCTAATGGGACATGAGTACCTTGAGATGAAAAACACCCATGCAGCGATCGAGAGCTACAGAAGAGCGGTAGACGTTAACCGCAAGGACTACCGAGCCTGGTACGGCCTAGGCCAAACCTATGAGATACTTGAGATGCATCTCTACGCACTCTTCTACTACCAACGAGCTGCGAGTCTGAGGCCGTACGATCCTAAAATGTGGCAAGCCGTCGGCAGTTGCTATGACAGAGTCGATCGACCAATACAGAGCATCAAGGCTTATAAGAGAGCGCTAGTGGCGGGTACATACTACGATGCTGGCAGCTCCTTCGGCTCTGGTACCACAAACCCAGAAACCCCCAGCGGAATCATGGACCCAGAGACACTCTATCAAATCGCCCTCATGTACGAGAAATTAGGCGAGATGGAAGACTCAGCGTCATATATGGAAATGACACTAGCCCAGGAAGAAGGCCCTGGGAACGACGACGACGACGAAGTTGGAGGCCCTGGTACTGGGGTTACGGGTACGACTTCGAAAGCGAGGATGTGGCTTGCGCGATGGGAGTTTGCGAGAGGGGGTCTTGCGAGAGCGATGGAGTTGGCGAATGAGCTTTGTCAGGATGGGGTGGAGGTTGAGGAGGCGAAGGCGCTGATTAGGGATCTGAGGGCTAGGATGGAGAGTGCTAGGTCATAGCATGGGTTTTTGGCGCCAGGAGATTGGAACAAGACTCAGAAGGGAGTCTTCGCATAAGATTCAAGTCTATTATTGCTCTCGTTGTTCTCCTCTAATTTGTTTGTAAAGAACCTGATAAGACAACGCTAGCAGCGCGTTCCGTTGCCGGCGCCTTGCAGGAGGAATTTGTGGCTGTGGCGGAGGGGCATGTTGCATTTTGGGATGATTTCTGTGGGGGTGGAAGGTCGGTGTGTGGCGGCGCGTTTGGGAGTTGGAGCAATGCTTACTATCGGGGGGGTTGGTCGGGGCCGTAGATGTTGTTTGCGCGGGCGATGAGGGTCTGGAGCGGAGTTGAGTTGTGGGAAACGTTTACGATCGTTTCGGCTGCGGCTTTGCCGGCTGCGTACGGGTTGTTTGGGGACAAGGGCTCGTCTTCTTTGTGGCCGTCGGCTTCGGGCTTCGTGGCGCCGTAGGCCTCAACGGAGGACATGTGGAAGAATTTCTTGACGTGGGTGGCAACCTCGAGAACAACCTGGTTGCCATGGATGTTGATCTCCGTGAATCCGAACGGGTTATAAGGACTGCTGTCGACCCTGGACAGTTTCTATGATTCTTATAGACTCGAAGCATCTTTAATGGGAAATGGCCCTAGGATTTTTGGTGACACAAGACTTGGTCAGTCGAATTGTCAGCACGTTACATTTGCTGTTAAAGTTGCAATCAGGTTGCCAATGGAAAGGATATTGAGCCTTTAATAGAGGTTAGACCATCACTGCAGCATGCACGTCGTACATACATAGAACGTTAAGGTATCTTCTGCAGATTATATCACTAGCGACTGACATGACACAACATTTCCACATAGTCAATTCCATTGAAGCGTTTTGAGGGTTTGGTTCAATCTTGATCTGCGCATCATTACCAGGGCCGCCACGGCTGCACATTCCTTAGCATTCCAAGCTCTCATCAATATGACAGTGACAGGGATATTCTGCGGCCCGACGAGTGCTATGTCTCAGACATGTACCAGCATGACCGATGTCACAAGCTTCCTGTGAACCATCGAAATCACCAACGTTCCTCAATACTCATTTCGTATTCAATCAAAATGAAGCAGAGCATCAACGACGCGACAGCTTGCCATCTTATCAAAGCCGGTAAAGTACGAGGAAACTAAAAGCAGACTAGTGGGTTTGACCAGACATATCTAGAACCACATATCAAATACGCGGAAGATCTCAATTGTCTAGAAGCAGAAGGAAAATCAGGCGAAATGGGTTGACGTTTCATTGGAAAAATGGGCTGTAGACTAATTAAATCAAGCAGGAACGCAATATCTTCGGAGGAAATCGACAAGTCAAAAAGCTACCTAAGGATCTTTCAAGCTCGGATTCGCTTTTAGAACTGCTGCTGCTGTGGAGCTGGCCCCAGAAAATTAGGGAAGAGGTATGTTAGAATAATGGGGTGTGTTAGGATGTGAAATGCTGGGATGGGATAGGGGCGCAGATCGATGGATGAAGGAAGATGATAGAGGGGTATTAGGACGATTTAAGAGGAAATATGGGGAGAGAAGAGAGGGCGTGTGCGATGATGAAAAAGAAATGTTTTGGGGGGGGGGACCCGAATACCCCTCGGAAACCTGAGTATCTCCACTACACTCCAATTTTAGATGACAATCCAAGGGCATACATATTAGCTTCGAGCAATTTCTTCGAGAAACTTCTTCCTGAACCTTTCCACTAACTCGATATATGTAGCTCAAAGCAGCTCCTGTAAGCATTAGGCATGGGGTTGAAAGAAGAGATTTCGTCGAAAACAAGGAGTGACGTTGAATAATCAATGACAGGAACAAGAGATCCGTCCTCAGCGCTCAGGGGTTCACTCTGTCCACTTTCACAGGATACACCTCAATGTCCAAAGCACTGAAAAGAGAGCGAAGTCTGCCAGGGAAAAAGACCCCGTCGAAGCATTTCCGTATATGTAAGGTTTCTTCAACGGTGGCCCAGCTGGACTCAATTGGACCGGGCCTCTCGAGCTGCGAGCTGCTGGTTTTATTTCACGGGTGGTGAAGATTTAGCATACTATGCAAATTAGCTTGCCATACACATGGCCCTAAAACCCATATTACAGTGCGCCGATTTCACATTGCGTCTCACTGATAGGGCACACGGGAATGAGCTCTGATAAAATGTACCTTCCCAGTTGCGAGGGACCATCTATGAGCTACGCGTAGAAGAAGCATCGAGATAACCGCTAATCACTCCCATGCACCGAGGGCGACTAAAATAGTAAGAAATCTTTCAATAAACCGAAATCATGGAAATGCTTGAATCTGAGATGGTTCTTCGGCAGGCGTTACAAATTCGGTGTATGTCCGTTCAATTTTAGGTGGAGGCATAGCTATGCTTTGAGGCGCTACTCCATTACTTTCCGGCAGGGAGCCTCCTAGAAGAACACCATTTCGCTCTTCGGGCTGATCTTGAGTTATGGCTTGAGCTTGGGGGACGGGCCAAGCTTCCGCTGTGGAATGAATACTTGAAGTATACTCTCCGGTTGGTGCATTGGTTTCACCTACTTGGTGAAGTTGAGTTACGGGTTCTCCTTGAGGAACGGTCATGCTAAAAGGCGAGATTGTGTTCTGTTGTGCCGAGTTCGGCTGAGATACCGGTATGGCCTGTAATGTGCTCAAAGGTGCCATGCTGCTTTGAGGTCTGGAGTCTGTGGGGATGCGTTCATATCTTGGTCTGTTTGACCTGGACAATGCAAGCTTGGCGAACGAATGGAGCGTTGCGACCTTCTCTCTCCTTTCCTGGCCATCCACACTGCCGACACCCACGGCTGTCATATCGCCGTCAACATCGTCTACCCACTTTACTGGTGCAGTCAGAAACAACTGCTCCGACTCGGGCGACGCCAAATCCAGCACGTTCTTGACTGCTGGGTCTAAGACTGGCATCATTCCACATCGAAAATCTAAATTCCCGCCATACTTCTTAGGGATACTGTCGATATCCATAAAGGCTTTGAGCGTGGGCAATACTTCGTGGTGGCCCAGAATGAAGATTTTGGAGGTAGTGATGGGATCGAACCATTTCTTAATCCAGCCCCAAACGGTAGGGAAGAACGAAGGTGCACCAATGATCTATGCAGTCAATGTCGATATAGCGTAGTAAATATAACCAGAGGCTACAAGGGGCGCTTACAAATATTCTGTCCAGTGTCTCTGGGTAATGAGCTGTTGCCAGAGTCGAAGCGTCTTGCATATGGGACCTTAGATTCCAGAACTGCTTGAGCCCAACATGCGAGATGTCAACAATGTTATTTGACTGATCAACGGGCGTCTCCGGATTGGGTCTTCCGGGCACGGCGGAACAGAGCGGCATCACGAACCGGGTTAGATTTTCATACAAAGCAAACAATCTCAGCATTCTTGATGGCGATGGGCCTTTGAGCTTTGATTTGGACGTAGATGATGAATAGGCGACCATCTTCTTAGAATCCAGCTTGCCAACCTCGTACAGATACACCGGGATTCCGCGGTTGTCCCGACGGCCGGTCCATTGAGGATACTAGTTCGATTAGGATTCGCAAATCAGGGATTGGCCAAGGATACTTACAACACTTCTGGCTTCCAGGTAGTCTTGGATATCTATGTTTTCGTATAGCGCATCGAGCTTATTATCTCGTCGCCATATCTCTGTATCTTTGAACTGTACGAAAGCATCCTGGGGTGAGAACTTTCTGGCCCTTAGGAATCGCCTGTGAGTCGCTTTAGATTCGAAGAGGTAACATGGACGGGGAAAGGTCTTTATATGTTACATACACCAGGGTGCCGTCATCGTGACTAGCGATGCTATTAGCGCCTACGGGTTTGTAGTAGCCATGCTTAGCACAGAGCGTTTTGAATTCATCTAATGCGTCTTCCTCCGCTGTTGTCAAATGCCCCAGATGACCTTTTAGACGCGCTTGCTCGAGCGAGGCTGAGGGAGGGGGTGGTCCATGTTGGTCCATGTGTTCTTCCTCATGGTTTTGTTTTGGAGCCATACCGCTGAATACTGTCGACTTACGGTCGGGGTTTCAATATCTGTGTGCAAAAAGCAGCTTTGGGAGGAGCTGGTTGTTGAAGAATATAAATGACTGATTGTTCATGTCAGCTTCAATGTGGGCTGGTCAGTCTAGTACTTTTACCGTTAGCGCGGAGCCAGTTGAGGTCAAGCGTGCTCTCTTTCTTAGGGCTGAGGCTGAGGCGCGCATCTCGCGTTCGGACGTTGAATAACAGCCGAGCCGGTTATACAGTTATACAGTTATACAGTTATGCAGCTACTGTATACAGTTATACAGTCATACAGTCTCACAGTTATGAAGTCTATTGGTGTATTATTCATTATTCATTATTCTTCTACCAGTCCAAGTATAAGGTACTCTTCCCCCCAGTAATGGGCCCCAGTAATGGGTTGAAGAGACCACAAGCCTTTCATTGTTGCTTCAGAGCCATGACCAAAGTGTTGGAGTGTAAAGCATCATGGCTAACGACTGAGCATGGAGAGTGGAAGGCGAGTACTCGTACATGGCCCCGAAAGTCGTGCTACGTAGTGTCGATAGCATCTACTCTACTCATCTTTTCTCCTGATCATTCCGACCCTCATACTAAGCTCCAAGGACGTCAGCTGCCGACCTTCTTGCTTGAAGAACAATGACCACAAAACTCTTGACCTGATGTCGCCAAAGAAGAAGGCGTCTGTCTCTATTTTCTTAGGCACCTGTCATCTAAGATCGCCTGCCATAGTACGACATGACATAGGGCAATAAGCAACATACTGGCATTACTGCATCCGCAAGCATGGAGCTCTGGCTTGGTTCTTGAAAACTGTCTCCATAACATTAATCAACCCTGCAGCCACGCTTCTAGTTGGTTGCCACGAATAGCAACCATGTGCGTCAACCGTCTGACAGTTTCTCTGAAAATAGTACTGGTTTGCGAGCACTACCACACGAGTTAGCAGCCAGTCGACTGTATTCAGGTTCCTAGTCACGTCAAAGATATCATTACTAGATCGCTATTAGCATCAATTGGCCGATCAATTGATTTGTAAAGACCGATGAAATTCCTGCATTTGCTGCTGGTGCCTGTCAGAAAGCACCTTTTCGTCTTAACCACTGATTTCGTTTGAGATCTTACGATCCTTATGTCTGTCGCACTGACTACATCTTGATTGTCATTCCAGTCTGCACATCGAAGAACAAATGTGCTTACTTTCATCAGAGCTTGAGGTCTGTTGCATCCTCTTTTCCTACTCTCATATGTCTATAGACATTGCATTATCCCACGCCCAAGGCTAAATAGCTTCTCGAAACAGACACGCAGCACAGGGGGGGAGTCCGCTCGCTTCGATGTTGGGCTTCAAATTGGGCAACAAGGATGAAGCTGGACATCACGTTAGTACTGCAGATACTTCTGCTACCGAATATGTATCAGAAACCTAATGATCAGACTACACCTGAAGATGTTTATATTTCAGGGCTTCAGATCATTAGAGGAGGGGTGTCGAAGAGGTTCCACACTGAAAAAGAGGGCTAGTTACGAGATTTACACTTTGAGGTTGGTGCAAACTTGGTAAGATATCTCAGCACAAGCCACTGTTCGAAGACATCCTCCGAAGCCCCACCTACTCTTCCAACCCCAGAAACCCAACCCAAAATCTATGAAGATCAACGACAAAGAACCCACAATTTTCCCTTCAATCACTTTCCAGACACTCGGCGACGGATCCCAAAACACTACACACGTACATGCACCACCTTGACCTTGAACCCGCCATAATTTACCCCCTAAGGAGATTGACTGGATCTGCCACGGACTCGACGATTTTCGCGGCCTCTTCGGCGATACCACGCAGCTTAGACTTGTCCCCGGGGGGCATGTTATCGCGATAGTAGTAAACAGGCATACTCGGTGAATTTGACACTTCTGCGTCCAGCAATATCAGTCGAGGGCATAGCTTGAGAAAGCCCTGCGGGTACTCATGTAACCCCACATTTGTCACGCCTTTCGCCTAGAACTGAAACGCGCCAACATCTGCTGAAGTCTTGTATGCGCTATTGTCGCTGCTGTTGCAGGATCAAGTATTTGGTTGATTAAACAGCAGAATGAGCATGCAAATAAGATATGAATTCAATTGCCTGCACGGCTAGGGCCTCGAAGCAGTGGGGTTTAGCCAGCTGAGAACGATCTCATGTCTTTTATATTATACCAATACCAGCGGTGGAGCGAGCCCCCAGCTTCTATTGCACTCTAGAACCTGAAGCGCAAACAGAAGAAGTCAAGCGCCAACGACCAGCCTCCATCAAACATCTCCGTGTATGGCCCCAGGCGGCCCATTATCCGGATTCGTAATTGTCACCTCAAACACCTCTCGAAACCCCACCGGCACTTTGCCCCCAAGATGGTCTCCTCCAGTTACACAACGCCTATACACCTGACCCGCCTTCTCAGCGATCATAGATGGCGAGAAGTCGTCCTCGGCCTCAAATTTCACGGGATGTAATCTGATCTGACATTTTCCCGTTGGCGAAGCCCAGACGCGATTGTAGGGAAGAGACCAATTCCGAGATTTGTGGTACTGGCCCGCATTACTGAGGACCACGAAGGCGCCGGTACAGTCAGATGGGACAATTGGGTAGACGTAGGGTTGGGGTGGGTAGCAGATGAGTGGGAGGTTGTTGAGCGAGGGTGTCATGCTGGGACTGACGTTTGTGGTTGGGGGGAGGGCGGAGGCTAGGAGGAGAGACGGTAGGAGGAGGGAAAGGGTGAATGCAGACATGGTTCGATAGAGCCTTGGGCTGTGAAATCTAAATATATAGGGATTTGCATGGAAAAAGATGACAAAAGCGGGCGGTAGGTAAGAATTAAAGGTTTATATCCTTAGATCATGTCGCCTCAGTGATGACGGCGGGTAGATCGTTTCCATCCGCGTTGGAGAGAAGTGCGCGCATGGATCGGCTAACGCTTGAAAGTGAGAATGTCGTAGTAGGTCCAGTCGGACATGCTGCAGAACTTCACATCCGGCTTCAGGCTTGTAGCAACGATGAGACTTCCCTCTGCTATCGGAGCGTATCTGCTCTTGCTGATTGTCCATATGGATATCCTACGTTCGGTTACTGAACCACGTGTCGCCCACGTACTGTAGCAAGAAGTTAATCTCGTCGCATAATGGGGAAAGTAGATAGGTAGTTGGTTCAGTCTATTTAGCGTTGAGATCTCATCTTATCTTATCTAATCTAATCTAACATCAAGCTTCTCCTTATCTCCAGCCTCGGCAGAACTTGACATCATTACCATTTTCTAAACAGCGGAAATTGCACATGTGCGACATGATTCATCGATAAAGCTTCAACATACCTTAGCATTCCGCTCGGAGATCTTCTTTCCGCCGCCCTGCTCTTGCCGGGGTTTGATCTCTGGAAGGATATCAGGCTCAAACATCCTGGGTATTTCTCTTCCATTCTACCTACAATCTCTTTGCCCAATACTCCTTGTGATATACTATACTGACTATGAGCAAGCCTGGAGACTTCGATGCTGTTCGCAAGGATATAGTGGCACTGCTGCATCAGCCTGAGTACGATGATGGCAGTGCGGGGCCTGTACTCGTACGCCTTACTTGGTATGATTCCCCCATCGATTTAGGAAGACTATACGGACTTCAAGGGGCATGCACGGCCTCGCTTTCCCATTTGCCTTCGCTCGGTCGCTTCGTTGTCTGCCTTGAATACTTCATTGCATCGGCCTAGAAATTCCTAGAGTTACTGACACGATATCCCTCCCAGGCATTCCTCAGGAACCTACGATGAAGAGACAGACACCGGCGGCTCCAACGGCGCTGGAATGCGCTATGAGGCGGAAGGTGGCGACCCCGCCAACGCCGGTCTCCAACACGCCCGCGTTTTTCTCGAACCTGTAAAAGCAAAGCACAGCTGGATCACCTACGCCGATCTATGGACCTTAGCCGGCGTCGTGGCAATAAAGGAAATGGGTGGGCCAGACATCGAGTGGAAAGGTGGAAGAACAGACTATGTGGACGACTCGAAGCTGCCGTCGCGGGGAAGGCTGCCGGATGGAGCGCAGGGAGCGGATCATCTGCGGTTTATATTTTACAGAATGGGCTTCAACGACCAAGAGATTGTGGCCTTGTCAGGTGCACATAACCTTGGACGGTGTCATAGCGACCGATCGTATGTTTCCTCCAGCCCACGCCCCCATTATCCCTGAATCTGGAATACTGATCCGCAGCGCAGAGGCTTCAACGGCGCGTGGGTCCACAACCCCACCCGCTTCACAAACACCTACTACAAACTCATGACCTCCCTCTCCTGGCGCCCCGCCACCCTCGCCAACGGCGTCCGCCAATTCACCCACTACGACGAAGACCTTGACGCCGAACTGATGATGCTGCCCACCGACCTCGCCCTCCTCTCCGACCCTAGTTTCCGGCCCTGGGTGCACAAGTACGCCGAGGATAAGGAAACGTTTTTTGTGGATTTTGCAAAGGTTTTTGCGAAATTGCTTGAATTGGGGATACAGAGGGATAGCGAAGGGGGGGTTACGAATGTGGATAACGAAAAGGGGGGCTATGTGAGTGCGCCGAAGAAGAAAGGGAAGCCTGGAAAAGTGGGACAGGCTGGGAAAGAAGCGGAGCCGTTGGCTGAGGAGAACAAGCAATTGAGAGCGAAGCTGTGAGGACCAGATTGAGGGAAAAGAGAGAATAGACGTCTTTGTGATCCGAGCCGCTCGGATATTCCAATAAATTCCTTACCGGAGGGTTTTTTTTACTTTTCAAGACCGCACCAGGAGAAGAGCATGTCTTTTAAACCTCACGAAAGGTCGGGACGGAAGACCGTGGGGGTGTAAGACTAAGAGATCTCTAGAAACTGGGCGATGGCGTCTGGCATTTGTTCTAGATGGAGATCAAGACTATAGAGCATAGCGCATAGATTCAAGTGCATACTATAAACCTCATCTTTCTAATCTCTTCCGTTCCCAACTTCCCTCCTTCTATCATCATTCCCCAAAAAGTTTGGTCTTCTCTCCCTCTCTCGTCCGCCTCCCACCAAAAACACTCTCCCCCGCCCCTCCTTATTCCTTACCCTTCCTCCTATTCTGTCTCACCCTCTTATAATTCTTTCTTTGCTCGTATTCAACCCTCAAACACATCATCAACTCATTATTTTGATATCTTTAATGTTAATTTCAATCTAAATCTCAAACAACAATCATTCACAATTAAATATCTTCAAACTACCAAATTATTACAATACCTCCAAAGTTAACGTATGAAATATTAATATACAAACATCGATTAAAAAAAACAAAACGACTCATGCGAAACATATCAAATGAAAAATCTCAAACAAACCCGACAAAGAACGATAAAGTATAATTCCAAAGAATTGAGAATCTAACATGACAAAACAAAAACTTAAAACTCAAAAGAGCAAAGAGCGAAAAGAAAAGAAAAGAGACGACTGAAAGGGAGCACGAGAATTGAAGGATCGAAAGATGTTGGAGAAAAGAAACAACTGAAGGAAAGAAGGTTTGTAGGAGGAAGTGAAGTTGTAGAAGAAGATGAAGTTGTAGAAGGAAAGCGGTTGTAGAAAAAACGAAAGCTGCCCCAGCAAAGAAGAGTCTTGGATCAGAATCAACCCTTCCCCGGCCTCCCCCTCCCCCCTCCCCCCTTCCCTCAACAATCTCCCCCCTCCCCCCTTCTCACCCCCCAGCCTCTCCCCACCACCTCCCCTCCCCCTCCTCTCCTCGGCCGGCCTACTAAACCCGCCACCTACCATCGCAGTCAGCTAACTATTAAATCACTACTATTCGTCGCTGCCCCCCCTGGCAGATTTCAGTTCTTACGTACGACATTCATACGAGTGAATTGGCCGGCCACTACCATGGGGGTGGCTATGCCAGCAACCAAACCCCCCTCTTGTCCCACCGATACCTTCGAAGCTACCTTCGGGCTCCGGATCATCTTGGAAACCGGCTCGTTGGCGGCGGAGAGGGAATTGATAGCTTCGTGGTGCGGGGTGCGGGATGGTGGGGGGTTGGGTTTTGCTTCTTGGGAGGGGGGGAGGGAGGGAGGTTGTGTTTGTGAGAAGGAGGGGCGGTGGTTAGGGTGGGGAGGCGATGTTGTGTGGGGGAGGGATGGTGTCTCGGAGGGGTTGGGTGGGTGTGATGGGGAGTTGTTTGTATATTATTGTATGGATTTGTACCGGTGGCTGGGGGAGCTTGGAAGGCTCGTTTTTGGGAGATGCCATATGGGGCGGCTGTGTTTTGAGCGGAGGCGTGTCGTTTGCAGTTCTCCATAGATTCTTTGTGTAAGGGATCTCCTGGTGTTTCTGGACAGGTCCTATTCTTAGGCGATGGTGGAAGCGTTGCGATTGTTTCTGATGGAGAAAAGCAATGATGACCAATAACATTTGGTGGATAATGCTCTCTTGGGATTGCTCAATTGGCATCAAGCCTTCTTATTCGGATTGCCTTCGGATATCAATGTTGAAAGAATGAGAATGGATGCTGCGGATAACGAATGTGACAAACTCAACAAAGAAGGTGACATTGTTTAGGATCAAGTCATGAAGCAGGTTGACTATCTGAAAATCGAAAGAAGAGGTTAGTAGCGGCTACTTGACGCTATACTCGCTCAAAAGAATAGATGTGTATGATATCGAATGTCCGAATGGAAAGGAGCGGGACTCGGACTTCAATGCGTATCTGGAATTCAATCCCTCTTACAATGATCAGGAACTCTAAAAGTCAATGGATTGACCTGATTTGGTTTCCTTATCAAACATGTAATTAGATCACTATTCCATCTCAAACCTAAGTTAGGCTAGTACTTGTTGGAAAACCTTCACTAAATGTTGTATCTCATCCTCTGGAAAGTGCGCATTAGCCGGTGGGCCTCAAAGAGCGTCGGAACACAACACGGGGTATGGAATCCGTACTAACCGGTATTGTAATGTAGCATGCTCACTCTGACCACACCATCTACCTTCAAGTCCAGCAGATCATCAACCATCCGCTTAGAATAGAAATGACCCCAGCGTATTCCGAAATCTGAACATTTCTCTACCTCTTCAACGATTTCTCTTGAACTTCTTCCTTCAACATTGAAACTTACAACCGGAACCCTCAAGTCTGAACTATCGGACTTTTCCCCGTGGATTCTAACATCTTTTCTTGATCTGAGGTAGTCCAAAAGAACAGCTTGTAACTTTTGTTCGTGCAACGTGATTGCTCCCCAGGTCTTCTTGCGATCAGGACCGAAATAGGCAAGTATCGAGGGGATTGAAGCGACAAGCTCGTAGCTCGAGGCTGCAAGCCCGAGCTTGGTCTCGAGAGATTTCGCAGGAGTATGGAAATAGTGGCCTAGTGACTGGACTTGGGTTTGAGCGGTTGGTGAGGCGTACAGAACCGCAATGTGGGGACCGTACACCTGTGGATTCGTTAGCCGCTGCTGCCCATGGAAGAGATTAAAAATCCACCTACTTTGTACCACGAGAATGAATAAAAGTCCACACCCAAAGCCTTCACATCCACTTCTCTATGTGGCGCGAATGCCACGCCATCGACACAGAGCATTGCCCCATGAACCTTGTGTACCTCATCTGCGATTGCCTTGATATCATGTATTGTTCCGAGTACATTACTCGTATGTGTGCAAGCCACAAGCTTTGTCTTATCCGACATTAAAGGCCGAAGGTTTTCCGCTGTGAGGGTCAAGCCATTGGAAGGAGTCCACCACTTAAAAGTGAGTCCACGGGCCTTGGCAGCACGAACCCATGGAGAGATGTTGGCCTCATGGTCGATAGAAGAGATGACAATCTCGGAGTTTGGGGGAAACTCGAGGGCTTGAGCGAGATTGGAGAATAATTGGGTTGTAGATGGTCCAATTGCTGATTGTACGATGGATATTAGCATTACCAGATTTAATGGAGGTACGGAGTCAATACCAATATCATCAACACCAGCATTCATATAGGTTGCCGCGGCTTCCATGCCCGCATCGAATTGATCCGTGCTCTGCTGAGCGACATTGTATGACGCACCCAGTTGTACATTGGTTGACTTGAGGTATTCGGTGATGCTATCAGATCGGTAAGATGTCCTTGAAGGTAGTGGATGAAGAACGGACAAACAAGGCCGGCACCTACGAGTCGATGACAGTGCCTAGAACTTGGCTTCCTCCGGCATTGTCGAGATAGATCTGCTTCTGGTTCAAGGCGGGGAACTTTGCTCTTGCCGAGGCAACGTCGAAGGCGTGTTCAGTGCGTGCCATTGTTCTTGTTCTTGTTCTTGTTCTTGTTCTTGTTCTTCTGCTTGTTCTTCTGTGTATTCCGCTTCAATGGCGAGGCAACGAGAAGTCGACGGAGCGGGGAGCATGTTCGCGGCGTAAAGTATCTACCTAGTCCAACTCCCAGCTGTACCGAGTTCTCCACCCCCTGGTGGTTCCCTCAACCTCCTCATCTATTACCTTGTCAATTCGTCGACCATCTCTTTTGTTGCTCAATAGTGTTGCGCTGTCGTCTACCGAATCGCTGTCTCTTCTAGCTGGGCTCAACCTTTATCAGGCAGGGCTCCGTGATCCCTCAGACTTGTCCTTCATGGATCCATCCAAACTCCGGTCCCGGGATACAGCAGTTTTGCCCAACGACCATGATTGCTGATCATTCTCGACTACTACTCCCGCACCAATCGGGCCTACCAAGCAATGCATCGCCATTCTTTCGCTTTTCGGTAAATCCAAAAGTCATCAAAGCGTACTGTGCTCCGTCGGACTTTATCTTAAATCCGTCGGTTGTATGTCGCAATTGGCAGTTTGACAGTTAGATCTGAATTTCCCACTGTTCATGTTTGTTTAATCTCAAGCCTTTAGAAACACAGTCAGTCCCATTGACCCATTGACTCCTCCCAAGAAGCTCAGATATCTTTTCACTTAATCCACACCGTCCTCAGTCACAATGGCTTTCCAGCCAGCCCCCAAGCCTAAGAGCAACCTTGGCTATCTCCGCATCCTCGCGCCCACCGCTGGCGTCCGGGTCTCTCCCTTATGTCTCGGTGCCATGAACTTCGGCGACGCCGGGAAAGCTTTCATGGGCGAATGCGATAAAAAGTCGTCTTTTGAAATCCTCGATTGCTTTTACGAAAATGGTGAGCTCCCAAACATAAGCCTAGTTGGTGCCAGACATATCATCCTGAATTGCACTGCTAACGGAGGTATGTCAGGTGGCAACTTCATCGACACAGCAAACAACTACCAGGCTGAAGAGAGCGAGACCTGGATCGGTGAATGGATGGCTGCCCGCAAGAACCGAGATGAGATAGTCCTCGCGACAAAATTCACGACAGCGTTCCCAGCCGGCCCCAAGGGCATCAAAGCGAACTATCAGGGCAACCATTCCAAAAGCTTAAAAGTCTCCCTCGAAGCGAGTCTGAAGAAACTCCAAACAGACTACATCGACCTCCTCTACATCCACTGGTGGGACTTCTCCACCTCGATTCCCGAACTCATGCAATCCCTCCACCACGTCGTCGCTGCTGGAAAAGTTCTCTACCTCGGCATCAGCGATACCCCAGCCTGGATCGTCAGCAAAGCGAATCAATACGCCCGCGACCATGGCCTCACCCAATTCAGCGTCTACCAAGGCCACTGGAGCGCCGCCATGCGCGACTTTGAGCGAGACATCTTGCCCATGTGCGAAGCTGAAGGCATGGCCTTGGCACCATGGGGCGCTCTGGGGCGGGGCAATTTCCGAACCGCAGAAGCATTCGAACAGGAGAAAAATGAAGGCCGCAAAATGGGCGGTCCGACGGAAAAGGTCCGGACCGTCTCTGCCGCGCTCGAGAAACTCGCGGATTCGCACTCTACGGCCGTCACCTCCATCGCCCTCGCCTACGTCATGCACAAAGCCCCCTACGTCTTCCCCATCGTCGGCGGGCGCAAAATCGAGCATTTAAAAGGCAACATCGAAGCCCTGAGTATCCAACTAAGCGATGAAGAGATTAATGAGATTGAAGCGGCAGTGCCGTTTGAGGTCGGCTTTCCGATGAGCATGCTGTTTGAGTTTGGGGGCGAGCAGAAGTATAGCACCAGGATGGGGACAGGAGATATCGCGCTGTTGAAGAATGCGGTGCATTTGGATGATGTGGGGAAGGTGAGGCCGCCTAAGGTAAGGAGTGAGTGAGTGAGTGGATTGGGGACGGTGGGAAGTAGTCAGATTGGAGAACTATAAAAGCGTGAGAGACCTGAGGTTTATATTGATCCTCAGACAGTCATAACAGCGTATCTTGATCCCATACCGCGATCAGATTCAATGGTGCGAGGCTCAACCTCGTTTTCTACAATCTTGCACCTTCAACGGAATCTCAATAAACCCTCCTTTCTAAATTAATCTAATCCTCACACGTCTCTCTACTCCATCTTCGGAATTCCAAACCCAACACCAACATTCGCGGATAGATTCAATCTCCTGCGTCCAAGAACCAGGACGCTTAAGCAGCTACGCGGCTCTACAGAGCCAACAACTCTAAATCTCCCACCTACAACCCCACCGCCTTCTTCTCTTCTCGCTCGTCGTATCCTCCCCCCCCCCCCCTCTCTAGTTCCAAACCCCTACCGTTCTTGAACCATCACATCCGACCCTAGTCAAAGCCGCGATGAATCCGAGTAGGTTTGATGGCTTATCCACAGTTCGTCGAGGCAAGGTTTGGGTAGGGCTAGAGATTGTAAAAGGGGGTTATAGGAAGTGAAGAGGGGAGGTTGGTGTTTTCAGACGAGATTTTCAAGGTGCCTGCATCGAATGAAGAGAGCTTAGCGTCATGGTAAGTGATCCTCTGACTTTTTCTCCTGGGGAATCCTTTGCAAGAAAGGTTTCTTGTTCTCGTTCGCGTTTTCAATCTCATACTTCCCCACTTTAAGAATGACCATTATGTATTTTCTTGTCTTTAATGACACCCCCGCGTCAGGTTTTCATCTCCTCGATATATATCTTCCCCGTTCAAATCTTTCCGGAACGTCTCTTATCCGCCTTTCGTCCTCCCAAAAACCCCCACTTCCCCTTATCCGCGAACTCCTTCCCAACATCCCGCTGAATGCCTCTCTACTAAACCCCTAATTATAAAAAAAACCCCCATATCTCCCATCTCCCCTCCCCATCCCTTCCCCTTCCCTCCCCTAATCACCACCAAAACCCGCGCACTTGCGATATGGAAGTATTCAACTCATTCCACCACTCAGCAAATTTGTCGGTTTACGGGAAGGAAAGGTACTTGAGACGATGTTGGGCTTTAAGAGGCGATAAGATACAAGTAAATGGGGGATGGGGGATTGTGTGGAATAGGGGTGGGGGAGCATGTGGCGTACTTGAGGGACTTGGGAAGGGGGCGGGAGGGGGTGCTTCGTCGTCTGGTAATAGGAGTATTGATGCGAGTCTTGGCGGAGGGGTTAATGAGTAGTAGCGGCGGCCATGAGTAGTGATAGCAGGAGCAAAAATCGTATAAATTAGTATAAATCAGTATAAATCAGTATAGTTGATATCATTGCATCTTGCGAATCATTTCAAGGCACTTATCAAACATGATTTAGCAAGAAGACTATTTGTAGATCAGACATAACATTGATCGTCGTCAACATTTACTAGAAACTTCCAAGACAAGTCTGTTGAAAAGCCGCACTATATTCTCCTTTGAACGATTTAGCGGTCGAATCGGATAACAGTGCACCTACGCAGTCAAACCCCTATATTCAACTCACGACTGGCCCCTAATCATCCACAATCACTACACCCGAGGGCCGTTCTGCCAAGGACTCACGCCACTTAGCGCTCGTGTGTGCTTGACGGTATAGCCACCAATTGGTTCACGCACGCTGTCGTGAGACCAATGGCGACATCAGTGCCTGTGTTTGCTCCTCAGAGTATCGATGAGATCGAGGCGGAGTTCATGACACCTGAGTTGCCAATGTGTCCCACATATTTGGATGGAACTCTGGATATGTTCAGACGGCACAAACGCCCATTCAATCTAGTTAGCACTCTCACGATGACATGGAGTGGTGTCAACAGCCGAGCGCAGGACGAGATTGACATTGCTTACCTTGGACTTGTGACTTGTGCAGGTATACCTTAGCCTCACGCTCTCATACCAAAATCTTTGTTAAGGTAAGAGGCTTTTTGCTGATGCAATGTCCATGACGTGACTGATGTGAATCTCGGTCGCGGTCGCGCTTGCGCGGCTACCGGAAGTGGAGTCGCTTGTCCTTCCTATCAAACTCGACGTCCTTCCTGAAACGACACGGAAGATCTAGGTAAGGTAAGTACCTTATGAAGTGATATCCCCTTATGCGCTTCCAGCGGCCCTCTTTGGTTAGCTCATAGCCCTTGGTGTTAAACCATGGAGCTGTATGACGGGGCAGGTGCTTTTCCTTTCCCCATTAACTTGATGATTTCCAACACACCTTTAACAATGCGTGCCTTCTTGTTCCTTTTCTTCACTTCTTGATTTATCGTCAGCTTCTCCGTCTACCGGTCCGGCAACATGTACACAACTTCCTTGTCGGCTACGCTCCTGTTTATGGGGCTGTGCTTCCTTCGTACCCTTCCGGCTTTTGGCGCAGTTCATGAGCAGTTGGCGACCACACCATATGGATGGACCCGCGTAGCCACTCCCGATGACAGCAGTACCATAATCCTACAGATCGGTTTGCAGGAGCAGAATCTTGACCAATTGGAACCGCTGCTCTATGCCGTCTCAACACCAGGCAGCACCCAGTACGGCGACTATATGGAGGCCAACGATGTCAAAAGCCTCCTGCAGCCTTCCAGCGAGGCCAATAGCGCCGTCCTGGCCTGGTTGAAACAGGCTGGCGTGGATACGGTCTATAGTGATGGTACTTGGGTCAATTTCGCTACTACTGTTGCCACGGCAAACAGATTGCTAAATACCCAATTCAATTACTACGACAGCGAAGGCATTACGAAACTTCGGACAACTCAGTACTCAGTCCCTGACGAACTGACTCAACACATCGACCTCGTTACCCCAACCACGTTTTTCGGTAAAGCCAAGGCTCAAGCGCCTACAATTGTTGGTCGAGACCGGGTCGAGGCTCGCCAGGTCGATGCATCTTGCGCTCTTCTCATCACCCCGCGGTGTCTCAAACAGCTGTATAGTATCAACTATACTCCGGATCCGAAGTCCGGAAGTAGGATAGGATTTGGTAGCTTCCTCAACCAGTCTGCACGCGCTCAAGATCTCAGGCTGTTTGAGACGACGTACAAGATCCCTCACCAGAGTTTCTCAGTGGAGCTCGTCAACGGTGGCGTCAATGACCAGAGTATTAGTAGCAAACATGCGGAAGCAAACCTTGATATTGAGTATATAGTTGGTGTCAGCCACCCTTTACCAGTTCTCAGCTACATCACTGGAGGATCTCCACCATTCATACCAAATCTCGATCAGCCAACTCCTGCAAATAATACAAATGAACCTTACCTCGATTACTATTCCTATCTTCTTTCGAAGCAAAACAGCGAGTTGCCTCAAGTCGTTACAAATTCGTATTGCGACGATGAGCAGGTACAGTGATTTTGCAAGATGGGTAAGGAAGTGATCCAGCTAACATGCAATGGTTGACAGACGGTCCCTGAGAAGTATGCTCGCCGTGTCTGTAACATGATTGGTCAATTGGGGTTGCGAGGTCTCACGATTCTCGTGAGCTCGGGTGATACCGGCAAGTTAATTTATCCTTATCTTCCAAGAGCCAGTATGATAACAGGGTTCCATCATAGGAGTAGGTGCGCCGTGTCAATCGAACGATGGTAAAAGGACACCTGAATATACACCTCAGTTCCCACCAACGGTAAGCATTTTCTTCGCTGGCACATCTTCGGTTTGACCTAAAGTATGAGGCTTGAGACAACATCGAGAACAAATACTCTGTTGAC
>JAABUS010003688.1_pt1 | contig 24114 bp, 1 predicted proteins | sample 5560161 | NCBI WGS metagenome assembly JAABUS01 (sample SAMN10711885, study PRJNA513376) | rock metagenome | isolation source: Antarctica rocks | place: Antarctica: Victoria Land, Trio Nunatak nord | collected 2016-01-04
GTATATCTTATATCGAGATATATAAAAGTTTAGCGGTATAATAATCTAGCGGCGAGGGAGATTACGTTTTACTACGAGCCGTTCTATATATATATAATAATTATTATAATTCGTACGATCGTTAAGGCGTAGGCGCGCTATTATTTAAAGAAGTCGAATAATTATATATTAAATTAACTTTAATATAAAATATCTACCTAAATAAATTTAACTTTTTATACTTCGGTTAGGGTAAACCGATTATTGATTTTATTAAATTTAATTCCGATTTTAAACCCCGAGTTCTTAGTTACGACCTCCTATATATATTATATCCGATTATTAATTTATTAAGAGTTATTATCCGGTTAAAGCTCTCTACCCTTACCCGGATTATAAATATATCTAGTTAGGATAATCGCTTTTAAAAACTTCTTATAATTAGGAACGATAATAGTATGTATTTTATAAAACTTTATTTTCGTCCGGTGTTTCGTATTACTCTAAAGGTAAAGATCGTATTTATATTAATTCTTATAAATATTAAATAATTATAGAATATAAATTAACTTTACCGCTAGAGCCTCCCTTTATTTAATTTTTTACGAGATAATTTACCTACGATAACTCTAACCTATAATTAAATTAATTAAATTCGATTATATATAGTCCGAGATATTTATTTTTATCTTTATATATTTATTATCTAGGAAAGTTTTAGAGTAGCTCCGTTTTTCGTTACTTTTAAATTACTCGTTCTCTTTATCGCTAGAATTCGAATCGTTATAATTATATTTTAATTCCGAGTTAGAGTAATAATTATTTCGCTACGAGTCTTTATAGGACGTATTATCTCTACGATAATCCTAAAAGGTAGCCGGATTAATATTAAATATCTTTTAATTATAAATCGTAAGTTTACCCTATTAGATAATATATTATTAAGGTATAAATTACGAATTTATATACTACTTTAATCGGATTAAATAAAGCGGAAGAAAGGTATTAAAAAATAATAATTATTAATAAAAGTAAAATTCACGCGGTCGGGGGAAAGGGGGAAATTATTTATTTTTAGAAAATTAAATTTAATAGGATTAAACCCTAGGGGTCTAATCCTAATTTATCGAATATAACTAATATTCATTAAATATTATAAATATTAATTCTCGAGGTCTATATTAAAGAAGCCGGTTATCTTTAATTATTAAATTTATTATTATAATTAATACCCTTTTTCCTACTTAAATTTAATACTTTTTTAATTATATATCGAGAGCCTCGCCGCCTAAGTTACTCGAGTTTCGGTTAGAGGTCTCGGTCCTTTAGGGGGGGGTTTATTATTATATATATTATACGACGCTCGATTAATAACTCTCGGATATTAAAAGAAAAATATTTAGTATCTTAAATATATATTTTTACTAGCGCTACTCTTTATTCCCGTTCGTTAAAGATAATTATATTTAATAGATTAAGGCGGGCGTAAATAATTATATTTTTTTTATTATCGTAACCTAAATCGGTTTTAATTAAGGATATAAATTTTCTAAAGTCGAGGTCGTTTATACTCGTTGGCCCCGTATATATACTACTCTTTTAAATATCCTAAATCGTATAGATTATACTTTAGTCTATACCGTTTCTAATATATAATATTATATGGCGGATAGAGTTAATCCGATTAATATTTTTATTTATATAAATAAAGTTCGGCCTATTATTTAATTTTTTTAATAACTCGGCGCTTAAGAGTCCCTAATCTTCTTGGGTATTTATACGGCGTTATTTAATCTTTACCCGCCTTCTTTTATTATAGTTATTTCTTTAGGCGAGGAAGAATAGGTACTAGTTCTTTTATTATTTAAAGATATCGCCGAATATATAGGCGAACTCGTTATAAATATTAACGAAAATAAATTATAAATAGTCCTTTATATTTATTATATTTAGTCTTTAACCTAGGAGACTCATAATCTCTAATTATTTTTATAGTCGTATAAAGATTAGCGAATATACGGTTTTATTAATATTTAACTTCGCTTTTATAATCTTCGCCGATTATATTATATTATTAAAGTCTTTTAAATTTATTCTTAATTAGCCCGTCCCTAGTTATCGTAAATATTATATTTAATAATCTTCCGTATATCCGCTAATATCGAGGTATTATTTTATTATTTATTTATTTTAATAGTAAAATCGGGTAATAAGAAAAAGACCGAGCCCTAGCCTTAATTAATATAAAAGTAATTAACTTATATCTTATAGTAGAACGATTTCTTATTATTTATAATCGAATATATTATAATTTACCCCCGTAGTTTATTTTATAATATTTATTATCTTAGTTATTCGCGCGTAGTTTATAAATTAGGTAGTATATTATAAGTTTAAATATTATATTAATTATATAATCTACCTTCGCCCACTGTAATTATAGTAGATTTAATTATTTACTCGTATCCCTTATATTAGAAAGTCCTCGTCGTAGATTAAATTATATAAGTTTTAATCGGTATAGTTATTAATATAAGATACGTCGTCTTTTCTTATAGTCTTAATTATATATACCGGTATAATATATATACTCTTTATAATTTTTATTATAGGGATAATCTAACGCCCCCCGAGTATCCTCCGTTTAATAATTAAATTTACCGGCTATAATTCCACCTCTATTATATTATAGGTTTTATACGGAGAGTCTTTATTACGGATTTTTAAAAAATCGACGAGGGTATAACTATATTAAAATAGTTTATTTTTAATATTTTAATAGTTTATATCCGATACCGTTAAGAGAAGTTAGAGCTAGGTAGGACTTTAGTTATAAAGAGAAACTATATAAAACTACGGTTATATTTCTCGTATTAAAATATAGTTATATCTCTACTCTCCTTAACTCTATTAATTAATTTTATATATTACGCGGTCCGTAATTAGGTTCTTTAAGTCTTCTAAATCTTTCCCGTTTAACTTCTAATATTATAAGAACGAATAAAGATAAATAAAGTATAAATTAATCTAAATAGGATTAATTTCTCTCTTATTCGTAATTTTAATAATTATCGGTTCCTTACCCCCCTCCTACCGGCGTTAGTATATATAAACGGTTAATACCTCTAAAAAATATTCGATATATAGTTTCTTTTATATTACGGATAATAGGTATTAATATATAGTATTAAATCTTACCCTTAAAACTCTCTTTCTTTCCTAAGGTTTTAAATTATATTAAAACCTAAATAATCGAATCCCGTAATTAAGTTTTAATACCTTAGTTATAAGGGCTACTATTTTTAAAATAAATAATCTTATTATAAAATAAAGTAGATTATCCTCTATAGTTAATATTCGTAGGTAACGGGAAATATAACGGACGAGTTATTCCTAAAAGGCCTTTCGTTTATTAATTAACTCGAAGAAAGATTTAATTAAATAACGATATACTATTTCCTTATATTCGGTATTATAGTTATCCGTAGCGCCGAATATTCGAATTTACTCTACGTAATACGTTATTACGTAGAGTTTTAGGATATTAAAATAATTATCCGGGTTTACTCCGTTATTTAATTTATACCGGCGAAAATAATTCTTTAGTTTATTAAAACGGTAGAGTATATCTTAAAGATATCCTAGTATTTTATCGTTATATAAACGGTATTAAATAATTAATATAAAGTTTATAAATACCCGTATATAATAGAGTTCTCTTTTATATAAGTCGGCTAGTAGCGGAGCGATTACTAGTATTAATTATTATATAATCGCTCTTCGGTCTTTACCTATTTATTATACGACGACGCTATAGTATTTATAATTCTTTAAGTCGTAGAAGGTTAGAATAATACGAAATCTTTCGTCTAGTTATATTATTCTTAGTGTATTCTTTAATCCTACCTTCGCCCCCTTTAATTTCTTAATAATGGGCGCGCTCTCCTCGATAATTAAAATAATTTATTTAAAGAGATAATTAACCGTATCCTTAAATAGTTAATATAATATATCGATTAATATAGCTCTATATATATTAACCGTAGTATATAACTAGGCGAAATTATATACTGGATATACCTATTAATTATTATTCTTTAAGATATTTTCTTCGCGTTATCGCCGAATTTAGAATTAAATAAAAGAGTAAATTCGGAGGCGCTATTTACTTTAGAGATTTCCTCGTTCGTTTAATAATACCGTATAAATCGTATATTATCGGCCGTTTTTAACTTTTATAATTAAAACCTACTCTTTATAATCTATTATAAAGCCTATAATAATCGGATAATAGGATTAGATCTTCTAGTCTATATATATAATAAAGAGATTTATAATCGCTACGGTTCTAATCGCTAACTTAAAATTAGGACTTTAAGATTATCTTAAATAAAAATTTCTATTATATTTACGATCGAGTATAATTAATATGAATTTATACTATATATTAGATTTAATATATTCGTCGTCGTTAGGTATAATAAATAGAAGTCTTAAAAGTATTAAACCTAGTCGTTTTTAACCTCGTTATACTTATACCTTTAAATTCCTTATAATAAAATAAATTAATTATACGGCTAGGTTACTTTTATACTATATAAATAAAATCTTATCCATAGAAAGAAATAATAGTACCACGGTAACTTTATTAAAAAACTTCTTTTATATCTACTACTATTAGTCGCCGGTATATATCTCGGTATATACGCGTTTATTATTATTATTATACTAGTGTACGGGTTTAAATATTATTTTATTTTTAAACGGCCGGTGCCTTAAGAGAAATCGGAGGGCCTTAATAATATCTCGATATAAGATATTATAATTCTTTAACTCGGTCCCTTAAATCTTTAATTAAATATTAAATATCTATTTTATTTATTTATCTTCGTCGATTCTAAATATGATATTATCTTATATTTCGGTTAAATTATTAGTATTCTTATAATTAAGGAGGCTATATAGTAGTTTAAATTAAATATTACGGAAAAACCTATCGCGACCGCCTTTAGTCACTTTTTCCTTATAAAACTATTAAGCGAGCGCGTAATCGTATATATTTAAAAACGGGTAATATACTCCTCTTATTTTATTAATAGATTAAGAATATTTATTAAACTTTATAAGGTTAATATTTACCTCGTCGAGTTTAGTATTTATCTCTACGCGACGATTATTACCTTCTATAAACGTTTTTACCCGAATATATAAGGATATAAATAAAAGACCTTTACGCCCGATATTAAAGGATAAAATTAATAACTTCTTTTATTTACTATACTCTAAATTATTATAACTAGGCCGGTTCGAGGGCGTTTAGTAAATAGTAATCTTTATATTTATATTAACGTCTTTTATATCGACGGTGAAAGACCTTACGTTAATTCCTTTTATATTATTTATTTCTATAACCTCGTCGTCTCTCTAGGTATACGTCGTTAATCTTATCGATTATAAAAATCACCGAGGTAGAGAGAGTAAAACTCGCGGTTTCTTATATAAATAATTATCGACGAAGACTTTATAGTACGGTAGGTATTTATTAAATTTATTAAAATTTACGAAATTCCGCCTATAATACTTATATACACGTAGTACTATAATATCTATTTACCGCGGTAATACTGTCGCTTTATAATTATTATATTATATATATAATTAGGTAAGATCGGATATCCGAAATAAAAGTCGAAAAGAGGGCGTTCGATAAACGAGTTCGATATTTATTAAATATACTTTCCTATATAATATATATTATTAAGTAATATTTAACTTATTTCCTACCGATTTATAGTCTTTCGTATAGTAATAAGAGTAGATTCTTTAAATAAATACGCGGGTAATATCTAGATTTATTATATAATAAAACTTTAGAAGTTACCCGCCGCGAGCCGATTTACGCTAATAAATAAATAGTGTCTTAGCGGTCTAATATTCAGATTTTTTAAGTCCTTATCTTTAGAATAATCTATTACTAGACGTTCCGCCGATATTAAAAAATAACGGTTTAGTTTATTTATAATTTCACCGGTTTATATATACTTAGTCTTCTTTATTATCTAACTTATTAATTATACTCGAGATTAGAGTTATTAATAACTATTATAATAGAATAAATAGAAGGAGTTATTATTAAAAAATCCGAGACGTATATATATTCTTTACGTTTATACCGATAATAAAAGAGGGAGTAATATAACTCCGAAACCCTCCCCTATTAAAAAAGCGAAAGTATTAAAAACTAATAATAACGATAAGCCGTAAAGGCCTATAAATAATATTTAATTTATAACTATAATAAATAGTAACCTATAATATAATATAAACGATATTAATAGTCGGTTTCTCGAAGGTTTCTATACCGCGCGTTAGGCGAAAGTCTTCTTGGCTAGCTCGAAGATAAATTTAAACTAAATCTTTCGTCTCTTCTTAATAAGATTTGGCCTTTATACTACCGATATTCTTAATTTATTAATTTATAAAAGGAATAAATAATTTACCCGTAAATTATCTCGACTCGCTTTCTATTTAATTTAATCGTATAATTATATCGAGAATATATACGATTAAGTAGAAGGGTTATTAGGGCTACGGATATTTACTTTTAATTATAAAGAATATATCGGCTCTAATAATCGAGTAGGTACTTTATTTATAAATATCCTTCGTATTATTATTATAGTTAATCGTAAATAGGCCGGACTCGTTAAACTTAAGGTTATTCTCGAGAAATATACTCTTATAATTAAAACGAGTATTAACGTTAACGCTTTTATTAACGGCGAGTAAACCCTACTACTACTCTTAAAAAAAAGGCGGGTATAAAATATAAAACTATTATTATCGAGCCCGATCTAATTAATAATAAGGACGCTAATAATAATATCGTTATAAAAGATATTACCGTCGTTAATAAAAATACGACTACCGAAGGTACTCCCGTTAAGGAGAAGTATATTTATAATTATAAACCTAAATACCTTAAGGCTCCTTTAGTTAAACGCGTCGAGAAATACTTTATAACCGTAGTAACCTTCGAGGACGACGATACTACCGGTATAAACGTTTAGCTCGCGGATAAGAATTAATATAAAGATAAATTTATTTCCGGAAATTTAATTAAGGAGGAATAGGAGGATAAAGATTATCCTTTAAATAAAGAGTCACTACTTCGTAGATAAACGGGGGTTTTTATAATAAATACCGGTAAAGATTATACCTTATATCGAATCGCCTTAAGGTATAATTTAATTAATTTATTCTACTCGGCGGCTTATAAATATAAAGCCCGAATATAAAGTTATTAAATAACTATAATTATTTCTCTTATTTTTATCTCTACCGAAGACTATTTATTAAGAGTTAATTTATAAAATAAGATCGTAGTAACGAAACTAAATCGTAATCCTCGATATATTAATTTATCTAAGACCGGACTCTCTAATCTTACTCTTTTTACCACTTTATTCCCGAGTACCTCGGTGATAATAACCGGCGAATATACCGGTATTTATATATATTAAAGTATTTATTATATAACGAGCTAACGTTTAAAATACCCGCCGATTAGGACGCTTATTATTATGAAATTTATATTTTTATATTATATTAACTACTTACTTTAAAACGGTACGAGTTTCTTAGAAATTATTTATTTAAAATTTATATAGATATCTAATTATAGATACCCTACTACTAAAAATCTTACCTCCTATAAATATTATTAATTAGTTATAAAAAGTAGGTTATTATAACTAATACTTTACTTTACTCGTTTAGCTTTAAATACGACTACACTATAAAAAACTTAATATATTTTTAATTATTATAAATACCCTTATACCTTTATTTACCGACTATAGTATTTCTATCTCCCTATTTTTATATAATTACTATTAATAAGAGTAGTTATATATAAAGAATCACGAGCCTCGTAAATAAATAATTACTACTACTTTAGGATTCCGTTAATAGACTCCGTAGTCTTATCTTATTAAACTTAATCTACGTCGAAGGTCCTTATATCTTAAGTTATTTATAATTTACTTTATTTTTTATTTAATTTCCTTATATAATCGCCGAGTTAAGAGTAGTAATATAAAGAGAGATTACTTTTTACGTAAATAAATAATTATTATTAATAGGAATTTTAATTAACGGACTTTATAATTTCGTTTCTTTAAGTTCCTATTTATTTTATACCCCTTTATACTTTAAATAATAATATTTTATTAATTTATTATATTAAGTAAATAATAAATTATAGTTACTCGCCTAAATAAAGATAACCCCGGTAAAGCCACCGGCGACGTATATATAAATCTTTAAACTATCGAGCGCGATAAAGCCGATAATTTTATTAAAGAGCGAGCCGATAATAGTACTACGCTTATAAAGAAGAAGAACTCTTCGTATAAAATAAAAATTATCTTCGAAGGCTAGGGTAAATTTATTAAATAATTTAAAAATAAAGATACCCGCGTAATATATAAGATTTATATAAATAAGAATAATAACTAGTCGTCTAGTATATATATCTAGATTAAGATTTTTATCGATAAAGAAAAACCTACTCCCGATTACTCTCGCGAAGAGTAATTATTTTATATTTAAGTATTCCGGCTAAATATTATAAACGATATTTAAAACGAGCCGTTAATTTATATATATTTTAGGGCTTTTATAAATAAGCCCGTTTAAAATAATTTTATTAAATAAATATATCTCGATTATTATATTAAATTACGGGAGGTCGGAGTAGTTACCCACCGTACTATAAAGTAATTAATATATATAGAATTTTCGTTCCGCCCAGCGAAGGCGCAGATTAAAGGAATCCTATAAAAAACCGGTAATTTAAATATTTTTTAATATATTTAAAATTAACTACTCGACGTATTTACTAAATTAAAGAACGATATAATTAAGTTTATTATTTTCTTTTCGACCTCGGAGGCGGATTCATTTTTTATCCTATATAACGAAATATTATTTATATTTAATCTTAAGCGAGTATATATACTATATATTTATTAATTTAATAATTTAGCCGCTACGAAATATAAAGTTTAAAAAGATTAAATTATATTAATAATAAATCGTTTAAAGATTAATTTATTATTTAATTTAATATATATTAATAGTAACGAGTACTAGACCACCGAGGGTATATTTATTATTTACTAGGAGGAGAACGAGATAGAAGATATTAAGAATTCCTAGTTTTAAGAATATTAACTACGCGCCTTAATAATTATATTAAAGAGTAATCGTATTTATATAGGCCTCCTCCGCCTATCCTCGAACTACGAATATCGTTTTTCGACGGAAAATAACTTCGTAATTAAATTTCCTATTAAAGAATAAATAGTAGTTATTTTATTAAAACCCTTTCCTTATATTAATTCGCTCGATTATATTATTATATTTAATCGTCTTTAGAAGTACGAAAAGAACGACTAAAATAATTTAAAATTAAAATTAGTCTTTAATTTAATAAACCCGTAAAATATATTACGCGAAGAGTTTAAAAAATTCTATTTCGACGCGGAGCCGATAATAATTAAAGTCGTTCTTCTTTTATCCGATATCTTATATAAGTTTAAACTAGCCGTTATTAAGATACTAAATCCCGTATATAAAGAAAATATAAATTATATTTATAACCCTCGATAATAATAATTTATTATCGGATAAGATCTACGTATTTAGACCGTAGTTAATATTTTTTAAAGAATAAATTTTAAGGCTAAACTCGGATAATAAAGTATTAATTTAAATAAATCTTAAATAAGTATATTAAAATACTTATTATATATACCTAATAACCTCGGACTCTTAAAGGGACTATAAGGAATTAGGAAAATAAAACTCGATATAATTATTATTATATTATTTATATCGGCCGGTAAGAAGGTGAAGGTCCTAAATTTAATAAATAAAGTAGTAGACTCTTTTATTACGAAGTTAAATACCGAATTTACTCGGCTCGGTAAAAGAGGAATCAAAATTATAAAGAAATATATAGTTCGTTTTTATTTATTTACGACCGAATAGGCCGTCGTCTAAAACGAGAATTAATAATACGTAATTTACGATACTAGTAATTTACGATAATAACTTAACTCTTCGCTCCTTTAAAGTTAATATAATCGGCTCGCGGTAGTTATAATAAATAAAGTTAGAAAGATACTTTTTAATATTATAAATTATTATTATAAATTTTATAATACGAGCTTTAGTACTTTACTACTATAAATTATAAACTTTCTCGGTCGATTTAATTTAAATATTAATCTTACTTTTATTAATAATATTACCGTAGGCGGTAATAATACCCTTAAAGGTATATAACTAGACGATAATAAAACTATTAAAGGCGGCGAGTTATAAAGCGAGAGCGATCTTTAAACCGATATAATATAAATTAATAACGTTCTTTAACCTAATGAATCGTAAAGTAGTTAAAGATAAAGAGGCTCGGATTATAATAATAATAATCTTATCGACTATAATAACGAAGATATTATCTTAATAAATAATATAGACTTCGAGGACTACGGGAGTAAAGCGGGGTTTATATTTAAAGATATAACCTTTTAAAAAACTAAAGAGTTATAATAAACGATAAAAAAGAATATTAAACGTAAATTAAACGAAGCCGGGAATATAACCTACCGCCAAAAACTTTATAAATACTTTCGCGAGATATTCTATAAAGTTAAGAACGGCGATACGTTCGATAACGAGGAGGAATATTATATATTTAAAATACTCGAATTATTACTTTTAGAGGATATCTTTACGAAGGATATCGCTATCGTTATTATAACTCTCGTTAATTCGGGTTATATAATCCTAAAGAAGAATTTTAAAGGCGATTATATTATTATTTAAGAAATTAATAAAATTAATAACGGGGAGCTCTTCGTTACCTTAATATAATATAAGACTACTATATATTTATTAAGAGACGATAAGTAACTACCGCCTAAAGAGTAAGATATAAAGCGTAATTCTTTCGCTAAATAAATAAAGAAGAATATATATAAATATTAGATAATTCTAGGTTATTTTAAATACGACCTAACGAAGTAATACCGAACTATTATAAATATTATTAATATTATCTCTAGAATTTAGTATAGAAGTTTTATTACCTTTATAATAAATCCGGCTAGTCGCCTTAATACCGCTATAATTACCGAAATATATAAAGACTTATTTAATACCCCTATAAACTTTATTTAAATTAATACCGACGAATAATATCGTAAAATAAACTTCTCTTAATCCGGTTAAAATAAGCGGGAGTTATAATTTATTATAAAGCTCTACTAGTACTATATTTAAAAAGGAATTAAAATTAAAAATATCCTTATCCTCGTAAATTATCTCGTATAAATTAATCTTACGAGACGAGCGCTGGCGTTTACTATAAAATTAGAAGATATAAATACCGGAACTATTAATAATTATTAAGGCGAAGAGAAGTTTATAATAATTCTTTATATAATAGGATCCGAGAAGTTAGGCTTTATATCCTTTAATCCCCGCCTTTTTATTAGGGTTTCTCGCGTAGGCGATACCTTAACGATTATTATAAACTAAATAAAAATTTAATTATACGAGAAAAAGTGTAAACGATTCTACTACGATTATCTATAAAGACTTTTAATAAAAATAAATATTTATATTAAATACGAAGAGGAGCTCCTAGTATTTAATTTTATTAAATATAACTACGATTTAAACTCGGACGATAACTTTTAAGATAAAAATCTATATATAATAAATTAATCGGAGGAAGATCCTAGTAATATTATATATATAGAAGAAGGAACTAGAAATATTAAGGGATTCGATAATAATTAAGATATTACGGAAGTTTATAATATTTAGGACCCGATTATTTCGGGATCTAATATTAATATAAAGAATCTAGCGACTCCTACTATCGATAATATATATAATTAAGAAAGAGGCCGTAATATAAGATATATAATAACCTCTAATATCGGTAATAGTAATACGTATAATTAGGGATTTAATAAGAATATAAAACTAAATATTATATTAAACCTAAGGCTGTTTAATTTACTATATTAAATACGAGTAAAGATAGAAGGTTTAATAAACCTTTAAAAATTTAAAGAACTAGCGAGTATTTATTATTATAGGATAAAATTATAAATTAATAGATTTTATAGTTTATTAAAAAATTCTTTATTAACCCCCTTATAAAGGAGTAATCGTAATACGTAAAACGCCCTTAATAGTTTATTTACCCTAATTAAATACGAGCTATCTATATAAAAAACATTAGAACTATAATAGGAATATTATATATATTGTATTATTTCGGAATAGTACCCCTTATATATAACCTGGAAAATAATACGTTATATCTACTTTTTTTTAATAAATAGTAGGGCGGTCTAATCTCACCTTCCCTTTTATTTTAATAAATTTATTAATTACGAATAATACCTTAATTATAGAACGCACTATATACGATTAATAAATTATTATATATATATAATCGACCGCTCTTCCGGCCAGCCTTTATACGTAAAGGGTACGGTAGCTATAATTATTAAACGAAGAGATCGAACCGAGTAAAGTAAATATAAGTACCGACCGCGAGCGATTCTTATTTATAAATATTATTTTTAATTAATCACGAGCCCTATTACTAGAACCTACGGTTATTATTAAGAGATATAACTAAACTACGATTACGACCTTATTTATAAAACTATAAATAATATACTAGAGCTAGAAACTACGTTACCCACTTTATATTACTAAGGTTAAGGCTGCGATACCTCTATATAAATACGAAGACTATAATAATAACGAATTTAACTTTACTTTAAGAAATTTAATAGAGCTTTATTTAAAGACTACTATAAAGGAAAAGGACTAGGAATAAATAAAAGAAGATATTAAAATATAATTAATATCGAACTTCTTAACGAATTTTAAATAATACGCAGCCAAGGTTACTAGGGACGAGTTTATTATTACTTTAATTTTAAAATACGAAGATAATACTCTAAAACTTTTTAATAATTTAAATAATAACGGTATTTAGAGTACCCTCTCTACTTTAATATAACGTATCGCTTATAATATAAAACGGTAATTAAAAGATACTAGCGAAAGATCGTTATATAAGTTAAATTAATTATAATAATCTTTTTTATCTTTTAGCGAGATATTAGATTAAACGCGGATAAAAGATATTATATTATTACCCGTTATACTAAAGTAGTAGACGAATTACGCGGTCGTATAAGGATCTAATCTACTAGATATTAATCTTAGAGTAAAGTATAATAATTTAATAATTAGGTTTACTCTCGCGGATATCGCTAAATTAACCGACCCTCCGTTAAGTTTAGAAAAGGTAATATTAAATATAATACTATTAATATTTATTAAATATTTAAGCGAAGATCTAGGGCTAAATATTTCGTTATTATTAAAAATCTAGTTTAAGTACTAAGGAAGTAGATTTATAATTAAATTACTAAAGGACCGCTAACTCCGCGGAGTAATTAAAGAAGTTATTAATAACGAGAATACCGACCCTATATTTAAACTTATACTAGTAAACTAGGGATTAATTTAATAACTCCTTCTATCTTTAATAAAAACGGTAAAGTCTCGAGGTAAATAAACCCTTATTCCGTTTCTCGATATTATTTACGGCGTACGGTTAATATTAGGTAGTAGAAATAACGATAGAAGATAATTCCGAAGACGAGATCCGTGGCTTAAAACAAGGAAAACGTAAACGTAGAATAAATATTATAAATAAAGACGGTAAATAAAAGTAATTACTAAATAAATTATTAACGGATATTAATTAAATAATAAATTTATAAAGCGAGTTCGATAAATATCGAGAGTAGAAACGACCGAAAAGTAACTATCCTAATATACCGCGTATATTCCGGATTATTAAGAATAATAATATTTATCTTAATATATACTTTAGGTTCCCGATTAAGAAAAATTGGCCTATTAATCCTAATATATACTTTAGGTCGGTTTTACGCGACGTTTCTTTTATTAAAACCCCTAACGATTTAATTAATCCTAAGACGAGTATAAATAATAAAACGATACGGTCTCTATAAATCTTTACTAATAACCTTAAGGGTAAAAATAACGGCGATCGAAATATAAAGAATAACGGAACCCTTATAATACGCGATAATAAAAGAGTTAATTAGGTTATAATAAATAATTAACCCCTAGTAGATATAATATAGTTAATAGTAATAACTCGACCGATCTCGCCTACGGTAAACGATTTATTTAAATAATTATAGAAAGGCTTTATGGATACTAAAACCGCGTATAACGAGAAAACGATTAAACGCGTAGTTACTAGTTAAACGTTTAAGCCAGTATTTATCCCGGAGTAAAACGAAGTAGAAGATATTCCGATTAAGGAAGAGGAAGATACTAAAAAGTCCCTAAAGAAAAAAGCGAAGGATAAATAAATTAATAACTAAATCTAAATATTAAAGTTAATAAATCGGGTTAAACTATCGAATATATAACCTATTAAAATAATAGAATATATATACCGGAATAATAGAAGATAGGAGGACTACTACCTTCTTTTTAGGCTAGATAATATCAAAGATTATAAAATTAGAAAATAAATTTATATAAAAGAAATAATAATAAGTTTTACCTTATTTTAGATACTCGGTATATTTGTTTTATTCGAAATAAAGATTTTTTAAAACGGGGGATACCTCGTAGATATTATAAAGTTTAGAAAAATAATACGACTAGCCTTTATTAAATTTAGAATTAATAATTAACGAGGGGTTTAAACTTTATAAACTCTCGGCGTAATTTATTTAAATTATTTACTCGTATTAAGCCGTAAGGACGTAAAGAAAGTTAGGAAAAAAAAGAGATATAACTTATATCTCGCGGAGGGAATAACGAAGGATCTTTAATTACCCGAGGTATATTACCCGTCTAGGAACCCCTAAAGAATTTAATATATATACGTCGATTCTAGTATATTTAAAAAACTTATACCGAGTTACGGCCTTAACCTCTTCCTTCCCTTTATAGGTTTATTATCCTATTAGCTAGATTTAATAAATATATAAATAAAATAGAAAGATAAAGCTTTTAGGTAGGTATTATAATAAATTTATAATAATCCTAAATTAAAAACCTATACTATAAAATTAAATATATTAGATCGCGACCTCTTAATAAAATTAAAGTAGGTTCTTTATTTTAACGAAGATTATAACTTTTTAGAAATATTTTATTTTATATTCTTAACCTCGTTTCTTAGTTAGGTCGATAAAGTCCTAACGGATAAAATTCCCGCGGTAAGAAAAAGAGGTAATAAAGTTAGGATATAAAAATAATAATACTAGTAAGATATAGGATAGAGTAGGATCATAATAAATAAAATATATACCGAGAATAACGAGACTATAGGGACGATTACTAAGATTCGGAAGATTAATAATATAATACCGGGTTAAAAACCTCGAAAGATTTTAATTAACGGGACTCCGTTTAAATTATTACCGAGGACGATAATAAGTTAAATAAGTACGTTTATAAATAATAAATAAATTATATTACCTCTTTAAAAAGATTACCCTCGCCTAAATAAGGCGCGTAAACGCTTAAAATATTATATAAAAAATAAATTTATTAAGATTAATAAAAGGTATAAGAGCTTTATCCGGAGTATATATAATAATAACGATATTAAAGACGAGTACGAGTAATATAAAAAGACTATAGCTATTATTATTCGAATATTTTAAATACGACATACGCTAGACTTTATCTTTTTCGGGGAATTATTAATTAAATTTAAATTTAATTATTATTTCGACTACTTTTTAGGTTACCCGTAACGGTATAAATCGTTATTAGAACATTATTTTAAGGAAATAAATTAAAGAGTTCGGTAAATTTATCGTAATACTATACTCGCCTTTACGAGTTATAAAAAGAATACTATATTAAAGGTCACGGTATATTTATAACTCGCGGCCGTACGTCGTATTAAAATTTTATTATTATTCTCTAAACTAGCTCTTTATAAAGATACGAAGGACCTTAAACTAACGGGTAATAAATTAAAAGATAATAATTAACTTAAATTAAAGAAAGGGAAGTTTTATAAACTAAAATAAAAAGATTTAACCTTCGAAAAAAGTATTAATTAAATCGCCGGAGTAAATAACTATCTTAAAATATAAATATTAAATATTCTTAGAAATAAAATATAAGGAATCGATACGAAGATAATTATTATAGTTATATTCTTTATCTTAACTTTTATTATTTACTAGGTAAATATTTCTAACGGAATCCTATACTATAATATAGGCCTTATCCTACACTAGGAATATCGTATTAATAATTATATAAACGATCCGCTTAATATAAAAGAGGTTTATCGCCTTAATCTATAAAGATATATTTAAATTAAAATAAATTAAAATCGTTAGACTCTTCTAAAAGGGTAAAGACGATACGAAAAATATATCCTCGGAACCCGTACTTTAATTTCTAATAGGATCCACCGTACTTTTAAATATAAAGTAGATATTTACGGCCTCTAAATATATTATTATCTTTAACTCCGAGTAACTAGTAAGCGCTAAAGACTAGATTATATACCGTATTAATCGAATCGGTTAAAACCGCGCGATATATATAATTAAGTTCGTGAATATCATTTCTAAAGTAGATATAGTTATTTATAATAAATAAAGGGCTCGATAACGGATATATTAAATAATAAAAGGCCTTATAAAGGAGTCGGAGAGTTATAAACTCCGCGAAGTCTTAAAGGAGTATACTTATAATAACGAAGGCGAATAAAACGAGTATAGTTAATTATAAAAAAATAAATAACTTATTACTATAAGGGTATAACGAGAGGATAACGATATTTATAAAAAGAGATATTAAAAGGGTAGACTAACGATATTAATATTTAGAAAGGGTTCGATAATATAAAGGAGATAAAATAATCGTAAATTCTATAAATCTAGAAAAATCTAAATATATTAAAATAATCTAATAATTTTATACTTAACGGTTACGGTCTTATTATTAATTCGGAGATATTAAAGATTAATACTCGTATTCTCGAGTTACTTAAAGTACTTTTCGTATAAAATTCTATAACTAAATTTATCTTTTCTAGTCGTTAGGATTTATATAAAAAGATATTTCTCCTCCTTAATATTTAGTCGTTAAAATCTTAGGGTATTTATATCTTAAAATTAAATAAAGATCGTCGAGCGCCTATAATTAATAAGTAGGTAAATAATTTTAAGAAAAACTTTATAAAACTCTATCGTAGATATAGCGGAAAAGTTAAGAATATTAACCCTCTCGTTATTAACGGCTATACTAATAACGGCGAGGTTATTAATATAATATTTATAACTATTAGAAACTAAACGAAGATAGGTCCCTAAATACTTCTAGTTATTCTTAATAATAAGAGCGCCGATATTTATAATCGGATTAAACGTAACTACGACGTCCGTTTCGGAGTTATATCGTAATATATCTAGGCGAGTAATATTATTAAAAACGCCCCTTAATACTACTTTAATATATTTATGAAATTTAATTATAAACTTAAGGGTATTACCTCTATAATTAAATCGAAGACTAAATATTTCGAGGAACCGACGATAATTATTAGTATTAATATCTTTTATATAATACCCGGCCTAGAGTAAGTTTTTATAGTTATTATAATTATCTTTATTAATCGGACTACCTCTCGTTATATTATTATAGTCGAGACGAACGACTCCCGTATTAAGATAATTACCTTTAATAATATTAATTTTATACTTCGTCCTTTAGTAGATTAATAATAAAAGAATATTAACGGGGGTAATTTACTTAAATATATTTACTACTTCCGTAACGGTGTTTTTAAAAATTAATTTAATTTACTTTTAAAATACGAGGTTATTAATATAAAGTGTTTATTTATGGATTTAGGCTAGAATCATTTTAGTAATAAAGTTAAATTCATTATTATAATTACCGAGAAGTATTATTATATTCGTTTCTTCCCTCCTATAGGTTCTATAGTTAATAAGAACGATAATCCTATACCTAGTATAATTATTAATTATAATATTATTTACCCCTTCGAGAATAATATTTATCTCTACTCGTATATAATTATCTAGGGTACTACTCGGACCTATTTATTATTATATATTAATAAATAAAGCTAATATTCTATTAGATCGATTCTAGGTAATATTTTACGAGTATTATTATTAATATTAATATATAATTACTCCCGTATCTCTTTATAAGTTTAGTTATAAACTTATAAGAATATATTAAACTAATAAAAAATAGTCCCCGTAATATATTATACTTACTTAGTAACTAAGCGTAGTAAGGTTTATATCGATATAGTTACCGCCGAGAGGGCTGCGCTTTAAGAGGAGCGATAAAAACTAGGTAAAAAGGCGTAATCTTATTTTAATAAAATAAAATTATAGATTAAATAACCTAAACTCTAACTAATCGAGCCTTAGGACTAAATAAATTTTAGTATATAATATATTTAAATTTATAAAGTCGTGTAAAAACGTTCATTAAATATCGTAGGTAATAAATACGTTTAATAAATATAGTAGATTAATAATATTAATATACGATACTTATATAAATACGCGAGTAAGTACGCGATTAATATTACTATATATTATATCTAACCCATAACTTAAACTATATAAATTAGATAATTAAATAAATCGTTTACGGGCTTAAGCTAGCTTAATACGTAATTTATTAATAAATAATAATAAAACGTTTAATAAACCTACTCGGAGCTATAGATAACGGAATATACGGGTATTATACTTGGAAAAAACTTATACGGTCTCCCGCTTTACCGATGTATAATATAGGGACTAATAGATATATTCGGTTATATACTAGACGAAATTATAAAGACGAAGGGTAATAAGACTAATAATTTAATAAAACTCGAAAATCCGGTTTTAAATAAGGCGAATATAGTTTTAATTTAATTACGTAAAGTAATGTTTTCGTTTAATTATATATTTACCGCCTAAGTAAAAGTTTAAGCCTATAAATATAAATCGATATTACTTCCTCTTTACTAGATTATAGTTACGAAGATAATAATTATTATTATCGTTATTAAAGTAAAAGTCAAATCCAAAGGATATTAATTATAAGAGTTACGATATAGATAGTAATAACTCTAAATCTATTATAAAGTATATCGAAACGAAGATTAGTGTGGTATTTATTATTAAATATTATAGGCTAAAGGCCTTAACTTTCGTAATTAAATTATTTACTTTTAAGGTATTTATTAATAGAGTCTATATTAATAATATTTTAATATAAAAAGGAGACCGATTAAAATCCCGTTTAAGAAGGGATCACCGAATAAATATCGCGGTAAATAATAACGATATATCTTTAGTGGAGGTTGTATCTACGGGTTTAATATTATAAAGATAAAATATTACTCGCTTTACGAGTTCTTTAATTTAATATTTATTTACTTTATTAATAGTATTAATAGACTAAATATTTATAGCGCCTATAAATAGAAATTCTAGGATATCCTACTATTATTCGAGTCGGATAAAGTAGCTTTTCGAGTCGGACGAGATAATTATCCGAGTCGGATATAATAATTATCTAAATCGGATATAGTAGATATCCGAATCGGATAAAAGTTATACGAAAATACCTTATAACGAAAAATTCTATAATTTTCTACGATCATCGTCCGCTCTTAAGATATTCTAGATAATTTATAAAGTAATCTAAAAATAAAGATATAAAAGTTTTAAACGTTATTATTAGCGAGAATATCGGGTTATATTTAGGCCGCTATAAACTCTTTATTTATAAAGTTAAATTATTTATCGCCGCTAACCTACTAGTTATATTATCGACGTCGTCGATATTTTCTTCGTTATTATCTTTATTATTAATAGTGCTACTATAGCTAGAATAAATATTATTAATAATAATAAAAGTAAGATAATTAAAAGGAGAAATCCTATTAACGTTATACGAAGGTTAGACGTATCTTATATAAATATTTTAAACTAGGTACTAGTAGAGGCGGTAGAGGTCAAGGTATAAATATAAATAATAATAACTCTAACGGATATAAAGGAAAAAATAATTACGATAATATAATCTATAATAAATATTAATAATGAATATTAGATATTAAATAATAATTAAACTTAAAGTTTAATAATAGGTATATTATACTAATAGAGATTAATATATAATTAATTTACTAAACGTACTTCGAGTATATTATTAATAAATTAAATATACTATCGGGGCTAGCAGTATACTATCTATAAATAGTAGATACTAACTATACTAGGAGTATAGTATCGGTAAATAAAGATTACTAAATTTATTAATAAGTTATTAATAGTAACCCCGAGTTATTAAATTTATTAATAGGACGTTACTCGGATCTCTAATTTATTAAACTTATTAATAGGACGTTACTAGTTTTATCCGTAATTTAGAGTTACTAGTAGGACGCTACTAGCCCTATCCGTACGGTCGGTAACTAGAGTTTTAGTAGGAGTTTTTGAGATTTACCGATATATTATAAAAGGATCTTTATAATAATTATAGAACTCGAATAATTACTACACCGTTTATATAAGGCCGATATAACGACCGTTAAAGTACTATATAACCTCGTCTTTATTATTCTAGAGTTATAACGTTATCCGATCGTTACCTTTATATATATATTTATAAATATACTTAATAATTATAATAGACGCGTATACTTTAATATTAATATATACGTTATACCTACGAGTTAAATACGGATTATATAGAACTATTTAATTATTATTTATCTAGATATCTTATCTATATACGTATTTTACCTAGACGCGCGGATTATAACACCGGCGGTAGATAAAATAATTATTATTTTATATAACGATATCTTCCTAGAATATTTTAGTAATTTTTTTTTTATAAACGCGGCGACCCTCTTTATTCTTTATATAGAGTATAATTAAATTAGTAGCCCCGTAAAGTCTATAAATTATCTACGTTTTAATAATAATACGTAAAATACCGTTAAAATTTATCGCGGGATAGAGTAGCTCTATATAGATTAAATTATTAATACGAAATCGTTTTAAGAAGGTATCGTCTCGGTATAGAAATAAAAGAATATATATATATAAAAGACCCCGTTTCTAATATTTAATTATATATACGATTTCGTTATACCGACCGTATTAATTCTTAAAGTCTTAGAGGAGGGCTTTCGTCTTCGCGTAAAAAACTCGTATAATAATTTCTATATACTCTAGTATAGTTTATTTAGGGAATATACTCTCGGTGATTTTAAGCTAGCTAGGGTTTATAATAAATATAACGAATATAATAAATTTCCTAAAGTACTATACGATAGTTATAGAGTCTTAATATAATTAATTTATATTCCGATTACTACCCGAGAAACTAGACGGGAGGATAATATATTAATTTATTTTTTATAAATTCCTATAATCGCCGGCTAACGCGTCCGTAACGCTATTATAAAAATTAATACGAATAATATTCTAATTATTATAATAAAAATCCAAAGTAGTCTAGTCGATAACGGAAAAACTATCGATAATATATTATTAAAGTAAATATATATTTTTTAGTAAAAGATTATACTGCCCGGTATACTAAAATAAATAATACCGTAACTATATATAGTAGGAGTACCGCGTGATAATACGAGTATTACGGTCGTTACGAAGCCGTAAGGCCTAATACTAGCCCGGGTTACTATATAGAAAGAATAATATATAGTAAAGAGGAAAGTATATAATATTCGTATAATAGATATAATAGAAGCGCGGCTCTTTACCCGTAATAATATACTCGGTTATTATAATATCGCGGTATTTAGGGGTATTATACTCGTCCGGTATAAATATTACAATCTCGTTAACGGTGGGTAAATTAGTACGGCGGCGGTCGGAATCTTACTTTATAATTAATTATATATAAGGGTTTAAAATAACCCGTATAATATCGGCTTTTAACCGCGTAGCCTCGATCTACTCTCTTATAAACTAGTATATAATAATAAAGAGATTCGAGTAGTCCCGTAATATAACGGCGAGCCTTTCTAGAAAGTATTATCGTAGAGTCGGGTTTTATACTAGACGTATAATAATAACCTAGGTAGGATCTACGAAATATAATTAAATAAAAAAAGGGAGGCCGCCGGTAATTATATATAAAGAACTTTATAAATAGTAGAGCTCGCCGTAAATAATAAATAATTAAATATTAACCTAATTAGTAAGCCGGTTATCTACACTATATATATAGGAGGTAAACGCTAGTATAGTATTATACCCACGGATATTGGCTAGGAAATATTTAGATTCGGGGGTACTACCCTTAAATAAATCTTTAAAAAGTAGTAACGGCTTTAGAAAAATATCTAAAATACCGTTATCTTTCGAATAATATATAATAAAGCGGTACGGGCCGTATTTTCTTTCTATAACCTAATATAAGACTCGATAATAAATATACTACTCCGTTATAATACCTAGGTAATAAGTCTCCGCGGTATAATTCGATATTAAACCGCGTAGACCGGTACGACGCGGTAAAGAAGGCGAGGGAGGTAGAGATTAAAGCGGCGTAGAAGGGGTAAACTAATATATAAGAGGAGTAAATAGACGTATAAAAGGAGTAAACGGATATATAGGAGGAGGAGGCGTAGAGGGAGGAGGTATAAAGAGAGGAAATATAAAAGAAGTAAAAAGGCGGGTAAACGATAATCTAGGAATAAACTATATACGACTAGTAGTAGATATAATATAGGAAGAGCTTTATAGGCGCGTAGGGTTTTAAATAGAGATCGTATAAAGGTATAAAATAATAATACGGGCGCGTTTTAACTACTTAATAAAAGTAAGGGCGGTAATATTTAAATTAACCTCCTATAAAAAACGCCTAGTAGTTCTCTTCTAGAGATAGATTAATATATATATAATATATAAATTAAGAAGGGATCGATATCTAGGTATAATATTATATATAAAGAAATAATAAACGCGTAGCTAGGCTTTCAAATTCAGAAATAAAATATATATATATATATTTAATATAGGTTCGTTAAGATATAAAATAATAATATAATAGATATAATAGATAATACGGATAATTCGAGAAAGTATATAGAAATATAAAAATATATATAGGAACGGTATAGAAGCGTATATTATTATATTTTTTTATTCGTATTAAAGGGTGGAAAGATCGGGAAATAAAATTATATAAGGAACTATCTTAACGATATATTATAACCAACTATTCCTAGCGGCTAGGTAGAAAACTTAAGATATTCTAATATAACATAGACTAGAGGGTCGCTATCTCCGTAAGGAGATTACGGGGGCGGTAAGACTTAATAAAGAAAATATAATAAAGTTATAAAATTTGTTAATTATATATATAATTATATATTCGTTAAATATACTATAATATTAATATCTTTTATAATTGAAATATATATAAATATAATATATTTTATTTCTATTAATTATCTACTTTAATTATTTAATTATCTTTTTCGAAGTTTATTTTAAAATAATTTATAGAGTTTATATTAATTAGAATTATTGTTATTTAAATAACGTAAAGATTATTTTATTTTATTTTTTATATTATTTATTAATATAATAATTATATTTATAATATAGATTTATTTTAATATCTACTTTTAATATAATAAATTCTAATATCTCTATATATTCTTATTAATTTTTATAATAATAATTATAATTTTTTATCTATATAAATAATAGAAAGATTTAAATATTTAATTTTTTTATGAATTTATATTATATTATTAATCTATAAAGTTATTATTTTCGTAGAGAGATTACGGGAGCGATAAGAGTAAACTATAAATAAATAATAAAATTATATAATAGAAACGATAATAAATTTGAAGTTTATTTATTTATCTATTTATTAATCTATTTATTTATTTATCTATTTACTTATTTATTTATC
>JAABUS010003689.1_pt1 | contig 24111 bp, 24 predicted proteins | sample 5560161 | NCBI WGS metagenome assembly JAABUS01 (sample SAMN10711885, study PRJNA513376) | rock metagenome | isolation source: Antarctica rocks | place: Antarctica: Victoria Land, Trio Nunatak nord | collected 2016-01-04
CGGCCGCGCGCGTGCGAAACGGCACCACCCAACAGGGCCGACAAATCGAACGAAAGACAGCAGAATCGCGTCAGGCTTACGGAGGGTCAGACCCAGCGGGTGGTGCCAGGTACATCCTCACTGGCTTACGGGATCGGTATGGGGGTAGGAGCCTCTAACGACAACGAGGCTTGAGGACTGGCCGGCTGACCAAATGCCGCGAGGTCACGCCGCTGCTGCACCTGCACCGAGACTGGTGCTTCAGTGAGTGGGCAGTTGGTTGAGCACGGTGGACCAGTTCGGGGGTAGATCGAGACCCGCTGCGGTCCAGCTGGCGAAATGGCTGTCCGTCATCCACTGCCTCGTACGCCGAATCACCGCCAGGTGTGGATCGCCGCGGACGAACGCGTTGAGCGAGTCGCGGTCGCGCCAAGCCGTCAGGGTCGACAGCGTCTGCTGGCCGATGCTCGCGCGCAGGCTGTAGCCGAACAGTCCGCCGGTCGCCGGAAGGGTGTCCCACAGCGTCTGCGTCGCGCGCACCACCTCCGGTATGCGCCAACGGCTCGTGACGACGAAGCGTGTCGCCATCACGAGGTAGTCGGTGCTCGGGTCGATGGCGGTGATCGGGGTCCACGGCAACGTTGGCATATCAGTCTTCTTCCAGTGTGGTCGCGCGATTTTGGCTACGAAGGGGCCGCAGGAATCCGTCGCCTCGGGTGGCCAGCTCGGTGGCTGTCAGCTGCGGGTGACCCGCCTGTCGCGGGTAGGGGCCAGTTAGGGGAGGGTGACGATGACCTTGGCCGCCGAGACGCCCTTGAGCTGGACGTCCATGGCGTGCTGGAATTCACCTACGCCGGTGCCGACGACGGTGGGCTTCGGGGCGGTGACGTAGCGCCCATCGGCTAGGGCGGCGGGTAGGAAGTCGCGGTAGATGGCGGTGCTGACGTCGTTCGCCTTCAACGAGGTCCCGAAGATGTATTTGATACTGACGCGCCGCGAGCGGGATGCGAACTGCAGACCCACGTTGGAGCTGATGAGCCGCAGAGTCACGCGTGGCCGCTCGAGGCGGCCGCGGTTGCCGTCGGCGAGGGTGTCGAAGGAGACCGGCGGGCTGGCGATGGCGACGAACTTCTTGCCCTTGCATTTGGCGGCGATCCGCACGCACGAGGCGGCGCCGGTCTCGCCGAAGGCGATCGCGCCGGCGAGGGTGCGGCCGTGGAAGGTGGCGATGATGTCCGCCACGACGGTGGGGCTGTTGTAGTCAAAGACCTGCGTCGCCCCCAGCGACTTGACGTAGTCGAAGTTGCGGGGTGAGGCGGTGGTGATGACCTCGTAACCGGCGGCGGCCGCGAGCTGGATGGCGTTGCTGCCGACGCTGGTCGAGCCGCCCCACACCAGCACGGTCTGCCCGGTCGGTGTGGCGCCAGCGGTGGGGTACCGCAAACCGAGCTGGTTCTTCTCGAACAGCCCACAGGATGCGGTCGAGACGGCCAGTGGGAGAACGGCGGCGTCCTCGAACGGCATGCTGTCAGGGATCGGTGAGGCCATGCGCTCCAGCACGACGGTGTACTGCTGAAACGCGCCCTCCGCGGCGTTATTGCTGTCCTTATCGGTGCCGACGGCGTGGCCGAGAACTCGGTCGCCGACCTGGAACCGGGTGACTGCCTGGCCGACCTCGACAACCTCGCCGGCGACATCGGAGCCGAGCACGGTGGGGTAGTTCAGCCAGCCATAGGTGAGGCTGCCCTCGACCTGGATGATCCAGTCCAGCGGGTTGATCGCGACGGCGCGATTGCGGATGACGACCTGGTCCTCGCCCGGCGTGGGGTAGGGAGCCTCGCCGACTTCGAGTTTGGCGTGTTTGGCGTTGATCCAGGCGGCGGTGTTGGTGGGCATTCTCTGTCTCCTTGGGGCGAGTGTGCTGCTGACGGTGTGGTACTTGATTGCACCAAGTGCAGTACCCACTGTCGCACGTGACTTCACAAAGTGCAATGACTGGGTACAGTGACGTTCATGGGACGTTGGGAACCGAACGCGAAGCAACGGCTGCAGCAGTCGGCGATGGCGCTGTTTCACGAACATGGCTACGCTGACGTGACCGTCGCCGAGATCGCCGACCGGGCTGGGCTGACGAAGCGGACGTTCTTCAATCACTTCACCGACAAGCGGGAAGTTCTCTTCGCTGACGCGGAGGCCTTCGAGGCCCGGATCGCGATGTATCTCAGTGAGACCGACGAGCAGCTCGAGCCTGTCGACGTGGCTGTCGCTGTCCTCACACGAGGCGGTCTGGACCTGGCGGCCTACGGTGAGTGGGCCCGCGCCCGCCGCGACCTGATCGTGTCGGCGACCGAGCTGCGGGAACGGAACCTGATCAAGATGTCCTCGCTCGCGGCGCTCCTTGCGACGGGCCTGCGCGAGCGGGAGGTGCCGGGCAGGATCGCCAGCTTCACCGCGCAGGCGGCCGTCGCGGTCTTCTCCGCCGCGTACGACGAATGGGCCGAAGACACCAGCGCGGACTTCTCGACACTGATGCAGCGGGCGCTTGCCGACCTGCGCCAGGCCATCGGCGCCAGGTAGTCCATCCGTCGACCCGCCACAGCCCAGGCGCCCCCGGCTGTGTCTGCCGGCGCGTCACTCCTGTGCCGTACGCGGATCCCCGGCTGGGAAGGCTGCGCGTCAGCAACGATGCTGCGGCTGCCGGTTGGGTCTCGCCCGCGTTCCTCGTCGGACGTAGCCTGCGGAGATGAGCAATCCGGTCGTGCATTTCGAGATCCTCGCTCCGGATGGCGGCGCGCTTCAGCAGTTCTATCGTCAGCTGTTCGGATGGCGGCTGCATGAGGGGCAGCTGCCAGGCTGGCCGCATTACGGCCTACTGCGGGCTGGCGAGGGTGGCATCGGTGGTGCGGTGGGCACAGCTGACGCAGCCGTTCAGCCAGCCGTCGTGGTTGACGATCCAATGGCCTACCTTGAGCGGGCCGAGCAGCTTGGCGCGACCGTCGTCCTGCCGGCGACTCACGTCGCCGACGCCAAGGTCACCGTCGGGTGGCTACGAGACCCTCAGGGCAACATCGTCGGTGTCGTCAAGAACCATGAAACTACGCAGTAGACGATAGTCCTACGGGAACGGCCGCAGTGCGTCGGGGTCAGGTCGAAGCTGCGGTTTGCCGGCCGACGGCAACGGTCTCCCACCACGCGTCTCATTCGATGAGTTGTGGAATATCGCACGAGCCTCGACCTGCCTCACCGGCCATGAAGGCGCAGGGCACACACCACCCGGGTTTCGCTTCCGGATCGATGGTCATCGTCAGACAATGGACCTTCAGCGTGGTGGACCGTTCCGTTACCTGCGGTCCGCCCGATTTTGGAGCGGCGACCACGAGCCGGTCACATCGGTGTCAGCGAGGTCACCATTCGCCCCCACCCAGACCTGGACTGGACCACAGTCTCGTCCCGCTGGGGATCGTCCGGTTCCCAGAGGAGGCGATCACTGCGGTGCGGGTTCAGCCGACCGTCTGCAGTCCGAGCACCCCGATCAGGGCGAGGGCCTCGGCGTCCGGGCTCCCCGGGGCAGCGGTGTAGGCCACGACGCGCAGGTCGGTGCCCTGGACGACGAGGACGTCGCAGTCGAGGGTCAGGCGGCCGACGTCGGGGTGCAGGAACGTCTTGCGCGCCGCGGCCTGGACCCCGACGCCGCCCGCGGCCCACAGCGTCGCGAAAGCCTGGCTGGTGCGGTCGAGCTCGCCCACCAGCGCCCCGAGGGACGGGTCGTCGGGGTAGCGGGCGACGACGAGGCGCAGGTCCGCGACCAGGCCGGAGCGCCACCGCTCGTGCTCAGCCTCGGTGAGCACGACGCGGCTGGGTCGGTCGGTGAACGCCCGCCAGAGCAGGTTGCGATCGCGCCCGTGCCAGCTGGACGGGTCGCCGAGCAGCGCCGCCCACAGCGGGTTCCACGCCAGCAGGTTCCAGGCGGCGTCCAGCACCGAGACAGGCCCGTCGCCGAAGCGGTCGAGCAGGCGCTGCACCCCCGGTGTGATGCGGGTGGGGACCAGCCCCGAACGCGGGTCGGCCAGACCGGCGAGGTGGAACAGGTGGTCGCGCTCGGTCTCGTCGAGCCGCAGCGCCCTGGCGAGCGCCTCGGCGACCTGCGCGGACGGGTGGCGGGCGCGGCCCTGCTCGAGGCGCACCAGGTAGTCCACCGACACCCCGGCCAGGCCGGCGACCTCCTCGCGGCGCAGCCCCGCTGCCCGGCGCTGCCCGAGCGCGGGCAGGCCGACGTCGGAGGTGGTGAGCCGGTCACGCCACGTGCGCAGAGCGATTCCCAGTCCGTCCATCCCCCGATTCTGCGCCACGACCGCACCGGCATCGTGGCCCTGCGGGTACCTGGCTGGGGTCGACGGCGGCGGTGCAGGGTGAGGACATGACCACCACACTGATCACGGGATCCAACAAGGGCCTCGGCCTCGAGACCGCCCGGAGGCTGCTCGCCGAGGGCCACGACGTCTGGGTCGCCGCCCGCGCCGCCGACGCCGGGGCGAAGGCCGCCGCCGACCTGGGGGCCCACTTCGTCCAGCTCGACGTGACCGACGACGCCTCGGTCGCCGCGGCCGTGGCGACCGTCGGGGACCTCGACGTGCTCGTCAACAACGCCGGCATCACCGGCGCGAACAAGCAGGTGCCCGACCTCACGGCCGACGACCTGCGCCAGGTGTTCGAGACCAACGTGTTCGGCCCGGCGCGGGTCCTGCACGCGTTCCTGCCGCTGCTACTCGCCTCCGGGAACGGGGTGGTGGTGAACGTCGCGAGCGGCCTCGGCTCCCAGGCCGCGACCCACGACCCGGACCGCGTCGAGCACAGCGTCATCGCCCCCGGCTACTGCTCGAGCAAGAGCGCCCTGGTCATGCTCACCACCCAGTACGCCAAGGCCCTGCCGGCGCTGCGCATCAACGCCGTCGACCCCGGGTACACCGCCACCGACCTGAACGGGAACTCCGGGACGCAGACCGTCACCGAGGGCACCGACGCCATCGTGGCGATGGCCATGGTCGGGCGGGACGGGCCGACGGGCACCTTCACCGACCGCAACGGCACGGTCCCCTGGTGACCACGACCGCTCGCACACCGCAGAGCGCACCTGTCCCGAACAGCCGCCCTAAGTGATCGAGAGCCATCGCGCCGCACCCGTGATCAAAGGAACGCGGGCGCTAGCAGTGCCAGGCCATCAGCAAGCAGTGGCGCAGACGGTCGGTTGCGGCCCTCCCGTCGCGGACCGGTCTGTTCGGTGCCTGCCCGTGCGCGGCCGGGTCAGGCGAGTCGGGTTGCGGTGATGCCGCCGTCGACGGGGATGGTCGCTCCGTGGACGAAGGTGGCCTGGTCGGAGGTGACCCAGGCCACGGCGGCGGCCACGTCCTCGGGGGTGACGGTGCGTCCGGCGGGGGTGGTGGCGGCGATCTGGTCGAGCATGTCGCCGCTGTCGTCGTTGATGGGGGTGCGGGTGACCCCGGGGGAGACGGTGTTGACGCGGATCCCGCGGGGGCCGAACTCGGCGGACCAGCTGCGGGCCAGCTGTGCCTCGGCGGCTTTGGTGGCGCTGTAGAGGCCGACGTATGGGCTGCCGACGGTCGCCATCCAGGACCCGATGACGATGATGACCCCGGTGCCGCGCTCGGCCATCGGGGGTGCCAGGGCGGCGGTGAGCACGTGGGGGGCGCGGATGTTGACCGCGAGGGTGGCCTCGAGGTCGGCGTCGGTGAGCCCGGGGGTGTCGACGGCGGGGCAGAGTGCGGCGTTGTGGACCACGATGTCGACGTGGCCGTCGAGGGCGTCGGTGACGGCGGCCGCGAACGCGCGGAGGTCGTCGGGGGCGGCGGCGAGGTCGGAGGCGATGAACACCGCGGAGCCGCCGGCGGCGGTGATCCGGGCGACGACGGCGTCACCGCGGGCGCGGTCCCGGCCGGTGACCACCACACGGGCGCCGTCGGCGGCCAGGGCGAGCGCGGTGGCCGCGCCGATGCCGCTGGTGGAGCCGGTGACCACTGCGTGGTGTCCGGCGAGGGGCAGGGTTGCGGAGGAAGTCATGGTGCCCAGTGCACCCCGGGTGGCAGCGGACGGCCAGGACGCGTCCTGCCGAGGCACGGGGTGACCAGGTCGGGCTGGGGGTCCGTCCCTAGGCTGGGATCGTGGCCACTGACCGCGCTGCCTTCGGTGCGTTCCTGCGCTCGCGCCGTGACCAGCTGACCCCGGCGCGGGCGGGCATCGTGGCGTTCCCCGGTGCGCGGCGGGTGCCGGGTCTGCGCAAGGAGGAGCTCGCGGTGCTGGCCGGGCTGAGCCCGGACCACTACAGCCGCCTCGAGCAGGGTCGCCAGTCCAGCATCACGGAGTCCGTGCTGGGCGCACTGGGCCGCGCGCTGCAGCTCGACGACGTCGAGCTCGCCCACCTGCGGGACCTCGCCGCACCCCGGACCCGTCGCAGGGTCGGCTGGGTGGCGGGTCAGCAGCCCGACCCGGGACTGCTGCGGGTGATGACCGCCCTCGACGACGTCCCGGGGCTGCTGCTCGGCCGCCGCGGTGAGGTACTGGCCGGCAACCACCTGCTCGCCGCGGTCCTGGGCACCCGGCTGGAACCGGGGTCGTCGTTCCTGCGGTGGCTGTTCCTCGACCCGCAGGCGCGGGAGCGCATCGTCAACTGGTCCGACTTCGCGGCGGCCTCGGTGGGAGGGCTGCGGCTCGAGGTCGGGCGCCACCCCGACGACCGACGCCTCGGTGCCCTGATCTCCGAGCTGCGCTCGGCCGATGCGGACGTGGCGCGCTGGTGGGACGACCACGACGTCACCGACCGGACCTCGGTGACCAAGCGGATCGCGCACCCCACAGCCGGCCCGCTGACCTTCGGGATCGAGTCCCTCACCGCCCCGCACGACCAGGAGCAGCGCCTCGTCGTGTACACCGTCGAACCCGACTCACCCACCGCCCACGTACTCCCCCTGCTCGCCGGGTGGGGCACCGATACGAAACCCCGCCCCGATCTGACCCCCTGCGCGGCCGACCGTAGAACCGTGAATGACCCGATTCAGGCCATAGACCCGTGAGCGAAGAACACGCCACCCCATCGTTTCCGAATGAGGATCGGGCTCTGGAACGGGTTCCGTTCTGCGGGGGCGTCGATGCCCAGCAATAGATCGGGCACTACCGTCGGGTGGGTGCTTGTGCTTCTGGACCTCGACGGCACCCTCACCGATCCCTATGACGGCATCACGAGGAGCGTCACGTACGCCCTCGATGGCCTGGGCCTGCCGCGGCTGGAGGAGCGACAACTCCGGTCGTTCATCGGACCGCCGCTCCAAGACCAGTTCGCGGCCCTTGGCTTGGATGAGGGCGACGTGGGATGGGCCGTGGAGTTGTACCGCGAACGGTTTCGGGACCAGGGCCTGTACGAGAACCGCGTGTACGAGGGCGTGCCGGAGGCGTTGGCGGCGCTGGCCGCCGTCCCGCACCGCCTAGCCGTGGCGACTTCGAAGCCGACGCCTTTCGCTGAGCGCATCGTGGAGCACTTCGGTCTGGACGTACACCTCGACGTTGTCGCCGGTGCAACTCTCGACGGCAGCCGACGCACGAAGGCCGACGTCATCCGGTTTGCGCTCACAACCCTCGCCGCCGACCCTGCCGACGCTGTGATGGTCGGGGACCGCGCGCAGGACGTCGTCGGTGCTCGCGCCTTGGGGCTGCCGAGCATCTGCGTCACCTGGGGTTATGCGGAGCCGGGCGAGTTGGAGGCAGCCGGTGCCGACCAGGTAGTGGGCACGCCGCAGGAGTTGGTCAACGCGCTCGTGGACCGTCACGACCGTCTGTGCGACCACGGGTAGCCGTTAGCCGAACGAAATACGAGACACGCCCGAGCAGCCTGATGCCCCCCGCCGGACACGACATTCCGTGAGAGTGAGCCCGCGGGCGTGCGGACCGTCCGGTCAAGGCTCGACAGTGCCTACGTCCCAGGGGAGAACGCATTGCCACCTCACCGCCCGGCCGGGCCACCCGTTCTGGTCCCCCACGACCCCGCGTGGGCCACCCGCGCCCAGCAGCACCTCAGCACAATCCGGGACGCTCTCACCGTCCTGCTGAACAATCCCGACACGGCCCGTGGGGAGCAATGGAACGAGATCCATCGGCACCTGCCCCATCCCCCGAGCTTCCAGAAGCGCCGCTCGCGGTACCCCATGACGACGTGCGGCTCGTCCGTGGGTGGGAGCGGCGCTCCGTCAGTGATATGAGCGGACCGGAGCCGTTGTAGTCCCGGTGATGAAGGTTCCGGTGACGAACCGCTTCTGTCTGGGGGCGGCCGGCTGCGACAGTCGTTCGATGATCAGATCGACTGCGCGGTGGCCGAGCTCTTCCTGCGCCTGGAGGACTCCGGTGATGCCGAGCTGGGCGATGCCACCGAGCAGCGGGTCGATGAAGCAGGCGACGGACACGTCGTCGGGGACCTGCAGACCGGAGGCCTGCAGGGCCGTCATGGCACCGAGCGCGGCGAAGCTCGTCATCCCGACCACGGCTGTCATCTCGGGGTGGGCGTCGATCAGTCGGGCGGTGGCGGCGACGCAGGGCTCGTAGTCGTTGGCCGCGTTCTCCGGGAGCAGAGTGATGCCGTGCGCTGCGGCCGCCGTTCGAACAGCTCGGGTTTTCCCGACGGCTCCCCGGTTGTACTGCGTCGGTGGCGCCAGGAAGCCGACGTTTCGGTGCCCGAAACCCCGCAGGTGGTCGAACAGCTGCGCCGCGGTCGCGGCCTCGTCGTGGTCGACGAAGTCGACGCCCGGGACATCGCGGCCGAGCGTGACCGCGCAGGTCTGGGCCGCGACGTCCAGGACCGCCTTGGTGGACAGACGCCCGCTGCCGATCACGACGCCGTCCACCTGAAGGGACAGCAGCGTCTGCAGTCCCTCCCGTTCCGAGGCGGTGTCGAGGTTCCCGGTGACCGTCAGGACGCGGTAGTTGTGCTCCGTCGCCCTTTGCTGCAGCCCGGCAATCATGTAGGCGTACCAGGGATCGGTGATCTTTCGGGCCAACGCGCCGATGATGCGGCTGCGCCCGGTGACCAGGGTCCGCGCCGAGGTGTTCGGCTGGTACCTGAGCTCAGCTGCCGCGGCGAGCACACGCTCGCGGGCGTGTGGGCTTACCGATCCGGTACCGGTCAGGGCGCGTGAGACGACCGATCGTGTGACGCCCGCGGCCACGGCGACATCGTTGATGGTGGGACGACCGGCGCTGACGGGCATGCACTGCCTCCTACCGACTTGGTCCCACCGCTCGAGGGCAGGAAGTGGGACGTCCCACTGTAGGTGTCTCCAGCTCGCGTGCCTGCCTCCGTTTGTCGCTTCACGGTCCGGCGGTGGGCTGCGTGAACTGCGGGCGAACGGTGGATGACCGCTGAGCCCAGGGCTTGCCCAGGCAGGGATGACCCGCCACAGTGGGTACGTGCCCAAATTGGGAACGTACCCATCGATGCGGAGATGGACGCTGCGACGCCTGCGGGCTGGTGTCACCCGGACCCGCTCGGCTGGCCTCGGACCTTGGCTGGTCCTGCCGGCGCTCGCGCTGCTGGTCGTCTTCGTGGCCCGGCCCGTGGTGCGGACGGTGCAGCTGAGCGGGTATGCCAGTGACCTGATCGGCAACCCCACCCGGTTCGTCGGGCTCGGGAACTACCGCGAACTGCTCGGGGATCCGACGTTCGCCCGCACGGTCTTCGTGTCCCTGGCGATCGCGCTGCTCGGGATGGCGTTGGCCACCTCCGTCGCTCTGCTCGCGGCCCTGCTGCTGCGGTCCAGACTCCCGGGCGGGGGGCTGTTCGCGGTGGTCCTCTCACTACCTTTCGCCTACTCGGCGGCCTCCGCCTCCGCCGTCTTCGCCGGGCTCTTCGCACCCACGGTGGGCGTGCTGAACCTGCTCCTCGGCAGGGTCGGGGTCAACGGACCTGCCTGGCTCGCCAACCCGGTCGCCGCGGTGTGGGCCATCGCGGTGTCCACGGCGTGGTACGAGTTCGGCTTCGCCTTCCTCGTGCTGACCGCCGCCGTCGGGGGCGTTGCCCCCGATATCGTCGAGGCGGCACGGCTGGACGGCGCCGGGGGAATCCGCCTCGCAACGACGGTCATCGTGCCGATCATCCGCCCGAGCATCTTGTTCCTGACCGTCACCCAGACCATCTCGGGGCTGCAGACCTTCGCCCAGATCCAGGTCCTGACCCGGGGCGGCCCGGCGGGGGCGACGACCAACTTCGTCTACCGCCTCTACCAGCTGGCTTTTGGTGACGCGATCGCCGACTTCGGTCGGGCGTCGGTGATCGCGGTCGTGCTCATCGTCTTGATCGCGGCGATCACCTTCATGCAGTTCCGGGTCTTCGGCCGGGACCGGACCGCGTGAGCGCCATGTCCTCCCTGGGCGGACGTAGCGCGCGATCGGGGTGGACCCGACGAAGGACGCCGAGGCCACGTCGGGGTGGGTCAGCAGCCCGTTCACGGCCACCTTGTCCCCGTTGAGGACGGTGAAGACGCCGTCGCGCAGACCGGCCTCTTGCCACAGCTGAGCCATCCACAGCGCGGCCGAGGGAACCTTCTCACTCGGCTTGACACCATACAGTTGCCGGCGGCGATGGCGACCGGGAAGAACTACATCGGGATCATCGCCGGGAAGTTGAACGGGCTGTTGACGGTGACGACGCCCAGCGGCTGGCGCACGGAGTGCACGTCCACCCCGGTGGAGGCGTTCTTGGTGAAGGCGCCCTTGAGTAAGTGGCATGCCGCAGGCGAGCTCGACGACCTCCTGCCCGCGGGCGACCTCGCCGGCGGCGTCGGAGAGCACCTTGCCGTGCTCGGCGGTCATGAGGGCGGCCAGCTCCGGGGCGCGGGCGTTGAGCAGCTCCGGGAACGCGAACAGCACCTTGGTCGGCCGGGCGAGCGAGGTATCGCGCCACGCGGGGAAGGCGGCGGAGGCGGAGGCGACGGCCGCGTCGACCTCGGTGGGGGTCGCCAGGGCGACGTGCGCGGTGACCTCGCCGGTGGCCGGGTCGGTGACCGGCGCGGTGCCTCCGATCCCCTCGACGCGGGCGCCGCCGATCCAGTGCGGAACGGTGGCGGTGGTGGTCATGCGGTCCTCCTCAAGGACGGTGTTGCACGGCGGAGTCGGTGGTTCCGAGATGACGGGACGGTTGTGGGGGATGGTCGGTCCTGGGGGCACAGGATCAGCCCATCGGGCGGTGGTGGGCCGGTGTTGTCCGGCCGACGGCCGGTGGCCGGCCGGTCGCCCCGCACGGGGCTCAGCCGTGGGGGGTGGGGGAGTGGTGGGCCGCGGCGTGGGCGACGTCCAGGATGGCGGCGGGCAGCTCGGCCGGGGTGCTCACGGTGCGGTCGGGTGTGGGCCCGGCGGGGTCGAGCACGTGTCCCGGGCGGCGGATCCGCACGCATGGCACGCCGGCTTCGAGCGCACCCCGGACGTCGCGGGCCGACGCGGCCACGTGCACGTGGGGCCCGATCCGGGCCCGGGCCCGCTGGTAGAACGCGGGTGCCGGCTTGTACGCCCGGAGGGTCTCGGAGGTGACGACGAGGTCGGCGTCGATCACCGGCAGCCGCGCGGCCGCCGTGGGGCGCAGCAGGGCGTCGTCGGTGTTGCTCAGCAGGCCCACGCGCAGGCCCGACCAGGAGCCGGGGTCCAGTGCTGCGACGTCGGCCCAGAGGGGCCAGTCCGCCATCGAGGCGAGCAGGCCCCGACAGTCCGTGGCCGGGTCGCCGGCGACCCCGAGCTCCCGGTAGGTCGCGGTGAGAGCCTCCGCGGCGAGGGCGGCGTGCGGACGCCAGGGCCCGCCGAGGCGGTGCAGCTCTTTGGTGCGTGCGTCCCAGTCGGTGGCCACGGCGTCGGGTGTCACCGGCCAGGCCCGTCCGAGGCCCGCCAGGAACCGCGTCGCGCCGGTGTGCGAATCGGTGAGCGCGCTGAACACGTCGCAGGTGACGACGGGGGTGGTCACGGACCGGCCGACCCGGGGTCCTCGTCTGCTGGTGGGGTCCAGGAGAGCAGCCGAACGTCCCGGACGCTGCTCAGGTGCGCCAGCATCGCCTCGGCTGCCCGCTGTGGCTCGCCGGCTGCGACGGCGCCGGCGATGGCACGGTGCTGGGCCAGGGACTGGGCTGGGCGACCCGTCTGGGCGAGCGACTCCTCACGGGTCAGTGCGATCTCCGGGCCCAGCACGGCCATCATCCGGGCCAGGACGCTGCTGTGTGCTGCGCCGGTGACGGCCCCGTGGAAGTCGGCGTCGCCCTGCTCGACACCCCTGCCGGCGCTGGCTGCGGCCCCCATGGCATCGAGCGCCGCCTCGATCCGCACCAGGTCGGCGGGGGAGCGGCGCTCGGCCGCGAGCATGGCGATCTTGACCTCCAAAGCCTCGCGGGCGTCGAGGATGTCGGGCAGCAGTCGTTGCCGCTCGAGCACCTCGTCCAGCGGGGCAGGCTGCAGCCCGTCACGGCGCAGGTAGGTGCCCCCGCCGTGGCGGACCTCGACGAGGCCCTGCACCTCCAGGGCGACGATGGCCTGACGCAGCGACGCACGGCTGACCCCCAATTGCTCGGCCAGCACCCGCTCGGCGGGCAGCTTGGTCCCGGCCCGCAGATCGGTCTCGTCGGCGTGCTCGCGGATGCGCTCGGCCAGCACCTCGTAGAGCGGTCGGCGCTCGACCCGGCGCAGCGGCCGCGTCGCGGCGACAGGCTCCTCGTCCTCCACCACTGCCACCTCCAACTCCACTTCCTCCACCGTCGCCCCTCGTCCCGGACGATCGCACCATTCATGCCGACCTCCACGTGCCAGCACCCGCACACGGGCTCTTGACAGGCCTCCCGTGTGATGTGCACCATACGACCTCACTGGCCGAGTGTCCTAGTGGTTGAACCACTTGTCGGCCCCAGGAGGAGCGATGATGACAGCACCAGCAGGGGTCACCCGGACCCAGGCCGCCCGGCGGGCGACGATCGCCAGCGTCGTCGGCACGACGATCGAGTGGTACGACTTCTTCCTGTACGGCACGGCGGCGGCGCTGGTCTTCCCCCAGCTGTTCTTCCCCGGCTTCTCCCCCGCGGCGGGTGTGCTGGCCTCGTTCTCCACCCAGTTCGTCGGGTTCGCCGCCCGGCCCATCGGCGCAGCGATCTTCGGTCACTACGGCGACCGCATCGGCCGGCGCACCACGCTGATGATGACCCTGTTCCTCATGGCGTTTGGCACCGTGCTCATCGGCGTGCTGCCCACCTACGCCGCGATCGGCATCACCGCGCCGATCCTGCTGGTCGTGTTACGCACCATCCAGGGCATCGGCGTGGGTGGCGAGTGGGGCGGCTCGGTGCTGCTGAGCATGGAGTGGGGCAAGAAGTCCGGCCGGGGGCTCTCCGCGAGCTGGCCGCAGCTCGGGGTCCCGCTGGGCCTGGTGCTCTCCACCGGCGTCGTCCGCATCACCACCGGAATCACCGGGACGGCGGGCTTCGACAGCTACGGCTGGCGGATCCCGTTCCTGCTGTCGATCCTGCTCATCGGCGTGGGCCTGTTCGTGCGGCTGCGCGTCGTGGAGAGCCCCGAGTTCGAGGTGCTGCGCAAGGCGGGCCGCGTGATGAAGGCCCCACTGGTCGAGGTCATCAAACGCCACCCCCGGGAGATCATGCTCTCCGCGCTGCTGCGCATGTCCGAGCAGGCACCGTTCTACCTGTTCATCACCTTCGTGCTCACCTACGGCACCAAAACCCTGGGCCTGAGCCGCAACAGCCTGCTCAACGACACGCTCATCGCCGCCGCGCTGGGCCTGGTCAGCATCCCAGTGTTCGGCCGGCTGTCGGACCGGCTGGGCCGCCGCAAGGTCTACGCCGCGGGCATCGTCCTCACCGCCCTGTTCGCCTTCCCCTACTTCGGGATGCTCAACACCAAGTCGGCCGTCGTCGTGCTGATCGCCATCGTGCTCAGCCTGGTGATCCACGACGTGCAGTACGGCCCGCAGGCCGCGCTCATTGCGGAGAGCTTCGACGCCGACGTCCGCTACACCGGCGCCGGGCTGGGCTACCAGCTCGCCAGCGTCGTCGCCGGTGGACCTGCACCGCTGATCGCCGCCGCGCTGCTCACCCACTACGGCAGCTCGACGGCCATCTCGGTCTACATCATCGTGTGCGCGGCGATCAGCGGGCTCGCGCTGTACCTGCTGCCCCGCACCGCGGAGGCGCGCTTCGCGAACGTGGCCGACCCCCTCGCCGAGCCGACTGCGACCGTTGCGCCGGCCCGGTCGTGACCGACCCGACGATCGACACGACCCGCCCCGGAGCGCTGACCGGGCTGACCGTGCTCGACCTGACCCGCGTGCTGTCGGGTCCCTTCGCGACGATGACCCTGGCCGACCTCGGCGCGGACGTCGTCAAGATCGAGCAACCCGACACCGGGGACGACACCCGGCAGTGGGGCCCACCGTTCCAGGGCGACCAGGCGGCGTACTTCCTCTCGGTCAACCGGAACAAGCGCAGCCTGGCGGTGGACCTGAAGTCGGTCGACGGCCTGGCCCTGGTGCGTGAGCTGGCCCGCCGGGCGGACGTGGTGGTGGAGAACTTCCGCCCCGGCACCGCGGCCCGCCTCGGCCTGGGCTACGACGACCTCGCCGCGGAGAACCCGGGCCTGGTCTACGCCTCGATCAGCGGGTACGGCCAGACCGGGCCGGACTCCCACCGCGCCGGGTACGACGCGATCGCCCAGGCACGCAGCGGGATCATGAGCGTCACCGGCGAGGCCGACGGGCCACCGGTGCGGGTCGGGGTCAGCAGCGCTGACCTGGTGGCCGGCATGTGGGCCGTCATCGGCATCCTTGCCGCGCTGCGCGAGCGCGACCGGTCCGGGCAGGGGCAGTGGGTGGACATCAGCCTGCTCGACGGGTCGGTCTCCTGGCTGACCTACGTCGCCGCCGGTTACTTCGCCACCGGCACCCGTCCCCCCCGCTACGGCTCCGCGCACCCGACGATCGCCCCATACCAGGGTTTCGCGACGAAGGACGGCGACCTCATGCTGGCCGTCGGCAACGACGCCATCTGGAGGCGCTTCGCCCCCGTGGCCGGGCTCGACGAGCTGGTCGACGACCCGCGGTTCTCGACCAACCCGCTGCGGGTCTCCCACCGCGACGAGCTGCTGCCGCTGGTTGCCGACGCGATGGCCTCGCGCACCTCGGCGCAGTGGGTGGAGCTGCTCGACGCCGCCGGCGTGCCCGTCGGACCCATCCAGACCGTCGACGAAGTGGTGACCGACCCCCAGGTGCTCGCGCGCGGGATGGTCGGGGAGGTGGAGCACCCGACGGCAGGCACGCTGCGCACCATCGGCTGCCCCGTGCGGCTGACCGCGACCCCACCGCAGGTGCGCACCGCGCCCCCCACGCTGGGCCAACACACCGACGACGTCCTCGCCGAGCTCGGCCTGGACCAGACCCGCATCGACGACCTGCGAGCACGAGGGGCCGTCGCGTGAGGACGAACCACCCGGACGCTGTCAACCTCGAGGAACTGTCGGGGGTAGCCATCGTCCGCGTGGGAGACGGCACCCGACGCAACGCCCTGACCACCCACGGCTGGAACACCCTGCACGAGGCGGCAAAGCGCCTCTCGGCACGCACCGACCTGCTCGCCGTCGTGGTGCGCGGCCACGGCCACACCTTCTGCGCCGGCTCGGACCTGAACGAGTGGGACGGGGCGGACGGTGCGACGGTGGATGCGAGCTTCGCCGCCATGGAGGCCGCACTGCAGGCCGTCGAAGCGATCCCCGCGCCCACCCTGGCCGTAGTCCAAGGGGCCGCGACCGGCGCCGGGTGCCAGCTCGCCCTGGCCTGCGACACCCAGCTCCTGGCCCGCACGGCACGAACGGGCATGCCGGTGGCGCGGCTCGGCATCCTGCTCAGCCCCGCCTTCGCGACCCGACTCACGCTCCGCGTGGGACCCGCTCGGACCAAGGAGCTCCTCTACAGCGGGCGTGTGCTCGGAGCGGACGAGGCCGCAGGCATCGGGCTCGTCGGCCGGGTCGTGGACGACGCGAAGCTCGAGGACGAGGTCGACGCCCTGCTCACGTCGTGGCGCAGCCAACCCGGATCCGCCCTGCGCGCCGCCAAGGCAGCCGTCGACAAGGGACTCGAACCCCTCAACCACGCCGCCCGCCACCGGCCACCCGCACCCTCCAGCGACCGGGCCGAGATGCCGCAGCGGATCCGCCGCTTCCTGCTCCAAACACAGGCCCGCCGCACCGCCTGACCGACCTCCCGGGCGATCGTGCGCCACGGTCGAACGTGCATCCGCGGGTTATCCCTGCCGCCAGGGAGCCCCCGACCAGGGTGGGTCGGGCCTTCTCGGTGGTCTAGGTGCGTGGGTCGGTAACGGACTTCTTGGGTCGACGGCCCAACGATCCGGTTCGGAGGCCCTGATGTGTTGACGCGGCGACCTGTTGGTGTGGGCGGGCGAGCCGCGTCTTCAGTCGAGACCGGCCCGAGGTCGGTGCCCGGACCCGCCCGGGCTGCCTCAGCCGGTGGCCAGCTGCGCTGCCATTGTGTAGGAGAACAGCTTCCGGAGGTTGTGGCAGGCGGCGAGCAGCCGCCATTCTGCTCGTGCGTTGTCGTGGCCGCGGAGCAGGAGCCGGCCCGCGCCTTGGGTGGTTTTCATCTGCCCGAACACCGGCTCGACGATCACCTTGCGCCGCGCGTAGGCGGCCTTGCCCTTCTGGGTGCGTAACTTGCGGGCCATCCGCTGCTTCGGCGTGGTGTCCTTGGGTATCCGGCCCCGCGGCGCAACAGGCACCTGATCGCCGTGGGCGAGGCGGCCGGTCGCGATCAACGGATCGGTGCCCGCGGCATGGGCGGCATCGACGTTGTTCTCACTGAAGTAGCCGGCGTCGGCGAGCGTTTCCCGCGGTGTGGTCCCGGTGTTCGTGACGGTCTGGTCGAGCATGCCGGGCAAGGCGGGGTTGTCGGCGCCGGAGTCGGCGAAGTCGGTGGCCACGATCACCTGATGGTTCTCATCGACCACGGCCTGGGCGTTGTAGCAGTAGTGGAAGCTGCCATCGGCGGTCTTCATGATCCGGGCATCGGAGTCGGTGAAGTTGCGCTGCGCCTTCGGTTTCACCACCGCAGCCTCGGCTGCCTGCTCCGCCGCCGCCTCGGTGGCTTCGGCGTCCGCACCGGCCGCCTGCGCCTTGGTGCGGGCCTTGGCCGCGGCCTGGTCTTTGGCGTGTTGTTCGAGGTCGGCTTTGGCTTTGCCGATCTTCGCCAGCCTCGATTCCCGCCGGGCCATCTCGCCTTGGAGGTCCCCGCCACGGTTGTCGGGACCGTGCGCCGCGTCCTCGTCGGCGTCGACGCGTTCGGCCTCGCCCATCATCGCCTTCACCTCGGCTTCGAGATGCTCCTGCGCCGCACACATCCGGTCGTAACTCATCGCCTTGTGCCGGGAGGCGTTCGCTTTGACCTTGGTGCCATCCAGGGCCACCCGGCCCATCTTCACCATGCCCACCTGCTGGCACAGCGTCAGTGCCTGCAGAAACAAGGACTCCAGCGCGGCCAGGTGCCGGCGCCGGAAGCGGGCGATGGACCGGAAGTCCGGGGCACTATTCGCCGCGAGGTACCGGAACGCGACATCGTCGTGGCAGCGGCTTTCGATCTTGCGGGACGAACGGACCCCGGTCGTGTAGCCGTAGAGCAACACCTTGAGCATCAGCTTTGGGTGATACGGCGGGAAACCCCGGGCCTCGGTATAGGAGGCCAAAAACGGTGTCAGGTCCAGGACCTCGTCGACCAGTACGCTGACAAACAACGCCAGATGATCATCAGGAAGCCAGTCCCGCAACGACGGCGGCATCAGAAACGACTGATCCTGGTCATAGACCCGGAACGTCTCGCCCACCGGGACCTCCGCACCCGACAACACCCGCGGCGGCACCCCCGCTGGAGCCTCGAACAGCTGATCCTCGGCCGCCATCGAATCCATACCCACAGCCTCGCCGACCCCCCGCCCCGCCGCGAGCCCGACACACCGACAACATGCCGTTACTGACCCACGCACCTAGCGCCCCAGGGAAAGAAAGCGCGGAACCTGGTGTGGTGTGAGGTCACGTGCGGAGGGGGTCGTGCTGTACGGGGTCTCAGGGCTCAGGGGGTGGTGGGTTCGAAGAGGCCGGTGGGGGCGGGGGTGATGCCGAGGCCGGCGGGGGTGTGGTGTTCGCCGGGGGTGTCGCCGGTGGTGGGCTTGCACCGGTAGAAGGGTCCGGAGGCACTGGTGATGACTATCAGGTGGCGGTCGAGCTGGTGGCCATCCAGTCGTTGATGGCGGTGGCTCCGCCGAGGCGGGCGGCTTCCCAGGACTCCCAGAGGCCGGTGATGCGGGTGAGGACCTCGGGGTGGTCCCACCAGTGGGCGCACCAGAGGAAGTCCTGGGTTGGCTGGCGCACGAGGATCGGGGCGAGCCACCCGGTGACCCACAGCTCCGGGCCGTCGTAGAGCGGATCAGGGATCTCCTCGGGCTCCTGCACCGCCCTGGTGCATGGTCGCCGGTGGGGTGGCGAGGGGCGGCGGTGAGGAGCCCGAGGAGATCAACAGCGCCGCCCACTCCGGCGGGGTTTCCTGTCCGGGGCCGCCGCCCAAGCCGGTGTCGGGTCGCGCTCCGGGCGGCGTCGGTACACGTCAAGGCACCTTACTGACAGCACTGCGTATCAAGCTTCGGCGTGTTCAGCAGCGCGCAGTTTCGGGTGCCTGCACCCTTGCGTCGGCGTCGGCGTCGGCGCGTCGGGGCTTGGGCGCTCCGTCAGCGGTACCACCGTGGGTCGCTCCGATAGGCGTCATCGGGTTGTGGCCCGGAAGTTATACGTTTGTTCGCCATAGCGTCGTTGCTCGATAGCTCCTTACTCCACCATCGCGGCGTTAAACAACTCGATCAATGCGTGCTCCACTGCCCGCCGCGACGACCTGCCGGGCGCGGTTCTCTCGGATGGCGGTGATGGGGGTGTCCTCGGCGAGCAGGGGGTTGGCGGCGAGGAATTAGTTGCGGGCGATGCTGGGTCCTTCTGCCTCGACGAGCTGCGTCCAGACGCGGTGGCCGATCTGCAGGCGGTAGGTGAAGGCCGTTCCGGGTTCGGGTCCGTCGCTCTTGGCCCAGCGGATGGGGGCTTTGGTGTTGGTGGTGCCGGCGAGGGCGGCGACCAAGGTGGGGCCAAGGGCGCTGCTGAGCTCGCGGACGACCTCGTGGATGGGCATCCTCGCGGTCCGCTGATGTGGGTCTGCTGCAGTCACCGTCATGACACCATGGTGCCACTTGTTAGGCACCGTGTCAGGCGGGTGGTGCAGGCTATTTGTCCACGACCCCGATGTTGCCCGCGTGCAGGAGACCCGGCGTCGGGGCGCAGGATCACCCCGGGCCTGAGTCCGCAGCGTCGACCGCGGTAGGCGGCGAGGACCGCGGACCGGACACAGGATCTCGGCAGGGAGAAGCGCGACCTCCCTGTTGCGGCACGTCCCCTCGACGACGAAGGAAGACCAGTGCTCGAGCTCGCGCACGTCCTGCCCGCCGGTCCCGCCCCCACCGGGGCGTCCATCACTCGCCGCTGGCCCTCCGGGACCACCCGGGCCGTCCTCCTGCTGGCCACGCTGGCGGTCACCACCATGGTCACCGCCGGGTGTACCTCCACCACGGCGGCGTCGACGAGCGCGGCCTCCCGGAGTGGGGCCGCCGGGTCGGCGACCTCCGTCGCAGGCGGCGGCTTGCTGGCCGAGGACCCTGACCACAGCGCCGCCCAGCCCTTCCCGGCCGCCGGCACCTGTCATGACCGTGCCGTGCCGAACGGGACCCTGCCGGACCCCGCGTGCACCCCGGGGGCCACCGACCCGCACGTCACCCAGGCCACGATCGAGGTGACGATCTGCCGGTTCGGTGGCTACACCAGCACCGTCCGGCCTCCTGCGTCGGTCACCGGCACCGAGAAGCGGTCCGCGCTGCGCGCCTACAACGACACCGCCCCCACCAGCAGCTACGAGCTCGACCACCTGGTGTCCCTCGAGCTCGGTGGCTCCCCGAACAGCCCGCGAAACCTGTGGCCCGAGCCCGGGGCTGCTCCCAACCCGAAGGACAAGCTCGAGACCGCTTTGCACGACCTGGTCTGCTCGCACCGCATGACCCTGACCGACGCCCAGAACGCCATCGCCGTCGACTGGGTGAACGCCTACCGCCAGGTGCTCGGTACCCCACCGCCGGCCCCGTAGGACGTGGGTGCGTTCCCAGGCGGGCTCCGCTCCTGGGGTGGGCTGTCGTCGTGACGGCTGAGTCCGCCGGCCTAGGGTTCGCGGTATGCCGATTGATGGGAACGATGTTCGTGGCTTGGCGGGGTGGTTTCCTCCGGGCCAGGAGCAGCTGGAGGGCTGGCTCGCTGGTCATGTGGAGCGGGTCGGGGGCCGTGAGGGGCAGGGCCTGCGCCCGTCGGTGGCCGCCTTCAAGGACCTGATCGACAGTGACCCCGTCGTCGGCATGCTGGTCCGACGGATGGTCGAGCAGGTGCCGCAGAGCCGGGCCTACAGAGACCGTCACATCCGCGACGTCGACCACTTGCTGGCCTTGATCGACGGGGTGCTGGACCTTGCCCCCGAGTACGGCCAGGAGAACGTGACGCTGCCGATGGGCGCGGTCTTGGACTGGACCATGGGCACGCCGGCGGGCTTTGCCGCCTACCGGGACAGCCGGATCAACGGCGCGCTCAAGGCGATCCTGCGCGAGTGGTGCGAGTTCTTGAACACGCCCGCCTCGCTGTACGTGCTCAACGACTCGCCGCAGGGCTGGAAGTGCGCGAAGGCCCGCGCTGACGTCGGGATGGAGCAGTTCCAGCACGACCCGGCCGACGAGCACTGGGGTTTCACGTCGTGGAATGACTTCTTCAGCCGGCGTTTGGTCGAGGGTGCCCGTCCGGTTGCCGCGCCCGACGACGACTCTGTCATCGTTAGCGCCTGCGAGTCCACGCCCTACGGGCTGCGGACCGACGTGAGGCTGCGTGACCGGTTCTGGCTGAAGGGCCAGCCCTACTCCCTGCGGGACATGCTCGACAATGACGAGGCGGTCGCCGAGTTCGCTGGCGGCACCGTCTACCAGGCGTTCCTCAGTGCCACCGACTACCACCGGTGGCACAGCCCCGTCGCGGGCACCGTCCTGCGCGCCTGGGTGGTCGACGGCACCTACTACTCCGAGGCGGACACCGTCGGCGAGGACGCAACGGAGTCACCCAACTCGCAGTCCTACCTCGCCCATGTGGCCACCCGGGCGATCGTGCTCATCCAGGCCGACAACCCGGTGATCGGTCTCATGGCCTTCGTCGCCGTCGGGATGTCTGACGTGTCCTCCTGCATCATCGACGTGCAACCGGGCCAGCACGTCGCCAAGGGCGCGGAGCTGGGCTACTTCCAGTTCGGGGGCTCCACCCACTGCCTCGTGTTCCGGCCCGGGGTCATCGCGGAGGTGAACATCCAGGCGATCCCCCTCCTCGGTGACCCGAAGGCCCCACTGGTCCACGTCAACTCAGCCCTCGCCACCGTCACCCGCACCTGAGACGTACCAGGCCGGTCAGGGGCAAGCACAGAGGAATGCGGGGCACCCCGCAGTAAGGGGTGACACCATCCAAGTGTCATAAATCTTATCGCGTGATGCCCGCACCGCGGCACGCCGCGACCGTCCCGACACCACTGGACAGCAGCTCCCAGTACCTCGCCTCGACATCAAGCTGACGCTTCGGACCTCGACGACCCATCGCAGAACCCCACCATCAACAGCAGCGGTGTTGCGACAAGCCCTCGAACCCAAGCAGCAACAGGGGGTCAGTTTTGGCCCGGCGTTGACAGCGGGACCTGGTCAGGCCGGTGGGGTCAGGGAACGGCGGCGCTGCTGCGAGATGTTGTGGCGTGATCTCGGGTGAGCGAATGGGCTGACAGGCCTGGACCGGGCTGGGCGACGATGTCTCCGGCCGTCAATTCGGCCTGGCAGTAGCCGCAGATGAATCTGGGCTCCACGGGGCCGCCGCAGTCGCGGTGCTGCAGCAGGCGTGGCGGCCCGGCCGGCTCGGGGTAGTAGCGGTCGCCCCACCACAGCAGGTGAGCGATCACCGGTGTAAGGGCGCGGCCCTTGTCAGTGAGGTCGTAGTCGAAGCGCTCTGGTCGCTGCTGGTAGGGCCTCCGTTCTAGGACGCCCTCGTCGACCAGCAGGCGCAGGCGCCCGGTGAGCACGGTTCGGGTCACCCCGAGACTCTCAACGAACTCATCGAAGCGGTGCCTGCCTAGCAGCACGTCGCGCAGGATCAGCAACGTCCAGCGCTCGCCGACCACCTCCAGGGCACGGGAGATCGAGCAGACCTGGTCGGAGTAGTCGCGTCCCAACATGATGCTAGCCAGCCTACCTTGGCGGGTCGCGTGACACGACTGAGTGGTCTATGGTCGGTCGCGTGAAACAACCTACGTCTTCGAGGGACGCCGCCGTGCGGCACCGGTGGCAGGTCCTGGCCGTGACCGCGGTGGCCGTGTTCATGAGCTTTCTGGACGTCACGATCGTCAACATCGCCTTCCCAGACCTGCGCGCGGACTTCGCGACGACGTCGCTGCCGGTGCTGTCCTGGGTGATCAACGGCTACGGCGTGGTGTTCGCGGCTGCCCTGATCCCGGCAGGCAGGCTGGCCGACCGAATCGGGCGGCGCCGGCTGTTCCTGGCCGGGATCGTGGTGTTCCTGCTGGCCTCGGCGCTGTGCGGGCTCGCACCGAACCCGGGGGTGCTGATCGCGGCCCGGGTGGTGCAGGCACTGGGCGCAGCGGCGATCGTGCCGACGTCGCTGGCCCTGCTGCTGCCGGAGTTCCCGCTCGCACAGCGAGCCACCGCGACGGCCATCTGGGGGGCCACCGGAGCGGTCGCCGCCGCGACCGGGCCGGCGTTGGGCGGGGTCCTGGTCGGGTGGGTGGACTGGCGGTTGGTGTTCTTCGTCAACGTGCCCATCGGCATCGCCGCGCTGGTCCCGGCCCGGCGCCTGCTCGCGGAGAGCCGCGATCCGCAGGGGGTACCGGCCCCGGACTGGTGGGGGGCCGGGGTGCTGGCCCTCGGGGTCGGCGCGTTGGCGCTCGCGATCGTCCAGGGTCCCGGTTGGGGTTGGGGCGATCTGCGGGTCGCCGCGTCCTTCGCCGCGGCGGCCGTGCTGCTGGTCGTGTTCGTGTGGCGCTGCGCCCACCACCCGGCGCCAATCATTGAGCTCGGGCTGTTCCGGGTGCGGTCCTTTGCGGTGGCGAACGTGGGCACGGTGGTGTTCGCGATCGGCTTCTACGCGCTGTTGTTGTGCAACGTGTTGTTCCTGACCGGCGTGTGGGGCCTGGACATCGTGCTCGCCGGGGTGGCACTGACACCGGGTGCGGTGACCGCGGCGGTGGTCGCCCCGTTCGGTGGGCGCGCGGCGGACCAGTGGGGGCAGCGCGCGGTCGCCGTGCCCGGCGGGTTGCTGTTCGCCGCCGGGGCCGCCTTCCTCGCTGTGTCGAGCACCGCGACGCCTGACTACCCGACCCACTTCCTGCCCGGGATCCTGCTGACCGGCGCCGGGATCGGCCTGTCGATCTCCTCGTTCGGGTCCGCCGCGGTGGCGGAGCTGCCCCGGCAGCAGTTCGCCACCGGCAGCGCCGTCACCGCGTGTTTCCGTCAGATCGGGGCGGTGGTGGGGATCGCGGTGCTGCTCGCGGTGGTCGGCGACCCGAACCCGGGCACGGCGCTGACCTCGTTCCACAACGCCTGGTGGGTGATGGCCGCGACCGGAGCCGTCGCGGCGGCCTGTGGTGTCGCACTGGGCCGAGTCCGCGCCCGCTACACCGAACCAACCACCCCAACCGTCTCGACCGCCCCGAGCAACGCGAGGACAGCCACACCATGACCACCATCGCCCGCGGGCGCTTCACCGCCGACCCGGACCCCGACGAGCACGCCGGGCTCGTGCTGGGCCCCGTCGGCGGGGTCGCACTTCTCGTGCTCGTGGTGGCTGTGGTGGGGGTCATCAGGTGGTCTCCAATACTGGGGCAGGTGAGGGGTGGGGGGTGTTCACGCCGCCGTGGATGAGCCTGAGCTG
>JAABUS010003690.1_pt1 | contig 24098 bp, 19 predicted proteins | sample 5560161 | NCBI WGS metagenome assembly JAABUS01 (sample SAMN10711885, study PRJNA513376) | rock metagenome | isolation source: Antarctica rocks | place: Antarctica: Victoria Land, Trio Nunatak nord | collected 2016-01-04
TGCAGATGGAAAGCAGACTGGATATTAAGCATATATAGTACTTTGGATAAACTGCATAAAGGCTATGTTCAATTAGGTATAGTGCTGTGCCACGCGCTAACAACAATTACCCCAGATACCGTAGTACGCGCGGCACGCGTAGGCCGCTGAATAAGCCCCGAAGTGGATCAACCCGAAGGGGCTTGATCGTGACGCAGTCACTTACTAGTACACGTCTGAGGTAGGTACTGAGGCAATGCTCTGCTGGCTCGTCAAGACCTTTCAATGGCGAAACCGGACGCCATGAAGTTATATCCTAGAGAGATAAGGCTTCCAACCGGGGATAGCTTTTAATAGACTGTATTATTGATCCTCGGAAGTTTGGCTTAAAGGAACATCATGCTTACGAGTACGTCATAGTCTCGAATACTTTCAAGCACACGATTTAGTGAGAGAGTTGACATCAGAGACTCTATTGCATTCTATGACTATTGAATATGAATGTTACGTCATGTTCGGCACGGTGGTTTCGGCGCCAATCCAGCTCCCGGACCCTCCAGGCACAGAACATCTGTCATTCATTCAGTGTTTCTCATCCGGGGTGACGGACTCCCTGAGTGCATTCATCAAACCAGGAGGACGAATGGGTTGATCGTCATCAACCTTCAAGCCCCTGAGGACACGAGCAAGCATGCAGTAGGCGCCGATGATGATCAGCACTTCAACCAACTCTGCATCGCTGAGGAACTTCTTAGCCTCCTCGATGGTCTCGGTCTGGTTGGTGTAGGTGGCCAGCTGTTCGTCAACAATGCGAAGGATGAGGCGGTCGCGTTCGGTCCATGGTCCCTCTCCTGCGACTACGCTCTCGCGGCTGGCACCGATGGCGTCGATCTTGGCCTGGTCCATCTCGTAGAGTTCAGAAACCGGCAGATTCACATCGTACATGTATTTCGCGCCGACTTTGGTGGCGACACGTAGGACAATGAGTTGCTGAGACCAACAATTTTAGCAATAGCACCGAGAAAAAGCCCAAAAAGAAAAGATTGCTCGAGGGTTCCCGTACCCAGTCCAGCAGAGGAACCGTGCGAGACTTCCCCTGGAAACAGCCTCCGATGACACCCATCACGTGGGGAAAAAGACCCGGTGAGTGCGCGAGGGTCAAAAAGACGTTCCTCCTGAAGGAATGGACTTTGATCCTGCTGGCAATCTCCGGGGGGGCTGTATCGGGGTCGACATATGGAACAAGACAGGTATGTCTGTAAGGATCGTCGTAAGTTTTGGAAGCCATTTCGATAGTCTCCGTAGCCGAAGGTTGATGATGTGGCGTGGAAGACGATCGGTGAGTGTGGAATGAGCACGAAAAGATGCTGAGTCGGTGCCTCAGGATGATACTTATATTCAACTTTTTGTACTTGAATAACATCTCCTTCGCCAGTTGGTTTATGGATGATTCCGGGTTCCAGACCTATCATTCGAGACCTTACCACGGGTCATGATGCATTGTAATCGGTGGGACTTGGTGCTCCCTCAACCGAAACTGTCATAGTACGCTGTCCAGAGTATGCAAATCCGAGTACGCAAATCAGAGCATGTATATCAGAGTAACACCACCCGTTCCCGACTCCGTCCCGTTATCTCCGTGGTTCTCCGATTGCGGTACATCAAAGTATCTGTTGAGATTTGCCCAGTATACCCTGGTTTGAACGGATCGGCTGCATCAATGAGCCGGCCAGGCTGGTATAGTCTGTTATTAATTTTCTCAATCTGCCTTTGACTACTGCAGTCAACGCCAGCGCCGCTGTCATGATTGTACAGAATAGCAGCTCGTCTCTAACTCTGCGCCAAACTATGACTTTAGTGGACAGGCCGATGCGGCAAAGGTGAATCGGTGAGAATTTGCCACGGCGTACAAGGAATTTGATGAGTCTTGCATGCTTATCATGTCAAATTCATTCTCAAGGATTAGGTTAACCTCTTGGTATGCATGCAACCGACAACAGCCCAACAGTCAAATCAGACGTATTGGTAGTGCGAATTTTGCCGCGTCTCACGTGATTGGTTACTATGAAGAGTGATATATACTTGAGCACGTCGTCCCAAGACAGGGCGCTTTTCGAGCAAGCAGACTTTTACTGCAAATTTCGCTGAGGTTATCATGATTTCCCTTACCAAGACCAGGGCGCCGCCGGTCTTGAACGGCTATAAGCCGTCCAAGACGAAACCTCTCCTGGACTCGAGTCATGGAACGACTCTTCAGACTCATTATGAGAAAAAGGGAGAAACCTCTTGCAAGCTAGCTCATACCACATTCGAGCTACAGGCTGCCAGAGATCCAGAAGCAGTCGCCGTGCAGTTTGAGCAAACAACCCAAGTCACTTACCGCCAGCTTAATAGTCTAGCAAACTATGTTGCTCGGCATTTGGTGTGTGGCCGCGGTTCCATTATTCCGATCTTAGTGGAGCGGTCTGTCAATCTAGTCGTGGCCCTTCTCGCAGTGCTAAAGACCGGAGCTGCTTACGTCTTGCTCTCTGCTGAATCACCTGTTGAACGGACCAGATTCATCATCGAGGACACCCGAGCGCCGTTCATCATTGTCGACGCCTTAACACAAGGCAAATCGGGCGGAGCGACCGAGATTCACATCGAAGACCTGATAGGAGACTCCTGGGCCCCCCCAGAGTACCATGAAAACCTTCGCGTGCACCAGTCGCCCTCCGAGATCGCCTATGTTATCTACACGTCTGGAAGCACCGGCCGTCCGAAGGGTGTCCTCCTCTCCCACCGAGCTGCTACTACCGGCCTCGCGGCGCTCCCGCTTCCTCCGGACCCTCAAAAGCTGAGTTCACTGCTCTGTCACTCTCCGACATTTAGTGCGGCTCAGAGGACAATTCTGGGTACTCTGTCCCGGGGTGGAGTGCTCTGCTTGGCAAGGAAGGAGAACATTACATTGCATCTCCATGAAACAATCAAGAAATCACGTGTCAGCAGTCTCGAGATAACCCCGAGTATGTTGCGACTTCTAGACCCGACAGACTTCCCAGAGTCTGTCACTCGAATTATCCTTGGAGGCGAGCCCGCTGGGCCAAATATCATCAACGCATGGGCCTCAAAGGTAGAATTATACAACGGATATGGGATAAGCGAATGCACGCAGGTACTTCATCTCTGCAGTGAACAAGGCGCGTCACCTATATTAACCTGAGCTGCTAGCTGAATATGAGATCTCGCATTTTACCGGGAAAGCCGGACAGATTGCTTGGAAAGCCGTCAGATGGTGATTACCTCCGTTTTATGGGTATCTGTCATATTCTACTGACAGTAATCATTTAGGTACATTTTGTTATATATTGCGCCCAGGCACTCTCAGCCCAGTGCCCGCCAACGAGCCAGGGGAACTCTGTCTTGGAGGAGACCAGATTGCCGAAGGCTACCTGGGCTTGCCACAAGAGACTCAAAGAACCTTCATCCCCAACATCTTTGGGCGAGGGCGTCTTTGTCGAACTGGTGATGTAGCTGTGCTTCGCGAAGACGGATCCATGGAACTCCTGGGGAGAACCGACCAGCAAATCAAAGTCGATGGGCAACGTGTTGAGCCCAACGAGTCCAACAACGCCATTCAGCAGCACCCAGATGTTGCAAGATCATCTGTCGTGGCAGCAACGGTCCGAGGCGTCAAAAGTCTGGTCGCCTCAATTGTCCCTAAGGACAATGCACAGGACTGGGCAAGTCTGGTCACCGCCGTGCGAAAAGCCGTCCGCGCTGAGCTTCAGTCGTTTACCATTCCGCGGTATTGGGTCAAGATGGATACCCTTCCGGTTAGCCTCAATGGCAAGACAGACATCAGAAGACTGGTCAGCCTCATAGAGTCGATGAGTGAAAAGGAACTTGTGGTTCCGGCCTCGGGCCAAGTTAATGGCATTGGGGGCCACTTGGACTCTGACGTCCAAGAGCTAGTAGCCCGGGTCTTGTCTACGACTCCAGAAATGGTCAACCCAGCAGCAAACTTTGAAGAACTTGGCGGAACCTCTCTCAACGCCATCGTGCTGACCTCAAAGGCTCGGGCCCTTGGTTTCCATCTGGCGGTCCCTGATATTCTGTCGGATACCCCTCTGCACCAGATCTTCTCAAAACGCGATGCAGCGGTCCCCATTCAGGCAGCACCTCCCAAGCCGTTCTCCCTCCTCCCTGAAGGAGCTTCGGTGCCCAATCAGGACGAGCTTGCGGACGCTTATCCAGCAACACCTCTACAAGAGGGCATCCTGGCCGACAGTCTTCTCGGTAGTGTGAACCACATTTACCAGCGGGTGTACAGGATCCAGGACAAGGCACGGTTGGGCGAGGTCAAGGCGGCGCTGGATCATGTCGTCCAGAAAAGTCCCATCCTTCGTACGGCATTCAAGCCGTGGAAACGATCGTTCCTTCAGATGGTGAACAAGTCAGTTGTCCCTCCTTGGAGAACAGTTCCGAATGGAGACTTGGCCACAGTTCTGAATCAGCTCCGCAGCCACCAAATGGAATTGGATGGACCCATGGTACGCGCAACTGTTCTCTCCTCAGAATACCTCATTGTGGAGATGCACCATAGCATATTCGATTACTGGTCTAGTCAGTTCATATTCGCAGACATGGTTGCATCGCTGAAGGGTGAACCTCCTATTGAGCGGGCACCTTTCAGCGGCTATGTTGCCTATCAGCAAACCCGCACCCGCGACAGAGCTACTCACAGTTACTGGCAAAAGTTCCTGAACTCGGCATCTGAGACTGTTCTCGAGCTCTCCAACACTGATAGGAGTGGGGGAAGCTTCCATACAACAGCCGCGCTGGGCGACGCCTTGACTAGTTATTGCAGCGCGAGCCACATCACGATGGGCACTGCTGTTCATCAGATCTGGGCTTTTACTTTAGCGAGACACATGTCGCAAACAGACGTCAGTTTTGTAACAGCTGCTTCAGGAAGGGACGCCGATGTTGACGGGATCTTGGCTCTCGACGGCCCAACACTTTGTACCGTACCATTCCGCGCAGCCCTTAATGCATCAAGGGAGCTCTCCGCCGCCGCGCATGGCCACGAGATGCAGAAGGACCTGTGGGAGGTTGCCAAGAATGCACACGTCGGCCTTCGCAACGCCATGTCCGCTGCTTCTATGAACCCTTCAATGATCAATACCATGGTCAACGTGCTCACCAAGATCGAGCAAGTGGACCCTGACAGTCCTCTCTCGCCCGTACTCACACATGGGTTCAACTTCACGCAGTAAGATACATCCCTACGTCCGCCCACCGGGCTGGAAAACTAGGTGTTAATCATGGGTAGATACATCACTCTGGAGCTCAATGAAGACAATCCAACGGCCGTCACGCTTCTCGTGCCATTTGTGGCCGACAAGTCTGCAGCAAAAGCCTTGCTTGATACCTTTGTCACTATCGCGAAAGAAGTGGCAGCGGACCCCGAAGTCCAAGTAAGCAAGCTCGTAGTCGCTAAGCCTGAGCCCGCTTTCGGGCTGGCTCATTCGGACTTCGAGCGTATCGCGTTGACTGAGCCGCACCGTCCGGCCGTCAGGACGAAGCTAGGTGATCTGTCTTACGGAGAGATGAACGATCGAGCAGATCGCTTCGCTCACTATCTACATCAGCGAGGTATCAAGCACGAAGACCTGGTCCCTACCTATATGGACAAGTCTGCGGAAACACTAGTCGTTATCTTTGGTATACTGAAGGCTGGGGCTGGTTTCGGTGAGTATCTCGTCAATCGCACGGTCATTCCTCCGATTCCTTCCACCCTTGCCCGGATGAGGCGGGTAGCTTTCAAGTGAAACGCATTCCGACAGTAGATTCCCCATGCTTCTCACCCCTTTTCATAGCTTGTAGACCTGACTAACCCCTGCAATTCGTTGACAGTCCCGCTGGATTCCCACAATCCCCACGAGAGGAACAAATTCATCCTCACCGACACGGGCGCGTCTTTGATGATCACCGACAAAATGAACAAAGAAGACTGCGAGTCGTTTGGATTGCCGACCATCGTGATAGAGGACATTCCTCAAGACGTGGAGCCTATCAAGCGACCGCCTGTCCCTGGGCTGAGCCCAGACAGCACTGCCTACGTTATCTTCACGTCAGGCTCAACGGGGACACCAAAGGGAGTACTTGTGCCCCACTCAGCCGTAGATGCCTCAACTCGTGGCATGATCGAAGCAACCGGGACCACACGAGACTGGGTATCTCTGTGGGTCCTCAACTACATCTTCGACGCTTCCTACTTCGATGTTTTCACAGTACTGGCTTGCGCAGCTGTTCTCTGTGTCGCACCACAGGATGACATTCTCTCGGACCTTGCTGGACATATCAATGACATGGGCGTCGAGCAGGTGATGCTCACTCCGACAATCACCAAGCTCATCCGTGGTGGGCCGTCGGAGGTCCCGCACCTGAAGGTTCTCAACGTATGCGGAGAGAGGATTGATACCAACATCCTGGAATGGGCAAAGTCCGTGGACGTTTACAACGGGTAAGTCTCGATTTTGGACCCCCCAACTAATGTGTAGAAGTTGGTCTAACGAGTGGACACAACCCAGATATGGGCCGACTGAGGCTACTATTCTCATGACTATCTCGAAGGTAGAGCCAGATGGGGATTTGAATAGCATTGGCTTCCCGCTGAAGCACGTGTCCGTTGTCATCCTTCCGGCAGAGGACGCCAGCTTGGAGCCAGTTAAGGATGGCGAGGTGGGAGAGCTGTGTGTTCTTGGACCACAACTCGCCGAAGGCTACCTCAATCGGCCAGAGCAGACACGGAAAGCCTTTGTCCAAGGCTCTCATGGGGAGCCAATCTACCGGACTGGTGATCTGGCTAAATGGGCACAAGATAGATCACTCATGTAAGTCTACTAATCCCCTAGAACAACACCATCCCCGGAGACTGGATCTTTCTGACAGTATCTATCTATCAGTTGCCTGGGACGCAAAGATTATCAGATCAAGCTCAATGGTTTCCGGATTGAATTGGGCGAGATCGAGAATGCCATATTACACACGGGCAAAGTCGAGGCGGTGGTGGTCTCGGTGGCTGAATTGCACAAAAAGCGACAGCTCGTTGCCTTTTGCATCTTCAAGGGTGATCAGCGGACAGGTACCAACGAGCCGATCAATGCGGGAGACCGGCTGGAGCTGGTCCAGGACCTCATGGACAGCCTCGGAAGCTTGGCACACTACATGATGCCGTCGCTCTTCCTACCTTTCAATAGCTTCCCGACGCTGCCTTCTGGGAAAGCGAATCGAAAGGCACTGGTGGCTCAGGTCGAGTTGATGAGCCCTAAAGGGGTTGCTGCATATCTCCCATGCGCCACCAACGCCGCGGACTTTGTGCCCGTCTCTACAGAGCAGGAAAAGGTCATGCAGAAGGCATGGGCGGCCGTTCTCGATGAGCCGGAAGAGTCTATTGGTGCGTCCTCAAGCTTCCGTAGCGTTGGTGGAGACTCCATTGCGGCTATCAATCTCGCAGCGCAGTGCCGCAGCTTGGGCTACGGCATATCTGTCGGCCAGCTTCTGGCGCAGCCCATGCTTGCCGATCAAGCCGCCTTCCTCTACCCACTGAGAAAGAAGACACCGGGTGTCAAGGTGGAGTACACGGTGCCGGCTTCACTCAAGGAGGCCATTCGAGCGGCCCCTCATCTCAAGGAAGAAGACATCGAGCAGATATACCCTTGCGGCCCTGGCCAAATTGAATTCCTTACACAGGACACGAAGCAGGAGCAGTTCTGGAATCTCACAACCAGCCGTCCACTTCCCCAGGACTTCGATCTGGGCCATTGGAAGGAAGTTACGCGACGCATGACGGCGGCAAATCAGATCCTCCGAGCCTTCTATTACAAGGCCAATACAGACGATGCATCGTCCTGGTATCAGGTAAGTCTTTTCTTGTTTCTTCAGGACGCTTATCGGCTCTCACTCACCAACCACAGATCATCCTACGAGAGCCCGTTCTCGACTGGGAAGAGCGCGAATATGCGTCTGAAGAAGAAAAGACGAAGTTTGTGTTGGAACTGCGGGACAGCCACTTTGAGTTCGGGATGCCGACGGTCAAGTACCTCGTGCTGTGCTCTCAACTCGACCAATCACGAACTCTCTGCGTCAAGATAGACCATGCCACGTATGACGGAACTTTGCTACGGATCTTTGACGAACAGTTCCTGGCCTTGGCGGCAGGAAGCCCCTTGCCTGAGATTATCGAATTCAAGAACTACATCAATTGGCACCAGAGCGAGGACCGCCAGAAGCACATAAGCTACTGGGCTTCCCTCCTCAACACCTACGAGCCACCAACCGCAGTCAACCTGCCACTGGAGCCCGTCAGTGATCGCCTCAAGTTCGCTACGCTGAAGGCAGACGTGGATGCGGTGGCTGACAAGTTTGGAGTTACGGGGTCCAGCATGTTTCAGGCTGCCTACGCGCTCGTCGCTGGTCGACTGTTGGTAGAGACGACGGACGTGCTCGTGGACAACCTGATTACGGGGCGCAATGCGGAGGTCGACAACCCACAGCAGCTGAACGGCACCTGCGCCAATTTCCTGCCGTTTCGCACGCGCCTCGATAGCCCAGCAACGCCAGTCACGCGCTTCCTGAAGGACGTACAAGACGCCTTTTGGGACTCGACCGAGCATGGAGCCGTGGGCCTGAACGACATCTACAAAGCATTAGGCCGTGACCGCCAGGTACACTCGTCCAAGCTGCTCTTCTGCTATCAGCCGTTCGATCCGGTGCCGCCCGGTGCTGCCGTCAACCATATGCGCTGGGTCGTCATGGCCCAGAGCAAGGTCTTCATGGTGGTTAACTACGCGCTGATGGTCGAGGTCCAGAAGACTCCTGCAGGGTACCGGCTCAAGCTGCAATGGGATAGCCGTGCATTCAGCGAACAGAAGATAGAGGAGGCGGTGGAGATGTTTGAGGCAATCTTTCGAGCGCTGGAGTCAGATGCAGACATAATACTTGGATCTCTGATTTAAGAATAAACCGCTGTAGAGATGTAGATTGCAACACCTTTTAGAATTAGACTTAGATAGGCAAACTAGGATCATAGTAGATTACAATGTAGATTCAATTTGTTTCCCTCTTTCCCCTCGTAAGCGTTCTCTACATCGAATGCAATACATCGTGGCTTGGACAGAAACTTTCAGATATAGTTAACACATCTTCTCATGATCAAGTCCGTCAACTTGATATCTTGATACATATGTACGAATAGTCACATAAATTTTGCAGAACATCAGTGTAACTTGAAAAAGATGATGAAGCAACTTGACCAGCAGTATAAATGACAGAAGGCGACGTTACATGTCTAAACAACGTAGAATATAGAATTTGCCTTCACATGAGAGACTTTTCTAGCTGCGATGTCGAGTCCACCTCGATGACGAGCTTGCCGAATTGCTTGCCAAGCTTCATATCTTGAAACAATTTGTCGATAGCCTCGATGTTATCCAGCCCCTTCACAGTCCGACTAATGATAGGCCGAAGTTTGTGCTCCTTGACGAACTCCATGAATGCCTTGAACTCTACTCTCGAACCCGTGGTGCAACCTAAGAGATCGATATGTTTCAGCACAGCCTGCATAGACCAATCCATCTTAGGACCAACTGTCATTCCGTAGCTGCAGATGACGCCGCCGGGCTTTAGCAGGCGTGACGCCTTCTCGATAATGTCGCCACCAGCCCCGTCGATCACGGCGTCCAGGAAAGCGCGGTCGGATGGAAGCATCTTCTGCAATTGCTTCTCCCAGGCATCCGTCTTGTAATTGATACCGCCTTTGGCACCCATCCGGACTGCCTTGTCAATTTTCGCATCACTACCAGAGGTCACAAATACATTACAACCTATCGCTACGCCAAGCTGAAGCACCTGGAGTGCAACACCACCACCGATACCTGTCACTAAGATATTTCGACCACGCTTAGCGTTACGACTTTTCGTCACGAGAGCCCGCCACCCGGTCAACCCGCAGAGCGGGAGCGCGGCCCCTTCGACAGTTGATAAATGATCGGGACACCATTCAATATCTGATTCCCGGACGACGACGAAGTCCTGGGCGGCGCCGTGCGGATAGCGATTTGAGGCGCCTATGATGGCATATTTCGCCAAGTCTTCAGGTCCATCAAGGTCAGAGTCCCAGCCGAGGACCGGGGCGAGGACGACCAGCTTATTGAGCAGAGAAGAAGAGGCCGCAGGGCTGCAGTCCGGACCCAGCTCGACAACAGTGCCGCAGCCGTCGCACAGGAGCGGGCTGGCGAAGCCGATGCCTGGGTACAGGTGTTGGCGGATGAAGAAATCGCGGTGGTTCAGGGCCGCAGCTTGGATTTTCACCACAACCTCGCCGGGGCCGGGCACCGGCCTGGGCACATCATCGAGCTGTAGCGGGTAGTAGACCTGGCCCGGCTTACCGTCGGTTTTCTTGATTGTTAGGGATCGAGGCATGGCTGCTGCGTACCCGATAACCTTTAGCAACCAAGAGATTCGAATGAGTAGTGGCAAATCAAGGTGCGTACATACTTTAAGTCTGTCTGAGGAGCAAGAAAGAAACCGTTGTGAGTAATGCTGCGGAGAAAAAGGCTGCGAAAGGGTGCGTTTTTAACTTGATGATATAAGCGGTAATGTTGTGATGGGACGCTATTTATGCTATGTACTCGTGTCGTCGAAAAGTCTTTAAAATATTAATCACATATCATAAATGATAGACGGCGCGAAATTTAAACTCATTAAGATATAAAGTCATTTTTCGATTAATTATTTAAAACTAATTAAACTCGAAGATAAATCTTATAATTAATTAAATTATCGCTTTATACTTCTTTAAATTTGAAATTCGTTTAACTTTTACGACGTATATTATTTATAATATATAATTAATGTTTTAAACACTTTTTAACGACATGAATAAACTAAGTTAAATGCGTCATTTACATGTAAAAAATGAGTTTTAAATTTACATTAATAAGTTAAAAAAGTCTTTTATTATAACTTTAAACGAAAATAATTTGCGAGCGTAAATTAAAGTTTAAAATCGTTTAAAATAAACAAAAATGTAAATTAACATTTTTGTTTATTTTAAGCGTATTTAATAACTTTAAAATTTATAAACAAGTTTAATAATGTAAATAACATAAACACATTTAATAATAATTTAATACATTAATATTTCACATATAATAAATGTTTAAAAGTCATGTTTAATGTAATTTATTAAACTAATTAATTAATTAATTAACTAGCTAATTATTTAATCATGTAAAAAATTATGTAAAGTGTTTAATAAAAAGTAAATTTAATGTTTAAATATAAAGTAAATTAATGTTTAATAAAAAGTAAATTTAATGTTTAAATATAAAGTAAATTAATGTTTGATTGATTGATTTATTCATACTTTTTGTAACAATGATAATGAATCAACTCATGAGAGAGACTATGCTATGTGTATTAAATGAACAAAATTCTCTGAAGAAGAAAATTACTCATTGACTACACAACAACTTCTTTGTTGTTGAAACTTTAATACTGAAACTATATATTCAGTTATGAATATATAGCTTCTATTCAGCATGTGATGCTCAAGTAAACTTTTACTGCGTGTCTGTGCTGTTTCTTTGCAATTCATCATCTTTGTTCTGCTCTTCATATTGATGATATTTTATACAATAATGTTCTGATCTTTGATCATGAAGATCATTGCATTCATGATGCTCATGATTGTAATGTTGAAACTGTATTCTCTGCTTAATGATTATCATTCATCAAGTAAGAAAATATGCATGAAAGAAAGATGTACATGATGAAAAGATAGAATATGATTATATGAAAATTTTTATTCTTCTCTTGTTCTGTGTCATGTAAACATTGAATAAATTGTTGATGTAAATGTGCAATTGTAGTTGAATGAATGCTGAGCTCTGATTGATGATGAAGAATGCATTTTGATCATTCTTTCAAATCTTCGATCATTTACATAGTTAAATGTATGACTTAACATCAAGTAAAAAAGATGAACTCAAGTTCTCTCAGTATATCAGTGTGATCGATGAATCATTACTTCTTTGAACACATGTAGTCTTGATTCTCAAACTCATCATCTGAAATAATTAATTTATCTGATATCTTTTCATCAATTACTTGATGATCTGTTGATGTGATGAAGATGTTTCAATATCAATGCAGTTGATAAATCACTACTTCTTTGATTACTTGTAATCATGACTTCAGAATCACATCTGAGTTGACTCTTTTACTAGTAATATCTTTTTATCTCTTACTGACATTGATCTATCATTAAATTCACTTCATAAATTAATTGTGACTGTTAAAATAAGTGTTGTCACATGAGTGAAAACTCTGCATGACAGTTTTCATGATCATGCAACATTTTAACTTCAATCAAACTGTGTTGTATTGAAATCTCTAAACTCTTTTGATTCTATTTAAATGCAGAATAAAATCAAAAGATTCGTAGTTGACATCATGTATAAATAAATCTCATCATCAATTTAAATTAATGTTTAATAAATAATAAATTAAATGTTTTAAATATGAAATGAATTTAATATTTAATAAAAAGTAAATTGATTCTTGATAAAAAACAAAGTTAATGTTTAATAAAAAGTAAATTTAATGTTTAATAAAAAGTCATGAAGTGTATTTTTTATTAAGTTAATTAGTTTCTTTTATAAAACATATATAAAGTAAATTATGAAATAAATAATGCATGTTAAAACGCGTCATATAATGTTTACTTTAAAACTTATTTCAAAAAAAGTAAATAAATAAATAAATAAATGAATCATTAATGAAGTTATTAATAAAGTAAATGATTAATAAATAACAAAGTAAAGAATAAAGTAAATAATAAAGTAAATAATAAAGTAATAATAATAATAATAATAAATTCATACACTTTTATAACATCAATTAGATTGATTCATGAGAAACTTTATGCTATATGTGTTGAGTGAACAAAACTCTCTGAGATAGAAAATCGCTCACTGTTTATACAACTGCTACATGCAATTGAAACAATAAAGCTGAAACTATGTATCAAATTTGTTCGCGATAATTGTATGTTAAAGAATGAATGTTCTTGTCACTTTAAACTGCTTCAAAAGCTTCATTTTCATCAACATTCTTGCTATTATTTTAAGACTTTTCATGAATGTGATGATGATTTGATAATTTATGAAGTCAACGTCTCATAGCATTTTCAATTGAAGATGCACTCAGTTTAAACAATGCATCAGAATATGCTTGACTGTCTGATGATTTCATTCACAGTCACAGTGAGAATTATTCACATTCAATATGTTTTTTAAGTGTAGATAAACATTTAATTCTATGCATTTAGTTTTGATGTAAATTGCAAGAATGTTTTTAATCTTCTGAAAATTATCATGCATTCTTATTGACTTCTTGAATAAATAAAATCTTTGAATGAAAATTGCATTAATGTCTGCAATGCGTTTCTTGTAGTTCTTTCATTGAAGATCTCATTAATTTTTATGAAATTAAGCAATTGTATGTTCATTCATTGAATTCAACATTATGAGATTGAGTCATCTGCATTTAAACTATATTTTTGTTTCTTTATGAATTGTAATGTTTAAAAACATCATTTTTCTAAAGATTGAAGAGCGAGAAATGAGTCTATTAATATTTATCAGATGAGCATGTATAATCTTGCAAACTCATTAAGTCTTTCACGTTCTATCATCATTGCAACTGCGCAATGTAGTCTGATTCTGTAGCTTGTTCAGATGTATATATTTCAACTTTCAGCATTTTGATGTTTACTTTTTTGAAGATGTTTATTACATGATGCAATGCTTGATTCTGAAAAGTTTTTAATCATCATTTCATACTCAACAATCTTTCTTCTTTGTTACATTGATGTCATATTAATGCTTTGAACATTATTTTCAATTTTATCATTATTGAGTATATCTGTTTTACTTTTACAAATGTAATCTTTCAAGTGAAGACTTTAAGTCAACTAAATATCAGTATTTTGATGATGTGATCTGCTTTTATTTGACAAAGATGTAAATCTCATCATGATTTTGTATTCAATTGAATCTTAAGAATTTATATGTTTAATTTCAATTTTATTATTGAGTTCTTTATGCATAGATTGACTATCATGTTGAATCTTTTTGACTTGCAAGTAAAGTGTGTAAATTTGTATTTCTTTGAAGCAAATGTAGCATCATGAGTTCAAGTTCACTTTAAACAAATGTTGTATGTTTGATTCAATGTTTTACAGATTAATTTTATGATTTTGTCATAGATCAAAATATTGATGTCATTTATGAAGTTAAGCACTTCAATTTTGATTTCTAACACTTTACATTTTTTGATTAAGCTCACGTTAAAAAATAAAAAAAGAATCAATGATATGAGAAATCTCTGTGATATATCAGCGTTTATTCATTGCATCACGCTAGTTTATTCATTGAATATTAATGATGACTTTCTGTTCTTCAGAAAGCTGCAAGTTTAATCTACTATATAGTTTGATATTCTTCTCATTCTCAGAATGTGTAAAAGTTTGATATGCAAGACATGATTGAATATTTCAATGATATTTAAATTAAGCATAAAGATCATGTATTTCATTTTGCAGTCTCATACTGCATGTACTTGATTTATTAGTAGATTCAGCATCAAGATCATGAATTGCTTGTATTTTATTTTCATTTAAACATTTGAAAGTATGTAATGAGTCTCAATGATGTCACTCAGTTTTCTGATCATGATTGATTTCAATGTCTTACTCATGATGTTTAACAGAGCGATGAATCAATACATCTTCAAATCAATGTAATCATTCTTCTTCAATTTATATAATACTATTGTTTAAACTTTTTTGAACTATTTCAAGTGATATTTATGAATTATATATGTATTGAACAGACTGATTAATATTGAAGTCAGTTTCATTAAATTCACTTGAAGTGCTTTATTTGAAATTTTGAATGTATTCTGATGCTTTGTTAACTTTTATTTGTTAAATTTTTTATTTTATTTTATTTTATAATAGAGCTGAATTAAATGAAACTGTCTGTAATATAAATGATTTTGAAATGTCACTAATGTTTGTTTAAGATGACAGTAAAAAGAACTTCTTTCATAGCACTTTCGTCTTTTCTTTAAATGAATTCATTATATGATCAGAATCATTGCTCTTTAATGATGAAAACTGTGAAAGTTTTCTGAGTAGCTGACTTTCAATTCTGACTCATTTTGCAAAACATCAAATCAACTTTGACTCATTATTCAACTCATGCATCTGTGATTTAAAATGAAAGCATTTTGTTTCTTTAATGACTTTGTTTTTATGATCATTGTATTTCAGATATTCATTTTATGCTTCTAAAGTACTTTGCATTTTTCATATGACTTACAATCATCATGATTTTGTCACAACTTTTAAACAATTCTGATTTCAAAAATCTTGTGCTCAATTTGATGACTTTGCTTAAGAAGTAAATTTCTCAATAACTTTTTATAATGCATAAATGATCTCAGCTACTTTATTATTTATTATCATCTTGTCATTCAGAAAACAATTGATGAAAAAATGTATTCTTAGATGAGTGTTTAAAACTTCTGCATTCATTTTCTTTCATAATTAATGAATTGTGAGTTGCATGAAGATGATGTGTAAACATAACTTCGTAATAATCAAAAGATGATCAGATTCTTGATGCAGATCAATTCTCATCTTGCATTTGTATATCATAGACTGTATTTTTCCACTGTCAAATGTTAGATTTATTGTTGTGAATTGACTGTAAATCTCTCTGATGATTGTATCTGACTCAAACAATGACTTTAATCTTATGTTCATAATGATGTCTAATAGAACATCAGTCACTGTGTGTCAAGTAAAGCATCTTCTGTCTTCTCAATGTAAATGATGCAGATTGAAATCTTTCACAATCAGCTGTTTATAATCATCTTTAATAAGTTTATTCAGATGAAGAATAATAAATGATTTTTCTGTAAAAATGATAGACAATGAGCATGAATTGTAAACGTTTATGAATTATAACATCTGTATAACATCATCTGAACTGTTAGTCAGCAGTTTAATTAAACAGATGTTCAATTTAATGATTTTCATCATTCATTAATTGAATTTTAAATGTTTATTGATGTAAATGCATGTTCTTATCTGAAATGATTAATTCTTTATTAAATAAAAAAAGCTATAAGTTGAGTTAAATGATTATAAAGCATTAATGTTGCAACTCTGTTTTTAAATGACTATTATGTCAAATTTGTGAATCTTTCTGTTTATCAGAAAAGATTTTTGAATTTTCAATGATTTTCTGATGTTGTACTGTAAAACTTGTAGAAAGAATTGATTCATCATAATATTATTTATAGCTGCTGCTGACTCTGTGCTAAAACAACTTTTTATATGCTTTCAATCATTGAAAGTCTTTCACATTTTCTGATTTGATGTTTCTGAATCTGTATAAACATTTCATCTTTCAAGTCATTGATCACGCATGAAGAATAATTAATTCATCTTTTCTTGACTTTCATCACTTGTCATGTTGACTCATTGATATCTTGACTGCTTGTCATCATTGAAACATTCATTGAACTCAATGAATTTGTTAAATTCAAGAGATTTATTGAATCTAAGAAATTCAGAGAGAAAGAAAAGAATAAATAATTGTATTTTAATGCTTCAGAATATCTGATCAATCTGTTATGAAAGAGTTCTTTCAATTGCTTTTTCTATAGTTTTCATTTGAAACATGAACATCTTCAGAATTCATGACTGTCGTTGCAGTTCAAGCATCATCATTTATTCATTAATGTAATGCATTCTTCAATGTGATGCTTGTCTGTGCATTTAAAGCAGCATTCTTCATTTTTTGCAAAATTTAGTCATATGATTGAAATTGAAGCAATTGTAGCACTGCGTGATATGATAGTTTTTTTTAAATAGCTTGCATAAATACTTTTGATACAAGTTTAACATGCTTATGTTCAGCAGTTGATTTATCATCATTTTGATCATGATTTTTATAATAAGTGATGAATGAATCTTTTTACTTTCAATTATCTTCTTAAGTCAGATTATTCTTAACATTTTTAAATCATCATGAAATTTTGCATTGTTCTTCATCAGCTTTTTGATGATTGTCTTTTGATTATTTATATTCAATGTAATGCATACATCATGCATTAATATTACAAAACTTCAATGCTTTATCTGTGCTGAGTTTGCAATTTTCTTTACTCATTTCTGAGATCTTTTCAGAGCTGTTCAAGTCTCTGAGCTTATTACATGTAATGCAATGTTTTTACTTTTTAGTTTGCAAAGCAACATGATAAAATTTTATTGTGCTGTTGACACACTTTCAATTTTCTGAAAGATCTGATCTGTTGACTTTTTTTGTATCTTTTTCATTTTCATTTTTTTCATTATTTTCACTAAAATCTTACATCTTTTATGAAGTGATGATAAATCATTTTTAAATTGCTGCTTCTTCATTATTGCTTTTTCTCTTGCTATGTTAATTCATGATGATGCTTTAAATATGAAACACATATTTTCTTATATTTGAAACTGTTTATTAAAAAGTTGAATGAATGCTTTCAACTTCTGTACATCTTTCGTGATGAATGCATCTTGATTTTCAATCTTTCTTTCTGAAATGTTTCAAAGATGTTGAATCAGCTTCAAGATCACTTCTTTTCATAAATGATCTTTGTTCTTTTTTTTTTAATATCAATATCTGTGTTAGTAGATTTAAAATGCTGATAATGTTCATTTCATCATTGCATGAATATTTAGATTTTGTGTCACTGTCTTTCTGTGACAAGTCAATGCTGTTTATAATCATCATTGAATCAGCATTACTGCTGTTCATGCAATTCATCATTATTTATTCATTTACTTAATTCTTACTCTTTCATTTATAATGCTCTTTTCAAAAATTCATTTTATGCATGTTATGATTATTGTATTAAAGTTAATTATAAATAAAGATTAAAACTGAGATCATAAGTGAGAATAAACATCGCAAATTATGATGTTAATTACATTAAATTTAATAAAAATTTTCATACTTTAATAATAACTTGAACATATATTGCAGCAAGAATAAATTAATTACAAAAAGAAATTAAATTTGTTCTTTTAATAAAATCATTAATTAAAAATTATAAAAAGCATAATGTTAACTGTTTAAGATTAATAATCTTTAAAAACAAATTGAGTTTAAACATGATACTGAAAGATTAATTGCTATTAAAAATTATTATATAGATTAAATTATTTAACTTAATAATAAAACGCATGTTTTAAATTGATAATTAAAAGTTGAAAATATTTAATCATAAGTTTGAGCTTTATAACAATCATTTTCTCTTTTTAATAAATTTAATAATGAAACATAAACATTTTGAATATGTCATGAGAAAAGTCAATTTTTTTTGAACTGACTTTTCTTCAAATATTTATGAAATATTATTGTTAAAAGAAAAAAGTCATATTTATAAATTATTCAGCGAGAGTTTGATTTAAACTCGTTGCAACTCAAAGACACATTAGATTTTAAGAATTAAAATTCAAAGAAAAGAATAATTATCATGTCATGTTAATAATTTATGTAATCATGTAAATATAATGTTAAGTTGTGTTTTCATGACGAGTTTTCATCATTTAACTTACAGAAACATAATGATTTAATCTTTAAACTAATTATATATTCTTTGAAAGTTTCATTCTTTCTTTTCACGAAGTAATTTTATTATTCATTTATCTTTATCATGATGCGTTTTAAGATTGAATTCTTTCTTTATCATACAATCATACTCAGTCTTACACTTATAAACTTATTTAAAAATATATTTTAAGTTAAGTTTATTGAATATCATTTAATTTAATAATTACTTTAATTAAATTAAAAGAAAAATTTCGATCATTTTATTTATTTTCAACTTAAAAGTTTAATTAACATGAAATACATTAATAAATTAAAAGTTAGTTTTTAAACTTTAAAGTTATTAATTTTATTTAATTCATTTTTAAAAGATTTAAAATGTTTTTAATAACATTGATAAATTGAAAGTTTGTTTTTTAATAAAAAAGTTGTTAAATTTATTTTTAAGTAAATTAATAACTTGTTTTTATAATCACATGTTTAATTCATGTCTTCATGTTTTATAATTTTCTTTATTATTTTATTTTATTTTATTTTATTTTATTTTATTTTTAATTAACTTTAATGCAACAATTACAACGTGTGTAAAACGAATTTTTAAAAAAAATATTATAAATGAGAGAGTAAGAATTGAATAAATGAATAAATGATGATGAATCACATGAACAGCAATAATGTTGATTCAATGATGATTATGAGCAACGTTGATTTATCACAGAAAGACAGCAATGCAAGATTTAAATACTTATGCAATGATAAAATGTGTTACGATTCTAGCTACGCACCTATGTTGATAGCTATGTTGATGACTATGTTGATGGCTATGTTCCTGGCTATCGCCGGTCGCTCGTCACTAGGCTATCGAGTTGTTCCGAAGTCAACCCTATTCAGGGTTAGCTTATGTTCTTCTGAGCCATATAGATAGTCGGTTCTTCCCTTCTAGATACTTTCCTTTCTTAGCATTTATATACTCGTTACCTTACACCCATATGACTCGCTCTATGCTGACCTCTAACATTATATAAATGCTCCTTCGTTACAGGCGAAGTGAAATAATCTGCATCGATTCCTTCGAGTGCTTCTGCTAGTAGTTCTTCAACCCTCTATCGACTTTGGTCTAGCGGCTTGCGTCCGTGCAGCAGCACTCACCTTCCTCCCCTCGTGCGCTGGTCAGCGAGGTTAAATAAACGATCGAAACCATCCGACTAGATCAAAGATCAGCGAATTAACCGTTCATTCAGATTCGCAAGAGATTCTTCGAATTTGTTGAACAATCAAACGAGGCCAGTCTATGACTGCGTGAAGCCTCTATCCCAAAGAGCAATCAAAGAGACCAGTCTAGAACTGCGTGAAGTCTCTACCTCGATGAGCAAACCCCTCAGTGAGCCTGCTTCAATGACATCGTCAAAGCGATGGCCTACCCATCTTCATCGCTCTACCTACCAGTGAATCGGTTCGTCAACCCGATCATGTGCAAATAGTGAGCCTGCTACAAAGGCGCCTTCCGTCAACGCGATGATATACCTACTCACATCGCCCTACTCACCAGTGGACCTGGTCAAACGTTCATGTGCAACTAGTGAGCCTGCTACAATGGCATCCTCAATGCGATGGTCTACTCGCCCTCATCGCTCTACCCACCAGTGGACCTGGTCAAACGTTCATGTGCAACTAGTGAGCCTGCTACAATGGCATCCTCAATGCGATGGTCTACTCGCCCTCATCGCTCTACCCACCAGTGGATCTGATCAAACGTTCATGTGCAACTAGTGAGCCTGCTACAATGACATTCTCAATGCGATGATCTACTCGCCCTCATCGCTCTACCCATCAGTGGACCTGGTCAAACGTCCATGTGCAACTAGTGAGCCTGCTACAATGGCATCCTCAATGCGATGGTCTACTCGCTCTCATCGCTCTACCCACCAGTGAACCTGGTCAAACGTTCATGTGCAACTAGTGAGCCTGCTACAATGGCGAGCCCAAAGTCGACCTCTTCGATGAGCAAGTCGACTAGTGAGTCTGCTTCAATGGCACGATCATCTTCGATAACAAGCAAATTCATGAGCTTGTTTCTATACCGAAACCTCAACAGTGAGCCTGCTACAATGACGAACAATGATTGACCTCTTGATTGAGTCGATCAACGAACGAAACAAGCCCTACTATGTAGTAGGCCTGAATCAGCAGTGAGCCTGCTTCAATGACACGATCACAATCGATCTCTTCGATGAGCTAGTCGATCCCCTTCTAGTGAGTCTGCTTCAATGGCACCAGCCAATAGTCGACCTCTTCGCTGAGCAAGTCGATTTCTCCCTACATAGCTAGCCTGCTACAATAGGCATTTCGATTCTACACAAGGCTAAGAAAATACATTCATGCGGACATGAATCGTTGAAGAGAAGGAGTACTGTTACGATTCTAGCTACGCATCTATGTTGATAGCTATGTTGATGACTATGTTGATGACTATGTTCCTGGCTATCGCCGGTCGCTCGTCACTAGGCTATCGAGTTGTTTTGAAGCCAATCCTATTCAGGGTTAGCTTATGTTCTTCTGAGTCATATAGATAGTCGATTCTTCCCTTCTAGATACTTTTCTTCCTTAGCATTTATATACTCGTTACCTTACATTCATATGACTCGCTCTATGCTGGCTTCTAACAAAATGAATATTATCAACATCATAAATTTATTAACATAAATATTGATGTTAAAGAAAGAGAAAAGCAAAGATCATTCATGAAAAGAAATGATCTTGAAGCTGATTCAACGTCTTTGAAACACTTCAGAAAAAAAGATTGAAAGTCAAGATGCATTCATCATGAAAGATGTACAGAAGTTGAAAACATTCATTTAACTTCTTAATAAACAGCTTCAAATGCAAGAAAATATGTGTTTTATATTTAAAGCATCATCATGAATCAATATAACAAAAGAGAAAGCAATAATGAGAAAGTAATAACTTGAAGATGATTTATCATTATTTTGCAAGAAACACAAAATTTTAATGAAAATAATGAAAAGAAAAAAGATGAAAAAGATATAAAAAAAGTCAACAGATCAGATCTTTCAGAAAATTAAAAGCATGTCAATAATGCAATAAAATCTTATCATGTTGCTTTGCAAATTAAAAAGCAAAGACATTGCATTACATGCAATAAGCTCAGAAACTTAAGTAGCTCAGAAAAAATTTCAGAAATGAATAAAGAAAATCACAGATTCAGCACAAATAAAGCATTAAAGCTTCACAATATTAATGCATGATGTATGCATTATATTAAATATAAATAATCAGAAGATGATCATCAAAAAGCTGATGAAGAACAATGCAAAATTTCATGATGATTTAAAGATGTTAAGAATAATTTAATTCAAAAAAATAATTGAAAGTGAGAAGATTTCTTCATCATTCATCATAAAAAACATGATTAAAACAATGATGAATTGACTGCTGAACATAAGCATGCTAAATTTATATCAGAAGTGCTTATGTAAACTGTTTAAAAAGAACTGTTGTATTATGCAGTGTTACAATTGCTTTGATTTCAATCATGTGATTAAATCTTGTAAAAATAAAGAATGCTGCTTCAAATGCACAGATAAACATCACATCAAAAAGTGCATTGCATTAATGAATAAACAATGATGCATGAACTGTAACGACAGTTATGAATTCTGAAGATGCTCATGTTTTAAGTGAAAATTATAGAAAAAGCAATTGAAAGAATTCTTTCATAACAAATCAATCAGATATTCTGAAGCATTGAAATACAATCACTCATTCTTTTCTTTCTTTTTGAACTTCTTAGATTCAATGAACTTTTTAAATTCAATGAACTCATTGAGTTCAATAAACATCTTGATAATGACAAGCAGTTGAGACATCAATGAGTCAGCATGACAAGTGATGAAAGTCAAGAAGAGATGAGTTGATTGCTTTTCATGTATGATCAATGACTCAAAAAATGAGATGTTTATACAGATTCAAAAATGTTAAATCAGAAAATGTAAAAGATTCTCAATGATTGAAAGCATATAAAAAGTTATCTTAATGCAGAGTCAGCAGCAGTTACAAATAATGTTATGATGAATCAATTCTTTTTATGAGTTTTATAATATAACATCAGAAAATTATTAAAAATTCAGAAATCATTTCTGATAAACAGAGAGATTTGTGAATTCAAGATAATAGTCATTCAAAAACAGAGTTACAATATTAATGCTTTGCAATCATTTAGCTCAATTTATAGCTTCTTTCATTTAGTAGAGAATCAATCATCTCAGACAAGAACATGTATTTACATCAATAAACATTTAAAATTCAATCAATAAATGATGAAAATCATTGAATCAAACATTTGTTCAATCAAACTGCTGACTAGCAGCTCAGATGACATTATGCAAATGTTATGATTCATAAATGTTTACAACTCATACTTATTGTTTATCATCTTTACAGAAGAATCATTTACTATCTCTCATTTAAATGAATTTATTAAAGATGATTATGAACAGCTGATTGTGAAAGATTTCAATCTGCATCATTCATATTGAGAAAACAGAAGATGCTTTATTCAACATACAGCAACTAATGTTTTATTAAACATTATTATGATTGCAAGATTAAAATTACTGCTTGAATCAGATATAATCATCAAAGAGATTCACAGTCAATTCATAACAATAGATTTAGCATTTGACAGTGAAAGAATACAGTTTATGATATATAAATGCAAGATGAGAACTGATCTGCATCAAGAATCTGATCATCTTTTGATTGTCATAAAGTTATGTTTATATACAATCTTCATGCAGTTTATGACTCATTAATCATGAAAGAAAATGAATGCAGAAACTTTAAATGTTCATTTAAGAATACATCTTTTCTATTGAAAGAATAGGGTGAACAGTATTACATATGATGAAATCTATGCAGATTGTAGAGAGAAGCCGTAGGCTGCTCTATCTATATACTGCTAACGTGACTGAGTCGCGACGCGCGATCTTTCTTCTGACGCTAGTCTACGAAGAGCTGCTAGGAACAAGCCTGTCATCGCACTTCTCAACACTTTCACTCGATGCTTGCGAGTTTCTCAGCTTTCACTGTCTTTCAGTCTCAGTTGTTCAATGAATCTTTTGAAGTTCTGTCGAGATAGTGACTTGATCAATCCGTCTGCTATCATATCTTGACTAGGAACGAAGTTCACTGAGATCTGATTCTTCTTGTGCAGATCTCGAATGTGATGATAAGCAACGTCAATGTGCTTCGATCGTTCGTGAATATGAGCATTCTTAATCAGCATAAGAGTCGCTTGATTATCTTCTTTGAGCTGCGTGAGTGAGACAGATTGATGAGTAACCTTCTCAAGAATATCGACGCGACTGTGACTGATGCTCA
>JAABUS010003692.1_pt1 | contig 24093 bp, 19 predicted proteins | sample 5560161 | NCBI WGS metagenome assembly JAABUS01 (sample SAMN10711885, study PRJNA513376) | rock metagenome | isolation source: Antarctica rocks | place: Antarctica: Victoria Land, Trio Nunatak nord | collected 2016-01-04
GCTGACTTTGTAATTCTTAAAAATAAGGCAAGAGGAATTTAACCGAAGAGTTAAGATGGATTACTTTGGCCAAACAATTTATGTAGTAACTGCAGAGGATTTACTTATCTCAAAACTAATATGGATCCAGGATTACCAGTCAGCAATACAAATGGAAGATATCAGAAATTTGAGGTCAGCAGAAAATATAGATTGGAACTATATAAATAACTGGGTAACGAGATTGAAATTGAATACATTTAATTTATTGAACAGATGAGAGACACACCTGAACATTTAAAAGCATTGCAATTAAAAATCTGGCTTTCAAAACCACCAATGGAGAGACTAAAACAAATGATAGCAGATAATGATGCATTAATGAAGTTTTGGTCTGCTGCAAAAGGGACAAAGGAAGACATTACCAATAAAGCAGCTAAAGCTGACGAAGATACATTATAAGCTTTATGAATAATTCCGGTTCAGATAATTTTCCCAAAATAACACGGATTCATTACAGAAAATTTCTCTGATAAAGAAATTTTCATCAAAATTTAAAAAAATTGTCTTAATCATGGTTTTACCATATTTCCTTAAAATCAACAGTCGCATTGCAATCTGATTCAAAAGAAAATGTGTAAGTAAAATTTCTTCCCGTTTGCTTTAATTGATAAGTATTATTTTCTATAGTGTAAATCTCTGCTTCTTCTTTATCAGGGAAAACGATAATAAAGTATTTTATTTGCTGCTCTTCGTAAATCCCAAACTTACTATGCCTGTCTTTTAGAGCAGTTGATGGAGATAATATTTCAACGACTAAAGACGGAGGAAAGTCAAGAAAACTTTTTTCTATTTTACCACATACTACCAGCATATCTGGTTGGACAATTATTTCATCAGATATTTTATAGTCTAATGGCTGATAAACATTGCAAGATTTACATTTTCTTAGCTGATCTCCAAACTCAATTACAATATTAGCTCCAATTCTTTGATGTTTTGGAACAGGCATCGGGCTCATAGCATAAGGAATACCTTCAATTAATTCCCATTGGCCTTTCCAATTAATCCAATCGTTATAGGTATAATGGGGCAATATTTTTACTGCATTTGACATCTAACTGTTTATACTCAAAATTAAATAATTCCAATTCTTTTTGAGATAAAAATAAATAATAATTAATTGTGCCACAACATGAAACATTTCGTTCTGACATTATAATTTTAAAAAAATAATACCCTGTACTTTATCGCTCCATAGATGGTCCAGTATACAGATAAAAAAGGAATGATAACTGATGTTGCTATCATTTCAAAAATATGGCCTGATGTTTTTCGTGTCGCTGATAACCTTTCAATAATAAAAGCCGCAGTTAAACTTAGCCAGCAAATAAAAGCAATTAAACTTACCCACTTTAATTTAAAAAACATGGCAATTAAAAACACCATAAAAAATAAAATAATTAAATAGTATCTCCACGGTGGATTGCTTTTAATCCGCTGCCTGTACAAATCAGGATATTTTTTAAAGAGAAGAGCATTAAACATTGCTTTCTTTTGCTCTTTAATGCTTACGCCCCAAGGTGCTTTTCTTACCGGGTGAACCACTACTACATCTTGTAATTTTATTATAGGAACTCTATGTTCAAGCAGTTTAAATTCAAGATCACTGTCTTCGCGCCATGCCGCTGAAAATGCTTCATCAAATCCGCCAACTGCTTTTAAAGTTGCTTTTGTGCAAACGCAATTTGCTGTAACAAAATCTCCTGTTTCAAGGCCTTTTGTATTTAATTCAAAATCTGTAGGTTGTTGTGAGACAGGAACTATCACTTTTCCTGTAAAAGCAATTTCAGGTTCGTAATTATAATGTTTCCAGATATTTTTTAACCAGGTTGTTTCAGGTAAACAATCATCATCGGTGAAAGCTATTAAAATGCCTTGTGCACTTTGCCATCCTAAATTACGTGCAGCAGCAGGGCCTTTTTTAACCGGTAAAGACTGGAAACGAATATTTTTAAATTGGTAATTTTTAAATTCTGAAACCATAATGCCCGTCTCCTTGTCTGGTCCATCGCTTACTATAATTATTTCGTATTCCTTTGAGTCAAAAGTCTGATTACAAAGATTGAGCAAACAGTTTTTTAATAATTGCGGTCGCTTATAAGTTGGCACTATTACTGAAATCTTAATTTGCATAATTATTTTTCCAATAAAAATGAACCGATAACAAGAGCATCAAAAGGTGAACTCCAGAAACATTCAATGGCATCACGGGGAGTACATACTATCGGCTTGCCTAAAGTATTGAAAGATGTATTAACAAGCACGGGTACCCCTGTTTTTTTCTTAAAAGCTTTCAGTAAGCTATGATACAAAGGATACTGACGTTCGTTAACTGTTTGTATCCGTGCTGTTCCGTCAACATGACGCACAGCAGGTATTTTATCTGCTTTTTCGGGCTTTACATCATAGATAAAAAGCATAAAAGGAGAGTAGTGTGCATTAACAAACCAATTTTCTGCTTCTTCCTCTAAAACAACCGGCGCTACAGGACGGAAATCTTCACGATCTTTCACTTCGTTCAGCCTGCTTTGCATTTCTGCATTAATTGGAGAAGCAAGTATTGACCTGCTTCCCAATGCTCTGGGCCCAAATTCCATACGACCCTGAAACCATCCTATGATTTTATCCTGAGCAAGAATCTCTGCGGTTTCTTCCGCTATATTATCTAATTTAAAGTATTTAGTCTTCGTCCATTTCAGAAACTTTTCAATTTCCTCGTTACTATATTCGGGTCCCCAATAAGCATGATCCATGACAAAGCCTTTTGATCCACTTTTTCTTTCCTGGTTATCAACCCGGATCGCAGCACCAAGGGCCGTTCCCGAATCTCCGGCAGCGGGCTGTATCCATATATTTTTAAAAGCAGTTTTATCTCTTATTCGTGTATTCATTACACAGTTCAAAGCGACACCACCTGCTATACAAAGATTTTCTTCTATAGTTTCGTTATGCAACCAGTTACAAATTTCAAGAACAGTTTCTTCAAGCACTGATTGCAGAGAATGCGCTATATTGAAATGGTGCTTTGTAAACTCTTCATTACGCAGTCTTGCAGGTCCAAACCGTTCTTCGAATCTTTCATCTTTTATAGTGTACTGCCCGTTTACTCCTGTTTGAACAATTTCCCTGAAGTCATTTACAAACTCCGGTTTACCATAAGATGCAAGCGCCATTACTTTATATTCATCAGAGCTATGTAAAAAGCCAAGGTACGAGGTGACTTTTTCGTATAATAATCCTAAAGAATATGGCATATTAACCTGTCCAATTCTATGCAATTCATTGCCATTACCAATATTATATGTTGTTGTTGCAATTTCCCCTCTTCCATCTAAAGTCAACACTGCTGCATGATTAAAAGGTGAAGGAAGATATGCACTTACAGCATGAGCAATGTGATGCTCAACAAAATGCCATTGTTCGTCTCTTATTTTTGCAGCTTTAAATCTTTTTTGCAGATGATGAGGATATCCTCCGGTTAACTGCAATGGTGCATTGATAATGTAAGATAAGAACAAAGGGTCCCAGGGAGAAAGCCATTCTTCACTTTCAGCAACTTTACTGGGTTGCATGGGCAAATGCAGAGTTGCATCATTTGCATGCTTTCCTAACAATAAATATGGGTCAAATGAATAGGCAAAATGATCAACATCATTTAAGTGAATTCCGGCCACTTCAAGGCAATAATTTATTGCATGATAAGGAAGTTCGTAAGTACTGAACGGAACAGGCCTTTTGCCATGTTTTATATGTGTAAACCTTTCTTCTTCGGCAGCAGCTAATAATTTTCCATCTTTTAAAATACAGGCAGCAGAATCGTGAAAAACAGCGTTTATTCCAAGAGTATACATCAGCAGTTTTTAGTTCAGTATTACTGTAAAAATTGTTCCCATTATAAAAAAGGAATGGGCATGAGAGGTTTAGTAACGGTTGCAAGTATTCAAATCCTGATTGTATTTATAGATTTTCTTTTATAGTATTCGCTAAATAGTAATTTAAAAATACTATTATAAAAAATGAACATAATTTTGCTTCAAAAATAAGCTGATGAAGATTTCGTTATGTACATTAAAATTTTGTATGTATTTGCACTAACATAATGATCTGATTAATTATGATAAAACAAGTTATTCTTTACCTGTCATTTGTTCTATTTACAGTAAAAGCCTTTACTCAAACAATCATTCGCGGCCCTTACATGAATCTTGCTACTCAAACCGGCATTGTAATCAGGTGGAAAACCGATGTTGCAACTAACAGTAAGGTTAGCTTTGGTACGAGTAAAGAAAATCTTAATCAATCTGCAGTTGTTGATCTGGTTACTCACGAACATATTGTACAACTAAGCGGGCTTGCAGTTAATACTAAATATTATTATTCCGTTGGATCTTCGGGCCGGGCTTTACAGGGAGATGCAAACAATTATTTTAAAACTGCACCATATGCGGGCAGTAAGCAAAAAGTAAGAATATTGGCAATGGGCGATATGGGCAATAATTCGACTACTCAAAAAAACGTTCGGAATGCCTATCTTAATTACAATGGAACAAACTATACGGATATCTGGATGTTGTTAGGTGATAATGCTTATGAACAAGGTACAGAAAGCAATTATAACACTAACTTTTTTAATATTTATAAAAATCTAAGTAAAAATCATGTATTGTGGCCTGCCCCCGGCAATCATGATTATGCTAATAATACTGCCCGCCAGGCTGATCATAATATAGCCTATTATAAAATATTTTCTTTACCATCTGCCGCAGAAGCAGGCGGGATTGCATCAAATACTGAAGCTTATTATTCTTATAATTATGGTAACATACACTTTGTTTCACTAGACTCCTACGGATGGGAAACGGGTGACGAACGTTTGTATGATACTCTTAGCCCCCAGGTAATATGGTTGAAGAAGGATTTGGCCGCAAGAAATCAACAATGGACAATCGTCTATTTTCATCATCCGCCTTACACAAAAGGTTCGCACAACTCAGATACAGAACAAGAACTAATCAATATCAGGAAAAACCTGGTAAGAATTTTAGAGCGTTATAAAGTTGATCTTGTTTTAAACGGGCACAGTCATCTTTACGAAAGAAGTTATTTAATAAACGGGCATTACGGATTGGAGAATACTTTTGATTCCGCAACTAACGAGTTAAGTAACTCAAGCGGTAAATATAATGGGAGTGCCAGGTCGTGTCCTTATATAAAAAATTTATCGGGAGTTCGTAATGGAATTGTTTTTGCCGTAGTGGGATCCTCCGGAAAAATCAGCGGAACATCTCCCGGGTATCCTCATCAGGCCATGTATTATTCTAATAACACTGTTGGCGGTGCCTTGATTATTGAGATAGAAAGCAACCGGCTCGTTGCGAAGTGGGTCTGCAGTGATAGTGTGATCCGTGATAATTTTACGATTATGAAACAAGTAAATAAAAAAACAAATAAAGCAATAACTCTGGGATCAAATATAACTTTAAGTGCATCCTGGATCGGGAATTACATTTGGTCAACCGGTGAGACGGCAAGAACGATAAGTGTAACTCCTTTGTCAAATCTCCTTTACAAAGTCAAAGATAATTTCAACTGTTTAGCTGATACATTCAATGTTACGGTCTCTGCAATCGGGACAACAACCGAGACATTGATCTCATCAGCTGATGCTCATATCCGCAATGGCAGTTATGCAGGGACTAATTATGGCAGCGATACCTCTTTAGCTGTAAAAAGTTCACCTTTATCCGGGTATTCTCGAAGAACTTACCTTAAATTTTCATTTGACAGTGTTAAAAATGTTAAACGGGCCATCTTACGCCTTTATGGAAAAAATATTGAGAGCAGTGTCTATATTAAGATTTCTGCCTTTGGCGTAACTAATGATAGCTGGACAGAAAAAGGCATTACCTGGAATAATGCGCCTGCCGCCCTAAGCTCTTCTATAGGTTCTGTAAGTGTTAATAATCAGGCAAAATATTATGAACTTGATGTAACTGATTTTGTTAAAGCACAGTTTGCAGGAGATAAGATTGTAAGCTTTTTAATAAAAGATATAGCTTATCAAAATAAAAAACTTGCATTTGCCAGCAGGCAAAATGCTAAAAATCATCCTCAGTTAGTTATTATTTCAGATGCCACAGGCCTAAATTTATATCCACCGGCTGTAAAGTCCTCCATGCCTGCTAAAATGTATTATATAAGACATTCATATTATGATCCTTTATAAGTGTAATACCTGCAGAGAATCCGGTACTTTCGCTGTCATTTGCTAATAGTCTTGAGAGTCCAATAGTTTATCCAAATCTGCTGCAAGAAAGATTCAATATTCAGTTTCGACACCGATATCAGGGAAATGTGAAGTAATAAATTGTTGAATCTAACAGTAACACTATCTGCATCTGTCATAAAAATTCACATAATTTCTTTTAATTAATGGTTCTGATTTTAAATACAGACATCTTCAAACTATACTTATTTAATAATAGTTTTCAATAGTTGCAGTGATTACCATTTCTGGTTTTCCTTATTTCATATAAGGTATTGTAATCAAAATATAATGTGCAGTCTATAAAAAAACCAAAGTTTATTAATTTTTTTCACCTCGGCAATAACCGGTTTTTTCTATTGGAATGTTATGGTAGCCCTTGTTTATATCCTTGCATCTTACTTTGAACTTTTTGCATCTTCCTGAAATATAATTCACAATATTATATAAGAATTATTTTTTTAAAAAGAATCTAAACAGCAATTACTGTGAAAAAAATTTACGTTCCTTTAGCAGGGAAACATTCATCTTACTTAATTTCAAAAATTTTTCTTGCCGGGTTAATTATTAGTATTGCTTTTACCAGAGCCCTAGCACAGGAAATACCTGCTGACTTTACTGCAATTAACTGGAATACTGCAGCTCCACAACAGTATGTTGTAAATGAAGCACAGGGAAAAGTAGTCAATGGTAAACTATATACTTTTGGAGGTTTTGATAGTAAAAAGTCTGGCTTATTACCTACAAAGCGTTCTTACGTATATAACCCGCAAACTGATAGTTGGTCTTCTATTGCTGATCTGCCATATACCCCTAACGGAAATAATTTTGGAGGAGTAACACATGCCGGTATTGCTGCTGATGGCACCGATATTTATTTAGCTGGCGGTGTTACGGCCGACGCAGCAGGAACAGGAAGCATTGAGGGAACAAAACAGGTATGGAAATACATAATTTCTCAAAATACTTACACTCAATTACCTGATTTGCCCGTTGATATTGCTGGAGGCCAGTTGGAATACCTGAACGGAGAGTTACACTATTTTGGCGGCTTTATAGAGGACCGGGCAATTGATGTGACAACACATTATGTACTTAATTTAAACAATCTGAATAATGGGTGGCAAACTTTAGCGCCTTTACCCAATCCCCGCCAACACGCAGGCTCAACTGTCTATGGAGGTAAAATATATTCTATAGGCGGTCAGATAGGGGAAAATGATACCTTGATAACCCAAAAGGAAACAGATGTTTTTGATCCCGTCACCAATACCTGGACCCGGCTGGCTGATTTACCGGTTCCGTCAGGTGCCATTGGCAGAGGACACATTTCTTTAGCAGTGGTAGTACTTGGTGAACGGATTATTGTATTGGGTGGTGAAACTGTGCATAAAACAGGTCAGACTAATATGGTATCTGCATATTCTCCTGCAACCAATTCATGGCAAAACCTCACACCTTTACCCATAACCCGCTATTCAGGGGTAGCGGCAGTACTTGATGGTAATATTTTTTATACCGCCGGTTCATTCACTAATATTACTTACAAGGGTACCCCCGCTCTCCCTGGCTTATCTTTCAGTAGTTCAACACTTCCCTTTTATGTAACACAAAATGGAACTGCTGCTAATAAGGCTATAAAGCTTTCTTCAAATCAGGGAACTCCCGCAATTACTCTCAGCAAATCCACTAACAGTGACTGGCTCATATTGCCTTCTCCCGCTCTTGGATCATTGTCTTTCGGTATAAATGCCTCCGGGCTTCTGTCTGGAAATTATGTTTCGACCGTTACAGCTTCTTCCGGTGGCTATACAGATGCTGCCTTATCCGTTAATCTGACAGTGTATCCGCCCGGCACCTTAGTTCCCCTGGCCGATGCATACATTCGTGATGGAAGCTACGCGGCAATAAACTATGGCAGTGATACTTCTTTGGTTGCAAAAAGTTCCTCATCCAGCGGATTCACCCGTTCTTCTTATGTTAAATTCTCTTTGAACAATGTAAGCAACATAGCGACTGCTAAATTGCGCATTTACGGAAGCAATACAGATAATACCTCAAGCATAAATATTTCGTCATATGGCATAGATAACGACTCATGGACAGAAAATGCAATTACATGGAATAATGCTCCTGCTGCCCCGACTAATGCTTTAAGTGCAGCAGGAGTAAACAACCAGGCAAAATATTATGAATTTGACGTAACCAGTTATGTAAAAACACAGGCTGCAGGAGATAAAATTGTGAGCCTTTTAATTAAAGACCCTTCCACCAAAATAAAAATCTTGCTTTTAATAGTAAAGAAAACAGACAAAATCCGCCACAATTAGTTATTGATACAACTCAAAATGATATTACGCCTCCGGCAGTTAACATACAGTTCAATGGCATTTTATCTGCTCCAGGTACCTATAATAATAAAGTAGAAGTTGTTATTAATGCATCCGACCAGGGTGGATCGGGTTTAGCATTAACAGAATATAGCTTAAATGGAGCGGCATTTCAAACCTATAACTCTTCAATTATCATTAATACTGCCGGTAACTATACTATAAAAGCAAGGGCGACAGATAGTAATAGAAATGTTACCGTTACTAACGATATTGCCTTCAGTGTAGTATCGGTACCAGAACCGTTATACGATACATTAACACCAATAGCTGATGCCTTTATTCGTAACGGAAGTTATGCCGCAATCAATTATGGCAGTGATACTTCTTTGGTTGTAAAAAGTTCCACATCGAGCGGATATACCCGTTCTTCTTACCTTAAATTTTCTCTTAGCAAGGCAGGTAGTATAGCGACTGCTAGACTCCGCATTTACGGAAGCAATACAGATAATACTTCAAGCATAAATATTTCGTCATATGGCATAGATAACGACTCATGGACAGAAAAGGGAATTACATGGAATAATGCTCCTGCTGCCCCGACTAATGCTTTAAGTGCAGCAGGAGTAAACAACCAGGCAAAATATTATGAATTTGACGTAACCAGTTATGTAAAAACACAGGCTGCAGGAGATAAAATTGCCAGCCTTTTAATTAAAGACCCTTCCGCCCAAAATAAAAATCTTGCTTTTAATAGTAAAGAAAACATAAAAAATCCACCACAATTAGTTATTGAGAGAACACAAAATGATATTACGCCTCCTGCAGTTAATATAGAGTTCAACGGCATTTCATATGCTCCAGGTACCTATAAAAATAAGGTAGAAGTTGTTATTAATGCATCAGACCAGGGTGGATCGGGTTTAGCATTAACAGAATACAGCTTAAATGGAGCAGCATTTCAAACTTATAGCTCTCCAATCATAATTAATACTCCTGGTAATGATACTATAAAAGCCAGGGCTACAGATGGTAATGGAAATATTACTCTTACTAACGATATTGCCTTTAGTGTAGTATTGGTACCAGAACCTTTATTCGATACATTAGCACCAATAGCTGATGCCTTTATTCGTAACGGAAGTTATGCGGCAATCAATTATGGCAGTGATACTTCCTTGTTTGTGAAAAGCTCCACATCGAGTGGATATACCCGTTCTTCTTACCTTAAATTTTCTCTTAGCAATGTAAGTAACATCGCATCGGCCAAACTGCGGATTTATGGTCGTAATAACGACAACACTTTAATCACTAATATTTCTTGTTACGGAGTGGACAATGATGCCTGGAGTGAAAGTGGTATTACCTGGAAAAACGCACCTGCTGCATTAGCCACAGCTTTAAGCTCTGCGGATGTTAATGATCAGGCTAGATATTATGAATTAGATGTAACCAACTATGTTAAAACTCAATTTTCGGGAGATAAAGTTGTAAGCCTTTTGATAAAAGATCCAACAAATCAAAATAGAAACCTGGCTTTTAGCAGTAAAGAAAACAGACAGAGTCAACCACAGTTGGTTATTACAACCTCAATAGATACCTCAAAAAATACAGCATTAAGAAATAATTCAAATACTCTTAGTTTAATAAATAATTCAAATAAACCCCATGTGTATCCAAATCCTGCAGGAAAAATATTTAATATTAGATTTCCAAACCCTTTTCAAGGAAATTTCTCATTGCAGATTGCAGACCGGTTTGGACGGATTTATAATATAGGTAAAAGCACATTACCTGCCGGAGTATCTGATCTCAAAGTTGATATTTCTCATCTAAACTTAAAGCCGGGAGTTTATTTTCTAAAAATTAATTCAGATATAGGAAAAGAGAAAATTAAACCCATAACTATCAGTTTGCTATTTTAAATATTAATGTTATAAGCAAAACAATTGAAAAGTCTAACGATTGTCGTTTAAAGATGAATGATTTAAAGATGAATGATATGATTCTTAGTAAGAATAATTTAACGTCTCTTGAATCCTGGTACGAATACTTATGCAGAAGAAGCATTAGATAAAAAAATGAAGGAAATGTTAGTCTTGCAGTCCCTTGGTTTTAATATGTGAGGATTACATAAAAAAACCACAGAGCAAATATATTAATCTTTGCTTTTGCAAATATTGTTAGCAGCAAAATTACCATTAGGCATACCGTCGCAACGAATACTAAGAAGAGCTTCAAAAAAGTGACAAATAGACTAAAAGTGAGATTAAATAAACAGTTCTTTGTCAGAACATTGTTTTTATTAGCTAAAGAAATGCAAAAGAAATGGTGACTTAGTTTATTTTGTCGAAATTTGCGCCTTTAATTTTAAGGATACTTTTCATGTCAACAATAATAGAAACTAAACCGGTTACTTTAACAGCGAAAGATTTTGCAACAGACCAGGAAGTAAGGTGGTGCCCCGGTTGTGGTGATTATTCAATTTTAGCCCAGGTGCAAAAGATAATGCCGGGTATAGGAGTACCAAAAGAAAACATTGTTATTATAAGCGGTATTGGCTGCAGCAGTCGCTTTCCATATTATATGAATACTTATGGTATGCACAGCATTCACGGGCGCGCAACAGCAATTGCTAGTGGTTTAAAAGCAAGCCGTCCGGAATTAAGTGTATGGATCGTAAGCGGCGACGGCGACAGCTTAAGCATTGGTGGTAATCATACCATGCATTTACTGAGAAGAAATTTCGATGTTAACCATCTTATGTTCAACAACCAGATTTATGGTTTAACAAAAGGGCAATATTCGCCTACCAGTGAAAAGCAAAAGGTAACAAAAAGCACTCCTTATGGCAGTATAGATCATCCGTTTAATCCGTTGGCGCTTGCTTTGGGAGCAGATGCAACTTTTATCGCCCGAAGCATGGATCGTGATCCCAGGCATTTGCAGGCAATGCTTACCAGGAGTTACCAGCACAAAGGAGCGTCTTTTCTTGAAATCTATCAGAACTGCAACATCTTTAATGATGGCGCTTTTGAAATTTTTACAGAAAAATCAACAAAAGCAGAAGAGGCATTGTTTCTTGAGCATGGAAAGCCTTTGATTTTTGGCGCTGCTCAGGCCAAAGGTATAAAACTCGAAGGTTTGCGACCAGTGATTGTCCAGTTAAGCGACGGTATTGATTACAACGATCTCTGGATACACGATGAGAAAGATTTTTACAAAGCCCAGATACTTACAAGAATGTTTGACGATCCGCAGCAAGGCGCACATTTTCCAAGACCTTTCGGTGTTTTTTATGAAACTGAAAGAGCATGTTACGAAGATATAATGCAAATGCAGATTGATGAAACAATTGCCACAAAGGGCTATGGTGATTTGGATAAGTTATTACGAGGCAGGGAAGTTTGGGATATAGCAGTGTAAGGATATAATTATTTTTTTATAAGAGTCACTTCACTTTTTGATGTGGCTTTTTTATTTGGGGAATTGCAGGTATTTTACAATCTTTTTTCTAAAGTACTTTAAGTATTAGCTTAACGACGATTCTTGAAAACGACAAGAAACATCAAGGTAAATAATCTATATAATAGATTAATCGAGAAAAAATAGCGTTGGCAATCTTATAAGATCGAAACCCGGAGTGAATTGAAATCTTATAAGCAAAAAAAGAAACAAGGAAAAACTAACCAAATTTAAAGTTGAACTCAATAGAAACTTCTATGTCAAGTTCCAAAGAAATACTTTCATATATAACATTTTCTAAATCAATTCTCCTTAGAATAAGTTTTAAAACAATTTTTAATTATAATTTATTTAATAGTTAATGAGTATTGAAAGCTCTAATTCTAATAACACCCAACGGCTTTATTCATTAGATGCACTTCGTGGTTTTGATATGATCTGGATTATGGGAGCAGAAGAAATTTTTCATGGTCTTTCAAAGGCAACCGGGTCTCCTTTTTGGGCTGCAGTTTCTATACAGTTCACGCACCCTGAATGGAACGGCTTTCATATTTATGACTTGATCTTTCCTCTTTTCCTGTTTATGGCTGGCGTATCTACACCTTATTCTGTGGGTCGGGAACTGGAAAAAGGAAAGAGCCGGCAGCAGCTAATGATACGTGTTATAAAACGAGGTTTAATCCTGGTGCTATTAGGTATAGTTTATAATAATGGACTTCAGTTACGTCCTCTTTCAGACATTCGTTTTTCGAGTGTGTTAGGAAGAATTGGTATAGCATATATGCTTGCAAACATTATTTTTTTATATACCAAAGAACGTGCACAGGTAATATGGTTTGCAGGTTTGCTTATCGGATATTGGCTAATCTTAAAATTTACTTCAGCACCTGGCTTTCAGCCGGGAGATCTGACGATGAAAGGGAACTTTGCTTCTTATGTTGACCGGACAATACTGCCAGGGAAACTTTCTTTAGGTATACACGATACAGTAGGATTCTTTAATAACATTCCTGCTGTCAGCACAGCTTTAGCAGGTATATTAGCAGGAACCTTTTTAAAAAAGAGTCCTTTCGAACACAAAAAAAGGCAGGTCTGTTAGCTGCTTTGGGAATTGGTTTCCTGGTTCTTGCTCAACTATGGAATATTGATTTTCCTATCAATAAAAATATGTGGTTAAGCTCTTTTGTCCTACACACTACCGGATTAAGCCTCATCTTACTTTCTGTTTTCTATTATATTATTGACGTGCTTGGCTATAAAAGCTGGGCTTTCTTCTTTAAGGTTATAGGCATGAATTCAATTCTTATTTATATATCAGGTCGTTTTATCAACTGGGATTACACAACAAATGGATTTTTTCAATGGTTAGGCCCATTAGTAGGAGATCCGTTTAATGTTGTGGCAATGGCAGTGTGCCTGGTGTTTATAAAATGGCTGTTCCTGTATATCTTATATAAAAAGAAAATTTTTTTACGGGTAAAACTCTTTAATTTTAAACACGTTGCTGCTTACTATTCTTCTATAATTTATATGCAAACTTATTCTTTGTATCATTCGTAACTACTCTTGTAAGCTTTGTTTTAGTTCTTAACCATACTCTGGCCCTAATATGGCAAATTGTTTTTCCGGTATACCGCAAAATTTATTATGACCCCGATACATTCTGATAAAAGGTCGCTGTTCTGCAAAACCTATTGAGGTTAACCATTCTATCCATTCCTGATTAAAATGTAAAACATCAAGAATTACCGGTTTCCCTATACAATTTTTCAAGACCGCGGAAATAAGATTTATTGCAATACCTGTATTTTTAGCAATGACGGGTCCAATATGAGTGAAATTATGGCCAATACGTCCCAGGCAATATCCCTGAATTTTATTTTCTATTTCAAACAGGAACGAATATTGCGGCGCCCCTTCCAGCATCCATTGCAATATTGTTTGGCGGTCAGCACCAAAAATTTCACGGTCAAATTCTACTAATGCAGGCAAATCATTTTTCTGTACAGCTCGGGCAGTAGATACATTTAGTCTTTCTGCATGAGGGGTTATAACCATGCGGCTTAAGCGGTACTCGTCAACAAAATCAAATTTCAGATAAACTTCCCGTCCTGCAGGCGTAGCGTCTAATTTTATAGTTTCTTCATTTTGTAAAATCTGTAAAGATTCTTTTAAAAGCCGGCTGCCGATTCCCTCTGCGGCGATAAGTGGGATCAACCAATACCATTCCGATCCAACTAAAAGAATTTTGGTAGCGAATGGTTGTCACTGTTCCTATAACCTTGTCATCTATGGTAGCAACGTGGCAGTCACTGGGGCTAAGATGTAAAATTATTTCCCAGTCAGGGGCTACCTGGTTCCATCCTGATGCGCGACATAATGATAAGCCGGCAGGGATATCATCAGGTTTCATTGTGCGGTAGGTAATCATCCTGGAAATTAATTTCCTAATTGTTTAATAGCAATATAGGACATTAGACCAACACTTGTGGCAAGTGCATTTTCATCAATATTAAATGTCGGTGTATGAAGGGAAGATATAATTCCTTTTTTCATATTTCGAACACCCAGCAGATAGAAGCAGGAATCTAATGACTGTGAGTACCAGGCGAAATCTTCCGCTGCCATCCATATATCAATATCTTCTACATTTTCTTTTCCAAGATATTCCTTAGCAAAAGCAGATACGTGTTCCGTTAGCTTTTCTTCATTTACCAAAAATGGATAACCTTTTACAATAGTAAAATCACAGCTTCCTCCCATGCTTTCAGCAATGCTTTGGGCAATTTTCTTCATTCGTGCATGTGCATCAGCGCGCCAGCCTTCATCTAAGGTTCTGAACGTTCCTTCTAAATACACTTCATCTGGGATTACGTTGATGGCTCCATTTGCGATTACCTTTCCGAAAGACAAAACAGTTGGAAGTGCAGGGTTGGCCATCCTGCTTACGATCTGTTGCAAAGACACCAATATTTGTGCAGTAATCATTACCGGATCAATGTTTAAATGAGGCTGTGCACCATGACCTCCTTTTCCACGAACAGTTACAAATATTTCATCCATGGAGGCCATAAACTTTCCTTTGCGGATGCCAATCTTACCGGCTTCAATCAAAGGTGAAACGTGCTGACCTATCATTACATCAGGTACCGGATTTTTTAAAACACCTTCTTTGATCATAAGACTTGCACCGCCCGGAAGTTTTTCTTCAGCGGGTTGAAAGATCAGCTTCACTGTTCCTCCAAATTTGTGCCTAATTGATTGAAGAATATTAGCAACTCCCAGTAATGATGAAGTATGTAAATCATGACCACAGGCATGCATAACGCCATTGTTCTTTGATGCATAAGGAACATCATTAGCTTCTGTTATGGGAAGGGCATCCATGTCGGCCCGTAAGGCAATAACACGATCAGATGGTTGTTCACCTTTTATAAGAGCCACCACTCCGGCTTGTGCCATCGGCTGCCATGCAATTCCCATTTCATCAAGACGAGCTTTTATAAATGCAGATGTTTCATATTCATGAAAAGACAATTCAGGATTGGCATGCAAATGCCTTCTGTATTGGATAACAGTATCAGTTATATTAGTTGCATATTGTCTAATTTCATCGAATAGCATAATATCTCGTACTTAAAAAGGTCCTGTTTTTACCAGGTCAATAATTTCTTCAAAAGTTTTGTCACTACAGTCGTTACTGTTTTATTAACTCATACTGGCGTTATACTTCTATTTGTTTTTATCGTTTTCCAGGAATTCTTTTACGAATGTATCATCAGTATTATACTCATACATTTTATAGATCCGATTGATTTCTTCCATTTGCCCTTGTGAAAGTTCTTCTTTAGGATTTAAGCACCACCTGCCTTCGAGCAATCCTTGTCTTCTCAACACTTCATGAATACCTGGAATACAACCATGAAAAGAATTTTCTGTATCAAAAATTACTGCATTCATATCTGTAACTTCAATGCCTTTAGTCAATAGTTTTTCTATTCCCTGAAAATCATTTGAAAGGCATTGTTTGATCTCATTAAAAAGTTCAACAGCTTTTTTTGTCCAGACAGCCCAATGACCAAGCAATCCGCCAACAAATTTTTTTTCTACCTGCTCATTATTAATACTGAAGCGGTATGGAGTAAGCAAATCTGCAACAATATTATCATCGTTACCTGTATATAGCGCAATATCATTTCGTCTTGCAGAGCTGCAAACTGCCCGTACCACATCAAGCGTCTGGTACCTGTTAAATGCAGCTACCTTAATGGCATGAACATTTGAAATATCAGATAGCTCTCTCCAGAAGTTAAAACTTAATATACGACCTCCTACTGCTGGTTGCAGGTAGAATCCGAATACTGGAATTATTGCTGAAATGGCACGTATATGCTCAATAAGATTATATTCTGAATACTCTTTAAGTCCGCCAAGACTTACCAGGCCAAGATTGTAATTATATTTTACTGCCAGTTCTGCTTCCTTTAAGGCATTAGGTGCAGGTCCGACAATACCGGCAACTTTTATAAATGGCTGGTTCAATTGTGCCTTTTCTATTTCTTCCACTGCTAATCTTAAAACGGTTTCCAAAAGATTTACTTCCGGCTTTCTGATTTCAAACTGTGTTGTATGAACACCAACAGCTACACCTCCAACGCCTGCTGCCAGATAATAGCGGGTAAGCCTTCTTTGCCGCTCTTCATCCAATTGACGATTTTCATTCAAAGCCAATGGATGTGCCGGGATGAGAGTGCCCTTACGCAGTAAATCCTTCACTCCTGTCTCTAATGCTGCCTTGTCCATAATAAGATTAAAATTGACCTTTTCTTTCCTGGAAATGGGTTGGTTTATTTATTATTTTACCACCTTCATTTAGCCATTTTACCAATAATTCCATCATTTTTTTCAGTGGCACTTTTGGATAGCCAAAAAGTCGAAAGGCTTCAGCAGCATTACTTAAAAGCGCTGTATCCTGTTCCTGGTTAAAAAATTCTTGTGGTTGCCCGAATAAATTTCCAAACTCTTCTGCCAGCCATCGTAGCGATATAATCTCTGGTCCGGTGATATTCAAAATTCTAGAAGGCACTGCACAATGATGAAAGGCTCTTAATGCCATCTCATTAGCATCACCCTGCCATATTACATTGACATGTCCCATGCTTAGGTCTATCGGTTTTTTTTCTTTAACCAAGCGAGCTATCTCCAATAACACACCATAACTTACATCAATGGCATAATTGAGACGGTAAATCAACAAGGGGGTATTGTACTTTGATGAGTAGTATTGAAATAAACGTTCACGGCCGAGGCACGATTGAGCATATTCTCCAATAGGTTCAGGAAGCCGGTTTTCATCAGCTCCTCCATATAAAACAGGTGTTAAGGGATAAACATTACCTGTTGAAAAAACAATTATACGTGAGTTTTTGTATTTCTGAGCGACACGTCCGGGTAAGTAAGTGTTCATAGCCCATGTTAGAGATTCGTTACCTGTAGTGCCAAATTTTGTTCCTGCCATGTATAAAACGTTCTCTGCATCTGGCAGGTTCTGAAGCTGCTGATCGTCCAACAGATCCGTCTGGTATGTTTCTATTCCCTGATTTTCTAATTCATCCTGCAGCCCTGCTTCTGAAAAACGTGCCACACCAATTATTTTTTTATTTACCCCGGCTTTGTCAACCGCTTGTTTAGCAAGCCTTGCAAGAGCCGGTCCCATTTTACCGCCTACACCTAAAATCAGAATATCTCCATTCAGGTTAGTAATATCAGAAACCAAAGCATCAGAAGGAAGTAATAATTCCTGGTATAATTTATTAATGTCATTCATGCTTACAGTTGTGTTCTTTATACCCATTAAAATGAGAATACAGAAAAATTATTTGTATAACTAAAATAGACAAAGGTTTTTTCCCGCTGATTTCGCAGATGGCGCTGATTTTATCGCAGAGTAAAATTTCTTTTCTGCGTTTATCTGCGTTATCTGTGGGAGTATCGATACTATCCTTTAGATCAAAACTATATCAACAATATCCAAAATCTTAATCCAAAAATCGAAAAATGATTTGATTTAGTTATAGAAAATTAAGGGCAAAAATCGTCATTAAAATTGGACACCTTATTTCAACAGCAATCAATCCTTTTCAACGTAGTTGATATCTTTTTTAAATGTTTCCTCAAGGTAAAAAAGCGCGACTATTGCAATAGCGAAAGTGAGCAAGCCGACCGCTAAAGCTCCGTAAATAATTCCTACATAGTTTTTAGCCATCGTAAATAACATGGTCAACGGAATTATTGACCCTCTTACAAAATTTGGAACGGTAGTGGCGACTGTAGCACGGAGATCGGAACCAAAAAGTTCAGCTGCAACAGTAATGAAAATCGTCCAATAGCCGCTGCAAAAGCCCAGGCACGCGCATACAGTGTAAAATAATGTTGTGCTATGAAGCGGAATAAGTAAATAGACAGCCACCAGCAAAAAGGATGATAAGATAAATAATAAAATTACTTTTTTTCTGCTTTGCAAATACTGGCTTACAAAACCACTTGTTAAGTTACCCCCAACCTGTGCCGCAAAAGCAAGCATGACTGCTTTACCTGCATCAACAGGGTTATCAAGACCTATTGCCTGACCAAACTCGGGAGAAAAGGTAAGTAAAATTCCAACGACAAACCATATAGGCATACCGATCAGTATACTATTCACATATTTTAACAACCTGGTTTTATTGTTGAATAATTTTAGTATGTCTCCCCGTTTAATATTTTCCTGCTTTAGCTTTATAAAAATACCTGATTCGAAAACTCTTACCCGTAAAGCCATAAGAATTAGACCTAAACCACCGCCAATAAAATAGGATGCCCGCCAATCAAAAAGATGAGAAACAAGGTAGGCTAGCAATGCACCCATAACGCCCATAGTAGCAACGAGGGTTGTTCCATAACCGCGTTTCTCTTTAGGTAAGATTTCTGTCACTAATGTAATGCCCGCACCCAATTCACCAGCTAGTCCAAACCCTGCAACAAATCTAAGTACAGCATATTGTGTTATAGTAGTTACAAATCCATTTCCAAGGTTTGCAATGGAATAAATCAAAATAGATCCAAACAATACAGACAGCCTTCCCTTTTTATCTCCCATAATCCCCCAAAATATTCCACCAATCAGCATTCCTGCCATTTGCAAATTCAGGAGCATAATTCCGTCTTCCAGCAATTTTCCGCCTGAAAGATTTAACGCTTTTAAACTTGGAACCCGAACAATGCTAAAAAGAAATAAATCATACATGTCCACCATGTATCCAAGTGCGGCAACTAAAACAGGTAAGCTAAATAGTTGGGTAGTAAAACTTTTAGGGGATAAATCTGTCATTGTGATTATGATAATTATGAACCGAGCTTAATTATTTTGATTCTATGGCAATTTGTATGGGTAAAATTGACAAAAAGTTTTTTCCCGCTGATTTCGCTGATCCCGCTGATTTTACCGCAGATAATAAAATTATTTTTCTGCGTTAATGTGCCCGGAGTACAATATTACCTATATAGAACTATTTTATCTTTTATAAACGTGGGATCGTTAGTCCGCCATCAACCATTATCACCTGCCCGGTTGAATACATGAAGTCACCTTTGGCAAGTGATGCTACCACCTTTCCAACATCTTGTGGTTGTCCCCACCGTTTTTGTACACATATACCGTCTCCTATCAATTTGTCGTACTTTTCTTTGACACCTGATGTCATGTCTGTTTCTATAATTCCCGGTCGCACTTCAAAAACAGGAATATCAAATTCTCCAAGCCTTACTGCAAACAACTGTGTAGCCATGGCAACACCAGCTTTTGAAATGCAATATTCTCCACGGTTTAGTGATGCTACAGTTGCAGAAATTGAAGAAATATTTATGATAGATCCTTTGAATCCGGCATCTGCTTTCTTTTGATCAATCAACCAGTTTGCAACTTTTTGAGTAAGAAAATAAGGACCTTTTAAATTGATATCAAGTACCTCGGTAAAACTTTCTTCGGTAGCTTCAAGAATATCTTTCCTCTCTTTTGGTGCTATACCTGCATTGTTTACCAGAACATGAAGTTTTCCAAAATGGGTTTTTACCTGTTGTAGAATTTCTGTTCGATCAGTAGTCGAAGCAATATTTCCGGGACAGTATATAACATCCACCCCGAATTTTTTCAATTCTTTTAAAGCATCTTCTACCTGGTTCGCTGCCCGTGTTCCATTAATTGCAAGGTTAAAATTGTTTTGTGCAAGTTCCCTTGCAATACCAAAACCAATACCACGACTACCTCCGGTGATTAAAGCAACTCTTCTCATTAATACATTACAATTTTAAAGATCAGGAATATTTACCCAACAACGTTTATTCCAGCTTTCTATTCCTTTTTCTGCAAGTTGAACTCCCTTAACCCCTTCACGCATATCCCATGGGAAAGGGTCGCCCGTTACTATATGCCTCAGGAATAGCTCCCACTGTACTTTGAATGCATTTTCATAATTTTCCTGTTCCGGCACTTTAGCCCATCCTTCACTGAAATTAATGGGTTGTGGAATGTCGGGATTCCAAACCGGCTTAGGTGTGTTACCGTAGTGTTGAATGTAACATTCACGCAATCCTGCTACAGCAGATCCTTTAGTCCCATCAACCTGCAGTGTTAACAAATCATCCCGTCTTACTCTCACTGTCCAGGAAGAATTGAATTGTGCAATGATACCACCTTCCAGTTCGAACGTTGCGTATGCTGAATCGTCGGCAGTACATTTATAAGGCTTCCCTTGTTCATCAACCCTTTCAGGAATGTGTGTAGCACCAAGGCATGAAACAGCTTTTACTTTACCAAAAACATTGTCGAGCAGGTAGCGCCAGTGACAAAGCATATCTACTATAATACCACCATCATCTTCTTTCCTATAATTCCATGATGGTCTTTGAGCAGGAATAGAATCACCTTCAAATACCCAATATCCAAACTCGCCCCTTACAGATAATATTTTACCAAAAAAGCCTTGCTGAATAAGGCGCTTTATTTTTAAAATACCTGGAAGCCACAGTTTATCCTGTACAACACCATTTTTTACGTTATGATCTTTACATAACCGGTACAGTTCCATTGCCTGCTTTGTGTCTGCTGCTATAGGTTTTTCGCAATAAATGTGCTTACCTGCTTTTACCGCTTTTGTAACTGCTTCTGCCCGCTTGCCAGTAATTTGTGCGTCGAAGTAGATAACATTATATGGATCAGCAAGAGCCTGATAAAGATCAGTAGTCAATTTTTTTACACCCGATAACAGGCTAAGCTTTTGTAATTTGTTTTCATTACGGCCAACCAATACAGGATCGGGCATAATCGTTTCACCAGGAGCTATTTTCACACCACCTTGTTTTATTATTTCAGCAATAGATCGTAATAAGTGCTGGTTAGTTCCCATACGTCCTGTGACGCCGTTCATGATGATGCCTATTTTATGCTCTGTCATATCTCTCTTGTTAATTTCTTAGAAGTTGTCTGAAATTTTTGCAATATTCTGTGTTGCTTTTCTTTGTGTTCTCTATGGTAAAGAAATTTTTACCGCTCCCGATAACTATCGGGAGAACACAGAGATAAATCATTTACATTAATGTTTTTAAATCTTAGACAGCCTCTTAGTTTATTTAATTTATTTTATGAATTCTCTTTGTATGCCTTAATGATCTTTTTGAGAAAATCAGACTGGTTTTCCTGCCAATAAGTAGTCGAAAAAATTTCTACCTCATTAAAGCCTGTGAATCCTGCAGCTTCCACCCAGGCTCTGATCTGCTTAACAGGAATGCAACCTTCACCCATAAGTCCACGATCGAGCAGCATATCGGTAGTTGGTACTTTCCAATCGCAAATATGGAATGCCAAAAGGTTTTCGTTTTCTCCGCACCGCTTTATTTCTTTTTCCATAGATGGATCCCACCAAAGATGATAAACATCAAAAGCAACACCAACACATGGCGAATTTAATTCTTCAGCCATATCATTGGCTTGTGCTATTGTATTGATAGCTGAACGGCTATCAGCATACATGGGATGCAAAGGCTCGATAGCCAGTTTTACTCCTGCGGATAATGCGTATGGAATGATCTCGGCAATACCATCCCGTATCTGTTTCCGTGATTCTTCTAACGATTGAGACTGATCTGCACCACATACTAGTACAATCATCGAAGTTCCTAATTCAGCAGCTTCATCAATTGCTCTCACGTTATCATCAATGGCTGATTTTCTTTTTTTTTCATCTTTATTTGCGAAGAAACCGCCTCTGCACAATGATACAATAGTTAAATCATAATCACGAATCATACGACCTGTTTGCCTGATATCTCTTCCTTCAAGTGCATCACGCCAAACCGTAATTCCTTTTACTCCGGCAGCAGAAAAATGCTTTGCAGCCTCTTCTATTTTCCACGGCTTAGTTGTTATTGTATGAATACACAATTGAGAAGTATCTGTATGTTCTTTAGGATTCATAGAATGTTGAAAAAAGTATAATAAGTTTCATTATTTATCAATCGCTGCAGATAAAGAGCAACCTCACGGGCATGATAGTCTCCCCACATACTTGACTCCCCATTTGGAATTTTACTTGCCTGCGGGATATGATCCCATCCATTAGGGCGGTGATAAACCGAATGCAATATCAATCCCTGGTGATTTGGATCGGTGCTAAGATATGGTTCATCAAAAAGAGTATTTAATACAGTAAGTCCTGCCTGCCAATACTTATCTCCGGCTATAGTCTCATTATTTTGTTGAAGATATCTGCCGAACCTTAACAATCCCTGTGCTGCTATAGCAGCAGCCGAACTGTCAACAGGCTCAAAATCATTATATGGATCAGCAGGCTTATTTAGATAATCCCCCAACTTATACAGATCAGGTGCGCCGGTATCCCAATAAGGAACCCCATCCGCGGGACAATTGTTAATGTAGAAATCACAGGTAGCCCTGGCTGCTTTGATCATAAAAGGCAAAATATCTTCCTTTACATTAAAGCCTTTAATAGCTGCTTCGCCAACAGAATCAAACCATTCAATTTCTTCAGCAAATCCACACATTGCCCAAGCCAGTCCTCTCGTCCACGTAGTAAAGCCGGAATATCCTTGCTGAGAATTGGGACAACGAAAATTACCGTCTTTTACATTGAAAACACTTTCATGAGCTGTTCTTCCCCAGACATCATATACGTCCCGGCCTTCTCCATAAAATACAGAGTAGGTGGCGGTTGCTTTCATGTGTTGAACCGCCCGCTCTAATAAATTAATATGCTGATCGCCTTCTCCCTGAAGAACGTGCGCTAGGGAATGACTGAGAATAAGAGAACGACATGAACGGATAGTGTCTACAAACAGTGAATGAGGTCCATTAAATGAATGAATAAAACCTCCGTTTTTGATTGCTGTCCAACGACTTGCTTGAACAGCGCCCGATATTTTCAATGCTAATGAATAAAAATTTCTTTCCCATTCATTGAAAGCTATCTTTCCTTCTTTCATTAGACGAAGCAGGTTGCCATAAGTGCTTACATTATTAAAACCGTGATCATGCACACCAATATGACTAATATGCGGCGCCATTACTTCAACAGTTTTTTTACGACCCGCTTCCAGGAATGACTTTTCTGCAGTTACATCATATTGCAGAATCATTGACCCGTATAAAAATCCCTGCGTCCATTCTGTCCACCCTCTTGTGGTGTAATTACCTTCTATTGTAAAAACGGGTGAACCTTTTGAAACATTATAATTCTTGTCAATAAGGTTTATCTTATCGCCGGATAACTCCCAAAATCTTTTGAGTTTAGCAGCCAGGTCTGCAGGTTTTAAAGTTGTATTTTTTTTAATCATCAGATAGTTTCAAGCGGTTGCTACTCCCAATTTTAATTGTACAGGAGAAAATATTTGATTCTATTCGACGAGCCAATATAGTGATATTTATTTTTTATAACAGGC
>JAABUS010003693.1_pt1 | contig 24086 bp, 26 predicted proteins | sample 5560161 | NCBI WGS metagenome assembly JAABUS01 (sample SAMN10711885, study PRJNA513376) | rock metagenome | isolation source: Antarctica rocks | place: Antarctica: Victoria Land, Trio Nunatak nord | collected 2016-01-04
AGATACTGCTGTGGTAGAGGGGCTTTCGTTGGAGCAGGCAGGGGTTTGTGTTCGTAAAAGCGCGCGCAATTCGAAGATGCAGCTGTGCCCTGCTGGTTCGGTATCATGAATCCTCGCGTCAATTTCCCCAGCCAGAATCTTGCTCTGGAGACAGCTCGAAATGCTCCCTTTGGATCTTACAGACTTGCAAGACCCCCAGTATCTGTCGAGACTTGCTCTATATCCTGTGTGACCTTACAAACGTATTCCTGGTTGTACATGCAGCAGTCCAGTACAGGGTTCGCCTCCGATCCCATCCTATAGTCTACTCATATTCTGTCGCGTTTGCTTGTTCCCCCTCGCCCTTCGACCGCCTCACACACATCGTCCTCTTTCCCTACGTCCCGCCATCTCTCTGTAGAACAGCCGTCGTCGGTGCAACAACCCTGCGTCTTGCTCGCCGGAGCACAGTCTCGTTCTTTCTCCTCCTCATCATCTTGACTCTTCTTATACATCGTCTTTCCGAATTTCCAGACCCAGTCGCTTCTCCTGCTCCTCAGTTCTCGGGTTTCCATGCCCGCAATCCTCATGCCCACCCTTTCCCTTCTCTTGCTCTTTCTTCGAATCCGTCATCACACTCGGTAAATTTCCCCGGGAATGGAGATAGCTGTCGTACGTGCAAGGGGCGATTGCCTCGCCGCCAAACCATACTGTACTGGATACGATGCAGGAAACAGCGGTACATTCACTCACCATCACACTCCCACCATTTAGCGCACGGTCTCCTCGTCCCTCTCGGCCCTACCGCAATCCCTCTACTAGACTCGGTAAATGTCCTCTTGCACGAACATAGCTGTCGTATGCTCAAGCTGCTGGTATCCCGTTGCCAAACCATGCTGTACTGGATACGATCTAGAGCATACAGGTCGACTCACTCACCATCACACTTCCACCATTTGGCGCACGGTCTCCTCGTCCGTCTCGGCCCCACCGCAGTCCTGGGAAAAGCCGATCTCGCAAAACACCCAACACTCGACCCCTCGGGTTCCGACTGTCTATCTCTGTCCTCCCTCCCCTTCTCCAGGACCTCACGCCTCCAATCCCACAACGACCGATCCAGCTGCTCCGCCACCTCCTCGCCTTCCACTTCGCGTACCAGCCGCAGGATCTGCATGAAGCGCATCGTGCTGACCCATTCGCCTTCTTGTAAGCATCGGATAACGCCGGCGTGGGTCATTGCTCTCGTGATGTCGGGTTGGACGGGGAGATGCTCCGTTCTGAGGGTTTGATAGCAAGCGTACACCTTCCTGAACGCCCATATAGGACGAAGGTGGGGTGCTTTGGCGTAGGCGAGGGCCATGCGGTTGAGTGTGCTGGTGCGGAGATCTCTAAGCCTGAGTCGATCCTGTGTGAATTCCTCCGTGCACCCAAGCCATTTTTGGCGGGAATGACGCAAGCGCAGTGCGACTTCGGAGTGGAGGTTTGGCATTGAGATGATGACCTCGGCAAGTTTAGGGACGTGCTCGATTGGGAGCTGGTGGTGAGACCGGAAGATCTTGTAAGCGATGCGCTGCTTGCCGATGAAGAGGTGGTAGTAGATTTCAGCCCGGACAACGCGGGCATCGAAAGGGACTTGGTGCGTCTCGCTGCTAGCGATCAGAGCGACGATGGTGCCGGACATGTCAAGGGCGCGGAGAAGGCGAAGGAGGCGGGATTGCGTTTCTGCGGGCGGGTTATAGTCGAGGGACCGAAGGCTCAGAAGGAGATTGATGAAGGGGCTCCGGTTGGGATTTTTTTGGAGCGAGCGCTGGAAGCGAGCTTCGAGAGCGGAGGGGAAAGAGAGGCCTGCTTTCGAGTGGTAGGCTAATTTTGTCTCATACCAGTGTCGTAGCAGGAAACTACATTTGTCTCTATGATCCATGAACTGGAGGTATTCGGCGACATTTGCTATCTTCTCTCGCGCCATTTGTGCTTCGAACCGGGGGAGTAGCTCTCTCAGGAAACTTGGTTCCTCCAAGCGACTCCATTGCTCCAGGATTGCTGATCTTCCTCCATTCATAGCGAACAAGCGTTTGAAGAATTTCCTGTGGGTCTCGTGTAAGAAGTCCAACAACAAATGACGTGGCATGTGTTGCAGCATATCCAACAACTTGGAGGCACGAGTCTGCGATTTGCAAACAACGTCTTGTTCCTTGACGTCAGGCTCCTTGATCGAGTACCAAACCTGCAAGAAAACCCTGAGACGCATCTTCAAAGGATTTTCGTTAGCAACACGCAACGATTTTATCATTTCAATTCCCAGATTTTGAGTGGCCCAGGATAAAGCCCCTAAGGGAAGCGAACTAAGGTAATCATTGAAGGAGTGTATCATGAGACTGTCTTCGCCCTGATAGACGGTAGATAGTGAAGTTCCTTCGAAGACTGCCCGGGACAAATCTTCGGATGATGAGAATAAACGCCTTTCTTCACTGTTGCCCCTGATGATCTCAACCGTCGACAAGACCTCATCATGTGGCAGCAGTCCCAGAGCAACCTGTCTACTAAGCCAGCGGCAGAGTGTTTGGGTCTTTTTGGGGTCGGTAGTTGTAGTCCGCGATTGTACAGTAAGCAGACACTGAAGGTTCTGTGCTTCGAAGACATTAAGCTTCGGATCTTCGAGAAAACTTATAATCATGTCCATCGGCTTATCCTCTTGTATCATATCTTCGAACGCCAATTGACTGCGCCTTATCTCGGAAACAACGGTATTGTTCGAGTCCACTTGCGTGGCCACTCCGGGAACCGTGTCGAGTTTTGGATGGATATCATGTACTGTGGTAGGGGCTACCGCAGACGTTGTTCCGGCCTCGCTATAGAAACTGGAAGCATGCTCATCTGACTGCCCTCGGGTCAACCATGGGGGTAAAGGAGGCGGATCTAAGCATAAGTCAGAAACGTAAGTTCAAAAATGAGTTGCCAATATTCATACCTTGAACTAAAGGTATATTTGGAGATTCTGCAGCTGTAGGACCTTGCCATTGCCATGTCTGCTGCTCAGGGATTCTCCTCAAAAGACTCGGGTCAACATCTCCACCACGAGCTCCTCCTAGTGCCAATCCCATCATTCGCCGCTTGGTAGCTCTTCTCTGAGCTTCGAGAGGGCCCGGCACGGAGCTGCCATGGCGTCTAGAACACTGTGGCACGAAGAAGCGCCGCAATGCTCTGTCAAGGATGTCATCGCTGATCCAGATGTGATCCGAAGTAGCAGTCTGCCAGCGCTGCCGGGCTTTGCCGTAAGCGCGCCGTCGGAGAGACATAGTCCTAGAATTCTGGCTGCATGTCAGTGAGACGAGACGAACGGCTCAATGGCTCGGGAAGCTATTCTGGACAGCTTTTGAGGTTGAGTCCTTGAATCCCGTCCGTAGAATCCTCACACCCGAAATGGCCAAGGCTGGCTTGGCAGGGTCGGACACGGCAACGCTAGGAGAGCGTCCAAGTCAACGATGGGCCTCCTCTCAAGAAAACTCTTGCGAACCGCAGCTGGTTCTAAGTCGTCACATAAAGTTTGTAGAACATCCGCACGTGGTCAGCTTTAGAATCTTTGCAACCGCATGCTAGTTTTCTATGAATCCTTCAGCGCGCGGAAGGCTTTGACGAAATTGCGGTCGCTGAACGCTTGGGTTGACTTGATAAGTGTTCTTATATCCGTCATACCAGGGTAACGATGAACAAATCTTAAGAAATAGTATACAGGCCACGCCCCAAAAGACCGTCAATATATCAGACAGTAGTGATACATCATCCGAAAAGGAAAGCTAGGGAGCCACATTGGAAACATTAACCATGGTGTATCCAACAACATCATCATCCCAGCCCAAGTAGAACTCGATACTTGAACCCTCACGTCAGCTTAATGTACCTTCTGCAACATCATGTCTTCAAGAAGTTCTTCCGACTGATCCACACCCCGTCCCTCCCCACCCCCATGAACCCGCTGCCCTCTCCTTCACCTTCCTTCTTCCCTTCAATCGCGCCCGCACTCTCGCTCTTCTCGCTCTTCTCGCCCTTCTCGCCCTTCTCGCCCTTCTCGCCCTTCTTTCCAGACCTTTTCTTTGTCCGGTATCTATCATGCTCCGGGATTACCAAGGCAAGCCCTTCGGTCCGAGGGGCCTTGCCGTTCTTCGCCTTTCTCGTGCCCACCCCTCCAAAGAACTTCTTGAATCCTTTCTTGTTCTCTACTGGCGAGGCAGTCGCTACGATTGGCGGGGGGCCACCCTTTGGTCCAACGCGCGGATTGATGAGGGAGGCCATTGCGCGGCCCCCTGGGCTTGGAGGGGCTGGAGAGGAGGGGAATATGCTGAAAGAGCCGGAATGTTCTTTTGTAGGACCGTCATTGTCACCGATGATTTGATGGAAAGGAGAGCGGGGGCGGCGACCTGGTGGAGTGGGCGGTGGTGTCGAGGCGAGAAAGTCGATGAGGGCGGCGGAGGAGATAGGATTGAGGTAGACGGGCGTGTTGTTGGTGGTAGAGACTGGCATCTTGCCATCGGAGATGGTATTCTCGGACTCGCTGGGATCAAGAACTGATTTTGTCGTGGGGAGGTTGGGCGTACTCTTGGAGTGAGAGATGCCCGGTGAGCGGCTCCGGGATATAGCTGGAGGAGTGGCGCCGTCGGAAGGGGCAGAACTCGTGGAAGGGGAGTCTTCCGAGGACGGTCCCGTAACTATCGACGCCTTAGAATATTTGAGGACGTTGGTGGGCTGGGGGGTTAAGGATCGCTGGGTTTGGGTAACGTTAAGGGGCGATGGAGCGGCAGAGGATGAATTAGGTGGTGGTGATAGAGTTGTCGCTAGTGGTAAAGAGGCGCTTGAGTTGGCGACGGCTGAAAAAGCTCGGTCAAGTTGGCTATAGACAAGAGAGCTAGATCGCTTGGGTGGGACGAAAACCTCTTTTTCATCCGACGGAGAGAAGATCGATCGGCGCATCACTTCTTGGCTGCGGTAATGCCGGAGAGGAAGATCTCTTCCGTTCCTTGAAGAGGCCGGGGTATTTCTTGAGGAAAATTTGGTATGCCTTTCGGCAAGAAGTAGAGGATGGGAGGTGTTCACAGTGCCCTCACTATCGTCTGGCGCTGGGATGGGTTGGGGACTAGGGACTCGTTGCGCTGGCGAGGAAGCTCGTGGAGGATCGCTGGTACGCTTCTCGAATTCTCTTTCGGCATCATCGGCCCACGAATCAGACGGATCAGGTAATGGTGATAACAGCGGGTGCATCGGTAGGAATGATATCGAGCCATATGAGCGGTGATTGGGAACAAAGCCTTTGGAATTGCGATGCAGCTCCGGACTAACTTCACGCGTTACGGGACTGTCGGATCTTCCTGAGTACTCTGAGGTAGTGCTCATGATGGTGATCCTGCGAGAGGGTACTCGCTTTATAATGGGAGGGCTCGTTGTCGGCGGAGGTGGATCAAGTTCGGTCGGACTTTGTATTGGCAAATCGGTGCCAGAAGGACTATCATCCTCCTTCAATCTCCTTCCAGACTCGTTCTTTGCTTCCTCAACGTCTTCTTGATCTTTCTCACCGTTCTTTAGTGGTTGCTCTACACTCATCGATCGCCTATGATCAACATGTGATCGTCTACGTGATGAACCCCTCTCAGGTATTAGCGGCTTCCTCTCTGGATTGCTGACTGGCATGTGTGGCTCTGGGGTTTTAGCAAGTTTTATCCGCTCTGTGCTATGCATCCGCATCACTGGTGAAACTTTCTTGGCTGACATGGCATGCTCTATGAGTGGAGATGCCGTCGAAACTTCAGACCAATCCCTCGAAGGGTTCCGTACGTTTGGATTCTCTTCTTGCACAGAGCTGTTCCAATCCTTCGATGACACGCGTCGCCTGATGACATCGTTTTGTGTTGGGCTGTAATGCTGTACAGGACTTATATGTTGGGCAGGTTTCGGCTCTTGATCTGAGATTGACTGCTTTCTGGAACCAGCGTACTGTACTGAGCTTGCCGTTTGTGCAGTGCTTATAGACTGCCTTGAAGCAGGATGATGTCCGGGGCTAGCGGGCTGGGTCGAGCTCGAAAGCTGTCGTAGGCTCGGATGCTGACCTAAAGCGGCTTGCTGGCTTGAGGTTGAGTGCTTCCTCGAACCGGATTGCTGCATTGGACTCGTGTCCCTGGGCACTCTTGCAGCTTTCGCTTGTGCGTTGGGAGCGGTCGGTAGAGGTTTCATGGGTGACCTTGGTGATATTGAACCCCGTGGACTTGAATTGCTCGCCCAAGAGGGCTTCGGTTCTACGAAATACCGACCATGAGTGGGTCTTGGAGCCTGCGTTGTGTAATTAGAGAGGTATACCTACACAGACACGATATCTGACTCACCAGATTCCTACGACTCGCAGCACCTGCCCTCTTTTGCATCTCCCCAACAATACCACCAAGCTGTACCAGCCCCTTGCGGAGGTGATTTCCTTTCGACTGTAGGGTGAGGAACGCCCTGGTCCAACCTTCGGTGTTACCGATCATAGCCAAGTACACGGAATCGTGCTCTTCTGTACGATCATCCCAATTCTTGTCTACTCTTGTCAGATACTTTGCCAACTCTCGGGTCGCGTCGAGACCTTTCTGCACGTCCTTCAGAGCGTCGATCATTGCAGCGGCCGTCCTGTCAATGATATGTTCGATCTTTTCGTTGCCCTCAACGATTGCCACTCTAAAGCTTCTATCGTTGAGCATAGTGTCGAAGACATCACCGTGTTCTAAGGGCAACCGAAGGTATCGAATACGCTCATCGATATCACCCTGAGCTAGGTCAAAATCCTCCGTTGTCCGCTCAAGAAAGCCATCAATCTCGTCGACATGGGTCTGTAGAATTTTGATAACTTCTTCATCGGATTTGGCCATGCCCTGCTGCAGCAGATGCATACCGAATGAGATCTGGGCGACCAACTTCCACAAGGGATGGAACTTCTCCCCAGGCTTTTGCCTCCATCGTCCGGCGACTGTCCGCTCATAATCCTCCTGCTCGAGCAACATCTTGCGTCGACTGACCGAATCGGCTACCGACATTCGATCGGGAGCTTCTGGTTCGTCCGCCTCCTCCATGGTCTCTGCCATTGACTCCTCGAAAGCACCCTGCATTGTCGGCACGGGATGTACGGGGGGGTCCATGTCGGCATCGGAGCCGGAGTCGCACTCGGAATCTGACATTCTGTTTTGGGAGAGCCATTCACTTTCTGCAGGTATCGGTACCGTCATGTCTTTTGTAAGTATATATGATGAGTGAGCTAATCTCACAGCCACCCTGTCTCGGGAAGCGCAGCTATGGTAGATCAGGAATTAAAGAGGTCGAGTCCCGTAGAGCCGCTCAAAGGCCTTCGCTATTTCTCGCTGTGCCGATAAATCGATCGCACGTCGTCAAGCACATGGGATACCTGGTAGAGGACAGGCACGTAAGCGACCCAGTGTGCGTGTCATCGCATGTGAAGCCTGGAGTCTGTCAGTACACGCGATTGGAGAGGAGGCGGAGAGGCATTGCCTTTCAGGCACCGTCGCTAGCAAGCTGAAACGATAGACTGGACAGGATGAGCTTCAGCCACGCTGCGATTGAAAGGACGGTTTCGAGTCTCAACGCTGTCGACAACAGGCGGAAAAGAATGTCTTCGTCGTCGGCCCACAGCCCACGAGCGACGACGGCCAACGTTTGCATCTAAAATAGCTCTTGGGAGGCCTTGCCGTGCGCCCTCTAGCCATCCTGGCCACAGCCATGGCCATTTGAGGACTGGGCACAGCAGCCGAGCTATCCCCCAGCTCGTTTTGGGCGGACGAGACAGGCATTTTGATTGGGTGTTTCATCCACGATCTAATCAGAGATGAACCAGAGAATCTTCCCGCAGAGGCCAGCGGACGCTAACGGCTCGTCTTCCCAGCATTTGCCGGACCCCATGGCTATCATGGTCACGTAGAAAAAGGTAGCGTACGTGCTCACGGAAGAAGATTTTTCTCTATCCAGACCCTGGTCTGGTGATGCTCATTCAAGCCTTCACTCAAGATGTCCGCAATACCAAGTGACCTATTCCCCGGTCCCTCCAAAGAGTCCCTCGAAAAAGCATTCATTGGGAAGACGCTCTGGGATGTACCACTTCCAGCTGCAGTACTAGACCGGAATATCATTCGGAGGAACTGTCGACAGATGATAGACTCTTGTAAGGCTCTTAACGTTAGTTTTAGAGCTCATGTCAAAACTCATAAGGTACTGTGGTCCAGCCTCCTGACATCTCAATCTCGTTATGAATCTCCTATGCTTTTGCTCCAACTACCTTACAGTATGTTCGCATGGCTTCATATGGGTGGTGATGGTCATAGGCAAGGCTCAGTGACTGAAGGACCGAACAACCATGGACATTGGCTGCTTCATTAGTCCAGTAAGTTCTCGTCCCGGACGAGCGTGAAACAAGCTTTTCGCAACCTCGCGGTATACCTCTGCTATTTCCAGCTGATCCAGAGTCAAACCCACTTGGTGATTGTGATACGTTTCCTGGTCACCCCTATTCCCAGTCCAAATCGCTTCTTATTCCCTAAGCCAAGTTGCGCATATAGTCAATGGATGATGAGATATACACCTGCTAATGATAGATTCTACATACTAAAGACAGCAGAGCTCACCTCATGGCAAACGCATGAAGCCCCAGGTAATGAAGCTACCTCTAGACTCATTGTTTCTACTTTGGCCGAAGCCGAGCACTTGGCAGCAACCTCAGATCAATGGAACACGTCGTACCATAAGAAGATGAATGTATCAAATCCTTTCAGATTTTTGAAAAGCTCATCGTCTACATAGTAACGTGAATTCAGATACTGTATGGCGTACCTTTGCCACCTTCAAAAGCCAGCAGACTCGGCCGGTTAGCACACCAATGTGGGAACGGCAGTCTCAGCGTTCTCATCGACCATCAAGCTCAATTAGACGCCTTGGCTATTATCACAGAGATAGCTGGATTCGAGATCGGCATTTTCGTTAAGGTTGACACCGGCTACCATCGGGCTGGACTCACTACGACGTCCGAACATTTTGAGGCCCTAGTCGCTCACGTACTTTCTAGCGTCGAGCCTGCTGGGAACGGTTATCTTCAGGGTTTTTACAGCCATGCTGGCCATAGCTATTCCGGCGATTCGAAGGAAAATGCGATGTCATTCTTGATGGATGAGCTCTGTTGCTTGGAGAAAGCAGCACAAATCTGTGACGACTTGTGTGGTAGGTCAGAAAACTCACGTCTTCGGCCACTTACACTTTCCGTTGGGGCCACACCAACAGCGACATCGATCCAAAATATCACTGGTGAAAGCACGCAGTCGTCGAGCTCACAGCAGAAGATCGGAGAACTAAAGTCGTGCATTGAGCGCATTAATAAAAAATATGAGATCGAGATTCACGCCGGCGTATACCCGATTCTGGATTTGCAGCAGCTGGCGACCCACGCAAGCCCACCGGCTGGATCCACGCCAACAGCAGACGCAAGTCCATCAGCTTCATCTCAATCCCTGTCAACAGCAGACTTGGGCCTTACGATTTTGGCAGAGGTAGTAAGCTTGTATTCAAGACGCGAAAGCTCAGAGGCGCTCGTCGCAGCTGGCTCACTAGCTCTTGGTCGAGAGCCCTGCAAATCATACAGCGGATGGGGCGTCGTCAGCCCCTGGAGCCGGTCTTCAGGCATCGATGGAAGCCCCTCCGGATGGATCGTCGGCCGTATCAGCCAAGAACATGGCGTGTTGACCAAAGGCCCCGACGGTAAGGCCCAGGCTGAGCTACAGGTCGGGCAAAGGGTCAGAATCTGGCCGAACCATGCCTGGTGAGTATCTTCGCCGTTCTTTCCGTCGTAGGAACTGTAATATGATTTCTGTTTTGTACGCCACGAGCAATAGAGCTGTTCTACGGCTTGATCGATTCAGTTCAGAACGTCGTACTGATCCCCTGATGTCCAATAGTGTGGCGGGAGCAGGTTTCGGATGGTACCTAGTTGTTGATTCCAGCTTATCGGGAGACAGGAGAGACGACATTGTCGACGTGTGGATTCGATGGCGTGGGTGGTGATATTAGCCAACCAGGAATGTGCACGATCTGTACAGCGCGGTGTGCAACTTCAACGAACCTGAATTGGCGTTGCTGAGAAGCGTTCAAAAAATCTTCAACTACGATTTGCATCGGGCTCCCGCATCGCCAATTGGTGTCGTGCTTCATCCCCTCGTGGTGATGGGATCTGGAGTAAACTCAGAGGACCAACACAAGGTACTTTAGGAGAACAGCTCGATCTTAGTCTGGCGCTAGTCGTGCTGGAGGCTAAAGCGTCAAATGCGATAGTGATTGGCTGGTTTAGCGAAAGATAAGAACGATAGTCTCCTCGTCTGGGCTTTCCTTGCCCACCTGAAAAGATAACGATCTCCCAGAGAATGCAACAATACCACTCTCTTTTTCAATCACAAAGCAACTGAATGCCTTGACTGACAGAGGAAACCTGAGCTACGGAGAAGCGATCCATGGTGCACAGCCCTAGGCGAGTAAGCGCTCGATCGGCAGTGAGAATGTAAAGCTTCCTACAGGCGCTCGACTTTCAAAAAGACCGTAATCGCGTCTCCCAACGGCCCATCTTCTGATCATGGAGAGATTCTAGATTCTAGATTCAAGATTGGCATGAAGCCACAAAGTCACGTCAAATCAAAGCAGCTGAAACAATTCCTGTGAGCAGGCCGAGACGCAGGCAAGTGTCGACTGTTCCGAGATGCTTGTGCAACATGGGTTGCTGATAACGATTTCCACAAAGGGTCGCCACACTACTACTAGCCCCTGAAGATAAGACTTCAGCTCGACGTCCACACAAGGCCTTGCTCGGGACTCCCAGTTCTGGACACGAGCGAACCGCCCCGAGCCTGATAAGACCCTCGGCGACGTCAATTGGCCATATTCCTACGATGGGATGCATCTCACTTGAGACTTTGATGCACCTCCCACGGACCACACACACCGCACACACCACCTCACCGGCCTCATTGCTGGGGAGTCTGCGATAGCAAGAGGCCGCTTGAGTGCCGACACGACTATCTCCGCGCCCTATTCGTTCGACAGTACGCCCTGAGCTCTGCACAACGATCGGGACCTTGATCGATCTGGTGTTTTCAGATCCTTTAACGACATATTGCCAAGTCGGACTAGGGTCGAGGATTTGATATTCCTTATCAGGCCAAGCGACTACTGAGCACTTGGTCCACATGGTGCCCTGCTCCTTCTGTGGCCTTTGCGTGCATCTCAAGCCCACGCAGCTTGACGTAACCCGCGGATATGGCACATGGAGATCGATAGCTTTGCCTCTGGAGAAAGACCGGAAAAGCACCTTGTACTTCGACGTCGCTGGCGCCAGATCTCTCTAGAGGCTCTTGGCCTTTGTATAAGAGGCTTACCCACTCTGTGTCCCCTCGACTCCATCACATTCAGTCGTATTAATTGAGCCTACCTGACTCTGTGCCTCAAGATGTTCAACCCTGTCACTTTGTGGACGGCCCCTGTTGTCAACCCAGTCAACCGCAAGGCCCGGTCCATCCCCGCTCTAAATCCCATTGATGTCTACGGACGCGTTTTCTCGTTCGCTTGGTTTGGTTTCTTCGTGGCCTTCTGGTCCTGGTAGGCCTCGTTGATTCAGCGCTGTCCCGCGCTTCGTGGCTGACGTCCTATCATAGGTATGCGTTCCCACCACTGGTATGTTGACGGAATTGTCCTTGATACGAACACGGTCGGGCCTAATCTGTCTTAGTTGACGGTCACCATTGCGAAAGACTTGAAACTTACTCCGACCGACATCTCGAATTCTAACATCATAGCTTTGGTTGCCACGTAAGCACCATGATCCCCATTCGCCTGCTCTACTTACGAAAGTAAAGTCTCCTCGTTCGCTTGGTAGCAGGGCCGGCCTGCGACCGCTTTGGTCCTCGCTATACATTTGCAGCATGTCTCCTCATTGGTTCGATCCCGACTGTCTTGGCCGGCGCAGTATACAATGCGAAGGGTCTACTGGCGCTTCGGTTCTTTGTTGGTATACTGGGTGGTAGTTTCGTTCCTTGCCAGGTCTGGTCAACCGGCTTCTTCGACAAGAATGTGGTCGGTACTGCAAACTCCCTCACCGCTGGCTTTGGTAATGCAGGAGGAGGCATCACATATTTCCTCATGCCAGCCATCTTCGACTCTTTGGTGTCGAGGCAACATCTAACGCCTCATGTCGCCTGGCGAGTGACTTTCGTCGTCCCCTTCATTATCATCACAGCAACATCTATCGCTATGCTCCTCACCTGCCCCGACACTCCAACCGGCAAATGGTCTGAGCGTCATCTCCACGCTCAACAGAATCTCGCCTCGCACGGCATTACCGGCACGGTCGTCAATGTTCCTGGCTCAATCGCAGACGCGAGGACCGCCTCCTCCGGCTCTGGTAGTCCAGGCCGCACAGCCAGTACCGAGAAGATCGACTTCCAAGCCACGGGCAAAGACACTTCGACGCACGACCACGAAGCCCAGATCGGCGAGCAGCAAATGCTCGACACCGCGCGCGGTGAAGTCGTCGTCAAGCCCAGCTTCAAAGAAGCCATGGCCGTAGTTTTTTCTCTCCAGACCCTTGTCACCTGTGGCGCCTACTTCTGCTCCTTTGGCACCGAGCTCGCCATCAACTCCATCCTCGGCGCCTACTACGTCAAGAACTTTCCTTCCCTCAAGCAAACGGGATCCGGACGCTGGGCTGCCATGTTCGGCCTTCTCAACGTCGTCTGCCGCCCTGCTGGCGGGATGCTCTCGGATCTCATCTATCGGCGCTCGAACGTTTGGGGCAAGAAGTACCTCATTCACGGCCTCGCCATAATCACCGGTGCCTTCCTCATCGCCATCGGCACCACTGACCCTAAATCCCATGCCTCCATGTTCGGGCTCATTGCCGCCATGGCATTCTTCCTGGAAGCCGGCAACGGCGCGGTTTTCGGCCTCGTGCCGCACGTGCATCCGCACGCCAACGGCATCGTTAGCGGGTGCACCGGGGCGAGCGGCAATCTGGGGGGCATTGTCTTTGCGATCATCTTCCGGTATTTGGGCAAGGATTACGCGAAGGTGTTCTGGATCATTGGCATCATGACGATTGCGATCAATCTGGCACTAAGCTGGATCCGGCCAACTCCGAAAGGCCAGGTTGGGGGCCACTGAAGGGGGGTGGGATGTGGCTCTTCCTTGAGGGCCAGGATCAGGGATGGGTGTATAAGTGTGAGAGGGTATAATTTTGGACTTTTTATATATACTGTCAAATTCAAGAAACTCATTCTGCTATGACCCCGATGGAGCCATATTTTCAGCGTTGTGCTTCTATGTATACCTCATTGCGCTTCCCTTCTCTAATGTGGTTCGTGGTCGTAGACTGTTCTCCGCCCACTGTCACTTCCGTTTTCGCTTTCGCAAATCGCCCACTCAAACAAAGAGCTTGACTTTTCTGTTAAACACACTACCTACCAATTTTGCTTCCAACGATCCAGGGGCTAATATACGGTATGAATAGGGAGCTCTGGGCTGCGACTGGTCGTCTATTTATGCGGTATACAAGTGGCCTCGCCAACTCTTCTACGACCCTGGTCATGGGGGGTCCTATACAAAAAGGAATGCTAGCCGGATAACTGCGCATACACGGAAAATCCTCTTTCCATCCTAACCTAACCCACAATGTCTTCAGAATGACTGCACATCCTTGACCTTCAAACACAAACCTCCACTCCAACCCCTGGATAGATGTTCCTGCTTGTTGCGCGTGCGACAGTATGCGGCTACGCTTTTGCCAAATGTCCCGGATCAACGGTAGGTCCGCCTTCTGATGCTGAATGGTATCTTCCCTTTTGGCGGAAGGGTTCCCCGCCCCGTGATATTCCATGTCCGGTTCTACAGCTCCCGATTTCCTTGTGCTGGTCAACCCGATCTCGAACATCGAGAGCATCAAAGCAAAGCCCAGTATGATTTCCTGCTTCGCGAAATTGCGGCCGGGGCATTGCCTTGAACCTCCTCCATAGGGGGTCCATGCACCGGCTAGCCCCTCTGTTGTGAATCGACGGTCATCACCCTCAGAGTGAATAGATGCTGTCGGATGCATTCCCTGGCGATCCGCAGAGCGGACACGCACGGGTCCACTTGCTAGGTCGTTGGGGGGAGACGAGGAATCTTTCAGCCCAGAATCGATGGAGAGAGCGCGGTCCCTGCTCCGTCGTGGCTGTCGCTCCGGTATTCCAGATGCTCTTATCCATGGCAGAGACACGGCTGTCGACAGCAATCCGCTCTCCTTTCGGGATCGTGAAGCCCCCAAGCTTGAAATCTCCGTGAATTGCACTGCGCGGTGAGAAAAGCGATGTATACATCCGCAGGGTTTCGGCATACATAGACTGCAGCATTGGCACGCCGCAGAGGGTTTCGATGTCGACGCATGGGTTGGTCGGGATGGAAGACCAAGCTTGGGATGCGATGATCTTGTCGAGCGCTTCCGAAAGAAGACTCGGCTGCTTTAATGCTTCGTAAACCATCCAAAAGATTGCTGGGATCGAATTGGCGTTCTCCCTGAGATGGGGCGTCAGTCATGCTACTGAGGACACGAGCCTGGTATCAAATGCGCGTGAAGAACGGAATTTGGCTGTACTCACGCCCAAAGCAAGCCGAAATCCTGAGAAGCGAGAGCATCTGCGTCGTCCAAGCACTCAATTTTTCGGAGGTGAGCCATAGAACCTATCGTGGCCGTCCGGCTCTACACAGGACTCATGGAAGTGAGTCAAGGCAAAAGCATGCCAGTCCTTCACGTTCTCAAGAAGCTTTGCGCGGTTCTTGTAGGCTCGTGGAGCAAGCCACCTGGGACAAGCTTTGAAGAAGTACAGAATATCCGAGTCCAGTTTGAAGAAATCGTGACCGAAGTCTGGGTTTTGTTCAAACAGGGCAGGACCACACATTGCTTCGACCGCAGGGCCGATTACTCAATGCTGTGTGAAATTGTAGAGGTCATCATATTCGATCCAGGTGTTGCCGATCTGCTGTTGGCGGATCTGTCTCGTTGACAGTGTTGCGATCGATTTCCCATATGTTTTAGACCAGGGCCGTTGAAGAAGCCGACCACATGCTTCCGGTTCTGATAGTAGTAACGGTTTTTCGCGTTTATTTTACTACAAGCGTGTGGTTGTGGATTGACACCCGATGTATCTTCCAAGTAAACCTTCGTCGACCGGACTGGAGTATTGAAGAACTGTGTCAAGGAAAACAGGGTCACCGCTTGTGCGTCTAGGTCCTTCGAGCGCCACACATTCACAATGTTATCAGATCCAGTGACGAAGTTGATCTTTGTCTTGAATAGTTGCAAAGATATGACGCCCTTTTGTAGTTTTCTGCGATCAAGGGATTGTTAGTAAGATGAACAATGTGTGGCCCCGAATCCTCGCGCACGAAGCAAGTGGCTTGGAAGTAAACACAACTTGGCGGAGCAAAGAACTTACTTGCTCAAATCTCCAACCACCCCAGTGTTCCAGAAGAATGACAGCCCCAGACCCAGTACAGGGGTCCAATATGGAGCTAACGGTGGCCTGCAGTCTTTGACCATTTGACGATAAGGGTTTGACCCTCGAACAAAGGTGACCGAGTAGGTGATCAGAAATGGCAGGCATACAGCGAGGGAAATGAGGAATATATAGTGCTCGGCAACCATGTTAAAAGAGATCATAATGCTTACACTACTGACAGTGTATATACAATGAGGCTCTAGCTCGGGGGGTTCCTTGTAACAGCACGATAGGTCGATGTTCAACTCTTGGTGGTATTAGAGGTCCGTGGTGGTAAAGACTGCTTGGTCAAAAATATATAGTCTAGAGCCTTTGAAACAAGGCGTCGAAGCCGCCATCAAACGCGCAGAAAGGGGCCCAATATGAGGATTCGGAACAGGACCTCGATCGATCATTCTTGTGAACTGTATGGTACTCTCGGAGAGGGTACAGAGGTGACTTAGAAACGATCGCCGCACCGCCGGTTTGAGGATTACCTATCCCCTATCTTTGCCTTAACTTTGTGTATGTGTGCAAAAGGCAAAGCAACTCATCGACTTTTGCTAGGCTATGACTTGTGCGTTTAGCTATGTTTTTACAAGATTCATCTGCATCCACGGACATCAGATCCGGGGTCTCCACACTTGCTGCGCCAGCTAGCAGTTCCTGTGCACAGGTTTCAAAGGCCATGCATGATGCATATGTAATCCTACGACCGTACGTACGCGGCGTTGCACGATCATCTCTCAGCCTCATGCAGCAGGCGGATGCTTGTCCGAGAAGGGCTCCACAAATTGAACTTTCAGCTCCTCCACCGACTCCCGAGGTGTGACTGAGATTCAGCTATCTGGCTTACACCGATGTCTGCGCCTCAAGTTGTGCCGTACGCCTTATTCGTTCTACAAAAGGAATCTCTTGGATGGATCCAATGACTGGGCCACTCGAGTGCCACACTGTTTCACAAGAGGATGACACAGATTAGAGAGACCATCAGGCAAGATCGCCGGTCAGGCAACTAGACTATCAATCAACCAGCGTCTGGGCCCTTTTCTCAAGCCTCTTTCCACTTGTAGGTGGATTCATAAACGGCACCCATTTGCCAGTCTTCTGAAATCCCAACTGAACAACCATTTCTTGCTCACCAGAATCCAATAGGCAGCATGGGAACCCCTAGTAGTCGAGTCTCAGAACTTGCATTTAAGGTAAATAGCTTCATATGTTGTTAAGCATTGGATTTCTCGCGCTTCCAGATCATTATTTGGGTGTTCTTCGGACTTACTATGGTTACAGCTACGTCTCGAATTGTTATTCGCTTGCTGTACCAAAGGCGCCTTCGCCTGGACGACTACTTGCTTCTTCTCTCATGCGCATTCCTGACTGCCGCGACCGGTGTTCTTTACTACGGAACCTCAATAATATTCCTCATTTCCGAGATTGCGGTCAGCCCAGCCGAAGTCTTCAAACCTGGAGCCAACCAGGTAGAAATCCTGCGAAAAGTGAATCTAGTATCAAAGATTAATTGGACCTATCTTACGCTCTCGTGGGCGACGATCTTCTGGATTAAGTTTGGTTTCTTAGCGCTTTTCAGACAAATTGTCGACCGCGTTGCTCGACTGTATACTTTCTGGAAGGGCGTGGTTGAGTTCACGACTTTGGTGTTTGCATTTGCCATATGCGATGGTTTCATCGCGTGCCCTAAACAAGGCATTACTGCAGGTTAGCGCTCCACGGTGTTGCTCCAATCAGAGACCATGTTAATCATCCAATAGCTGAGTGCAGCGCAACGTCTCAAGCACTTACCAAGTCATTGGCCATTGGCGTCACCATGATAGTACTAGATATGGTGCAGATGTACTCAGTACGTACAGTACTGGGAACGCAGCTTACCAAAATTGACGTGTAGAAAAGTACTAGCCATACCTGTTTGGCTACTTTGGCGGGTTCGGATCAAATTAAGCCAAAAGTGCGGGCTTGCAGCATTCCTCTGTCTTAACATTTGCATGATTATAATGGCCATCGTACGAGTTTCTGGCCTTCACTATCATGGCGCATTCGACAACGCCTGGATCTTTATGTGGCAGCAGGTGGAAGCTCGTGTTGCAGTAACCATGCTATCACTGACGTCTTTCCGCTCTCTCTTCGTAGCGCCAAGTCGGAGTACCGACAAAGCTCGCCCATGGGTGCCTTCAACAAGACGGTTGCTAGGAAAACGCAAGGTAGCCGGGGCCAGCGATCGGCGATTACAGGACTTGACGATACCGTCTGCGACTTTGACAGGTCTGAGCGGGTTTGTGCAGAGGACTGGGGCAACAACGTCGACTCGGGAGAGCTTTGCGTCGGAGACTTGGCCACTATCCACTAAGAGCCAGACCGGACTAGCTGGCGAAGTCCAAGGAGCACGCTCGATGATTCTATGTGCTTGGTGACTTAAGAGCAATAGTTTCAGGAGCTGCATCTTCTGTATAATTTCCTATCCGTCATAGAGAAGAATTTAGTCAGCCTAGCTTCGAGCAAAGCCGAAAATGATCGACAAGCCCACTGCACATGTCCTGCTTGATACCTGTAGTAGCAAAACACGAGCAGCAACATCTCCTTAGACTTCCCAGGTATCCAGCTAACGGTGACCACGCAATGCTCGAGCAATGCGAGGACAACGGTCGAACACTACGGAGTCAGAGCATACCAAGTGCATATACGGATCTTCAGGAAACAAAGTGATAAACGCTTGCTAATTAGTTGATTGTGAAACTCGGCACGGAAGATCGTCACTCGGTTGTGCGCGCTCGATCTGGTAGCCCCTCTCCCCATACACAGTATTGATTCCTCGGGGTTTCCTAACGCTATCCACATGCTCGTATGCAAGCTTGAAGTCAAATTTTCGAGTGGTCAGAACAATGATAACTTTCATTTCGATCATTGCAAGCTCTTGGCCAATGCAGTTTCTTGGTCCATGCTCAAAGGGTCGCCAGGCACCCTTGACGGGATATAAATTGTCATCTGACGCGACAAGCCATCGTTCTGGTATGAAGTCATCTGGCTGATGCCAATACTTCGGATCGCGGTGTATTGGTTGTGGGTTGGCCCATACAAGGAAGCCGTCTGTAGGATAACGACGGCCTTGGTTGTCCGTAACACAAAAACCGGGTTCACCAGCGCGAGTACTCGACACAGCGGGATATAGTCGTAACGTCTCTTTTATGACAGCGGAGGTGAACGGAAGTTGGTTGAGCAGGAAGGGATTGGATTGGACGAGCACGGCCGTTTCAGAAATGAGTGGCCCAAGGATAGAGTTATGCTCAGCGCGAAGACGAGTGAGAACAGCAGGCTGAGTGGCTAGAATATAGAAAAGATAACAGACAGTGCTGCTTGTTGTGTCATGTCCCGAGAACAGGAAGAGCTTGACTTGGTTCATGGTGAAGTTTTTGAACTCGTTGTCCAGGACTTGGGTGTCTCTGTCCACCTTCTGGGACAGATGCGCGGTAAGAACAAGGTCGACGATTGACTTGCCGCCTTCATGTGACGGATTGTCCAGCTTCTGAAGTACAGAAAAGCGGTTGTCAATCTCTTTGGATACATATTTGTTCATGCGCCGGGTATTGTACCAGTGGATCAAAGGGCGCATCGGATTGTATCTCGTAAAAGGGTTGATTTCGGCTCCGAAGGTCAACCAGCGGACTTGCATTCGTAGGCCGTCTACCAAGGGATTACCTGCCCTTTGAGAGTTGAGCTTGGTATTTCTGACCAATTGTCAGCAGCTGGAGACTCCATTGCAACAGCGGTACCCACAGAACAATTGTCCCAATGATATCCATGGTCAAGTTGTCAGTGAGGTTTTTCATCTTAAAAGCCGCTTGGTCTTGCGAGCGTTCCTGGAGGATCTCGCAGAATCGACTTGTCTCCTCTATGATGCTGCTTGTCAAGGTCATCAGATGCCCCGCACTGAAGCCAGGGTTGAAGATCCCTCTCCAAGTCTTCCATGATTGGCCTTCCATTGTGACTATGTCCAGCCCCTCTGATATTGGTTTTAGGAATTGTTTCATGGCATGATACTTCGGTAGGGAGTGTTTTTGCGTAATCTGGTAAAGGCCATCGGTGGATGCAACCACAAGCATTTGAGGGCCGAAGGGCCAGGTGTCCAGGTAAAAAATAGGACCGAGCTCTGGCAGCTCTCGACGAATCATGTCTGGAAGATAGTTCGGATGAGCGTCTTTCGGCAGCTTCGACTGAATTCTGTAGCAGAAGTACAGATGGCCGAGGAGAGGGTTCCATGGCGGCATCGGCTAAATCTAATGAGCAAAGCAGACGTTGTGATGAGCTCTGAAGATACATACCAGCCCTAGCTTCCTGTAGTGGAAAATTGGGCTACGTGCCCAGTACAGTTTGAGTAGGAAGCGAACAAGGAACGCAACGAGAATGGATGCAAAGCCTGGAATGACCGCTGAGATATTTGAACCCGCCATCTTTAATCGACGAAGGAGCAGCACAATAATGCATCACTAGAATACTGCAAAGAAACTGGGGACTCCGATTGATCCCCAAAGCTAAATGGGAAAGATGATGCAAGAGGAGCACCTCAAGTTACAGCTGCGAAAGTCAACCAGGGGTGCTCTTCTGGGATGTCTGGTGTTTGCCTTGTTTGCCTTGTTTGCCGCACTAGAGGAAGCCAAGGGTCGGCTCGCGGACCGCGGTACATAATTTTCAGGCGCACAGTGCCGCGCACACCTACTTTACAAGCAAAATTATTTGCTTATGATGCTTCTCCCGTAATACCAGCACGCAAAGAGGTTTTCGATGATGAATTCTACCACGCAACGACATCCAAATCAAACGCCAAGATTCAGGTATGATTTCCTGGCGCTTGGGGCTCGACTGCGTTCGGATTCATGTGGCTCCACCCTTGTTAATGCACCGCTGATCCTCCCCGTTGGTGCCGTTTGCGACATGCAGAAGTTTTGATACAAAGAAAAAGGGCCAAACGAGGCGTCAACTGACACACGGCTTTGGATGAAATTGCCTCGTGATTCAGTGCGAATCTCAGCCCCTTCTCCACCACACATTTGTTCTTGCCTCGAAGACCCAGACAGACGGAGGCATCCGAGCGGCGCGAAACTCTTGAACTCAAAGCATACCCATCATCATGACACACATCGAAAATCAAGCCGCCGGACCTCCGATCTACCGTTTTACGTACGCGAGAACGAGGCGTCAGAGAGTGCTTCACGCCGCAGAATGCTTCACCGATTGACAACAGTACATGCATCTGCCTTGACCGAAGTGTTGCCATTGGAGCTCTTCCATCCACACCTTGACTCAGCTGAGGCTGAGGCTGAGTCTCGGTGCTTGCTAATCTGGTGCAACGGCCCAAATACTCATGTTAAGCACTTATATGCATTGTGCGACCCACATCTCAACAACACAGGGGCTCGGGCACGGCGCCGCCCCAATCCTAGCGCACGATGGACCTCCTATACTCGTCTCATCTTTCATCTGTGCAACTGTCGATCGGTCACGGCGTCAGTCACCGCATACAAGAAAGGTAGAAAGGTAGCGTTAGCGTTTGATCATCAGAGGCGGATCCTGGCTCTGCTTCGGCCCTGGGCATAGTCACTAAAATTTCTTCAAACCCTATCCACACGCACTTACATTGTCGAATCGAGGTCCAGAAAGCGTAGTCAGTGTCGTCCAACGTCCAAAACAGCTTTGAAATCATGAGTTCGGAAGCATCGTATCCAACAGCATTCAGGTTGACGGTGGTATTGACCTCCCTCTTTTTCGGTTCATTCTTAGTTGCCATTGATACCACAATTGTCTCCATGGTCATTCCCAAGATCTCCACACAATTCCATGCTCTTGACGATGTCGGATGGTATGGGTCAGCGTATCTGATCACTACCACTGCGCTTCAGCCGGCTGCAGGCACCCTTTACAGACTTTTCGATGCGAAAACGGTCTATCTTGCCGCCATCGTGGTATTCGAAGGTATGCCGCGAGCATTACCTCCTCAGTACGATTGCTTAGGTCACAGTAGCCGGCTCGGCTCTATGTGCGGCTGCTCCCATCTCACAAGTTTTCATATTGGGTAGAGCGGTGGCTGGCAGCGGTGCTGCACTGCTCATTCAAGGAGCAATAAGCGTCATTACCCACATCTCTCCGCTGGAAAAGCGCCCTCTTTATATAGGCTTAGTCGTCAGCTGCTTTGGGATTTGCGCGAGCTTCAGTCCGGTCATAGGTGGTGCCCTGACCGATAAGGTCAGCTGGAGATGGTGTTTCTGGATGCAAGTAGCTTCTTTCCTTACCGGCGCCGTTTGACTGGAATGTTCGTGCTAACTCTTTTCAAAGAGACTTGCCGATCGGCGGTCTCATCTTCTTCCTCGTCATGCTGGGTCTTAGACTAAAAATGAACGAAATCCAATGAGGTCTCAATCGTTACGGGGCAAACTCAAACAATTGGATCCTCTAGGTATCATTGTGCTACTTGGCGGAGTCAGCTGCCTCTTTCTCGCACTTCAATGGGGTGGCATTAGCTATCGCTGGACTTCAAGTAAGATTGTAGGTCTTTTGACAGGATCCGGCATCCTGTTCATGTTGTTCGCGTTCTTGCAGTGGTGGCTCGGTGAACGAGCAACAATACCGCCGTGAATGTTGAAGCACCGTACGGTTCTTTATGGGGCTCTGTCCCTGTTCTTTATCTCCATGTCAAGCAATATTGTCAGTTCCCTTGAGGTGCACCTTGGTAAAACCGTCTCATCACAGCTAACATACGCCCAGAAATTGTATTATCTTCCATTCTTCTTCCAGGCGGTGCTCGGCGGATCTACACTGCGCAGTGGTGTCGATTTTCTTACCCTTTCGATTCCGCAAGTCATTGCGACCGTCGTAGCCGGCGGTCTCGCTACGAAATATGGGCATTACGTATGGACCCTTGCCATGCTTTACATTCGGGACATAGCTGACTCGATCCGCAAGCAGTTTCCAATCATGCTTACAGGCACAATTGTTTGCTTCGTAGGAACTGGGTTGCTTATAAGAATTCGTAACTCGACCCCGACGGAAGTCTGGGCTATATCCATGGTGATAGCTGGTTTCGGTGATGGCCTCTGTACGAATATGCCCTATACGACTATTCAGGCAATCCTTGACGCGTAAGATGAAATTTCCTAGGACTTGGAGCTCATGCTAATTTCATCAACAGTGAAGCCGACGTATTCATCGGAAACGGTATGTAAATTTTCAACTCGAACTATCGAAAACATTGTGCTAACATCTTACCTCGCCTAGCAATTGCAACATTTGCTACCCTCGCAGGGGGTGAGACTCCAAATCCTCATCTCCTAAGTGTATAGAGACTGACAAATGCCAGCGCCATTGGGATAGCGACCGGCGAGACAATTCTAGTCAGCCAGCTGCTCAACGAAGTCCCTAAATATACAACGTCTGTTGCACCTCAAGCGGTCATCTCGTCCGGAGCCCTTAATCTCAACACCTTGACTGACCCCCCCTCGGCACTCGACGGCCTGCGTCAGGCTTATGGGAGAGCAATATCCACCATTATGCTATACGCTACTGTCGCTGTTTGTACCGTGAATTTGACAACCCTCGGTATGAAACCTTTGAACTTGATAACGGTCTCAAGGGAACGGGAGATCGAGAAAGCTGATTTTCAAGCTTCGTCATCTGATCAGGAGGTCGCTGCAAGCGAAGATCAATGCGAGGCAGAGGACACTATAGCTCTTAAATAGCGTGTACCGGGAGTGTTCTTTCTTATTACTCCGAGGCTTCTCCATTCATATCTGACCCAGAGGCCACCAACAATGCGCTGAAGCGAACTGAGCAAACATGGAAGAGCCACCTCAAGAGCATTGGAGCTTCAAGGCATGGACGATCGCTGATGCATTTACTCTTAGGATACCGTTCCTGCAGATCTACTTCATAGCTCCGCATCTCGAACGAAAATTGTCGTGATCACGTTACAAGAAGCGCTGACTACATAGAAACGATAATTCCTAGTGGTTCCTTCGCACAACAAACACACACTCAACTCCTATGCAACCTATATCCTCTTAGCACAGCCCAATCAGCCTATCTCGTACAGCCAATTCATTTGCGTTATCGATCGCCGTGTGGGTTTATAGCTATAGAAGAAAAAAATTACTGAAAAAAGGGAGCCAGATCCTGGATGTAGATTCAGATTGTGGAGATGCTCTCCCGGTCTCCTATATATCTGCTCACAGACCTATACTTGTTTTGTCTCGACCGACTGCCCGCCTCATCGATCACCACACCCCAATACAGGTTACCCTTGTCCCTGGCTCTATACGCGCACTATTCGGATCGACTCGTCGCGTGGTTTGGGTTAGTTGTACCGTACTGACGGCTCCATGTATGGGTCTGCATCCTTTACAGTCTCGCGATGCATTGTTCTTGTGTATTGGTAAGGGCCTTGGATCTGTTATTTTATGATGGATGAGTGGGTTGGGGCGGCGGTGGGGTGGGAAGCTAGCGAGTGGGGGTGAAGGGAGAAGGTGAGGGATAGAGGGAGAG
>JAABUS010003694.1_pt1 | contig 24083 bp, 23 predicted proteins | sample 5560161 | NCBI WGS metagenome assembly JAABUS01 (sample SAMN10711885, study PRJNA513376) | rock metagenome | isolation source: Antarctica rocks | place: Antarctica: Victoria Land, Trio Nunatak nord | collected 2016-01-04
TCCGCCGCCTCCTCCTCCGAAATCTTCCGCATGCCCATCCTACCCACCAACTCCTCTACCACCCACGCCGAAGCCGCCGGCGAAGCGGTCATCAAGCCCGAGATCCATACCGTCAGCGCAGACAGCACGCATATCGCGACGCCGAGCGCGATGCACGAAGTCACGGATGCGGGGTTTGAGGGGTTTGATCTCAGTGGGACGGTTGCGGTGATGGGGGAGAAGGTGATGGAGGTGGGGGAGGGGGCGAGGAAGGAGGCGGGTGTGGTGAGGGAGTTGTGGGAGGGGTTGTTGGATGATGTTTTGGGGAAGAAGATGGGGGGGAGCGCTTAGTAGGTGGATGATTGAGGGGCTGGAGTTGAGATGTGAGCAGATGGCGCGGGCATGGGCGCCGGCGTTGGTTCAATTATAGGTTTCCTCGATGAGAGGGAGAAAATGACGGCCTGGTTTGGCTCTGCTGTGTTGGTTTCTGGTGGAGAAGTTGATTCTATTCCTAAGCCTGTCATGGTGAATGACTAAGACTGTACTAGTTTCTCATTCTCTTGTGTGGCCTGCCCATGAGTTTGATATGTTTCGACGGCTTGTTTCGCTGAAGAGCACCATCCTCAAGAACAACCCTTCTTACTTGTGCTAAAGCCTCGGAGTACCGGCCCGTAAGCCGCTGCCTTAAACTTCCCTCAAGCACCCCATCCAGTGCCATTGTCAAAGCTGGAGGAAAATTGAGAAAAAGCACCTACAAATGCATCAGAAGACTCAATGGAAGCCCCACTATCCTGTTGGTTGCTGTGACTTGCTTGAGGACATGACATGAAGCCATCGTCGGGAGACTAGAGACTATGGCTGACGAAGAGACTTCTAAACCTCCTCGCAAGCATCAGCTCCGACTACACCATGACGGAAGGCAATCTCTCACACTCAGTCCTGGGAAGTTGGAGGGGATGGCAGTGGAGATGCATGTGGGTCAAGGCTTTTTAGCACCAAATATTAACGCCTCACACATCACTCTCGATGGCTCCCATGCACCCCCCGCCGCCGCTTGCTGGAACGCAGAGGCAATAACTTATATAGCCACCGTTTGAATTAAAAAGTGATCGGAAGATCCTTGGTTCCCTTAGATTCCTGAGCTGGTCAGGGAGCTTGACTTGCAATTGAGTCAGCCCAAAACAGGCATGAGAACATCGGAGCAAGAGACGTCAAGGCATCAACTTCCTAGAAGCATAAGAGATGTCTACCATTGTTACACTGGATAAGATTCTTCTCGATTGCTATCTCCAGAACCAGCCGCCAGTATCTCTCTCCGATGAAGCCCCAGCTGCATCCATCTCCCGCTTATTCTTTACCAACTTCTGGCACTCGCCATTTACGCAACAGGAGGGCGGATATCTGGAATCGAATGCTTTATCCCGCTTCTCCGTCATGGGAACCTGGCAAATGTGGCTCCTTGGCTGAATCGGAAAAGTGGTATCACCGCGCTTCTCTGGCTTACAAGCCTGGCAGCTAGCTGATTTGCAACAGTTCCGTCCGTGATCGGCGCCATCCTTCTTCTGTTGCTCTCGCTGCCGTTCCATAGCAGCTTCATCCATCTCTGTCTTCGCGACCACGTCTCTCATCGTATCGTCGTCTCGCTGCATAGCCCAGGGACGAAGCTCGATTGTTGACATCTTGGTCGATGGGCATAGTGGAGGCACAGTATTGACTTCCGTGTCCAGCCAGTGGCTGAGAATGTCATCGACGTCGACCCGTCTATCGTACGCCTCCCAGCGAGCATCTAATCACGTTTCGAAAATGACGTGGCGGTTCCAGTCTCGCCATTCTATGCCCTTCTGACATTCTCGCCAAAACTGTTGGAACTCCAACTTGTCGAGTTTTTTCTTTGTCTTTAATTTAGCTTTCAAGAAAAGAGAGAAAGCGACATTGCCATGATCAGGTTTTTCTCTGGTTCTCCACAAGATCATACAGCAGAGCCCGGATATCGCTGCCCAAATTAGAACCCTTCCATCCGGGTTCCCATCCTCGCAGTGGTCCGATTTCTTGCTGCTGGTATTCGAGCTCTTCTCCCTAACCTCGATACTGATTCCCGACTGTCCATCGTCGGAATCTGAGCTGTTCTCTTTGGCCTGGACATCGATTCCTGACTTTTGGCCAGAGTTTGAGCTCTCGTCTTTAACTTCGATACAGATTCGCGGCTTTCCGTCGTTGAGAATCCAATTTGATTTCGAAACCGACTCGCAAGTTTCCGTCACCGGAATTTGGGCTTTTCTCTGTGATCTCGATACTCATTCGCGACTTTCCGTCGCCGGAGTCCGAGATCTTCTCCTTGACATCGATACTGATTCGCGACTTTCCGTCGCCGGAATATGAGCTCTTCTTACTGACATTGATACTTGTTCTTAACTTTTCATCGCCCGAATCTGTGTTCCTTTTCTCCACCTCGATGACAATTGCAGACTTGACGCCCGCTTCAGTCTCGATACTGAAGCGATAAGGCTCATCGGAACTTTCCTCCGTACTTAGAACCGAACGCGGCGGCACCCGTCGCGACGGAGGTCTACGCCGAGTAGTAGAAAGAAAATGCTTCGAATGCGGTTGCCATAGACTGGCCCGACCTTACAATTCTGGCGGCTGAGCGTGGTTCCTAAGGCCCATGGAAAGATCTCTGGCCCCAGGAACCGGCGGACGAAGTAGGATTGGCTGCTTCAGGACGCGCATGCCCGCTGAGAATTGGCGTCGGAGCATCAACATCGGGAAGAAAATTTGTCTGCAGTTCAGGACTCGGTACATGGAAAGGAGCGCGGAGGACATCTTGTTTCCATCCCTTGCATGGACTTTCTTACGGCCCACGAGACTAGCACAAAATTCCACACCCCGCCAGTTCCACCTCGGGGGGGTCAGATACACAGTCGATTTCCTGCGTTTCCGGAAAAACTCACAGTGGCGCCGACTTTGTTCGCTTCCCTTCTGATCTTCTTTGATCGCTTTTACCATCATCATATCTTTCTCTTCCACAAGCCACGATCAAACCAATCGCCAGCCCACGGAATCGAGAGTAAACATAATTGTTACAAGAATCATAACAAGCGACCACTACTGGATTCACCATCCTTTTCGTCCCTTGCTGAGTTGGTACGGCGATTTTCCGCAGCTCGGTGATCATCGCGGCGGAGTAGCCACAACAGTCACTGCGAAGTATGGCCAACACAAAGTTGCCAGACCTTGCATAATACGATGATGAATCGTGGAGGAAGCCTTGACGCGCATCGACAGATTGCGCTTATTAGCTTGCATTGACAGGTTATTACTCAAACAGAAAAGTAATCGAAGAAGGATTCGCTAGCTATCTATTTGAAGTCTGATCGAGAGACAAGCAGGTAGAGACATGACATGTGTTAATGTATTGATGTTTCGGTGAGTAGGTGAGCCCGCTCTAGAGATTGTATTTCATGGAAGCCTTTATTTGTCAGGAATGTCTCACCTCCACCGAGCACGAGAGCGAGCTTCTCCATCTAGGTAGAAGAAAAGTAGGTATGTGGTTTAGTTGATCCTCTCGAGCAAATCCGAGCGACATCAAAAACTTCCAGCACGAGCCGACATCTCCATGTCCACAAGTAGTAACGCATGCTATTGCATTCAAGCCTGATTGGCCCTGGTGTCTCATAGAAAGCTTCGGCTGGCCGCGTTTTATCTATTTGAGCTGGGCATAGCATATCCCGCTTCCCCATAGATGCGTGCTTGAAGAAAAGACTGGTTTTTGATACGAGCAGAAGGATGGCGGGCTTCTCTAGACTGGACAACCAACTCCCAATGAAACCCCAAAAACCCTTCTCACGAGTATGTCTCAAGAAACGCTTGGATGACAGTCACCCAGAGAAGAAAGGCAACACCCAGCAGTCGCTGCATGACCCCGCCTGCCCCTTGTGATAGTACTCTGACGAGCGTCACTATTTCTGGGCTCTGCGCCATGTCATGTATAGCGCATGAAGATGAGTGGGTTCTCAGGAGCTGTGAGTAACGGCATCTCTCAACCCTTTCCAAAATGTCACTCAGACAAGCGGTCGTGCCAATCCTCACATATGTTTGCCGAAGCGTCGTTGTTGGATTCACGATCCTCTTGAAACATCCTCACACGACTCAGGGATTTCCAAGCCCAGAGTCATTTCGATCTGCTATGCCCCATCTGCCACATGTTGCCCTCACGCGTTTGTCAGTGTCCACAGTCTTTCCGTGTGGAGGTTGCTAGAGTCAGCAAAGCTGCCCTCTTCTCAGGACATGACGCATTCTTTTGGCCCGGTTGGGCTTCGAAGACCTATATGAACCCACTCGATACAGTCCTCGGTCTGCATCTCCTCCTGCACCATTCGCAAGCACACACAAAGCCATCTTAGCCTTCTTCAGCTCTTCCACAACTACATCCAAAAACCATAGCAGCCCCCGAGCTACAAAAAGCCGTCACCATCCACCGACTCTCCATAACAACATCCATCATGTCCCCCTCCAACCTCAAGACCCTCGCCCTCCTCTCCCTCACCCCCTCCCTCTTCCCCCCCACCCACGCCGCCACCGCCACCACCCCCTCCCTCGCCCCCACCTGGTCCCAACACCAATCCACCTACGACCCGCAAAAGATCTCCGACGCCGGGCCCCTCAACGCCATCCTCATCCCCGGCTCCTCCTTCCTCCCCTACCCCGTCCCCTTCCATAGCACCACGGCCCCAACCCTGCCCGCGAGCTGCTACAACTGCAACCCCCAGGGATGCATGTGCTCCACGGCCTCGCTCCTCTCGCTCAACAACACGGACGTCGGGCAGCTGGTGAATGCGTGCGAGGTGTGCCGCGATGCGCCGTGGGGGATGGTGTGTTTCTGCGCCGCGGGCCAGTGGAGCGCGACCCATGCTTGTGGCAGCGATTTCGGGAAGAGCGAGGGGGCGGATCCCAAGACGGGGGATGTTTGTAGACTGAATCGGGAGGGGGTGGGGAGGGTGCTGAGGGGGAGGGAGAATGTGTATGCGCCGGGGGTGACGATCACGCCGGGGTCGGTGCAGGTTGGGGGTGCGAGTGCTGGGGGGGCGGGTACGGGGAGTAAGAGTGGGGCGGGGAAGGTGGGGTTGGGGGGTGTGGCGGCGATTGCTGCGGTGTTGGGGACGGGAGCGGCGGTGGGGCTTTGACAAGGGGAGGGTGGCTGGGCCGGGGGCATGTGGTTAGGAGGGAGCGTGCGAATGGATAGATGGCCTTTTCCGAGCGTGCGATAGCCGTTGGTTATGATAGATGAGGTAGAAATTTTTGCAGCGTGCAATAGCATGTCTTTTGCTAGATGATTGTCGACACTTCCTCCAAGGCATCAGTGAGCGAGCGGCTTTGACCTTTGCCTGGTGCTACAACATGTTCACTGTCCGAAAAGAGCCAGGATCCAGTCGCTCTTCGTGGACCGTCCAGAGCTACGTTGTCGCCGCCATCCACGACAGCCCACGCATCCAAGGACGGATCTCCGAAGCTTGCAGATGACAAGCTCGTGTTTGATATTGCTCGGGGGGTCATCAAGCTGGACGGTATCTCTGCTTTGAAGAAGCTTGGATGGAGAAAGCTCGCTCCGGGTTGCTGTTGTTGGCTGATCATCAAAATCGAGTCGTGCTGCGCGATTTGGAGAACCTCACGCCACTTGTTCGTGGATATCTCTCGTGTCTCTACTCCCTTGTCCTCCGAAGACAGCGAAGTTTTCCTCGACTACTTTTCTGTTTGGATAGGGGCTTGGGGATGCAAGCCAAGCGTAAACTATCAATGCGCGTCAAGACTTCAGCTCTTTTAAGGAGATGATAGGACTTGAGTGTCTGGCGCCGGTGCCTGGAGAATTCCTTGCAAAGATTTCGCTCAGGCCTTGCGAGCCCAAAAGCCAGACGGTATCGTAATACTATAGAGCACAGTCTGACCTGTTAGCCTATCTTAGCATATAAATCCAAGGTCTTAACGGTAAGAGTTACCAAAATACCCTTAACGAAACAATTGAGGTGACGTGACGTTACATGACTACATTTCCTAGACCCAAAACGCCTTACATTTTATTGTTGACCAGTAACATCAAGCAGATTTAGCGCGTTGTTCTACTCGAGCTTCGCAACACGCCTTATCTGGGCAACTGTGGACGTCGTGAGAAGAGACGAAGATTGTCACTTCAGGATCTTATTGTCCAGGTTGGTCTGTCTCAAACCTGCGTCATTTGACCTCAAACGACCTATCGCGATCCAATTTGAGCTCTGAGCCTTCACAGAGGCAAAACTGGTGCCACGCGCCCAGTAAGGATTGTCAGAGGTCTCCACAAAAGGATCTCACTAGACCAAAGTTGACATGCCATCAATTTCCAGAATGGGGAAGATCACATAGTTACTAGGAATCTGTCTCTCTGAATCATCAGAGGCCCGTCTGACCGACCTTACGGCAGGATTCCTTCGCTATTATTATCTCAGAGTATTCGCTCTTGACGTCAAGACTTCTCAGACTACCATCTGGGTGTTATCCATATCACACTTTTCGATACAGATCAACATACATCCAATCGAAAAGAACAAGATACATACAATACCAGCGAGAGACACAAGACGTAATACGTACGACAAGCATATCCATGTGATCGTGAACCTCTTCCACTACGATGACTGCGAAGACAGGGCACAAACACTGCTCGCAAGGAAGGAAGCCTCGTAAGCGATTCACTAACAAAAGCGGCGACTTTTTGGGCTGACAGACTTGCAGACTTTATCAAATGGTCATCGATCCCCACAGAAACAACATCCGGAAAGCTCGCGAGACCGTCGACGCTCAAATTGATTACCCTGATCTCTCCGGAACAATCACAAAATAAACAACACTATTTTGAGGTCCGCTCACACGTCGTCCGCGAACGTCGGAAGGCTCACATAGAAAGTATCAGAGCTATCATGCACTCTGATGAAACCTATGGGATCTTGTCTGGTTAAGCTAGGCCAGAAGCCTACCAGCTCTCCAGGAGAGGATTCGACTGCACAGTCTTCAGTTTGGCACGAGTCTCGAGAAAAGCGTCTGCAGCCGACATGTAGCTCTACTGACCTGTCCTGCTCCATGCCTAACATTCCAAAAAAGCCGAGTAATCCTTATACTCTGTTTAGCGCCAACAGTGTGGATCATTGCAGCCTATATCCTATAGAAACACGTCCTGTCATAACCGAAAATCTCGCTCGTTGTAAGAAGTTCTTTCTCTTTAGATTTTGATGACGATTCAACGCGTCTTCGGCTCTCTTGATCGTAACATGACGAGCCTGAGAGCTGTTATAGAATTTTAGATTTTGATAAGCTTTCGAACCAAAGACAAGTGCTGACTCCATTAGACTTTGCAGCCATTGCTACCTCCTCCATTGTTGTCCGACAACTACCACCCGCCACGTTCACCGGAATATGTACTGAAATAGCTGCCTTCACGCTTTAAAGCGTCGCCTGCTACGATATAACCTTCTGTAGTATGCTTCAAATGACTATAAATTTTGAACGGACGTGTGATCAATCAGATATGCGAACAAAACGTCAGCGCCATCGTGCTGTGGCTCTCACAGAAACGCGCAAAGACGTTGAAAAACCAGAGGCTGCTCATCAAGAAATCACCTTGTTTGTCATGCTTTCACTTGCGTTTGATGCGGTAGGTGGTATCCAATCTCCAACACCAGACATATGCTCACAGCCTTCACAAAGTTTGCCAAACGGCGACAACAAGACAGGTCGAGTGCATCTAGAAGGGGTTAAAACACTTTTGCGGATCTGTCACGATATCCGCATCAATTCCGAGAGGACTCTTTGCTCCAACATTCGGTTTCCGATCATGTCCAGAAAGATCCACAAGCGGCTTGTCACAGACTCCAGCACTGCGATGACATGATACTGCGACGATTGGTTTCTACAAGGGCAACCGCATACCTTGCCCCGAAGCACGGGTCATTCAGAAGGTGGTGATCAATCAGTTTCTGAATCTACTCGACGACGAACTTGAGGGGAAAGAGTACTTGTGTGGTGATAGATTCTCAGCTGCCGATATCCACTTTTATGGTCTAATGAAAATGATGGCCATGCAGGTTGCGGAATGGGTTCTGTCGCCTGGTTGCAAGAACGTTTGCCGCGTACTTCAAAAGGATGGATGGTCGTAAGGCTTCGCAGGATGCCTTAGCTCCTTTTGGCATCGAGGTGTCGCTCCAGAGAGGACCACCATATTTGGAAAGGGAGATAGTGTTGAGAAGGACACTGACTTCTACTCGCAGAGAAGTTCGCAATCATGTGGAGCGTAGCCAAGGTCGGGAGCTACCTGGGACATGAAATCCATTGATCATTAGTATCGTGCCAAGCAGGTTTCTGCAGCGAAATCGAGAAAGTGATCTCCCATTTGACTCGCGAGAAAAAGTTGGATTGAGCGAATGCCTATACACATTGAGCATGCCATCGCTTTAGGTGGCGACAATGAGTATAGAGAGGGACGAAGGGGGGGGGGGTGATATATGTCCCTACAATAGTGAGGAACGACGAGCGGCGTATGCAGCAAGAAACCGGGGAGAACGGGTTGGCAACGAAAAAGACTGGGAGAATTATTAGCATTTGCCATAGAAGATGGCCAGTGCATATCGTATATGCACCCCTTTCTCGCCAAGAGGCCTGCGAATCCAGCTCTGCACTACTTTGGTCTTCCATTGTACAGAGCAGCAATGCTGCATCAGCCCGTATGGGCCAAAGACCTGGTGGATCTTTCGAAGCCGAATTTCTTGTTTGTCTGTAACGACCTAGCATACTACACAGATAATATCTCGCGAACGGACCTGATCCCTTCTCTGAACACTTTCGATCGTACTATCCCGTGCGCCGGGAAGACTGGGTTCACTTCTTCTTCGCACACACTGAACCTGCCCTGAGAACAGCCTCTGGAATGTGACTCCTGCCAGTGTATGGGATAATTCTTGCGAAACCGGTAAGGAGACTTCGTTACTGATGACATACAGCGACCTCCGTCCCGTATACGACGGATCCTAGACCACGCTTAGTGATCGAGTAAGATGCTGAGAGAAGGCGAAGTGTAGGAGAAATAAAGACGATACTAGTTTCTTCTTAGTAGTCTCTTGATTTAGCGTCAGCTCGAAGCTAACACACATTCGCAGAGCCTGATTGTAACCTCAGCTTGCTCGATTCTAATTGCCTGGCTCCGCATGTAGTACGTCCTGGTAATGTTTTCTTGCATATAGGCCGCCATACATTGATAATTTAATTCCGAATGACGAATTCCTCAAATGGTTTTTCCCTTTCTTGGGGCGCCAAAACTTGGAGAAAACTGCCTATCATTTTGCGGTGCCGTTGGCGAGGTTTTGGGTGTCAGCCGATGCTGAGAGGCTCTGACCTCGTCCAACCGTGCTCGAGCATTTACAGTTTGAGGGTGGTTCGTTCCAAGCGTCTTTTCGCACATTGGGACAAGCTCGCTGTAGGCTCTCTCAGCGTCGTCAATGCGTCCTTGACAAAGGTCATTTTGGGCTTTCTTATATAGGCAAGATAGAAAGTCTGGGTGCATGCGATCCATCGCCCCGGCATCGATTTTGCGCAGAAAGGTGCTGTGGAGGTCGCCGAGGATCAATGCTGCGTCGTCAAATCGGCCGAGCTTGCTGTAAGCGGACGCGATGTTCGCGAGGGTCATGGTCATTCCGACGTGATCCTCGCCTAATGTTTGCCTGACAACATCAAGAATGGCAGTCAACATCTCAGTAGCTTCGAGTGCTCGACCCTGAGAAGTATAGATCTTGGCAAGATCGTTGACTGCCCATAATGTATAAGCATGGTCCTTCCCAAGGATACGGGTCCTTGCAACAAGAACTTTATTCAGTAAGTCTTCTGCCCTCTCCAATTGACCGAGGTCGTGATAGATCATGCCAAGGTCCATTTGGGCATTAAGCGTTATGACATTCTGGTGACCGTACTCTTCTTCGCAGTCACGGACCATGGGCGCTAATAGCTCAAGACCTTTGCTCGGCATACCGTTATGCTTGTACGTTCTGGCAAGATGGATGGTGCAATCAACGATTGAAGGGTCTGCTGGTCTTAGGATTGCCTTCAGCCCAGCAAGTGCTTGCGCACCCAAGCTTTCCGCATCGGAGAACCGCCCACATAGCCAGTAGGTGTTCGCAAGCTCGTCCATCGCTTTCAAAGTCTGGGGATCACTCATACCTTGCAGTCTGATCTTTGTGTCAAGCTCCTGACGGCGTAGATCGGCGGCTTCGTTTGTCATACCGCTATTCCAATATGTCTCTGCCAGGCTGGCGATCGCAATCAGAGTCTCTGGATGGTCTGACCCAAGGAGCGCGTTCCGCTGCTGGACCACTTCCTCCTGCATCGCACGTGCACTGTTCCATCGACCATACTCAGAGTAAACTTGTGTCATCTTGAAGACCTCCTTCAGCCGGATCAGATCTGACTCGAGGCCTGGAGTCGGAGAGGCGAATTCGCTGGCGAAGAGGGAGTCTATGTGAGGTAGCAATATTCTTCTGTATGCAAGTCCCTGCCGATCTCGCGTTGACGTTACGGATTTGGCTAAAACAGTTCTGGTTGTCTGGAACCACAGCTCTTGTTCGGCTTTGTTCATGCGATCACGAGCCCAGAAATGGACCAGGGGATGCATTGAATAAGTGACGTCCGAGGCACCATAGCTATCCGTGGACTGAACATCAGTAGAAGTCGACTCTGACTCCTCGTCTCGCTCCGCATCCCTCGAAACCAGCGAGAATTGCTCCAACATCAGGAGAGCTTTCTGAAAGCGAGTATCATCCCATTGCCGACCATCCTGGTCTAACAAGCGAGGAACAACCACGGGGTTAGCTCCGATTCCCTGGAACCGGATTAAATCCCATAGACGAGATAGAATATTCTTCTTTGGCTGCCAAGAATATGATCGCAATGAGTGTTCCCATGCTCTCCGAAGCATGCTTGTTGGGATCTGTTGAAAGTGTAGGAAAGGAAGCATTTGGAGAAGCTCGCAAGCATCAAACGCTGCCGGCGTCTGGAACCTTTTGATCATTTGGAAGGATACTTCCCAAGTCGTGTAGACCGTGTACTTATAAGCCTCACTTCCCTGAATCGGTTTTGTGCCCATAATCTGCTTCCTCTGGCGATTATATATAGACAGATAGTTCTTCAGCGTACAGATACGCTCCCTGATCGCTGCACCTGCTTGATCCAGGGCAAGTGGAAGATAGCCTAGAGCTCCAGTAATGGGTTTCGCTAGCTCTCGGTGCTTGACATTCTGCGGATCTTTACCAGCAGCTCGTAACAACAACGTTATTGCATCGCTGGGCTGCATTTCTTTCAGTTCTTGAGAGCCGACTGTCTCATGCCACCGGCATTCTGGGTTCCGGCTGGTAAGGAGTATGTGGCCCCGATCGCCCGCAGGGAAGAATTTCGACACGTCTATTGATGGATCATCAGCATTGTCGATAACTAGGATCCAAGACATGTCTAGGTTGGCAAGCCAGTCTTTCCCATCGTCATAGCTCTTGCCAACTCGACTAATCTGGGCGATCCTGGCAAAACCCTGCTCTGCGTTCTCCATTGTGCTTGCATCAATCCAAAAGATACCCCAGAAGCTATCATGGCGAACCAGGGTGTATGTCAGTCGTGGCTAGAGAATGGCCGATGCCAGGAAGTGTCTACTTACTCCTGTCGATGATCTTGGATGAATTTCAGACAGAATTGTGTCTTGCCTGAACCGCCAAGGCCGTATAAGATGAATCTCCTCTGCATCGGCAATTGCGTCCGAGTCTTACTGGGAAGGATGCTGCGTTCGAGTCGTTCGGTGATATCTTGACGTCCGGTGAAGATGCTACTCGCGTTGTATGGCACACTGAAGAATTTATTGCGCACGATATGAGGATGTTTATCATAGATAACAGGGCTTTCTTGGTTTGGGTCGTAGGACTCTAACAGCTCTGCAGCCTCGTTGCGTCTTAACCGTGCCAAAGCCTCCAAAGCCTTCATCCACCTGCTCGCAATCAACTCGTTGGCATCTCGGACATACCTGCTCAAGGTAGCGCGCACCACTGAAAACCCCGGGGAGCCAGCGGTCGCGAATTTGCACATCCCGGAGTGAGTGGCCCAAACGCCCGAGCGCTCTATGTCATCTAAGATTGGCGCAGCCGAAGATTCCTTGACTATAAGACCAGTCCATGTTCTAGTAACGGTATTTCTCTGTTCCCAGAAGTAATGAATGTGGAATTGCTTAATTAAAGGGGCGAATTGATCCGTGATGTTTTGAAGTGTCTCTGGGTCCGGACTCGCTGCTATCGCGAAATTCTTGTTTACAACCTCAGAGTCCGGAGTGTTCGGAGTCGTATGAGGTGACGACGAGGCATCATGAGGCGTCCCGAAGAACAAGATGCCGTAAGTCGACACGAATATTGAATAGAGATGATCCACCTTTTTTGACACTCGCGAAGCAGAATACGCCAAGGCTCTCTTAAGTATAATGCCGCCCAGGCCATGACATATGAATATCAGGGGTCTTCTGGAGGCATTGTGCTCGCTGCGATCGGCCTCAAGCTCAGCAACGAGCGTTTGCGCGTGCTGAAGTATCCTCTCGGACGACCGGACGGCATGGGAGGAGTCGACGTCTGGACTATAACCGTATGTCAAAATCCGAGCCGACGGAATGTATTGAGGCAACAGATCTCTAAGCCAAAAGACGCCCGAAGATGTGTCAAGCCATGCCGAGATGTGGTCATCGTGTAATCCATGGACAGCAACGATACTATTATCGAGTCTCCAGTCAATGGTTCCACACCCCAGAATGGACAGATGGAGAAGAAGAATGTAACATACTCCACAACCCAATCATCTTGCCAATCGTGTCCTACAGGCCCAACTGCGCTTAATACCATTGGCTGATACACCAGTGGCAACGAGTATGTGAGAAGGATCGCTTCATACTCGTAATGCGCGATCACATATGGGAATATGTTCAGTCCCTCGCGAAGCACGATGGCATCACATCAACGAGAAGAGGGTGGACACGCCTCTTCGAGTATTGAAAGTGCATTGGAGACATCTGAGCGAACAGGATGCATGCAACGCGGCAAGAATTAACAGTACAGACATCGCGCTCAGAAAAGCGACATTGAGATGTGGCCACGGCTGGAGCTCATTGGACGATGTGAAGTTTCAATAGTGCCCTCATCGCATCAAAGCAGTGAAGATTCCAATCTGTAACACATTATAAGTTGCTTTCGTGGCTTAAAGGAGAGGGGGCCGAGCATGTGCTCCAGATCACCGGAACAAGGTCGAAATGCGATGTTGGGAGCACGAAGTCTGCTCCTCGGTACCTTACGAGTATCTCCTCGCCAGTCGCCGTGGTACTCTGTACCTCGGAGTCGGAGGCACCAGGCGGTCCGAGCGGGAAGCCACTTCTTAGCCCGGGCGGCTAAATTACTTAGTCGATAACCGACCAATCATAAATATCCCCTCCAGCCCACGGCGTGTTTCGGTATTTGGTGATTGGGCCCCCTGATCATACTTTGACTGATTCCAATCTGCTATGACTCCGGAGCAGGTGTGGATAATAAAGGAACCCAATGGTCTGGTCAAGGGCGACGAGGGCGGGATTGGGAATCAATTTATTGGCAGTGATGACAACTGCAAATCGGGGAGGTACTTCAGCTGAGGATAAACGACCCTCGTAATAATCTCGTTGTCTGTCTAGCATAATCAAGATGCAGCTAAATTTATCGCCTCGGATGTTTTCATCCCGTGTGCCGGCAGCCGCCACAAATCAATTCTATCATTGCCAACCTAATATTGTTTCCTGAGTACTGTGGAAGCATTGAGTGCATCCGACGTCGTATATTGTGGAACGGGTTCTCAAATACACCAACGGAATGTCGTACGAGTATACAGGAAGTTTTGTCTTCTTCTACCGATGCTTTTGAGCGTTGGACACCCGTCATTCACCTCTTGTCTCTCCAGCACCATGGCCGGCCATGCCTTTCTCTCCACCATCCTCCTACTGCCAATTCTGAGCTACTGCGCATTCCGCATGCTATTCAAATATCTTGACTACCGTGTACGTCACACCTGGCATCTCATCCTCTTACGCTTTAACGTGAAGCCATTGGGCCTTTGTTGGCGAACAGGCCGGCATCAAACCGTTTCGCACAGTGGACTAATACTTCAAAGACCGACAAAACTTTCGGCGAACAACATGGGTGTCAACCGCCTAATCGACTACTCAATGAGTTCCCTCTGGGCCTTGACCGTCTGCATCAAATCTTTTCAGCGGACGCCAATAATCGGCTCATGGCTCTCTTCATGTATCATTTTCGCCTTTGGGGTGATACCCTCGAACAGGTCTTCCTTGGCACTCGAGCATTAGGCACTATTGATCCCCGGAATCTTGAAGCCATGCTTTCTACTCAATTCAATGGTTGTGAATAGACCCTTCATCTTTGCACAAATGTTGACTTAAGTCTTTAGATTTCGGATACGGCCCTAGAAGCAAGATTTTTGGCCCCTTGCTGGGCGACGGTATCTTCACCCAAGACCATAGGGAATGGAAGCATTCTCGCAAGCTTCTGAGCCCACAGTTTCGGAAGAATTACTATAGAGATCTGGATTTCTTCGGAGAGCATGTCGATAACCTCTGTTCGCAGATACCGAAAGACGGAAATTCTATAGACCTACAACCGCTTTTCTTTAAGTTCACTCTAGATACCACGACGGCTTTGCTATTTGGAACATCCGTTTATTCATTGAGGGAAGATCGATCAGAGAGTGTTCGAGAGTTCGAGAAAGCCTTCGATATCGCTCAGCAGTATTTGGTCAAACGTTACCGGCTCTTGGATCTCTATTGGCTCATTGGTGGCCGTGAGTTCTGGCAGGCTTGCGATACAGTCCACAAATTCGTAGACCGAATTGCTGATCAAGGCCTCGAGGCTTTGGACAAAGCTGATCAGCAAAAATCAGACCGATATCTGTTTCTCAGTGCTCTAGCGCAGGATCCACACTTGAACAGGACTGCTATACGAGATCAATTGCTCAATATCTTGCTGGCTGGAAGGGATACTACGGCATGTTTATTGTCATGGACGATGTATGTTACCCAACCCCCTCCGTCCGACATGAATTATCCACAGCACTTTGTGCTAGGACTTCGAACGAAGTACCAGGCTAGCTTTGAAGACGTGTTACTAAGACTCTGTACTAGGAGATCACTGGTCGGGCATCCGATGGTCATGAGCCGTCTAAGGGAAGAGATACAGTCCAATTTCGAAGGCAGCGAGCATATGAAGCGAGAAGACTTGATGAAGATGCCCTACCTCAAGAACGTGCTCAAAGAGAGTATGATCGCTATTCCAATGAGCCCAAAGTATAGGTTATCTGATAATCGTTTAGGCTTGCGCCTGTACTCACCTGTGCCAGTCAATACTCGTGTAGCTTTGAGAACTACGACGCTTCCGACCGGCGGAGGCCCGAATAGGGACGCACCTGTTCTAGTCCGACGCGGAGAAGCCGTCGCCTACAGCGTATACTCGCTTCACCGCCAGGTTCACCTCTATGGCCTTGATTCGGAGGATTTCCGCCCAGAGCGTTGGGACGACAAGGATCTTCCACTCAAGAAGAACAAAACAGACGAAGCATGGGGCTTCCTACCCTTCAATGGGGGCCCTCGAGTTTGCCTCGGCCGTAAGCATGGGTTCTTACCTACAAGGAATAAGCTAGCTGATCATATGCGACGTTGTAGAAGACTTTGCTCTCATTGAAGCTTCGTATATGATAGTACGGCTGGTTCAAAAATATCCGACTATCAAGATGACCGAGTATCAGGCGTATCAAAAGCCGGGGTCTGAAAGCCAGAAGATGACACTCGTAATGTCTGTAGGAGATGGATGTGTCCTGCACCTTAGCGAAGAGCAGTCCTGAATATCGGTCGACTCTGAAAGGAGATCGCCATTATGTAACCCTTAGGGAGGGTCTAGGTTGCCAGCAATTCGACAAAATGTGACATGACGAATTTCTAGCGGTACTCCCAACCGCTCAAGATTTCGGTCCAGCCAAATTAGATCGAGCCAGTCATCGTCAGAGAATCTTCCTAGGGTGGCTGCAGCGAAGATGTAGCATCCTTACCTATGCGTTGGAAGCTGGTAATTCTATTTAGCTTCGGCGCTTAGAGAAACGGTACGCAGCCCAACTTGCAAGAGCGTATCAAGCTACTTATGATGATTGATGCAGGATTCCAAACACTCCAAACAGACTTCGTTACAGCTTATTTTAACCACACTGGTATCCTAGCGCCATATTCGATCATATAGAGTGATTGACGCTCAGCTTTACTTGCAACATACCCATCTTTGTCAGCCATAAAGCAGCTGTTCGCTAGTAATATTGCTATAGCTTGAATCTGGACTTTCAGCGGACACTGTTCTTAAACATTGCTCTGTAAGCCCGAACTGGTCGACCTGGCTCATCGATTGAGATGGAAGAAGACGATTCGGTCTACGGTATACATGAGCTGTCCAGTTGCGATGATCCTAAGATCGAGTAAGTGACCCACATTACCACATCTAAGCGTATAGAAGGATATCTGAATTTGCCTTAGTGTTGTTGCTGTCCACGGTCTTAACGGACACCCATACGATACGTGGACGTCCCGAAAAACGAACATCTGTTGGCTGAAAGAAAGATCTCTCTTACCTACATCGCTAAAAGATGCGCGTATACTGACATGGGGCTACAACGCCAATGTGACGGCCCTTCTCGGAAACACGTCATCAGATCGAATACTGCAGCATGCACAGACTCTTGTCGCTCAATTCGAGGCTGATCGTTCGGTACGCGCATGGCCTCAACGGAGCTTCTTCAATGCTCTGATGCTATGCTTTTGTTGGACCTGTTTACTAACGGACCCCCGCTTTGGGAAACAGATCCAGGATGCAGAAGAGCGACCCATTATGTTCATCTGCCACTCATTGGGCGGAATCATTGTGAAACGGGTACGCGACGCCGTAAGAGCTCACAAGCTTCATGGACAGCATCTAATTGAGCATCATAGGCTTTGGCATATTCTGCCAGCAGGACATCAGCAAATATCAAACACCTTCATTCAATCTTTGTCTCCACCTACGGCATCCTCTTCCTAGGAACGCCACATAACGGCAGCGACAGAGCCCACCTAGCCCGCGTTGGACAGCGAATGATCAAGACGCTTGCGCCGAGGAAGATTGTGGATACAGACAACCAGCTCCTCGCGGCTTTAGAAAAGGGCTCGGAAACTCTCCAGAACATCACCGATCAATTTGCTCCGCTGATGAAGCAATTCCACATTTTCTTCTTCTGGGAGCAGCACAAGACCGACTTGGGGTACACAAAGGACTATGTACCGCGCCCTTTTCCTCTTACCCGTTTCTCTCCGCTCCGTGGACTTTCGGGGTCATGCTGACTGATTTGCAGGTGGTGGACGAGAGCTCTGCCGCACCGATACTAGATAATACCGAACGCTCGGGTATCCCGGCTTCTCATTCCGAGATGTGCAAGTTCGACAGTAGCTCCTCGCCGGGTTACCTGGTGGCTGTGGCTGCGCTAAGACGATATTCGAGAGATGCGCCACCGAGCATCCGATATCGGTGGGAGGAGGCCCATGCTATGCTTCGCAGGCAAAGGGAGACTGAAGCCTTGGAGCTTGTTCGAGGCCGATAGAGTAATTCGTGGAGTTGAGAGGCATTAACTTTTGATCCTCGTTGGGGTGTGGCGGCTGGTTGGCGCACTGGAGACGACAATTGGTTTAATTGCTCGAGAGTAGACTAAATCCTGAACGTGATGGCGAGGCTTGATTTGATATTCTTGTGCTACCAATTAGTTGCAGTTCGTTCGGGTGTGCAATATACTTCCTCGATGCGTTATGGCAGAAATCTTCTGACTTAGTTGTGAAAGCTTGTGTGATAAGATACTATTATCATGCTACTGATGGAATGCAGTAGGCTCGCAGGTTCGTGCGTGCAACAAAATCGTCGTTGACGGACGATTTGGCTATCGCGATTTCAACCTCTTGTACATTTGATGCTACCTGCTCTCACGAAGGCACAAAGCCATCATTAGGCGCTCAACCTCCATATGTTGTGGCTTCCCCAGCGCAAGCTTTTCAGGTCCGTCAGGTGCAAGGATGGATTCAACCCTCCTGCGTGATAACGACCACGCTTCATCGACATTCGCCATATTTGTGCTCCGCCGATCACTGAGAGAAATCATGCCGTGCATCTGTCATCGACAGCTCCGACAGTGACTGCTGTTCCTCATGTCGTAAATTAATTGTTGGGAAACGCCATACCCAGCAAGAATGCTGGCTCCTCAATGCTGTGGTGCTGATAGCTACGACCGTCAGTCCTTGAATAGAACCGCAGCCGGTCAGTGCCGAAGGAGATGGGAAGACCAACCTTAGGATACCTATGCCGCCTGGCTCCATCATCATAGATAGTGGTGTTCCCATTGGGTACTTCAGCCATCGTTTTGCAAACGCTCGAAGCAGGTGGCCGTGAGCGACCTATGATGCAAATTAGCTCAAGGCCCATGTTATGAGCTCCCCGAAACGAAAGTCAAGGAAAAGGAGCAACGACTCGAGTAGATGCGCCAAGGGTGTCGGACGAGCGACCAGATAACATGTCCCAATTGTGCCCCCAGATGGAAGGACTACAACAATGACGGAGACGTACAAGTATGACATCGGCGGGCTTCTCTCCATGCATGCAAGGACCTTGAATCTCGTAGATCTTTCTGATCAAGCCATCCAGTCGATCCGTGACTTGCTGTGCCGACCTATGTCCCATCTCAGTCTAATTCGAGCACACGGGTATGGCAAGGAGTAACACACTCGCCGTCCTCACAGCCATCCCGCCAAATGTCCCAAGGCACCTCTTTGTCCAGTCCCTGCTCCTTCCTCCTTGCACGAATCTCCTTCGTCAAAAGACCCTCATACTTGCCATAGTCCCATTCCGCTAATTCTTCCGTGTTACTGACTTTACCATTTTTTTCAAGCCCCTCTTTGCCAACGCCGTCGAAGAGAAGATCAAAGGTTGTTTGCGCGCGTTTGCGAGGACTGACGAACACATGAGCGAGCTTCGCGGGGTCGATAAGTTTACCGGGACCGACTAAGATCTTTTTTGTTCCTAGAACTTGTTGTACGCCGTTGTCTGTCAACTCTAATTCGGTGATGCCGGTGTATCGGCCGTTCTTCGTCCATTCTGTCTCGCCTGCCATTTTTTAGCGCCATATGCTTGCGATATGAGTCTCCTGGAAAGACTTACCATGCCGAGCTAGATAAACCCGAGGGGTCCCGGCGTCTTTATCTGACATAGCTTCATCAATATCATAGCGTGATCAACTCGTCGGTCCACCAAAGGGGATCTATGGAGTCACGGACCCATGGCCGGTGCTAAGCCCGATGAGGCAGGGGTGCCGCAATAGAAGCCGGCGGCAAGCGTCTGGATACATGCTGCAGACGAAGCAACCTCACAGTCAGCATAATCATTGCCAGCATGGGCGATTTGCAACAACACTTGCTATCGACCTGGTATATTTCAAACCGCGCTGAAAATGCATTGATTTTAAGCGAAGGGTAATTCCACCGCATCTAGGACGTTTGACAACCTTTCACGCATCTCACAGGGTTCAACAGCAATCTGCCGCCAACAGGACACATATGTCCACTAAAAAGGACGCTGCCAGATATTATCCATCAAGGGTGAGGTACTGACAGTGCCTATTTCGGTCATCCTCGAGAATGAATCTATAAGTCGCCATTAAGGCAGCCAATGATTACTATGAGCTAAGCTCTTGAATCTACGTGGAGTAACGTAATCGTATCCCTTTACACCAATCTTATCAACATTGTATACTGTAATATGTTATGGCACGCACGGTATCCCAAGCCTGGTCTGAAGGACGTGACATTAACAATCAAAACCGGTTCTGGGGGGACGTGGGAAGGGGCGATTCTAGAGGCACTCAGAAAGAACGGAAATAGTGGGCACTTATCTTATTTGCTTGTCAAAAGTGATTATGTTTTTGTGTTTATATTGAAAATAAAAGCATGTTTAAACTTATTGGTAGCATAGCTTGAGGGGTAATCTGAAGCGGTCTATAGTGACCGCGCTGAGCTAATGACTCAAAGGGCCGTTGGGTTTACCCACAAGACCCCTTGCCCCCAAGCTTTAAGTGGGTTCAATTCCCAGCTGCCGAACGCATTTCTGGGGGTTTCTGAGGGCGATCGTCAAGCATAGCTCTTGCAGCATAGCTTGTTAAATGTGAGTCTTCATACCTCCCTCAAATTGGTATATGTCAAATACTAGCCCCAATTTTTATAATTTTGAGGATGTGATCTTACTGTCTTAGGTCCATCTACCATCTCGGATGCCACGACTCTTTTCAAGTCGAGTCATGGTGCCTTTTGACAAATAATCCTCAAAATACCACTAATGCAGATCACGATCTCGGAAAGCGTTCGTTCTCTTTGAGCATGTCTATTAGCCATCAGATGGACCAGAGGGGGACTCTGGAAGCAGAAGTGCATGCAAGATAACTCATTCGAACCGCCAGCCTTGAACCTCTTGGTAAAAGGGGGGAGCATTGTGAGAAGACTTATAGCATAAGCAATCCAGCTTTCATCTTAACCCTGCCGAAGATGGTATCGTCAGCATAGCTAATATATGGTTGGCTTGCGCAGGACACTTTGTCTAAGGTACCTATCACGTGTCCTATTATACCGCAACGATATGCGTTTGCTATGGAGCGAGCGCTCTGCGGTCTCAGGGTCCTGATGATTACGAAATGCGTGGCACAGTCTCCCTTGAAGAATCTACGGGGCCATATATGTGCGTAAGTGGCATCTCGCATATTTTACTATATGAGTGCGTTTTAGTGTAAAGGCGAGTGAGACTGTACTTTCCTATATAACCGTCTTAGTAGTGATCATCAATCGAAATCTCAAGCTGATGGCGAAACCGCATTCAGTTCGCCGTACAGCATACGCTTCGCTCCCTTGTCCACAGCGTGGCATTACAGAACAGTCTTTCGCCGTTCAATCTCTACTGTAACTTGCCAGGCTATCTTCTGCCCCGAGGCACTGCACAAAGAACGACTCAGTATATGGTCCGAGGAAGATGAGGCTATGCCTCATCTTGTGGCGAACGACACTGGATGGTTGCATAACTTTGCTCGTGCGATCCACGGACCCAAAGTAAATATCGATCAGGATACTATACCTTGCCAAGATGGAAAACGAATTGTTCGCTTGAAATTTAGGTGGTCCGGATGAGACTGCCACTTTGAGATCCTTAAGAACTGTCTACGACACACTAGCAGCACAAGGTTCTGAGATCAAACCAATATACACCTGCTCAAAGATGTGCTGACACGAACACGGATTCTGAATGACTTGGTAGATTCTATCCGCAGGAACAATAATATTCATTGCGTCTGTCACCCACAAAAATTCAATCATCATGTCAGGCCTAGATATCAAACGGACCCCGACCACCGCCGACAAAACGCACAAAGATGTCATGGATGAACGCCCCGGTCACCTTCATGTTCCTCTTAACGACGTTCATCCCAGCCTTTTTTAGTATGGCCTCCTCCGAAGCCGATGGCCCACTGAACTAGTAATACTTCGAGTACATTGGACTATACGTTTTTGCTGCATTATCCATGACGATCATTGTACTCGGGTTTTGGTACTAGTGGCATAGATGTATGCAGCGGAGGAGTTGCTTTGACGAACTGGAAAACGGGAATTAGGAATCAAGAAAGGGCGATTAGGTATTGACCTCTGGCGGGCGTCAGAGCGCTTCAAGTTGTTGACAATCTGTTACGAGCTTGGTCAAAGCCAATGTCGGGGGCCATTGACATGGGGAGCGCAACGTGTAGTTCAGTATCCCTCTTGAGATTAACTATGCACGAACCTTGTATAAGCGGCACAAAACGCGGTTATCGATGCATAAAGTAACCGTTGATACTCATACATCGAACGGTTCACCTCGCATCTACCTCTCAAGCCAGTGACAGCTGAGAAATGAATTAATCCTGATATCTCTACTCATTTGATCCGCAAGCATGCTTCCCACACGCCCCACCTTTCAAACAGTCAAGAAGCTCTCCCAAAGATGCTATTCCTTCACCTCCTCTCCTCTGACCTCCCCCTTCTCTCCCCGCCATCTCCTCTCCATAAGTGATCTCAGCCCCTCCGAGCTCACAACCCTGGTTCGCAATGCCTACCAGTACAAGACCGCAATCAAATCAGGCGGAACTTTGAAATCGCTGCAGGGTGCCTTAGCTGGCAAAACCGTAGCGATGCCGTTCAACAAGGTATGCCGGAACGCAATTAAGGGACTATTTATGGACGGGGCTTATTGAGCAGCGAGCAGCGAAGTACTAGAACGAGGGTTTCAACGGAGAGTGCTGTTGCCATGATGGGCGGGCATCCGATGTATCTCGGGGCTGATCAGATACAACTTGGAGTGTAAGGCTCCTCAACAGGCTCTGAAGATTGGAGAGGGTCAATAAATGACGGACTACAGCAATGAATCGCTCTACGATACATCTGTAGTAATTTCGTGAGTCACCCTTTCGGATCCCCACCCTACAGCTCCTGCTCTCTCCCCAACTGCCTACATAACTATTGCTCATCTTGGTCACCCAGCTCCATGGTCTCCGCCATCGTCGCCAGAGTCGGCCCTCACTCAGATGTCGCCGGCCTGGCCAAGAATTCAACAGTTCCCGTCATCAATGCGCTCTCCGCGGACGCCCACCCCTTGCAAACGATCGCAGACTTCCTAGCAATCCACGAAGCCTTCCAATCTAGCCGGGCGACAGAAACAAACCATACTCCAGGTCTCGGCTTGGAAGGATTGAAGATCGCATGGGTTGGAGACAGCAACAACGTCTTATACGACCTGGCCTGCGGTGCAGCGAAGCTTGGCGTCCACATGGCGGTCGCGACGCCGAAGGGCTATGAGATGCCGGAAGCCATGAGGGCGATGATCCACACAGCGGGTGAAGAGGCGGGAAGTCAGAGCACGCTTACTGAGACCAATGTGCCGGAGGAAGCGGTACGGGATGCGGATGTGCTGGTCACGGATACGTGGGTCAGTATGGGCCAGGAAGAGGAGGAGGTGAAGAGGTTACGGGATTTTGAGGGGTATCAGATTACGGATCAGTTGGCGCAAAGGGGAGGAGCGAAGCCGGGGTGGAAAGTAGGTCGAGTCGGGATGAGTGTTAAATCTCGCTGACGATGGGTAGTTTATGCATTGTTTGCCTCGACACGCAGAGGAGGTTAGCGATGAGGTGTTCTATAGCCCGAGATCGTTGGTATTCCCAGAAGCGGAGAACAGGTGAGAGATTGGCATCATCTTGGAAGTTCAGGAGTTGGGTTTGCTAATGACATCGCAGGTTGTGGGCAGCTATCTCAGTGCTGGAGGCTTTTGTCGTGAATAAAGGGGCCATCAGACAAGTTTGAGAAAGCCCCTAGAAACGAGAGGTTTCCTTTTGTGCCCGGACATCTTCTTGACTTTCATCGTGTGAAACAAACCTCAGAACCCTGTGAGGTCTTGCACAAGTTGTTGGAGGAGCGAGGCATGGTGATCCTTTGCTCCTAAGAAAACTTGTTAGGGATATGAGTGGTCCCTCGCCCGGACGTTCTCGAACCATGAGGCAAGGGGGATGGTGAGATCGATTGTGCTTTGCAGATTCAGACACCAACTCGCTGTCGCTGAGAAAAAAGCGCACGTATCTCCTATGCTGGAGCCGTAGCCAAGCTATACAATAATCTTGCTCGCGACTCCAAGCAACCACTTAGCATCCGCCACGACTCCCTTCCCCTCCCCCTGTGGTGCCGGGCCAGCTACAGCCCTCTGGCCCACCTCCTCCCCTCCTTTGAACCCCCGCGCGTCCCCCCCCCTCCCCCTTCGCCTTCGCCCCTCCCCATCGCGCACTTCCTCATCATCTGTCTCCCCTTCCCTTAGCCCACCACCCTCCCCCTCACCCCCCTCCCACACCTCCTCCTCGCCCCTAAAATC